>JAEEGL012974455.1_pt1 | contig 31198 bp, 20 predicted proteins | sample 9134231 | NCBI WGS metagenome assembly JAEEGL01 (sample SAMN16246548, study PRJNA631951) | gut metagenome | biome: gut microbiome; feature: rumen; material: fiber-attached | host: Bos | place: Iran: Karaj | collected 2018-10
AGCATATTGCTCCACTGGTCGTCGCCGCCGAACTGCATATTGCAGCCGTACTTCTGGAAGAGCTGGTAGAAATCGTAGCTCTGCATTATCATGTAGTTGAATTCGAGGAACGAAAGTCCGCGCTCGAGACGCTGCTTGTAGCACTCGGCTGTGAGCATACGGTTCACGCTGAACTGCGCGCCGACCTCGCGGAGGACCTCGATGTAGTTCAGGTTCATGAGCCAGTCTGCGTTGTTGACGATGATAGCCTTATCCTCGGAGAAGTCGATGAAGCGGCTCATCTGCTTCTTGAAGCAGTCAACGTTGTGCTGGATAGTCTCGGGGGTCATCATCTTGCGCATATCGGTCTTGCCGGAGGGGTCGCCGATCATGGCTGTTCCTCCGCCGATGAGCACGATGGGCTTGTTGCCAGCCATTTGCAGTCTCTTCATCAGGCACAGCGCCATGAAGTGTCCGACATGGAGGGAGTCTGCGGTGGGGTCGAAGCCGATGTAGAAGGTCGCCTTGCCCGCGTTCACGAGCTCCTCGATCTCCTTTTCGTCTGTGAGCTGCGCGAGAAGTCCGCGCCTTCTGAGTTCTTCAAATGTAGTCATGGTTTTTCTCCTTTATTATTGATTGATTTGATTTACTTGCTTTGCAGAGGGGCGGTTCAGCTCCTCGGCGGCTATGCGGTTCTGGAACTCTCCGAGCTCGAGCGTTCGGACGGGCTGGGTGTCCTCCTCGATGTGCATATCAAGATAGTGACATTTCCGCGAGCCGGTGTACATTCCCGTGCCGTAGAAGTCCATGTTCTCATCGCGGAAGGACGCCGAGAGTATCTCCGACCTACGTGCGGCGTAGATATGGCTTTTGTCGTAGAACACGACGAAGTCCTCGCCGATGTTTATTCCGCTGTTCTCACTGGGGTCACGTCCGCGGCGGAAGGTCAGCATTTTGCCATTGAGGTAGGACTCGTTTATGGCGGGGATATATTCCGCGTAGTTCTGGCAGAACGTCCGCACCTGCGGTATCGTGCATTTCCACAGGGCGTATGCACCAAAAAGGACTGCGCAGACGAGTCCTGCCAAGCGTCCGTCGAGGTCATCGTCGTCGATGAATATGCAGGCGGCCAGCAGTGCTATGGACAGCGGCAGCAGAATGTACCCGATGATGCTGCGGTAGCGGTCTTTCAGGTCAGCCTTCATGGACTTGCGTCTGACGCGCTCGAAGCCCTTCTTTTCGAGAAAGCGCTGGTATCGCTCCTCGGTTCGCTCTGCGACGGTGTCGTCGTGCTCGCGGGCTTCGCGTCGCTTCATGGCGAAATACTCCCACGCGGCTGAGATGAGGAGAAGGGTCATCAGTATCACCCCGACGAACAGCACCTCGTCGAGGTCGCGCCGGTTCAGCCAGACCAGAAAAAGCGCGATCGGAATGATGATGATGTATGTCAGCAGGCGCTTTTTTAACGGTTCCACAGCAGTTTTCACCTCCCGTAAAGCACAAAATCCCCCGACAGCAGCGCTGCCGGAGGACGAATCGACTCGTGGTACCACCTCGGTTTATCCGCATTTCTGCGGACCTCGTTGAGCTGTAACGGGCAGACCCGACTGCACCTATCCCGCCGGGCACCCCGGCACAGACTCGGCACAGCAGCTCACGAAGGTAGGTATCTGAGAGCCTGTTTTCCTCACACCGCCCGGAAAATCGCTGCATTTCAGGAGTTCTCAGCTTTGTTTTCGATCATTGCTTTTTAATAATGATACCATACAGCGGGGAGATTGTCAAGGGGTGACCGATTTTATTAACAAAAAAAATTAATCCTTGGGGCTTGACTTTTTCGTGGGAATGCTGTATAATATTAAAGTCGGTTGCTGATGTGGCACAGTCGGTAGCGCAACGCCTTGGTAAGGCGTAGGTCGTCGGTTCAAGTCCGATCATCAGCTCCACCAGCGTGACGCTGGACCCATGACGCGCTCCACTTTATGTGGAGCGTTAGTTTTTTCCGCGGAGTTGCTATAAGACTATCCGCCTATATAGAGCTAACGCCCCCGCAGGCAAGTCGCGTTCTACGTTATGTAGGACGCGATTTTTTGTCCGCGCCGCATACTGTATCTGAATAGCTTTAGTTTCACTTAATAGTGGTAAATAGGCGTTTTCTCGTTACGAGGAACGTCTGTTTATTTTGCTAAAAGCGAAAGTGTCCTTATTTGTATGAGCGGTAACCCAGTCATATTTAGCACGTGCAATATAAAATGCGTTCTTGAACTTGCAAAGCTGTTCGATGTGTCAACTGACACTATCCTCGGCAAAAAGGAGTCTGCATCGATTTCAGTCTCCGGTTTAAGCGACAGCCACATCAATGCAGTGTTGAACGTTGTCCAATGCTTCCGTGAATCGAATAATAAAAACAAAACGCTCTGAGGTATCTCAGAGCGTTTATTTGTCTCATCAATTATCTATATTCGTCTCACGAACAAACAAATGGTGTATTGTGACTTTTATCAGAGACTTCTGTTTTTGTTTTTTTGTAAATACCCACAATTATCCGGAACTGGTATTGACTTTTTAACGTGCGTATGATATTATAGCTTTACGAAAATAATACACACGACTTTAGCTTGCAAGCATTGTGGCAAGACCACATAACAGTGTGTTTCAGTTAATATCAGCTCAGTACTCATAAGGGGGTTTGATATGGATAATCAGACCATACGACGACCACAGACCCTGACTGAATACACGAACGGTCAGGGCTATAACATCTAAATTAGGAGGAAAAAACAATGGAAAAGACAATGATTTCTCTGCTCGTTGGCATTGCCGGGGCTGTAGCTTCAGCGTGGACGACATTTGCGCTCTTGAGCCGTGTCAGCTCGAAAAACAGCAATGATAAGCCCCGTGATGATAAGTACGAATACGATCGGGACGGCTATGATCCGGAAGGCTTCAACCGTTATGGCTACGACAGAGACGGTTATGACAGAAACGGATTTAACGTCTTTGGTTTTAATGAGGAAGGCTACGATGTCCACGGATATGACCGTTTGGGATACGACTATCGTGGTTATGGCAAGGATGGATACGACCGTTACGGCTATGACGAATACGGCTACGACGAATACGGCTATGACAGAGACGGCTTGAATGACAATGGTTATTACCGGTCCGGATACAATACGGAGGGAGTAGACGCTGCCGGCAATACTTCATTCTCTTACTGCCGTAAAGTCAGCGAAATGGATGAGGTCCTGGCAGTGGCAGCAAATACCCTCAGAACAAGAATGACAAGATCCCTTGATAACAACACGCTCAAGGCGTGCAATATACCGTATTGTATAAGATCCGGTGTCTCCTCCATCATTGCCCATTGGCTGGGAAGCGAGAGCGTTGAGGAAGAATTCAAGGATAATGTTTCTCTGTGTACAGAGCAGAAACTGATCTCCAAGGAGCTCGGCAACAGGCTTACGAGGACAGCGGAGCTATTTGCTGATGATAAGGTTTGGCTGGATAAGATGCGTGACCGAAACAATTTGTGCATGGCTTTTGAGTCATTGAAGGGCGTGCGGGATCAGGTCAATGCGTTTGCAATGTCCATCTGACACATTAACAGCCTGAAATCGGCTTGGACAGCATATCTTGCAATGATCAGAAATGTCTGTCTGAGCCGATTCTTCATGACCTCTTGACATTTCGTTCGTGCTGTGCTATAATATACACGAACAAATCACGAATTATCCCCGCATACTGTATGAGGTGAGTTGAATGACATTTTCAGAGCGGCTTGTAGCACTCAGGAATTACCGGCACATGACGCAGAGCAGCCTTGCTGAAAAGGCAAAGATATCAGCGCGAGCCGTACAAAACTATGAGATAACTGACCGTATACCCAAGGGTATGTATCTCCAGAGACTTGCAGAGGCGCTTGAAGTTCCGGTCTCGGCTTTATTATCTGATGAGGGCTACAATAAATTCTCTGCGCAGCAGTCTTCGTTAGCCAGACTTTGGTCTGATAAAAATGAAGACCGAAAAGCGCCGCGCGACGGCATGAAGTTAGTGGGGAAAACTTTAAAACTGGCTCGTACTCTGCCGTTCCCTTTGGGTCTGGGTATCACTCTTGGTGCGGGATTGTTAGCTGTATTCAATACCATAGAGTATAAGAAGGAGAACAAAGAAAAGCTCCTTAAGTCTTTATATAAGGAGCTGTCAAGGTGTGAGAGCCTTGCATTGATCTATAATGATAAGATTGAGTCTGTCCGCGATGAATATGAGGAGCTGGCGTTACGCACACAGCAGGAAGATGCCGACATCGAGGACTACAAAGCTTTCATTGCGCTGACTCAGCAGTTCTCCCTTTACCAGGAGTACCGTGCTTTATTGAGACAGAAGAAAAAGTATCTGTCTCTGCTGATCGCTCAGGTGGAGGAACACCCAAACAAAAAGACCGAGATGATGGATGAGCTCCTCGCTGAGATCGGTGAGCTGGAGAACAAAGAGGCTGAACTGAATAAGTCTGTCTCCAATACGGCGGATGAGGATGGGGGGGAGTGAAAGGAATGCGGTCGTATTTGTTTCGCCGATATACTATTATGATATCAACGCGCAGCTCAAAGCTGTTATCGACCGTTTCTACGCCAACGATGCTGTTCTTCACGGCGATAAAAAAGCAGTGCTCATGCTCACCATGGCTGACAACAATATTGAAACTGCAAAGGGCGCTGTCAAATCATTCAAGGGTATGATGAGATATCTCGAATGGAATATTGCGGGCACAATAGTCGGCGTTAACTGCATGACTGCGGATATGCTCAAAAAAACAGACTTCCCAAGACAGGCGTACGAGCTTGGAAAGTCACTGTAACAGCGATCCAAAGGACTGCGATTCTTGACACAAATAAGACGGTCATTGCGTGATGACGAATATAGGGAGTACGAGTTATGGACAATGGTTTTTCTGTACTGATGCTTATTTTTGGAGTTGCTGTTCTTCTTTACGCAGCGATCCTCTCTTCCGGAAATCACAAGCTGCTGCCGATCAAGGCTCAGATCTCGCTGAGAAGTAATGACAAGCGTGGTCAGACAAGGCATATTGCAGCAGTGACTGCTTTAGTTGCGATCCCGATTGCACTGGGCGGTCTGGCTGGTCTCTTCCGGGGGAACACTATCTGTCTCATTACCATGGCGGCTTCGGCTGCTGTAATAATAATGATCGCAGTTATCCGGCACAGGAACAAGCCGGGTGCGGACGATGCTTCGGATCCTGATGACAGTATTCAGTAATAAATCAGCGATACGCTGCTTTGTTGATTATCAAGTTTTGGGGCGTGAAGTATGGCAACGTATGTGATGAGCGATCTGCACGGTGAGTACGGGAAGTATTGCCGGATGCTGGAGCTGATAGGTCTTTCCGTGAACGATGATATGTTCATTCTCGGCGATGTGGTCGACCGCGGTCCGGAGCCGGTCAGGATATTGCAGGACATGATGGTCAGACCCAACATTTTCCCGATAATGGGCAACCATGACCTTATGGCATTGGATGTTCTGTCAAAGCTGTCGGTCGATATAACGAGCGAAAACGCAGCCTCGCAGCTCGATGTCACGGCGATGAACGAGCTCATAGACTGGCTGTACGAAGGCGGAAGATCCACCATGGAGGCTTTTCAGAAGCTATCCCGTGACGAGCGAGCTGCTGTACTTGATTATATGTCTGACTTCTCGCTGTACGAGGTGATAGATGTAGGCGAAAGGACTTTCATTCTCGTACACGCCGGGCTGGGCGGTTTCAGAGCCGACAAAGAGCTGAGCGAATACACCCGGCAGGAACTGCTCATGGACAGGCACGATCCTGACGTCAGGTACTTTGATGACGACTCCGTCTTTATCGTCACGGGACACACGCCCACGCCTTATTACTGCGGAAAGCCTGAAATATACCACAGCCACAACAATATCTGTATCGACTGCGGTGCGTGCTCGTCCGACGGAAAACTGGCGTGTCTGTGCCTTGATACTATGCAGGAGTTTTATGTCTGATATCCAGGTATGTGTTTATCTTAGTGCTGACCGCAGCTGTAATAATAATGATCATCAGAAAGAAGAGCATTTGACATTTTTATTGAGATATGCTATAATCTTTTCACGAGCAGTAGTTCAAGAGTGAGAACAGCAGGGCAAAGGCTAACGCTAAGAGCGTAATGCGAAAATGCTTGTTTAAACGGCAAGATAATAGAGCTGTCCTTTGTACACTGATGACGGTTGAAATCCGTCCGCTTGTAAAAAAAGAGAGGGAGCGCCCGCTATGATGGCGGACGTTATCCCTCTCTTTATTATTTTTGCTAGATTGAAGGCGTAGACCTCATGGATTTACTATTATTCTGATTTTTCACTCAACATTTAACTGGCAGTATGCTCCTGCGAATGCTTCCGCTATAATAATCGTTTCTGGGCGATTTTACAGAAATATCACCCGAATTATAGAGCCTCCCTTGATTTTTCAGAAAAAGTGTGGTATACTGAATTCGTAAGCATTCCGAAATAAGCACTGTAAACTCGCACATTACAAGAAAGGATGGCTCTGATGAACATAATCAAATATCCTTCTGCTGAAGAAGTAGATAAGGCGATGGCGGCAGATGAGCCGTTGCTGGTCCTGATTTCTTTTGATGGCAGTACTGCTGTCATAAGTCAGATAGACGAAGCTGTAGAGCATCATATTCTCCTGATGAAAACTGGTTTTAAGGACACAGATATCGATAGATTCTTCCGTATCGTACTTGATCGGAGCGGCGCTGACTGGATGTTTGTCTGCCCGCCGGACTACAAGGAAATCCCTTTTAAGGACAAGCGCATAGAGGCATTCTATAAAGACGGGTTTGCAGTCATTTCTGATTTCCTGCATTCGGTCGGATACCTTGTGGGGATCAATATACCCAAACGCTACAGACGCCATATGAACGTGCTGAGCGATGAGAGTTACCAATAAAAGTAAAACAGGCTGATACCGCATTGAAGTATCAGCCTGTTTTTTATGAGCTGCTTAAACAGTTTTGCTTATAGTAGTTATTGTATTTCTATATGAGGGAGAGTCTTGTTAATTGCCTCCGAATATGGTGCCTTATCCCAGTAAACAGCCTTGGGAACGACACTGGTATCGCTCTCTACTGTGATCGTTGAGTTTTTGAACATGGGGTGCGCTTTTAGGAATCTGACAATGACCGGATACCAGTTATGCTTTCCGGTGCATATCCGGAACGTGACCTCCTCGTTAAAGTTCCCCCACGCCCGGACCTTGCACCAGTTATATTGGTAGTAGCTGGTGAGTTGGTCTCTCAGCTCATCTGTTTGTGCTGAGAGATATTTCTCGGCAAGGATTCGGGCTTTGTAAGAATCGTGTTTTATCAGAAGTCCGGCAATTTCCTCAGGGCGGTTTGGGTGGCACATAACGCTTATAAGTCAGGGACGCTTTAATCAAACGCGCGACAGTTATTTCCATTTCCTTGGAGGTCTGCTATGAGTTACTGGGTCACATACGTTATGAACAATCTCGTTCAGGGCGCACTCTTGATATTCGCAGCTTCTGAGGTCACCAAGCTGAAAAGAGGTTTTTTGTTAAACTACATCTCAGTTATTGGTGTCTGGGGCTTTTTGAATATTCTTGTCTTTGCGGTTTTAAAACCGGGAAACGAGAGCAGTATACTGAGCGTGGCACAGACTGCCGTTATATTCGCATTGATATCATTTTCTGTTGAGGGCGGCTGGCGGCAGCGTCTAAAAGCTATCGGGGCGATATGTTTAGCCACGGTTCTAACAGAGATAAGCATTATAATCATGATAAAAGCTGTATATGATGTAAATCTCAATGAACTTGATACTGAAAGTACCCTTGCGACCGTTATATCAGTCCTTTCGCTTGAGATATACTATGCAAGTATCATGCTCGTTCTGCTGCTGTTCCGGATAAGAGATGATTCATTCCGGCGGATGAGACCTGTCTGCATTATCAGCGCCTTCATTGCGATAGTATTCGGGGCTATTTTCATTGCCTACAATACGAGCGGTGCGGACAAGATGAATGAGCAGGATGTGTTCATCAACCAGATGACTCACTGCCTGATAACTGTGATTCTGATAGTGCTGTACTACGCGATGAAAAGCAGTATAAGCAAGGCACAGGACGAGGAGCGTATCGTCGGTATCGAAAGCTATATGCAGCAGACCCGCCGCTTCTACGAGCTTGCTGAACAGAAGTTCAGCGAAGCTGCGAGGATACGTCACGATGTACGAAATCAAGTGCAGACCATCGAATATCTTATGGCTGAAAATGAAATCGATCCCTGCTATGGCAAAGAAGTGATCTGTAATGGCTGATAATAAAGAAAACCGCAACGCAGAGGGTAAACTCATATCGTTCAGGATAAGAGTTGGCGACGGCTACGGCATTGACGGCAAACAGCGCCGTAAGACCATGACTTGGAAAGTACCGCACGGTATGACCGAGAAGCAGGCTAAAAAGGCTGTGCAGAATCGGCTCGGTCACGCAGATATAGCAACCACACAGAAGTATTTGCATGTTGTTCAGGAGGCAGATGAACAGGCTGTCAATATATTGCAGGAAATGTTCATAACGCATAAAAAGCGTGCAGATGAGCAGTCGGTCGAAGAACTGTCTGAAGACGTTATTTGAAGCAGTATGATCGGCGGATCTTTCAAATAATCAGTTATTTTATTATACGATATGGTGTATAATTATCCTGTAGAACATGAGATGAAATGAGGAAGGAGGATGCTTATGAACGATATAAATAAGCAAATGCAGTTTATCCTTTATCGTTCCGATGAAGATGACGTATCTGTAAATGCCATGATTAAGAATGAGAGCATATGGATAACTCAGAAGGCAATGGCTGAGTTGTTTGATGTGAGTTTATCATCTATAAGCCGTCATTTATCCAATATTTTTGCCGAGCGTGAACTGGACGAAAAAGTGGTTATTGCAAAAATTGCAACAACCACTCCACACGGCGCAATATCGGGAAAAACTCAGACAAAATATGTTAGCTTTTACAATCTTGACGATATTATCTCCGTGGGCTATCGAGTAAACTCTCACCGCGCGACACGTTTCCGTATCTGGGCTAACGAAATCTTTTCCTTATGGACCGCTTGAATGCGTGCAGAGCCTCACAAAAACTAAGAGAAATATGGTCGGTTCAGCGTTCTCTATTGATTAATCGTGTGAAATGTGGTATAATTTCGTATAATATGATGATAGGATCATCGGTGAAAAACATGATGTTAATGGCACAAGGAGGTCAACCTGTGGGCATTCCTTTATTGAAACGAATAGTGTCACTTGTAGCAGCATTTGCTGTTGCACCCTGTATGTCCGTGAGGTCTGATTCGTCAGCTGCTCCCGACAATAGCTGGGCGGACAGTGATCTTCCCAAGGGCTGGCTGCTGTGGCACAGCTACAGTGACTACTCTGCCCTCGACAGTGAGCTGTATCTGCGTACTCCGGACGGCACGGTAAAAACGGTCAGCGGTGATTTTATTCACGCGATGAACGGCAGCTTCGGCAGGTCGCCCGAGCAGTTCACTTTTATGGCGATAGACAAGGCGGCGGATGAGTGGGATATTTACGTCTCCGACCGCGATGAGATAACTAATCTCACACAGAACAGCGGCTTTCGCAACGAAGACCCGAAGTTCTCTCCAGACGGAAAAACTATCGTTTTCAAGCGAGGTCACTGGGACAATTCGTCGGACGGTTTCTTGTTCGACCTTGCGCTCCTTGACGTGAACACAAGAGAAGTTACAATGCTGACCAATGACTCCGCGGAGGAGGCAATGCCTTGTTTTTCTGAGGATGGGAAGTGCTTTTACTACGCGAGCTATACTGAAGGTATCGGTTTGATTTGCAGGCTTGACCTGAGCACTAAAACGTCCGAGACTATTTTCAGCGAGAAAGGCGTGGATGCCTATTATCCGATTGTCTGTGGTGATATTCTTTACTTCACAAAGTGGTACTCCTCGGACGATCACTGTGATCAGTTAATGTGCTTTGACGGCGAGAAAATCTCGTCCCTGCCGTTTGATTCGGACAAGTACGACTGCTCGGACGCCTGTCCGATCGACTGCGAAAAAATGGTGTTCAGCAGCACTATGGACGGCGGCTACGACCTGTACTATTATGATGGCTCGCTCGTTTCTCCGCTGACGGAGCTGAACTCAGATAAGAACGAACTCGGTGCAGACTTCTTTGCGTTCGATTCGGTCATCGGCGATGTCAATGCGGACGGCGAATTTAATGATGCAGATCTTGTTCTGTTCCAGAAATGGCTTCTTGCTTCACCTGACGCAACACTCAAAAACTGGCAGAATGCCGACCTCTGCAAGGATGGCAGGCTCGATGTATTCGACCTGTGTCTGATGAGAAGTGAATTGATAAGGGGAAAGCAGTGTCTGGCTTATGCGCGGGGACTGATGAAATAACTGAAATGCTTTTTTCACTTCTGCATTGAAAAAAGGCTTGAAACTTGCTGATATTTATGGTATAGTGGTAAAAACGGCAGCGATGTCATGGTACTTAGGAGGGGGAGTTATGAAAAATCATCTGACAGGCATTCTGCTCATACTTATCATGGTGATGGGGCTGATACCGTACACTGTATTTGCAGAGGACGTCGTTTCAGGCAGTTCTCAGGCGGAAAACTACGGATCATTTATTGACGGAGAACAGGTCATCTGCGATATGATCGAGAAAAACGGGATGTATGCTCATCCGCGTATCATCATGTCCGAGGAGAAATTCGCAAAACTGAAAACTCATATCGGAGATGACTCGGTGACTGCGATCCTTCTTGATAAGCTCCGCAGCGAAGCAGACAGAACCCTTGATATGCCGGTATGTCAGTATGAGATCCCCGACGGGATACGTCTTCTTGAAACATCCAAAAGGATACAGCGGCGCGTGGCTGCGCTTGCGATGGCGTATAATATTTTCGGCGATGAAATATATGCTGAGCGCTGCTACGCAGAGCTTGAAGCTGCGTGTAATTTCAAGGACTGGAATCCGAGCCATTTTCTTGACACAGCTGAAATGAGTACTGCCTTTGCGATCGGTTATGACTGGCTTTACAACTGGATGAGTGATGACCAAAGGACATTCATCAGGAAAAACCTGATCGAAAAGGGACTCACTCAGGTCATGGAGGATTTTGAGGACAAGCCCCGGACTCGTACTTACCGCTGGTATCAGGATTATCCCGGAGATAACTGGAAACTTGTATGTACCGGGAGTATGAGTATGGCTGCACTTGCGGTCGGAGATGAAGCTGACGCACGGACTATAGCTTCTGAGGTGCTGACCTACGCCTATAAGGAAGCTTATTCTTTTATCCGCCGCGCCTACAGCGAAAAAGACGGAACATACAGTGAAGGACTTGGCTATTGGGATTACGCTACATATTACCTCGGTCTGCATTCGTCTTCACTGGCAAGCGCTGCAGGAACAGACTACGGGCTCGCTGACTTTGAAGGGCTCCGCAAGTCTGTTGATTTTATCCGTTATATGAGTTCCAACACTTCAAGATCCTTCAGTTTCGGTGACGACCGTGACAGTCAGGATACGGGCTGGTCGGTCCTCCTGTGGCTGGCCGATTATTATAACTCATACGATATTTCAGCTGCTCGTATCAAGAGTATTAAAAACGGCAGTTTCCTTTATTTTGATCTTCTCTGGATAGATGAAGACAAAATACCCGCTTCAGATACAGCTGTCCCTACTGACTGGGGCGAAGTCGGAGCGTCAAACGCAAGTTTCAGGAACACATGGGATGAAAGCGGTATAGTAGCGGCACTTCATGCAGGTGAAAACAATTATAAGTATCACGGTCACTACGATCTGGGCTCGTTCTATATAGAGTCCAACGGTGAAAGATTCTTTACCGATCTGGGCAATGAGAACTATGAACTTCCTGATCGCCGATATTCCTACCGGATAAGAGCCGAAGGTCATAATACGCTTGTGATCAATCCATCGCAGGAGCTTGACCAGCAGGAAGGGGCAGAATGCCTGATCAGCGGTTTCAGCGGCGGAAACGAAGCCTTCGCCGTCACTGACCTGACCGCTGCATATGAGCCCAGCGGTGCGGAGAGTGTTGTGCGTGGACTCAAAATGATAAAGGATAAAGAATGTGTTATTATCCAGGATGAGATCACTCTTAAAGCTCCCGGCGACATATATTGGTTCGCTCACACGAAGGGACAGATCGAGGTCGCTGATGACGGCAGAAGTGCTGTTGTTACCGTTGGTTCGGAAAAGATGTGGGTAGGTTTTATAAGTGATGCAGGCAGTTTTACTGTGATGGATGCTGAGCCTCTGCCAACATCTCCTGTCGTTCCGAATCAGGCAGATAACAGCGATTACAGAAAGCTTGCTGTACATCTGACGAATACAAAGACCACAACGATCTCAGTCGCCTGCATACCGTTGGATCAGTCAGAGATGCGACCTTCATGGATCCCATCGGCGGAAGCGATCTCCGAATGGATCCCTCAGTCAAAGGCGGGCGATGTCAATAATGATGGAGAGTTCAATATTTCCGATGCTGTCCTGCTGCAGAAGTGGCTGCTTGCCGTACCTGACACTTATCTTGTAAACTGGGAAGCTGCGGACCTCGGTGCTGACAACAGAATTGATGTATTTGATCTGTGCCTCATGAGACAAAAACTGGTAAATGGTCAATAGACAGAACATGATAGAACTGACCCTATCTGAACCTCCGGATTCAGATAGGGTCTCCTTTTTATATGTCATGACTTACGCATATTTCGTCCACCGGATGTCTATAATATCCACCCGGAAATCGGCGATTTTAAGCCTATTTTAAGCCTAAATTAAGTAATGCGAAATATAATGGATAATCATAAGAAATCTGCAAAGGAGTTTGATACCATGAAAAAGCATTCATTTATCCCGGCGCTGATCGCTGCAGCACTCGCAGTGGGCGGAGCGTCTGCTGCGGCGTTTTCGTCTTCTGCCGCAGGTGTCGGGAGCGTTGCGGGAGATGTCAATGCGGACGGCGTTTTCTCTTCCGATGACTTAGCCCTCATGCAGAACTGGCTGCTTGCTGTTCCCGGCGCTGAACTGCCCGACTGGCAGGCTGGCGACCTTAACGGCAACGGCGAGATCGACGTTTTTGACCTCGCTATGATGAGGAGCCTGCTGGCAGACAGTATCCAAAACAACGAAGAAGTGGGATACTCTATCGTTTTCAGCGGCGATACGGTCATTCTTTCTGACGCGAACGGGGGTACTGTGACAAACTGCGACGCTCTCAGAGTTGAGGGTCAGACGGTCACTATCGTGAAGCCCGGCGAGTATTCAGTCTCTGGGAGCAGTACGAACGGTCAGCTCGTGGTCGATGTTGACAAAAATGCTTACCCCGATGGGAAGGTCACGCTTGAACTGAACGGACTGGAGCTGTCTCATCCTGAGCTTGCGCCGATATATGTCGCAAGCGTAGGCGACGAGTGCGTCATTTCGGTCAAGAAAGGCACTGCCAATACCATTTTTGACGGCACATCGCACACGGATTCCTACACCGACAGCGACGGCGATGTCAAGGAGGTAAATGCAGCGATTTTCTCCCGCGATGACCTCAAAATAAAGGGCAAGGGGACTCTCATCGTCAACGGCAATTACGCTGACGGTATCGCCTGCACGGACGACCTGCGTATATACAACGGAACGATAATTGTTACTGCCGTGGACGACGGTATCCGCGGCAAGGATTCGGTGCGTATCGGCGACGCGGATGATACGGACTTCGCAGACCTCAGTGTGACTGTCACCACGAATAACGGTGACGGCATAAGGTCCACTAACTCCTCCGACGAGGAAAAGGGCTTCGTCGAGATAAACGGCGGAGCTGTGACTGTGGATTCGCATTCGGACGGCATTCAGGCTGCAAGGGACATAACTGTGAACGGCGGCGACATAAATATCCGCACCTATGAGGGCTCGGAGTATCAGGCTGCCGGGACAGGTGCGTCGGGCACAGGAGAGAGCTCTTCCACACCGGGCAGCGGTTTCACTCCCGGAGGCGGTGGAGGCGGTTTCACTCCCGGAGGCGGAGGCTTCACTCCCGGCGGAGGCGGCGGTGACGACAGCGGTCACGACCTCGGGCTCGACCTCAGCGCAAAGGGTATCAAGGCTGGCGACGGCGACGCTGACATTGCGGGAAGCATAACGATAAACGGCGGCACGCTGACCATTGACTCCACCGATGACGCTGTCCACTGCGGCGACACTCTGATGATAAACGGCGGCGACATCACTATCTCGACTGCCGATGACGCTCTTCACTGCGACAAGTACCTCTACATCAACGGCGGCAGGGTATACGTCAGCGAGAGCTATGAGGGTATCGAGGCTATGCAGATATACGTCACCGACGGAGATATCACGGTCTACGCTGAGGACGATCCCATGAATGCGGGCGAAAAGGGCGCTCAGAAGACGGTCGATGTCTCCAACGACAACTGCATTCTCCAGATCGACGGCGGTACCCTCCATATATTCGTCACGAATGAGCGCGAGGGCGACGGTCTGGACTCCAACGGAAAAATAGTCATCAACGGCGGGACTATCTATGCGGAGGGCTCGGTCAGCGGACCGGATTCTGCGCTCGACTCTGACGGCGAGATGATAGTAAACGGCGGTACCGTCATGGCGATAGGAGGTCTCGGACGCGGCGAGCTGCCGGAGTATTCCTCGCAGCAGTGTAGCGTGTACTGGGGTGATTCCTCTACGACCTACCAGAGCGGGAGCGTCATAAAGCTGCTCGACTCGACCGGCAGGGAGCTGGTGAGCTACACTTCGGAGCAGACCTTCAAGTGCGCCGTTGTGAGCTGTCCGGAGATAACGATCGGCGGAAGCTACACCCTCACGGTCAACGGAAATACCGTTGCTACATTCAATGTGACTTCGGCGCTGACCAAGCAGGGCGATGAAGGCTCGTCCGGCGGAGGCGGCGGTCAGGGCGGCGGACGATGAGTCCGGTTTAACAGTACAAAAAATCCCAGTGGCAGGATAAAATAAGCAATGAACCGGCTCTGCGGTCCAAGCGGAGCCGGTTTTTTAGTCGGATACGGAAAGGGGAGGGACAGCTCATTTCGCAGACAGGCTCTGCCCAGCCCGACCTATACCGCTTTACGCGAAAAGCAGAAAACCTCCCCGATGACGGGGAGGTCCTGCTGTGATTTAAAGCCGGGGCAGGGTATGTCCCAACAAGTTTATTATACCATGCCGGACGCCAGCCGTACATAGGATAATTTGTCGGAACGTGTCGGAAGATGTCGGGAAATGCCGGCGGTGCAGGACGGAAAAATTGGCTCCGTCCGGCGGGACAGACACCGCGCGGGGCATTTTGCCGCAAAAAGTTGCATTTTGTCCGAATATATGGTATAATCATTATGTCCCGGCGCAGCGGCATGAGCCGCTCCGGACTGACTTGCAGAGGAGGTACATAATGAGTTTCAGGAAAATAATGAGCGTGCTCGCGGCACTGGTGCTCGCGGCTTCGGCAGTCACAGGCTGCTCGGACAAGGACGGCAGCTCGTCTGCGTCGGATAAGAACATCGCAGGCGATAAAGAAAAGGTCAAGAACAAGGATAAGGACAAGGAGGAAAAGACCACCGCGCCCAAGGAGGAGCCCGAGGAGGTGACTATCGGGGACGGCAGCTACACTCTCATGGTGTACATGGTCGGTTCTGACCTTGAATCCGCCAACGGCTGCGCCACCTCCGACCTCGAGGAGATGATCGGCAGCGGACTTGACCCCGATAAGGTCAATCTCGTGGTGTACGCAGGCGGTGCGAAGACCTGGAAGCGCGAGATGCCCGTCGGCAAGAACAACTATCTGCTCCTCACTGATGAAGAGGACGATTTCGAAGTCGTCAAGAGCGAGAAGAAGGCTCAGATGAGCGACCCCGACACCTTCGCGGACTTCCTCACATACACCTACGAGAACTACCCTGCGGATCACTATGCACTCATCTGCTGGAACCACGGCGGCGGCTCGCTCTACGGCTTCGGCAGCGATGAGCTCTACCCGGACAGCTACCCGCTCTCATTGATAGATATGCGCGATGCGCTCGAGGAATCCCCGTTCGGCAAGAAGAACAAGCTCGACTGGGTTGGCTTCGATGCCTGCCTTATGGGCACCGTCGAGACCGCGTATGCCTTCTCTGATTATGCCGATTACCTCGTTGCCTCTGAGGAGACCGAGCCCGGCACTGGCTGGGACTATTCCTTCCTCTCGGCGATGAACAAGACAAACGACGCCGAAACTATCACCAAGGGGATAGTTGATGCATACTATGACTTCAATTCCAAGCGCGAGGGAAAATACTACGCCCCGCCGCATTCGCTCTCCGTTCTCGACCTCTCGAAAATGGGCGACGTGAACGACGCTATGGACGACCTCTTCGCGGCGATGAGCGCTTCGTTCGCAAAGGGCAAGAAAAAGTCAGTCAACGGCGCGCGGAAGGCTACGGTCAGCTTCGGTACAAATTCGGGTGTCGAGCTCGACCTCATCGACCTCGGCGACCTCTGTGAGCACCTCAGCTCATACTATGAGGACGAGACCGATGCTCTTTCGGAGGCGCTCGATGACTTCATCGTCTACTCCAAGACCAACATTGATGACGCTACGGGCGTTTCGATGTATTACCCCTACAACAACAAGGAGCTGTTCGTTGACTGGGGCGGGAGCGTGGTCTATACTGAGATAGCCAATTCAAAGGAGTGCCTCGATTTTATCCTCGCTTCGTCTCAGAACTGGAGCACGAAGGCTGAGATAAAGTCGCTCGAGGGCTTCGATAAGTCCGGCTCCGGAACGGGCAGCAAGCTCACCGTAACGCTCAGCGATGACGAGCTGGAGAGCTACTCCCGCGCTTACTACACTATCCTCGCGAGGGACAGCTGGATCTCCGATAATAATGATTCGGACGCCTATTACCCGCTGCTTGCGGAGGTCCCCATAGAGCCCGACGAGGACGGCACCTTTCATATCCCGGCTTCGCCTGACCTTATCGTTGCGACCTCCGGCGGTGAGTACAGCGATTTTGCGCAGCCGTGGTGCGTCCGCAGGACGGATAACGGCGTCTCCGACCCGACCTACGCTACGCTCTTCACCAATATCTCCGCGGAGTACCGCCTCGGCTGCGACGCTATAGGCTCGACGGTGTTCCTCAGCGACGAGGGCGGCGAGCTGCAGATCACTGATATCAGCTACACCGGTTCAAACAATGAGCTGTCGGGCTTCGTCGGCAGACAGTCCGTCGATGTTACCTACTACAATATGCTTCGCGACCACCATTATGAGCACACATATTTCCCGGCCTACGGCGCCGACGGCAAGGTCCTTCCGTATACGGAGTGGGAGGTGTCGGATTATATCGGTTATTCCTATGTGCCGATAGATGATACCTTCGGCTTTGAGAAGAAGAACCTCAGCGACCCGTTCTTCAATGAAATGACGCTCGTGTGTCAGGTCATCGTTGAGGATCAGGACGGCAACATCAGCTGCTCCGATATCCTCGATATCGAGAAGCCGGCGAGCGACAAGGTGCATACATACTCAACGGAAAACGGCACTATGACCTTCCATGAGTGCGATGACGGCACCCTTTCGCTCTACCATTATGAGGGCTCTGATAAGGACGTCGAGATACCGTCGTCCGTGGACGGCCTTACAGTTACCGGCATAGGCAACAACGCAATGGAGAAATCGACCGTCGAGAACGTCATCATGCCGGACACCGTTACGTCAGTAGGCATACAGGCGTTCTACTGCACGTCCGCGCTGAAGTCGGTGACGCTCTCCAAGAACCTGAAAAACATCAGCTACCAGATGTTCTGGTATTCGGGCATCAAGAGCGTGACTATCCCGGATTCCGTCGAGATAATCTCTCCGTTTGCCTTTGAGCACACTGAGATCACTGCTATAAATGTTCCCGCTTCCGTTACCTACATACAGCCGGGTGCTTTCGCGGGGGCGGAGAAGCTGGACAGCATTACCGTTGACTCCGGCAACAAGAACTACACCGCCGTGGACGGGGTGCTGTTCAACAAGGACAAGACCGTGCTCCTCGCCTGCACAGGCACGGGGCGCACGTCGTACACTGTTCCAAGCACGGTCGAGGAGATCGCCGACTACGCCTTCGTAGGCTCGACGGTGCTCGATTTCCTGGACAAATCTGTGGGACTCAGCTCCATAACCTTCAACGAGGGTCTGAAGCGTATCGGCAACTTCGCGTTCGTGGAGTGTCTGCTGTTCGCGGAGATAGACCTGCCGGATTCGCTCGAATACATCGGCTGCTTTGCGTTCAACGACTACTTCATGTCCGCGCAGAACAAGACGAAGGTACACATCGGCAAGAACCTTTCCGTTATCCGGAAGGGTGCGTTCGACGGACTTGATGTCTCGGAATACGAGGTGGACTCCGACAACCGCTACTTCAAGGTGACGGACGGCGAGCTCACTGACATAAACGGCGTGGAGACTGTCGGCAAGGGCTGACGTCTCACGGGAGCCCCTGCGTTCTGCACAAGAGCGCGGGGGCTTATTTGTGCAGATATACGAAAAATATCCACTCATATATATATATATATATATATTGACAATGGACAGAATTTGAGGTAAAATGTTATCAAAGGGAGTACACTTGCACAGGCTTCTGGCATAATTTACAAATCCCGGGGAAGGATTTTGTGCAGTCGTACAAAGTTTTGCGAGAGATGTCAGAACTCGGGCATTTTCTGACATTACTATATAAAGGGCGGAATGGGCGTCCCTTTCGGCGGAACGCGGCATAAAATGACCGAGCCCCTTGTTTCAGGCTCGGTGACCCGCTGTTTCCGTCAAGGAGAGCTGACTATCGCCCGCGAAAAGGAGTGATCTATATGATGAAAAATGCATTCAAAAGGCTCATTTCATGTGCGCTCTCGGGAGCGCTCGCTCTGGGGACATTCGCTGTGCCGGGGGTCGGGGCTGTGGAGAATGAGCTGCAAACAGCTTCTTTCACATTTTCTGTAGTGGACGGAGATACCGGCGGATATGTCCCGGACGTTGATGTAAAGTTCCTGAGAGTTGTCAACTGCTCCGAAGACCCTATGCAGAATATCCGGAACGGCGACTTCACTATACTCGAGGAGTGGAACACCGGTGAGGGCGCTCCGCATGATACTGCGGGATTTTCTTCCGGTACTGCGACGGGTGAGCTCAGCTGCTGGATATACATTGAAAGCCTTCCGGAGGGCTGGTGCAGCCTTGATACCGGCGAGAGCTATGTCATCAGCGGTCCGTATTCCTGTTATGAAGCCGGACATTACGACTATACTATCACGGTGGACAACGTAAAGGCTGTGGAGACAACCGCGCCGGAAGTGCGCTTTTCCGGCAAGTCCCTGACGGAGATAGTTGACAGCTTCGGAGATGACGCCTTCTACCAGACCTACCCTATATGGCACGGGACTGCGTGCTATCTCATCGACGGCGATGACTTCAAAGGCTATTTTATCAGAGAAGGTGCCGGGTCGACGTATGTTACAGTCACCTACGGCACTTCACTTCCGGTAGATGAGATAAATTCTGAACTCGGAAATGGAGAGCAGACAGATACAGTTCTGTATGAGCAGGACGGTGTTTACTGGTACGGGAGCAACGGCGAAGTTGACCACGAAAAGGCGGTCTCGGTGCTGAGCGGATATGATAATGTTCTCTCAATGGATACCAAGTATTCTGTGTCTGTAAGGGACGCTTCTACCCTCGGGTATCTTGACGTTGACTACCTCTATGTTGACACTGAGATAGATACTGAGAGCTTTATCGTTGACTATCCGGAGCTCCAGCTTGCTGTTTCTGAGTATTCGCCTTCGGAGCCTGCGGTGACACATCTGTACACGTTCAGTATCGGGGCAAAGGTCGGGCTCGTGAATACCGAGGAAGTTTACAACGCATTAAAGCGTCTGATGGACAGCGGTATCGAGTTTTCTCTGAGCTGGATAGAAACTGACAACGCTATACCGATCTGGGAAGTTACGAAAAACGTCTATACAAATGCTGCTGCCGCCGGCACAGTTTGGTTCAACAGCAGCGATTTCTACGTTGTTGTCGGGACTTTCTCAGGCTATACACAGCTGCGGCGTTTTTACAGGCAGAATGGTATATACACAGTGGACAAGATAGTCTGGCAGAATGCGACCGAGGGTCTGGAGTACGGCGATGTGTTCTGTCCGGACGGCGATGTCACGCTGACAGAGGTATATGAAGCTCCCGACGACCCCATTTACCGTTTCGCCAAGCACTATGAAGTCGGCGAGGACGCAAAGCTCGTAAAGGTCGGCACCTGCGCGGAGCTCATGTCAACGAAAGAGCTGACGGAGGGCGAGACCTTTTACGATGGCTCGGCGCACTATACCGTAGAGTTCACCGACGAAAACGGCACTGAGTACAAATACGGCTTGAACAATTTCGGCTCTGCCCTTGGAATAAAAACGATATTCAACGCAGGTGCAGTTTATTCGTTCGCGTTTCTCGGCAATACAATTATAATCCCGCTCGCTGTTCTCTCTGAGCCAGAGCCTGTGACCGAGACAACGACTCTCGCGGTGGAGACGACCACCACCACCGAATTGCTGTGCGAGATAGATACAACTACGACGACTACCTCAACCTCTGCCTCTACACAGACTACCACCTCGATATCAACTTCGACACAGACCTCCACCACAGCTACTTCTACCACCACTGCCGGCTATACACGCACAACTCCGTATGCGTCGGTGTCTATGGAGGAGAAGCCGAACCCCACTATCGCTGCCGGCGAGACCAAGGACCTCGGCTTCCATACCTCGCTCGCAAAGGACGTTGTGTTCTCCTGCGACAGCCCGTACATCACGGTCTACGGACAGACCGACCCCTCGTCTTCGTGGCAGGGAAAGGTCACGATAAAATGTGCCGCCGACGCTCCTGAGGGAGATGTGGTGCTCAAGGTAAAGTTCGGGCACTCGATTATCCCGACGGAGGTTACTGAATGGGAATTCAAGCTGACTATCACTCCTCAGACTGAGCCCAGATACGAGGTCGGCGACGCTAACCGCGACGGGCTCCTCGACGGGGCGGACGCTTCCCTCATTCTCTCCACCAATGCCGATTATTCCGACAAGATACTCGAGAACGGCGAGATCGACTACGACTACCTCATACGGGCGTATTTCGACCTGTTCGACGTGAACAAGGACGGTCTGATCGACGGCGTGGATGCGTCGCTCGTGCTCGTCAGAAATGCTGAACTCTCCGGAGAGACCGAATGAGAATAACAAAAAATAATAATAAAAAGGACGACCTGCGGGTCGTCCTTTTTTGTTGGTATTACAGTTTTTTCAGCTTTGCGTAGTTCGCCATGATCTTCTTCGTGCCGACTTTCTCGAACGCTATCTCGAGCATTGCGTCGTTCGCCATCGGCTTCACGGAAACTATCGTACCCTCGCCGAAAATGTTGTGCGAAACGCGCTCGCCGGCTTCGTAGGTGGCGGTGTCCTTCTGGGCTGAGCCCGAGAGCACCCTGTTCCGCGCGAGCTGCTGCTGGAGCGTCGCGGAATGAACCGCGGTCATCGAATTATCGGTATCCGTGAGCTTGCTCTTCATCGCGGCGGCGTTGTCGTGCTTCTCGATGAGCTCGCTGCCGATCTCGCGCATGAATCGCGAGGTGATGTTGCGCTGGGTCTGCCCGAAGAGCATTCGCTGACTTGCACTCGTGAGGTAAAGACGCTTCTTCGCGCGGGTTATCGCGACGTACGCGAGTCTGCGCTCCTCCTCGAGATCCTCCTCGCTGTCGAACGAGCGTGAGCTCGGGAAGATGCCGTCCTCCATGCCGATGACGAAGATGTTCTCGTATTCGAGTCCCTTGGCGGAGTGGACGGTCATGAGGGTGACTCTGTCGTCGGAGCCGTCGTCGCGGTCAGCCTCGGTGTAGAGCGCGACCTCCTCGAGGAAGCCGCTGAGAGTGGGCTCGTCAGCCTCATTCATGTACTGCGCCATAGAGGTGCGGAGCTCCTGAACGTTCTCTATCTTGGTGTCGGCGTTCTCGAGGGTCTTGAGGTAGTCGAGGTAGCCGGTCTTGTCGAGGAGTACGTCGAGGAATTCGTCGAGCGGAAGCTCCTCAGCCTTCTCGGCGAGCGAACTGAACATATTGTACGCGCTCCTGAGTGAGCTCACCTTCTTGGCGAGGGGAGCGTACTCCTCGCAGGTACGGAGAACCTCGAGCGGTGACATACGCAGGTCGCGGCTGATGTCCTCGATAACCGCTATCGTGGAGTCGCCGATGCCGCGCTTGGGTTCGTTGATTATCCTGCGGAAACGGAGGACGTCGTTGGGGTTGTTGATAAAGCTGAGATAGGACGTCACGTCCTTTATCTCCTTGCGGTCGTAGAAGCGCATACCGCCGTAGACTTTGTATGGCACCCCGCACTTGACGAGCATACGCTCGATCGTGTTGGACTGCGCGTTCATGCGGTATAGAACGGCGTTGTCGGAGTAGCGCCCGGTCTCCTTGTAGGAGGCGAGAATGGTATCTGCGACGAACTGTGCCTCGTCGTCCTGATCGACAGCCTTGTACCAGTAGACCATGCTGCCCTTGTCGCCGCCGGTCCAGAGGGTCTTCTCCTTGCGCCCGGTATTGTGGCTTATCACGGAGTTGGCTGCATCGAGGATAGTCTGCGTGGAGCGGTAGTTCTGCTCGAGGCGAATGACCTTCGCTCCCTCGAACTGCGACTCGAAGCCGAGTATGTTCTCGATGTTTGCACCGCGGAATTTGTATATGCTCTGGTCGTCGTCGCCGACAACGCAGATGTTCTTATGTCCTGCCGAGAGCAGCGAGACGAGCCTGAACTGGACGTGGTTGGTGTCCTGATACTCGTCCACGAGTATGTACCTGAAGCGTGTTCTGTACTTCTCCAGCACCTCCGGGAACTGCTCGAACAGCTCGACTGTGAGCACGAGTATATCGTCGAAGTCGAGGGCGTTCGCGCTCTTCATGCGCTCCTGATAGAGGGCATAGAGCTTCGCGATGATCTTGCGGCGGTAGTCTCCGCCGGCGTCCGCGAGCATTTCCTCGGGGGAGATCATCTTGTCCTTCGCGAAGCTGATCTCGCTGAGCACCATCTTCGGGGAGAATGCCTTCTCGGAGACGTCGGACTCGATCATCACGTTCTTTATCATGCGCTGGCTGTCGTCGGAGTCGTAGATAGTGAAGTCAGAGCCGTAGCCGAGCGCACCTATCTCGCTGCGGAGTATGCGCACACACGCTGAATGGAACGTGGAGGCATGGATATTCTGGGCGTCCTCTCCGAGCATTGCGGAAAGGCGCTCCTTAAGCTCTCCGGCTGCCTTATTCGTGAAGGTGATAGCGAGGATATTCCACGGCTTGACCGGGTCGCACGCAACGATGTCGCGGAGGGTGTCGAAGTCGTCGGTCTTTCCGGCGGCATAGTCGTTGAGGAAGGCTATGTCTGCGTCGGAGCCTGTGCGCGACTCATCGTGGTAGGCGTTGCCGAAGTTTATCATATTCGCTATTCTGTTGACGATAACAGTGGTCTTGCCGCTGCCTGCGCCTGCGAGGACAAGAACGGGTCCCTGTACGGCGAACACAGCCTCCTGCTGCATATCGTTCATGCGGCTGAAATATTTTTTCAGCGCTGCTCTTTTTGCAGATGTGAATGAATCATTGCCCATAAGTAATCTCCATTTAAATACAGTTCAAAAAATATCAGCAAAAATATACGTCTTGTAAATAAAAAACTGGTTTTTCACGCAGCAAATATTCATATAGTAATATTATACCACACTTTTTCCGGCTTGGCAACAGGAAAAAGCATTTTTTCCTTCAATTCTGTGCGGGGGCGTCAGATGTATGCCTGCTTTTTGAGCAGAGCCGCGACAGTCCGCCCGATGACGGCGTAGTAGCTGAGGTCGGATACCGCCCATTTCTTGAAGCGTCCGATGTAGCAGAAGGATATCATGCCCTTGACTATGCTGTCCTCGGTGATGAGGTACTGTACCGCGCCGCCGATGTTCTCGGCGGTGAGCTGCGCGAAGGCGTTGTCGTCGCGCCCTTCGAGCTCGTTGACGTTGTCGATGGCGAAGACCCCGTCTCCGGAGAAGCGCTCGGTGTAGTGGTTGCTGAACATATATCCCGCGTTCTTCGAGACTGCGTTGCCGCAGCTGAGGATAAGGCTCATGTCGTTGCCGGCAAAGACGCAGATGTCGTCTATCGCGAACTGCGTGCGTATCTGCTCGAGCAGCACGGAGACGTCGGGGACACGTCCGAAGACGATGTTCTCGGCTATCTGTCCGACGAAGGAGAGTCGTTCCGTGGTGTCCTTCTTGCTGCTCAGGAAGGCGACCTTGCTGCTGATGTCCTTTTCGACGGGGCCGTGCTTGTTGATGTCGTAGATGACGTAGCGGTTCTGACCCTTCTGCTGGGCGAGGTAGAGAGCCTTGTCCGCCTGCATGAAGAGTTCGTCGTAGTCGGTGCTGTCGATAGGGTAGGTGGACACGCCCATGGAGCAGGTCAGGTGCAGGTCCTCGAAGCGTCCCGCGAATGCAAACTCGGTGTTGGTGCGTATCGCTCGGAGTATCCCGCGGAGGTCCTCCTCGTCGCGGGTGTTCTCGAGGACTATCAGGAAGCCGCCGCCGCTTATGCGTCCCGCGAAGCCGCGCTCGCCTATCTCGTTGCGGACTATCCCGGCGATCGTGTAGATGACCTCGTCGCCGAAGAGGTGACCGTAGCTGTTGTTCACGTCGGTGAAGTCGTCGATGTCAAGAATGACGAGGTTGACGTTATACTGGGGCTTTCCGGCAAGGAGCTCCTGTGCGAGCTGAGCTACCGCGCGCTTGTTGAGCAGTCCCGAGAGAGAGTCGCGGTTGGCTTCGAGGGCGAGGTTGACGTCCTTGCTGCGGCTGCGCGAGCTCACCACGGAGATGACGCCCGTGACCTTGCGCTGCTCGGGGGTCTCATACCTCGTGATACCTCGGAAAAGGCACTCCTCGCGCTCCTTTCCGAGGGTCAGCAGCGCGGACTCGAATTCGTAGTCGAAGCGGTATGCGCCCTCGCTGATGTCGCGGCAGAGCGCATTGAAGGTCTCCACGCTCCGTGCGCGGACGTAGCCCGCGTCGATGGCTTCCCTGCGCCACTTTTCGAGCTCCTCGTCGATGAGGGATATCTCGCGGAAAAAGTCGAACATATATATGCGTATGCGGCGCGTCTCAAAGCTGTACTCGAACGCGAGGTCGCTCATCAGCCCGAGCACGCTGCGGTACTCGGAGAGGCGTTTCTCGCGGGCGTATGCGAGCGGCTCGAGGGAGAAGATGTCGCTGAAGGTGATACTGTAGAGCGGCTCGGCGCCCTCTGCGGAGAGCATTCTCACGCCGGCGAGTATCCAGCGGAGCTCGCTGCTGCGTCCGCGCATACGGATAACGGTGCGGAGGGTCTGTCCGGGCTGGACGCTCTCCACGCAGCCCTGAATGCGGGGAAGGTCCTCGTCGTCGATAGTGCGGCGGATCGAGTAGATCACGTCGTTGCCGAAGTAGGTGAAGAATGCCTCGTCGGCGCTCTGGGTGTGGAAGCTGGCGTCTACGATGACCCTTCCCACCGAATACAGCTTCTCGCTGAGTTCTCCGTCCATTTTTCTCCCTCCTTCCGCAGCGATCTTTACTTAGTACAATTATACCATACCCCACAGAAAAATACAAGTGGGGGAGGACGCAAAAAAGCCCGCGGTGCCGTGAAAAGCTCCGCGGGCTGGATGTATTTACTTCGTGTAGGCTTTCGTCCCGAGAACGCGGACGGAATTGAGTATCAGCAGCATGGCTACGCCGGAATCCGCGAACACCGCGAACCACATACTTGGGTGGCCGATGAGTCCCAGCACGAGCACCACTGCCTTTACTGCGAGCGCGAAGATGATGTTCTCGTAGGCTATGCGCAGGGTCTTGTCGGCGATACGCTTCGCGCGGACTGCGCTCTCCGGCTCGGCGCTCATGAACACGACGTCCGCCGCCTCAAGGGCGAGGTCTGCGCCGGTCTGCATTGCGCCGCCGACGTCCGCTCCCGCTAAAACAGGGGCGTCGTTGATGCCGTCGCCGACGAACATCAAGCTGCCGTACTGTCCGCGCAGCTTGTTTATCTCGGCGAGCTTGCCGTCCGGCAGGAGCTCGCTCCGTATGTCGTCAACGCCTGCCGCACGTCCGACGGCTTCCGCATTCGCTGCCTTGTCGCCGGTCAGCATTGCCGTCCGGCAGCCGAGAGCCCTGAGTGCTCCCACAGCCGCAGCTGAGGTCTTTTTCATAGAGTCGGAGACCACTATGCGTCCGACCGCTCTGCCGTCCACCGCGACGTATACCACGCTCCCCACGGGGACTTCTCCGGCGGGCAGGTCTACTGAGTTTTCAGCCATAAGTCGCTCGTTTCCGCAGAGGACGCGCTTTCCGCCGAGCTCTGCAGAGATACCGCGCCCCGCGAGTTCCTCAGTGCGGGCGGGCTCGGTCAGGGGAATGGAGTTCCCGCGGCAGTGCTCAGTGATACGCTCCGCAACGGGGTGCGAGGAGGTCTGCTCACAGCTGCCGCAGATGCTCAGCAGCTCGGTCTCGGAGAGCTCCCCGAAGGTCTGTATATCGGTGATGTTGAAGGTCCCGTCGGTGAGGGTGCCGGTCTTGTCGAAGGCGACCGCCTTTACCTTGCCAAGCGCCTCGAGCGAGGCTCCGCCCTTGAAGAGTATGCCCAGCTTGGAGGCGGCTCCGATGCCTGAAAAATAGGCGAGGGGAACGCTCAGCACCAGTGCGCAGGGACAGCTGATAACGAGGAATGTCAGCGCGGAATATATCCACTTGCTCCAGTCTCCGGTGATGAGCGACGGAACTATCGCCGTGAAAGCCGCAGCCGCGATGACTGCGGGGGTGTAGATCTTCGCAAAGCGCGTGATAAAGCGGTCGATGTGGGGCTTCTCGGCGGAGGCTGTCTCCACCGCGCGGGCGATCTTCGATATCATCGAGTCCTCGGCAGCGGCAGTGACGCGCAGCCTGAACGAGTCCGAAAGGCTGATACAGCCCGACATCACGCTGTCTCCGGAGTACGCCACAAGCGGCACGGGCTCGCCGTTGACTGCGGAGGTGTCGATCTTCACGCCGTGCTCAGCGCCCTCAATTATGCCATCCGCCGCGATACGCTCGCCAGCCTTGATACGCAGGACATCCCCGACCTGTACCTCCTCGGCGTGCACGCGGACGAACTCATCGCCGCGAAGTACCTCGGCTTCGTCAACACGGAGGGAGGTGACGTCGGTGATAGCCTTGCGGCTGCGCGACACGGCGTAGTCCTCGAAGAGCTCGCCGATACGGAAAAACAGCACCACGCCGACCGCCTCTGGGTACTCGCCGAGGACGAAAGCCCCGACGGTCGCGACGGTCATCAGGAAGTTCTCGTCGAATATCTTCCCGGCGCGGAGGTTCTTCACGGTAACGGTCAGGACGTTGAAGCCCAGCACAAGATATGCCGCGATGTACAGCCCTAAAGCGAGGGGGAAGATGTCCGCGAGCTTGTCTGCGATGAGAGCCCCCGCGAAGAGCAGTACGCCCGCAATCAGGGGAACAAGCTCGCCCGCGAGGGACTCGCCATGTTCGTGGTGGTGTTCATGGGAGTGCTCATGCTCATGCTCGTGTTCGTGTTCGTGTTCGTGACACTGGTCGCCGGAGCACTCGTGGTGATGTTCGTGCCCGTGGTGGTGGTGATGATGCTCGTGTTCACCCTCATGGATCCGTACGCCGGGCTCGATACTGCTGGCGGTCTCGTTCATAAGGGCGAGGGTCTCGTCGGTGATGTTTCCGCGGATATGGAGCTTGCGCAGGGGGAAGTTCAGCACCGCAGACTCGATACCCTCAAGCTTCCCGAGGGCTTCCTCGATCTTGGCACCGCAGTGGGCGCAGTCGAGGTCAGATATATGGTAAACCTTTTCCATAGGCTCTCTCCTTTCATATGAACGTCTGTTCATATGTTTAATATATCATATTTTTCGGCAGATGTCAAGGGGGTAGGTGAAATTTCTTGAAAAAAGATTTGCGGGGGTGTATAATAGTATGGAATGCGCGGACTACTCGTCTAACGCAAAGGGAAAACCTCATTTGGAGCCGTCAGGATTACCGCCTGCGCGGGTCTGTAGGGGCGACCCTTGCGGTCGCCCGGAGTTCGGGGATTATCCGTGGTGTGATCGTGCGGGACGCCGCAAGGGCGTCCCCTACGGGTGCGTTCAGGGAATGATCCGTATGCGATGTACGAGTGAGGTTGTTGTTAAGAGTAAGCGAGCGAAGCAAGCGGCAACGTGTCCGGGTGCAGCGTCACGCTGCCGCCCAATGAAGTTCTCCCTTTGCATTAGACCGCCCGTGCACCAAAGGGACAACCTCCCGGAGGCGGGGATGTGATATTATGCCGGCTGCCCCTCCTCCGTACGGTTTTCCCTTTGGAAAACCTTTTCCCCTCGCCACCTCCCCGCCGTGAGCCATCTTTCTTCGCGAACACCTACGGTGTCGCTGGCAAGAAATTGATAAACTGTTGACGCCGGGTTTTATGCGCTGGACGCCGCAAGGGCGTCCCTACAGAATCATTCATATCATTAAATTGCGGGAAAAACAGTCAAATTAGGATTTGCTAACAACTTTGCAAAAATTTTTCGTCTTTTTTGCCCTCAAAAGTCACTTATATGTGAAAGCAATAATGAGCTCGCTTTCAGGTGCGCACCGACCGTCCATCGGACGGACTGAACTGTTCAGACCTTGCTTTCAAAGGGAGTGACTGACATTACTGCCGAAGAAAATCTATTCGCCGGAGGTGACGGAGCTATTTTAGCAGCATTATTTCAGCAAACTATGGCAGCAGACGCCGGCAGCAGCGTGAACGATCTCATCGCAGACTGCGCTAAGTCCAAGGAGAGCCTCAGCACGCTCTATACCATGTTCAAGAGCAGCGTGTTCGCCGTGGCTTTCAGCATTACCGCTGACTACCACCTCGCCGAGGACTGCGTCGCGGAGACCTTCGTCAGGCTAACGCAGGTCAAGCGTTTTTCACCCGGTAAAGGAGACGGCAAGGGATTCATTCTGAAGATCGCACGCAACGTTGCACTCGAGTATCGCCGGAGATATCAGCGCGAGATAAAGCACTTCATTATCCAGAGCTACGGCGATGCAGACCAGACTGTCGAGGACAGTATTTTCATCAATCAGCTCCTCAGGCACATCAGCGACAAACAGAGACAGATAGTCGTTATGAAGTGCTGCGCGGGGCTGACGTTCAGGGAGATAGCAAAAATTCTGAGATGCCCCGAAAGTACAGTAAAATCAAGGTACCAGAAGGCAATCGGTATACTAAAGGAAAAGGCAGGTGTTGACAGTGAAAAGAAATGATATGCGCGGCAAATCAGAGTTTGAGAAGCAGCTCCGCGACAGAATGAACGGTCTCTCCGATTCTGTGGACTGCTTCGACAAGATAGCTGCGAGAGCTTTTCCTGAAAAATCTGAGGATTTTTCCGACAGCGGGTCAACCGTGACCGACCTTGAGAATATTTCGGGCAAACGCAGGGCAGCTCCTGTGCTGAGGTGGATATCTGCGGCTGCGGCTGTTGGGCTCATATTCGGCGTACTGCCGAGGACAGCGATCATGAACGACATCAGGACCAACCTTTCCGGCGGAAAGCGCAGACAGTACAACGAGCTCGTCTCGCACATCATCGAGGAGACTGCCTCTGGCGACTACAGGGTATATGACCTGCCGCTCGGGGACTACGTCAGGGACGATGTGCTCGTAACTCCGATGTACCGCTGCCCATTCAACGATACGGACAGGGGAGGCATGAGCGTGAGGATATTCGTGAAGATGTGCGGGGACGTTCCGACCAACGAGATGTTCGCGGTCGAATACAGCGGCACCTACACCGAATCGAATTTCGTCGCGGCAGCAGCTACGGGGATCAAATTCACCGAAAAAGAGCTCGAAGAGCTGAAAAACGACAAAAACGCATGGAAGAGTTATTCCGACAAGGAGCTGATCAAGGCGGTGGAGTGCAATTTCACGTCTGATACGGCAGGGAAGCTATCTCTGCTGCATGACGGCGAAACAGTATCGGCAGCTTCATTCGGGTATCAGTTCTGGTACAAGGACGAAAACGGCATACAGCCGCTCATCGCTGATGTTCTCTGCTACACGTCCGGCACGGGGGATAAGTACAATTATGACATCTCCGTGCAGCGTGCGGACACCGAGGACGGCGGGGGAGCCACCCTCCCGGAGACTGTCTGGGAGACCTCGCTCAGCTTTGACGGCAGCAAGATAACTCCAGACGTATCGAACTCCGCGTTCACGAGAGAGGAGCTGTTCGGCGGATACCGTCAGCAGGGCAGCGGCTGCGCTTATGCAAGATGCTGTACGGACGCGGAGGACGACGGTATCGAGAAGCTGACCATGAAGAGATCATTGCCTGCGGAGACGGTTTTCACCGGTCTCACTCCGTATGACGCTTCAGTGAAGAGGGAGATGAGGGTGTACGTTTCATCTGCGATAGCGGACGAGATGTCGCCGAAGCTGCAATACTATACCTCTGGCAGCAGCGGCGGCGTAACGCCTGAATGGTATATCTGCTGGCAGGGCACGGAACGTATCAGCACCTACAGCGAAAGCAAGGGCTGGACGTCTGAGAAGCTCCCTTCCGACGACTCGACGGCACAGGATACGGTTCAGCAAAGGCTGACCCGCTGAACATGAGAAAGATCGCAAAAGAAGGTTTTATTGCAAAGGCTCCGGCAGGCGACTGTCGGAGCTCTATTTTGTTATAATATAAAATTTATGCGGCAGCTATTGCTTTTTTGGGGGGAGTGTGGTATAATATTCTGGTAACAAATGCAGTGGTATCGAAGTGGTCATAACGGACATGACTCGAAACATAGTCGGTTTTGAGCTTGCCGCACTTTGATTTATCCCTGTTCTGCGTGGTTTCAGCCGTGTTCGTATTTGCGTTTCAAATGGGCTGTCTCGCAGTTTTCTCGCAGTTTTATAGTTAAATTAAATACGCAGTGGTATCGAAGTGGTCATAACGGACATGACTCGAAAT
>JAEEGL014516738.1_pt1 | contig 31197 bp, 23 predicted proteins | sample 9134231 | NCBI WGS metagenome assembly JAEEGL01 (sample SAMN16246548, study PRJNA631951) | gut metagenome | biome: gut microbiome; feature: rumen; material: fiber-attached | host: Bos | place: Iran: Karaj | collected 2018-10
CTACCTCGACAAAACCTACTTCGGCATCCGAAAGCCCACCAAAGGCGAAAGCCTTGTTTACAAAGCTGACAAAAGCATCGTCCCCGAAGAGGTTGCTGCGCCCCGCACCTCGGGCAAACCCCTCTATGCCACCATGCGCAAAGGCGAAAGCCTTGACGACCTTGCCCGGCGCAACTACACTACCACCCAAAAGCTCAAGGAGCTCAACCCCGACGTCACCAAGTTCAAATCCGGCATGCGCGTCCGGGTCCGATAAAAACAAGTTTTACCCCCTTTCACCCCTTCACAATGAGAATCGTCTTCATGGGCACCCCGGACTTCGCCGTCCGCTCCCTTCAAGCCATTATTGAGGCCGGCCATCAAGTCGTCGGCGTAGTCACCGTCCCCGACCGTCCCACAGGCCGTGGCCTTAAAATCACCGCCTCCCCCGTCAAGCAGTTCGCCTTGGAGCATGGCCTTCCCCTCCTCCAGCCCGAACGTCTCCGCGACCCCCAGTTCCACGAAGCCCTCCGCCAGTGGGATGCCGACATCTTTGTCGTCGTCGCCTTCCGCATGCTCCCCCAGTGCGTCTGGGCCCTGCCCCCCATGGGTACCTTCAACCTCCACGCCTCACTCCTGCCTCGCTACCGTGGTGCAGCCCCCATCAACTGGGCCATCATCAACGGCGACACCCTCACCGGCGTGACCACCTTCATGCTCAATGAGCATATAGACCAGGGGGCCATCCTCCTGCAGCAGTCCACTCCCATCACACCTGACGACACAGCCGAAACCCTCCATAACCGCCTTGCCGAGATGGGCAGCGCCCTCGTTGTCAGCACCCTCAGCGGACTTGCCTCCGGCACCCTCACCCCTGTGCCCCAGCCGCAGGACCCCCTTGCGCCCCCAGCGCCCAAAATCTTCAAGGCCGACTGTGCCGTAGACTGGCGCCTACCCGGCACCCGTGTAGTGGATCACGTCCGTGGCCTCTCGCCCTACCCCGCCGCCACCATGCTCATGGCAGACCCCGCTGGCAACACCCATCCCTTCAAGCTCTATCAAGTCCAATTCACCCCTGCCCCCAGTGCCACTCCGGGGCAGGTGGTAACCGATAACAAAACCACCCTAAAAATCGGAGTTGCGGACGGTTTTATCACCATTTTGAACCTTCAAATCAGTGGCAAAAAACGTATGACCACCGCCGAATTTCTTCGAGGTTGCGATATAACAGATTGGAAAATAGTGATGTAGTGATAGCTTCCGTTTTTTAACACATTTTTTTTCACCCATTCTGCCAACTTGTCAAAAAAAAGGTTTATATTTGCACGCGAAAAAATATTGTAACAACCCAGTAAAAAAAACCACTATGAACAAAACCGAATTAATTGCCGCGATGGCTGAGAAAGCTGGAATGAGCAAGGTTGACGCTGGTAAAGCGCTCAACGCCTATGTAGACGTAGTCAAAGAGCAGCTCACCAAAGGCGAAAGGGTTACCCTTGTGGGCTTTGGCACCTTCGCTGTCAATGAGCGTCCTGCCCGCGTGGGTCGCAACCCCCGCACTGGCGCCTCCATCAAGATTGCAGCCAAGAAATCAGCCAAGTTCAAACCCGGCAAAGGACTCATTTAATTAGTCCAAAGGCTGTCTACACGGGGGACGGGCTGCGGCATTGCCGTGGCCCGTCCCCCTTTCCTTTGCCCAAACCCGAAGCTGAGAAGTCCCGTCTGATATAAAAAAAGAAGGTGGTCGAAACCGACCACCTTCTTTTTTTTACCCTATAGGATAGCCTGTGGAGGCTCACCGATGCTTAACGCACGATGTCCATCTCGTCAATCAGGTTCTGGGCGTTGGCGTACTTGTCAATCACAAACAGCATGTAACGGCTGTCCAAGCAGATGCAGCGTTGCAGGTTCTCCTCGAAGTCGATGTCGCCGCTCATGGCCTCTCCGTTGCCATCGAAAGCCAGACCAATCAGGTTGCCGTAAGCATCCAGCACAGGCGAGCCGCTGTTGCCGCCAGTGATGTCATTGTTGGTGATAAAGCAGGTGGGCAGCTCGCCCTTGGCATTGGCGTAGGTGCCGTAGTCCTTTGCGGCATAGAGGTCCTTCAGGCGCTGGGGCACGATGAACTCAGTGTTCGTCGGGTCCTCTTTCTGCATCACACCCTCAAGCGTGGTGTAGAAGTGGTAGGTAACACCGTCGCGGGGCTCGTAAGCCTTCACGTTGCCGTAAGTCAGGCGGATGGTGCTGTTGGCATCCGGCGAGAGGAGTTTCTTGCCAGCATTGATTTGCAGGATTCCGTCCACAAAGTCGCGCGTGCCGCGGGTCAGATTGTCGCGGTTCTCCTTGGGGATGGAGAGGTACACCTCGCGGTATTTGTCCAGAATTTCAGTGCCGAACTTATAGATATCGTCGCGCTCCAGTTTCTTCATCGTGGGGTTCTTCAGGAACTCCTCAAAAGTCTTTTGGTTGGCAAAGATGGAGCCATTGAACAGATGGGCTACCAGCGAAGTGAAGTTGCCGCGGAATTTGCGGTCGGCAGTCTTCAGGCAGTCGGGGATATACTTCACATTGATGTTGCGGTAGGTGTACTCCATCATGGCAGCCATGACGCGCTGCTCGACAGCCTCGTCATAGTCCTTGTAGAACTTGGCGGCATCCTCGCGCAGCTCAGCCAGCAGGGCATCCTTCTGGTCAGGGTTGTCCTCTTGGCAGAAAGCCTTGATGTAGCGGCCAAACATAGTGGCTTGGTACAGCAGTTCGGGGCCTTCCAGCAAACCCTCGTCGAGGTAGGTGATGGCCTCCTGCAACTCGCGGCGGTCGGCATAGCTCTTCTCAATCAGGTTGAGGGCATTGCGATACTTCGGGTCCTTGTCCAGTGCCCAATCGTAATACTCCTTCTCCACCTCTTTCTTCAGTTCCATGGTGTTCAGTTTCTTCAGGGCGATGTTCTGCTCGTGGCTGTATTTCCAGTAGTTGGAGCAACCGGCATACTTCGAGGCATACTTAATCTTGATGGCTTGGTCTTTGTCCATCTCCTCGCGGAGGATGTTGATTTTCACGGTGCGGAGTTCATAGCGCAGCTTGTTGCTCACCTCCATGGTCTCCTTCAGGCCGTAAGAAGTCAGGAAGTGGTCCGTCGTGCCGGGGAAACCAAGAACCATGGCAAAGTCGCCGTCCTTCAGCTCGCGGGCGCTCACAGGCAGGTGGTGCTTGGGCTTCAGGGGGATGTTCTCCTTGGCGTAAGCGGCGGGCTTGCCATCGGGAGCAGTGTAGATGCGGAACATGGAGAAATCACAAGTGTGGCGGGGCCAAGACCAGTTGTCCGTGTCGCCGCCGAATTTGCCCATCGACGAGGGGGGAGCACCCACCAGGCGCACATCCTTATAAATAATGTGGACAAAGAGGAAGTACTGGTTGCCGTTGAACATGGGTTTCACCGTGGCCTCATAGTCTGTGCCGCGTGTGGCCTCTTCGGCAATGCGCTGGCTCACGTTGCGGACAGCCTTGGCGCGGTCGTCCTCGCTCATGTCGTCGCTCAGACACTCCAGCACGCGCGGGGTGACATCCTCCATGCGTATCAGGATTGAAGCCGTCAGGCCTGGGTTAGGGAGTTCCTGCGCCATGTTGTAAGCCCAGAAGCCGTCCCGCAGATAGTCGTGCTCTACGGTTGAGTGCTCCTGCAGTTTGCCGTAGCCGCAGTGGTGGTTGGTGGAAATAAGGCCTTTGTTGCTGATAATCTCGCCTGTGCAGAAATGCCAGAACGGGCGGCCCTCATTGCCAAGGCCAACGATAGCATCCTTGATGCAGTTCTGGTTGATGCTGTAGATGTCCTCGGGCGAGAGTTTGAAGCCGGCCTTCTGCATGTCGGCATAGTTCTTGCCGATGAGCGAGAGGAGCCACATGCCCTCGTCAGCTCGGCTGCTGGCCGGAGCCATGACCAAAAGGGCCAGGGTCAGGGTAAGAATGAGTTTTTTCATGTTGATAGTATTTATTAATAATATTGTTTTTTCCGTATATAATAGAGTCCTGAGCATCGTATCCGATGCGAGGCTGTGTGTTGCATCGTATTGGTGGACAGTGTGCTGCACGGTGTGGAACGGCATCAGCATCCTTCCCCTTTTGAGCCATTCTCCGACAGCCCTACCGCTATGTCTGCCAATCTTTTTTGAAGTGCAAAAATACGATTTTTTTTTAATTCAATAACTTTTTTCATTCTATCGCTTTCGTTGCAGCCACTGCGGCACCCTCTCCCGCTCTCGGTGCCCGGTCGGCGTGCTGTCGCGGTTGCTGTTCCGTTCGCTCGTCGTGGGGTTGCTCCTTCGGGGTCAGAGAGGGGTTGTTAGTTGTACCATTTGTCCAATGAAAGAGGAACAAATGAGGAACAAATGAGGAACAACTGAAAAACAACGAGTGGAGAAGGTCTGGAAATGAGGTGTGTATGCTGCCGTGTGAATATGGGGCTGAACGTGGCCGTCAGGCAGGGGTCAATCACTTATCCGAGCGTTAGTAACTGACCCTCAGGGAGCCTCCGGCAAAAAATTTATGAACAGATTTTTGTCGAAAAATGAAACTTTTTTTCGGCAATTGCGTATAAGCGGGATATGAAAAAATGGCAGTTAAAAACTTTTTTTGGCAAAAAATGGCAATTATTGGAAAAATAGTTGTATTTTAGCATTCTGAAAAATAGTATATATAAATGGCTTTAATACTTGGTACAGAATACTGTAAGATAGATTCGAACGGTCGGTTCAAGTTCCCGATTGCCCTAAAAAGGCAATTGGAAACGGAGGATTGCCGTTTTGTAATCCGTCAAGGGTTCACAGCCGAGTGTTTGGAGCTATGGACGTATGCCAGTTTCCAGGATGAGGTGGAAACCCTCCGAAAAGAGTTGAATCCTTACAGCATCCGCGACAACCAAATCATGCGGCAGATGACGCGTGCCAACCTCGTGGAGCTGGACAGCAACGACCGCCTGATGGTGCCCCCGGAGCGGAAGTCGGTAATCGGCAACGCGAAGGAGATTGTACTCCAGTCAACGGGCAAGTGCATCGAGATTTGGGAACGCTCGGCATACGACAAGATGAACAGCGAAATTGTCGATTTCGCTTCGATTGTTGACAGTAGACTGGGACGGAAGTCCTCGGCTACACAAACTATGCTGAACGATGTACCATCAACCGGTGATGCTCAATGAATGCATCGAGAATCTGAACATTCGTCCTGACGGGACCTATGTGGACGCCACCTTTGGGGGTGGCGGCCACTCGCGTGCTATCTTGTCGCACCTGGGACCCGATGGGCACCTCTATGCTTTTGACCAGGATGCCGATGCCTTGGCCAATGCCATTGACGACCCGCGGTTCAAGCTGATACATGAGAATTTCAAGCATGTGAAGAGTTTCCTCCGTCTTGAGGGCGTGAGGGCTGTGGACGGCCTGTTGGCAGACCTCGGTGTGTCGTCGCACCAGTTCGATGAGGCCGAGCGTGGCTTCTCCACCCGATTGGAGGGCGAATTGGACCTGCGCATGGACCGCCGACAGGAGTTGACGGCGCGCACGCTGGTCAACACCGCCTCCGAAGAGGAGCTGGCGCAGATGTTGCGACTGTATGGTGAGTTGCCCAACGCCCGCCAGATGGCAAGAGCTATCTGCCACGCACGCTCCGAAGCCGAGATAGTCACCACATTCGACCTCCGCAATGCAGTGAGCCGCCACTTGCCCCGCGGCATGGAGAACAAGTATCTGGCCATGCTGTTTCAGGCCCTCCGCATCGTGGTCAACGGTGAGTTGGAGGCCCTGCAGGCACTGCTGCAACAAGGGACCGAATTGCTGAAACCTGAGGGCAGGATGGTGGTGATGTCCTACCACTCGCTGGAGGACAGACTGGTGAAGAACTACTTCCGTGCCGGCAACTTCGAGGGCGAGGTGGAGAAGGATTTCTACGGCAACCCCATAGTGCCGCTTGTGCCCGTAAGCCGCAAGGCCATTGTGGCTACCGAGCAGGAGGTGCAGCTCAACCCGCGTTCCCGCAGCGCGCGGCTGCGTGTGGCCGAACGTATTGTAAAGAGTTAGGAATTAAAAATATAGCGTTGATGATGGACAAGCAGGAACAGAACACCGTCGAGGAGGGCCAGCCCATGGCTGAGACCAATACCCAGCAGCAGCCAGCGGAGCACAAAAAGCCCAACTGGGTGGCTCGTATTTTGGGTGGCGATGTGTTGCAGAGCCGCGCTGTGCTGCGGCAGGGCCCGCTGATTGTGATGCTCTGCTTCTACGCCATTCTGCTGGTCTATAACCGTTACAGGGTTGAGGACCTGACCAAGGAACGCGCCGCCGCACAGGAACGCATCACCTACCTGCGCGAGGCCCGCATCGAACTGCAGAAACGCTACCAGGAGACCATCAAGATTTCGCAGATCGCCGAGATGCTTGATGGCACGGGAATAGGCATCACCGCGGGACCTCCCTACGAACTGGATGTTGACGGCATGGAGAAGTACTTGAAAAACTGAGCACAGAAAAACATATAGCACAATAACACTTTAACCCATTCGAATTGGAAGATAATAGACATAATAAGGTCCTGTTCACCAAGATGTTGGTGCTGTATCTGCTGATAGTGGTTGTAATCGGCGGGGGGATGCTGCTGTGCACCATCAACACGCAAGTGGTGAACGGGGAGATGTGGCGCGAGAAGGCCCGCTGCCGTGAGGAGATTACCCGCACGGAGGAGGCCCGCAGGGGCACCATCTTCTCGTCCGACGGAAAGGTGCTGGCCACCACGGTGCCGGTCTGCGACTTCTGTGTGGACTTGGGCCGCTGGCCGAAGCGCGACAGCCATGGCAACGAGGTGGTGGATAAAAAAGGCCAAGTGGTGATGGAGAGCTGCATAGGCGACGAGAAGAATGAAAGACTGTGGTGGGAGAACCTCCCGAAGGTGTGTCGCATGCTGCATGAGCTGTTCCCGAACAGGTCGTATGAGTATTACTACAACCGCATAGTGCGTGAGCGCAACAAGGAGAAGCCGAGCCGCTGCCTGTATGTGGAACGCCGCGTGCCGTACTCGAAATGGGACGCCATCCGCAAGTTGCCCGGCTGGGGCCGCTGCGTGGTGGAGAGGACGGCGGACGGCGACGTGAAGAGTTTTGTGCGCGCCCACATCTACGGCAATATGGGCGAGAATGTCATCGGGTTGCATTACAAGACCCCGAACCGTGAGGGCTACACGGGCCTGGAGGGCTACTACGACAGTGTGCTGCGCGGGCAGGACGGCCAGTATCTGTGCCGCCGCTTGACGAGGGGCACATGGATAGCCGTGGAAGACGGCAGCGTGCCGGACGAAGACTCAACGCTGGTGCGCCACCGCGTGGACGGAAAGAACATTGTGGCCACAATCGACACCCGCTACCAGGATATTGCGGAGAGCGCCCTGCGCAGCTCGATGAACCAGTACGGCGGCCAGGCGGGATGCGCCATACTGATGGAGGTGAAGACGGGCTACGTGCTGGCATGCAGCAGCCTGACGCGCGACACGACGGGGCGCCTCAGTGAGAACCTGTGGAGCAATGTAGCGTGCAGCGACAGCTATGAGCCGGGCTCGACCTTTAAAACGGTGGCCATGGTGGCCATGTTTAACGACAAGAAGATTGAACTGGACACGTCAAAGCGCGTGCAGTGCGGTGGTGTGAAACGCTATAGCGCCACGAGCGGCGAGATTAACGCAGGCCATGGCTACACGACGGACACGGCCAACCTGGCCGGGGTGCTGGCGCAGAGCAGCAATGTGGGCATGTGCGAGCTGGCGTGGGAGTATTACCGCAACCGTCGCGACGACCTGAAGAAGGGCATCGAGGGTGTCTTCCCCTTCGGAAGGTTGCACCCGGACCTTGATGTCATCGAACCCAACACCCGCGTGGTGAACCTCAATTCGGACCGCGATTTCTTGAACCTCAGCTATGGCTACAGCGCCACGGTGACGCCCCTGCAGGTGGTGACATTCTATAACGCCTTGGCTAACGGCGGCAAGATGGTGAAGCCCCTCTTCTGCAAGGAGGTGATTGAGGGTGGACGCGGCCGGAGGGTGAAGCCGGTGGTGCTGAACGAGAGGGTGTGCAGCGAGGAGGTGGCCAAGCAGATGCGCGAGTTGCTGGTGGGCGTGGTGAAGAACGGCACGGGCAACAATGTGTACAACACGGTCTACGGCATCGGCGGTAAGACGGGCACGACGCAGGGCATCAGTGACAAGAGCATAAAGAACTCTTCATTCGTGGGTTTCTTCCCCGCTGAGAATCCGAAGTACACCTGCTTGGTGCTGGTGGAAAGGACGAGCATAGCCGGACGTATGGCCGCCGCCCCTGTGTTCAAGAAGATTGCTGACTGCGTGGTGGCTTTTGACGAGGAGCTGGGGAGCGTGGACTTGCAGGATTCGGGTCGCGTGATGCGCCCGGTGCTCACCAAGGGTCGCCGCGCGGGGCTCCAAGCCGCCCACAACTTGTTGGGGCTGCCCTTTGCACAGCCTGACAGCGCAAGGTTTACGGAGTGGACGGTCTATGACCCGGGCAAGGGACTCTATGTGGACTATGATGTGCCGCAGGACAGGGTGCCGGACTGCCACGGGATGACGGTAAGGGACGCTATGGCCCTGCTGCGTGCCGCGGGCATGCGCGTGCGCTTCACGGGTCAGGGCAAGGTGGTTTCGCAATCGCCCGCCGCCCGCACTGACGCCCGCAAGGGTACGACCGTGACATTGGAACTGCAGAAAAGTGAAATAAGACTCACGCATTAACACATTGACACATTCAAGAATTAATAAAATGAGACTGCAATCGCTTATAGAAGGAATCACACCGCTCCGCCCTGTGGCGGGCAACCCAGAGGTGACGGACATCTGCTTCGACTCGCGCAAGGTGGGGCAGGGCAGTTGCTTCGTGGCACAGGTGGGGACCCGCGTGGACGGGCACGATTATATACCGACCGCTGTGCAGCAGGGCGCTGCTGCCGTGGTCTGCCAGCGCATGCCTGAAGAGGAGTATGAGGGCATCGCTTTTGTCCTTGTGGAGAACAGCGACTACGCGCTGGGCGTGATGGCCGACAACTGGTACAGTCATCCCTCGCGCCGCCTCAAGCTTGTCGGCATCACCGGCACCAATGGAAAGACCACCACCGTCACCCTTCTGCATCGCCTGTTCCGCGCCATGGGATGCCATGCGGGGCTCCTTTCCACAATTGTCAACAAGATTGACGACGACGAGGTGCCCGCCACGCACACCACGCCCGATGCCCTTGAGCTGAACGCCCTGCTGGCCCGAATGGTGGAGGCAGGATGCCAATACGCCTTCATGGAGGTGAGCAGCCACAGCGTGGTGCAGAACCGCATAGCGGGGCTCACTTTTGCCGGCGGCATTTTCAGCAACCTGACCCACGACCATCTGGACTTCCACAAGACCATGGCAAACTATATCGCCGCCAAGAAGATGTTCTTCGACCATCTGCCCGCCACCGCCTTTGCACTGGTGAATGTGGACGACCGCAACGGGCGCGTCATGGTGCAGAACACCAAGGCCAAGGTCAGTACCTACAGTCTGCAGCGCATGGCCGACTTCCGTTGCAGGGTCATGGAGGAGACCTTCGGAGGCACCCTTCTGGAAATGGACGGCCACGAGGTGTATGCCCGCTTGGTGGGGCGCTTCAACGCCTACAACCTTACGGCCATCTACGGCGCAGCGGTGCTGCTGGGCGTCGAACGCTCCTTGGCACTGCGACTACTCAGTACACTGGAGGCCGCCGAGGGGCGTTTCCAGTATGTGAACCTTGATGGCATCACCGCCATTGTGGACTATGCCCACACGCCTGACGCCCTGCAGAACGTGCTGGAAACCATTAACGACATCCGCACTGCGGGGCATCAGCTGCTCACCGTGGTGGGTTGCGGAGGCGACCGCGACAAGACCAAGCGCCCCGAGATGGCCAAGATTGCCTGCACCATGAGCGACAGGCTGGTGCTGACCTCGGACAACCCACGCACCGAGGATCCAGAGCGCATCCTTGACGACATGGAGGCGGGATTGACCTTGGAGGAGAAGAGCCGCACCGTGCGCATCACGGACCGCCGTCAGGCCATCAAGACCGCCGTCATGATGGCACACGAGGGTGACATCATCCTCGTTGCCGGCAAGGGTCATGAGAAGTATCAGGACATCAACGGAGTGAAACACCACTTCGACGACAAAGAGGAACTACTGAAATTGAAAACTGAAAAATGAGATAAGACTCGCACATTAATATATTCAAGAATTAACGCATTCAAAAATCAACTCTTATGCTATACTATCTGTTTGACTGGTTGGACAAGGCTTTTGACATTCCCGGTGCGGGAGTGTTCCAATACATATCGTTCCGCGCTTCGATGGCGGCAATACTCTCACTGCTCATCATGCTGTTTTGCGGCAAGCCTTTCATCCGTTTCATCCGCCGCAAGTCTATAGGCGAGACCGTCCGCAACCTCGGCCTCGAAGGGCAGAAGGAGAAAGAGGGCACCCCCACTATGGGCGGTCTGCTCATCCTGGCGGCCATCGTGGTGCCAACCCTGCTGCTGGCCAAACTGGACAACGTATACGTCATCACCATGCTTGTCACCACCCTCTGGCTCGGTCTTATCGGCTTTATCGACGACTATATCAAAGTCTTCAAGAAGGACAAAGCGGGCATGCCCGGCAAGTTCAAGGTCTTCGGCCAGGTGATGCTGGGTTTGGGCGTGGGACTGCTGCTCTCCTTCCATCCCGACATTGCTTCCACCAAGACCACCATCCCCTTTGTTAAGGGCAACGAGTTCGATTACGCCTGGCTCATCAGCTGGATGGGCAGCTGGACCGCGGACTGGGTGTGGGTGGTCTACGTGCTGGTGGCCATCTTTGTGGTGACGGCTGTCTCCAATGCCGCCAACCTCACCGATGGCATTGACGGTCTGGCAACCTCCACGGCCTCCATCATTGGCGGTGCGTTGGCCATCCTGGCATGGCTCTCCGGCAACATCATCATGTCCAACTATTTGAACATCGTTTACCTCTCCGACATTGGCGAGCTCACCGTCTTCATCACCGCCTTCGTGGGTGCCACGCTGGGTTTCCTTTGGTTCAACACCTTTCCTGCCGAGGTCTTTATGGGCGACACAGGCTCCTTGGCCTTGGGCGGTATCATTGCCGTCTTCGCGTTGCTGATTCGCAAAGAGCTGCTGCTCCCCATCCTTTGTGGCATCTATGTGGTTGAGGACTTTTCCGTCATCTGGCAGCGTTGGGGCTGCAAAATCTACCGTCGCAAGCACCATCTGCCACCCTCCGAAGCCGTGCCCATAGAAAAGCGGCCATTCCTCATGACCCCCATCCACCACCACTACCAGAAGCAGGGACTGCCCGAGCCCAAGATAGTGCAACGCTTCGTCATCATCGGCATCCTGCTGGCCATTGTCAGCATTGTGACACTCAAACTGAGATAGCACAAAGCGGGGGTAAAGACTCAAGCATTAACACATTTACGAATTAACACATTCAAAAAGAGATGAGCATAGAACAACTTGCAAAACAGAGTAGAGAACGGATGCATGGCAGCCTTGCCTCCGTGGACACAGCCTTGCTGCGCCAGATGCGCGACAGCGCTCTGCGTTCCTGTTTTCGTCGCATGGACGAGACCGCGCACCGCATGGAGCATGTGGCCACCATCCACGGCAAAGAATATATCAACGATGCCGCAGCCCGCAGCGTCAACGCCACCCTCTACACCATGCAGAACATCACCGGCCCGGTAGTGTGGATTGCCATGGCTGCCGACGATTTGGCCAACTACACCCCCCTGCAAACCATAGCGCTCCGCAAGGTGGACATGCTCATCTGTGTAGGCGGCCACACCCAAGCCCTCCACAAGGCCTTCGGCTCGCTCTTGCCGCGGGTAGTGGACGTGGACGATATTGCCACCGCTGTCAAGGTGGCCGCGCTGAGTGCCGTCGAAGGCTCCCGCATCATCTTCTCCCCTGCAACCCCGCAAGGCGACCCTACAGAGCAGGAGGCCCGTCAATTCATCCATCAGGTGAATGAACTTTGAGGAAGTGAAAATTAAAAAGTATAAAGTGAAATAGGACTCAAGAATTAACACATTCAGTAAAATGCGTCGCAAACTGAACATACTGGCAGGTGACAAAGCCCTCTGGGTGATATTCTTCCTCCTTTCGGGAATATCGCTGGTGGCTGTTTACAGCACCATCGGCCTCTCCGCCATCGTTGACCTCAACTCGACACCCATGCACATCTTCTGTCGCCATTTGGGTTTCGTTGTGGCCACCTGCATAGCTGTCGTGCTGCTCTCCCATGTCAACTACCGTCGTTTTGCGCCGCTCTCCAAGTGGGTGCTCTATCTCTCCGTCATTGCCCTCGTCGTTGTCCTCATCATGGGCACCGAGCGTTGGCTTGTCATTCCACATGTCACCCGTTTCCAGCCTTCCGAAATTGCCAAGGTGGCCCTCATCGTCTTCATTGCCCGTGCTATAGCCCTCAACAAAGACCCCTTGGACGACAACCGCACCTTCGTCAAACTCCTCTTCCCCGTCTTCGTCGTCTTCTTGCTTGTCACCCCCTCCAACCTTTCCACGGGCATTCTCATCCTCTTGGCATCGTACATCCTCCTCTTCTTTGGCGGGGTCAACAAGCGGCTTTGGTGGCGCAGCCTCATCGTCGTCCTGCTTATTGCCTTGGCGGCGTTCCTTTTCCTCTACTATGTGGGCAGCCATATTGAGGTGGGACGTATCCCCACCTGGTCCCACCGTCTCCAGTCGTGGGTGCACCCCAATCCCGACGAGCTGACCCAGGAGAACATGGCCCGCATGGCCGTGGCGCGTGGAGGCATGTGGGGCAATGGCATCGGCACCACCATTCATGGTCGCCTCATGACCCAAGCCCACAACGACTTCATCTTCGCCATCATCATCGAGGAGGCCGGACTCCTTGCCGCCCTTGCCATCTTTGCCCTCTATGCCTGGTTCTACTTCCGCTGCATCCGCATCGCCACAGCCTGCAAGGGGCAGTTTGGCAGCCTCTGTGTGGCCGGCATCGGCACCCTCATCCTCCTGCAGGCCGTCATCAATATGAGCGTGGCCGTGGGTCTGCTTCCCGTCACCGGACAGACGCTACCCTTCATCAGCTATGGCGGTTCTGCCTACCTATTCCTCGGTCTCGGTCTCGGTGTCATCCAGTCCGTTGCCTTCGACAACAAGCGGCAGGCCCGCCGTGCCAAAGCTGAAGAGATGAAAGCAAGCAACGCAGCATCCGAAGCCAATCCCTCCAATCCCGCCAAGGCGGATAACCCAACAATCGAAAACAGCCCATCAAATAATAACCACAGTCATGAAAGCAATCATTAGCGGTGGTGGCACAGGTGGCCACATCTTCCCCGCACTCGCAATAGCCGCTGCCCTGAAGCGGCGCCACCCCGAGGCCGACATCCTCTTTGTCGGAGCTCGTGGACGCATGGAGATGGAGAAAGTCCCCGCTGCGGGTTACCCCATCAAGGGGCTCCCCATTGCGGGGCTGCAACGCCAACTCACCCTCTCCAACATCATCAAAAACCTGCAACTGCCCTTCAAGATGCTGCACAGCCGGGTCCTGGTGCGCCGCATCCTGCGCCAGTTCTCACCTGACATTGTTGTCGGCGTGGGCGGTTTTGCCAGCCAACCCACCCTCAGCACAGCCCAGCGCATGGGGCTTCCCACCCTCCTTCAGGAGCAGAACTCCTACGCCGGCCTTACCAACAAGACTCTTGCCCGCGGTGCCGACCGCATCTGCGTGGCCTATCCCGGCATGGAGCGTTTCTTCCCGGCGGACAAGCTCGTCCTCACCGGCAACCCCGTGCGGGCCGATATTGAGCAGCTCTCCTGCACGCGCGATGAGGGCTGCGCCCACTTCCAGCTGGACCCCTCCCTGCCCGTCATCCTCAGCGTGGGCGGCAGCCTTGGTGCCCGCAGCATCAACCGCATGGTGATGGACAATCTGCAGCTCTTTGCCCAGCAACGCGTGCAGATCATCTTCCAGACAGGCGGCGCCATGCATGATGAAGCACGGCAGGCCGTGGAGCGTGCCGGATTGGGGCAGTGGGTCAAAGTGCACCCCTTCATCAGCCGCATGGACCTTGCCTACGCTGCTGCCGACCTCGTCATCTCCCGCGCCGGTGCCCTTGCCATCTCCGAGCTCTGTCTCCTTGGCAAACCCGCGCTCCTCATCCCCTCGCCCAACGTGGCCGAAGACCACCAGACGCGCAACGCCAAAGCCCTTGCCGACAAAGGGGCGGCCATCATGCTGACCGATGCCGAATGCCACGACCAAGGCCTGCCACAGGCATTCGACCTGTTGCACAACCCCGAGCGTTGTGCTGCCATGAGCCAAGCCATCCTCACCCTTGCGGCGCCCCATGCTGCCGACCGCATTGTGGACGAGATAGACGCAATATTAGTGCGTAACCACGTCGTTGATTCTGCAACAGAAACTAAATAGAAACAAAGTAGAAATAAAACAGAAACTAAATAGAAACAAAGAACCCCTGTGAGGAATAGGAAAAAGTGATAAGTGAAACGTGAAATAAGACTTACGCATTAACACATTCAAGCATTAACACATTCAAATATTTAAAGGTCATGAACTACTACTTTCTCGGCATCGGAGGCATAGGCATGAGTGCCATAGCCCGCTTCCTGCACCAGCGGGGCGACAGCGTCAGCGGCTATGACCGCACGCCCTCACTCCTCACGCGCCAGTTGGAGCAGGAGGGCATCCCCGTGCACTATGACGACGACCCCTCGCTCATCCCTTCGCATATCGACCTTGTTATTTATACCCCAGCCGTACCCACGGACACTGCCGAGTATCAGCATCTGCTGGCCCTTGGCCTACCTATCAAGAAGCGCTCGCAGGTGCTGGGCGAGCTGACCCGCGGCAAACGCTGCATAGCTGTTGCCGGGACCCATGGCAAAACCTCCACCTCCACCCTCATTGCCCATCTCCTCAGCCAGACGGAGTTGGGCTGCAGCGCCTTCCTTGGCGGCATATCCAAAAACTTCGGCTCCAACCTTCTTGTCAACAACGACAGCGAGTATGTTGTGGTCGAGGCGGATGAGTATGACCGCTCATTCCTGCAACTGCACCCCTACTGTGCAGTCATCACGGCCACAGACGACGACCACCTCGACATCTATGGCACCCACGAAAACCTTCTCCAAGCCTTCCACCAGTTCGCCGCGCAGGTGGACCCCGAAGGCACCCTCATCCTGAAACAGGGTCTCACCCTTCAACCTCACCATCATCATGACGACGGCGAAGAAGAGCACCACGACCACGACGTTCACATAGAGGGTGTTGCCGCCCAGACGCACAGCTACACCGCCCACGGCATCGAGGCGGACTACTACCCCTGGAACGTCCGCAACTACAACGGCAACATCTACTTCGACCTCCGCACTCCGAAAGGGGTTATCTACGACATCGAACTGCCCAACACCGCCCTCTACAACGTGGAGAACGCTGTGGCCGCTGCCGCCGTGGCAATGACGCTGGGACTGAACGAGTATGAGCTGCGTCACGGTTTCAAGACCTATGCGGGTGTGAACCGTCGGTTCGACTATCGAATCAAGACTCCCGACCTTGTCTACATTGACGATTATGCCCACCACCCGCAGGAGATTGCCGCCTGTCTGGAGAGCATCCGCTATCTCTACCCAGGCAAGCGCGTGGTAGGCATCTTCCAGCCACACCTCTACACCCGCACACGCGATTTTGCCGACCAGTTTGCGCAGGTCCTTTCCACGCTCGACGAACTCATCATGCTTCCCATCTACCCCGCACGCGAACGACCCATCCTTGGCGTGACCTCTTCGATGGTATTGCGCAAAATCGACAGCATGTCCAAGTACCTTTGCACTCCTGACCAGGTGCTGGAGCTTGTCCCCGCCCTCTGTCCCGACGTGGTGGTAACCATGGGTGCGGGCGACATTGACCGTCTTGTGCCCCGGTTGGAGGAGACTTTGAAAAACATGTAATAGTAACCAAGCGTGAAGAAAAGACTGAAAATAGTACCCCTCTGTGTTGTGCTGCTGATTGTGGCGCTGATTGTTGCTGCTAACCTCTGGCGCGGGAGTTCGCAGGTGCAAGGCATCCGTGTGGACATCGACTATTGTGGTGCCGACACACTGGTCATGCCCCAGCAGGTGGCAGACCTCGTACTGAACACCATGCCGGACGTCACCTCGCAGCGGTTGCGCGATGTGGACCTCTCGAAGGTGGCCAAGGCGGCTGTTGCCTCGCCGTGGTTGGTGCGCTGCGAGGCTGGTACCTCCATTGGCGGCACCGTGGTGGTGCACGGTGTGCAGCACAGACCCATAGTGCGCGTCTGCTCACGTGGCGGCGAGTACTATCTTGACGACCGTGGCTACCGTGTCCCCGTCAGCCGCGTGGGCTCGGCGGATCTTATTGTGGCCTCCGGCAACATACCCCCGCGGGGCAAAGGCCTCAGGGATGTATGGACCCTTGCCTCCTACCTTGACGGCCACAAGCAGCTTGCTCCCCTCTTCGACCAGATTTATCGCGATGCCAAAGGCGACCTTTTCCTCACCCCCAAACTCGGCAACCACGTTGTGCAGATTGGTTCACCGGACGACTTGGACAGCAAATTCATCAACCTCATGGCCTTTTACCACAATGCGCTCCCTCAGGCTGGCTGGGAGACCTACAGCCAGATAAGCGTCAAGTACCGCGGCCAGGTGGTGGGGCAGCGAAACACCGCGGGCAACTAAAACAAGCTATGAAAAAAGTAATCCAATTATAGTAGAAAATAATAAAATCAACGCAATATGAACAAATACATCGTAGGACTTGACATTGGAACCACCAAGATTGCCTGCTTCATTGGCGAGCGGGCCGAGAAAGGAAAGATACGCATAGTCGGATTCGGCAAGACTGAGTCCGTGGGCGTTGAACGTGGCATAGTGAAAAACATACGCAGCACAGCAGACTCCATCCGCCGTGCCGTGGCCGACGCCGCCGATATGGCCAAGTACGACGTCGACGAGGTGTATGTGGGAATCGCCGGACAACACATCAAAAGCCGCTCCAACCAGGGCAGCGTGATGATTCCGCAGGAGCACCGCCTGATTGAGAAGTCGGACGTTGACCGCCTGATTGAGGACCAATACCGCATCATGCTGGAACCCGGCGAGGAGATTATCCATGTCTTCCCACAGAATTATATTGTGGACAACGATATGCTGGACCCGGACATCGACCCCGTGGGGGTTGCTGGCAAGTGCCTTGTGTCCAATTTCCACATCGTGACGGGCAACACAGCAAACGTGCGCAACATCCGTGATGCTGTGGCCGAGGCAGGTCTGCGTATCAAGGGCGTGGTGCTGGAACCCATTGCATCGGCTTACAGTGTGCTGGACGATGGCGACAAGGCCGCAGGCGTGGCCTTGGTGGACATTGGCGGTGGCACGACGGACATTGCCATCTTCCAAGAGGGCATCATCCGCCACACTTCCGTTCTTCCTTTGGCCGGCAATGTGATTACCAACGACATCCGCGACAATTGCAAGATTCTGAAACATCAGGCCGAGAGCTTGAAGACCAAGTTCGGTTCCTGTCTCCCCTCCAACGTCAGCCAGGACGACATCATCGCCATCCCCGGCATCCGCAATCAGGAACCCCGCGAGATTTACGTGAAGACACTGGCCACCATCATCAACGCCCGCATGCGCATGATTCTGGAACAGGTGCAGTACGAGATTCAGTCGTCGGGCTTTGAGCGGCAGCTGATTGCCGGCGTGGTGCTGACGGGCGGCGGCTCCAAACTGAAACATATCAAGGAGTATTCCGAGCTCATCACGGGCATCGACACCCGTATCGGCACGCCTGACGAACACTTGGACCGCGACCGCAGCACGACCTACGAGGATTTGAGCCACCCGATGTATGCCACCGGTGTGGGACTGGTGATTTACGGCCTTTTGGAGGAAGAGAGCAAGGAGCGCGAGGCAGCAGCACAGACAGTGGCAGCAGCACCGGAACCCCAAGCGGCGCCTGAGCCAGAGCCGGAGGAGGAACCTGTGGACAAGAAGAAGTCGAAGGCCGACAAGTCGAAGCGCAAATCCCTCTCGGCTGACGCCCGCAATTTCAGCAAGTCCATCACAGAATGGCTGACCCGTAACTTCACCGAAGATGGGCTGAATGAGTAGCTTGTTCATAACGTGTTGATAAACTGACGGCGAAGAGAGTCCTTAATTGGAAATAAATTCGTAATTTTACATTTTGAAATTACATTGGATTAATAGTATAACGATATAAGTAATAATAATTTATAATTTTCATCATTATGCCCGATTCACAACTAATTACTTTTGATTCGCCTTTGGAGCAGTCTTCCTACATCAAGGTTATCGGTGTGGGAGGTGGCGGCAACAATGCCGTGAACCACATGTACCGTAAGGGCATCTCAGGGGTCGATTTCATAGTTAGCAATACTGATATGAAGGCGCTGAAGGGCAGTCCTGTCCCCAACAAGCTGGTGCTGGGACATGAGGGACTGGGAGTAGGCGGACGGCCCGCAAAGGCTCGCAAAGCCGCTGAGGAACGCGAGGCTGAGATAAAACAGCAGTTTGAGCATAATACGAAGATGGTCTTCATCACCGCCGGCATGGGTGGCGGTACGGGTACGGGAGCCGCTCCCGTCATTGCCCGTATGGCCAAGGAAATCAAGCTGGAGAACGAGGATGAGGACGACCCAACGCAAATCCTGGTGGTGGCAGTGGTGACCACTCCTTTCCTCTTTGAGGGATACCGCCGCATACAGCAGGCACAGGAGGGCGTGGAGGAATTGCGCAAGTATGTCGATTCGATATTGGTTATTAATAATGAAAAGCTCCGCTCGTATGGCAATCTGGTGATGACGGACGCTTTCGCCATGGCCAACGATGTGTTGCTGACTGCCGTGAAGGGTATTGCCGAAATCATCACGCTGAATGCGTATGTGAATATTGATTTCCGCGATGTCTACACGGTGATGGAAAACAGTGGCACGGCCCTGATGGGCATTGGCGAAGGCGAGGGCGAGAAACGCGCCCGTCAGGCCGTAGAGGAGGCCACGACTTCCGTCCTCCTCAACGACAATGATATTGCCGGAGCAAAGAATGTGCTGCTGAATTTCTCGTTCGGTCCCGAACACGAGATTACGATGGACGAGATGGGCGAGGTGACGGACTATATCACCTCCAAGACGGGCAGCATGGAGACGAATGTCATCTGGGGCATGGGCAGCGACGAGTCCTTAGGCGACAAGGTGAAGATCACGCTCATAGCTACTGGTTTCGAGCAGCGCGAGCAGGAAGAACCCATCAAACATGTGCTGAAAGAGACCCCCGTGGCTCCACAGCCCAAGCCCACCGACCCGATGGAGCCCGTCATTCGGACTCGCCCCACTGACGAACAGACCGTCCCGCCAATCAATACCATTGTGGACGAATTCAGACAGCCGGCATCGCCCTATCAGCCGCCGACCATAGAGACTGTCAAGACCCCTGCCCCCAACAACCGTCCACCGGTGGAGCCCCTTGCCCCCCAGTCGGAGGCTGCCAGCGGGCAAAAAGGCAGAGTGTTCACCCTCGACGATGAACCTGAGCAGCCAAAGCTCACGCCCAAGGATACCGCCGGCCAAGCCGACGACGGCATCCGTCTGCAGTCCCACAACGCCCCCGAACCTATAGTCACGGTGCCCGAACCGCAGCACAAGGAGCCCGAAGTGCAACCGATACGCCGTTTCGACGCTGAGACGTTGCACCGCGAAACGGTTGCGGCCACCGCTGCCTCACAGCGTCAGGACCCCGACCGCGTTCTGGACCAGATGGCTCAGGACCGCGCCGAGCGCATTAAGGCCATCCACAACCTGCTCCGCAACGATGTGAACGGCCCGCAGAAGGTGGAGGCCATGACCATTGACCAGCTGACCGGCCAGTCCGCCTACGATTTGCAGACCAAGGAGGGCGCCATCTACTCCGCCCAGTCGGAGGCCACCAGTTCCACCATCGCTCCTGACGGCACGGTGCGCCCCAACTCGTCCTTGTATAGTCTGCCCGATTGATGGCTGTCAAGGAACAACTGAAATAAGTGGTTAAGTGAAAAAGTGAAAAGTGAAAAGAGGTTTGTACATCCTCTCACCTTTCACTTTTCAACTTTTACTATACAGATGATCACTACTAAAGTAACTAAATCGAAACGAGCCTTGGGCATGTTGTGCGGGGTGCTGGCGGCGGTCTGCTACGGCACCAACCCCCTCGGGGCGCTGAAGCTCTACGCCGAAGGCATGTCCACGGGTTCTGTCCTGTTCTACCGTTTTGGGCTGGCATGGCTCATTGTCAGCCTTGTCCTCCTGTTCCGCCATGAGAGTGTCCGCGTCTCCCGCCGCGAGCTGCGTGTGCTGTTAGGCTTGGGAGCATTGTTTACGGCCTCCTCGCTGACGCTTTATCTCAGTTTCCACGTGATGGAGGCGGGCGTGGCGTCGACCATCCTCTTCACCTATCCCGTCATGACGGCTGTCATCATGGCTCTCTTTTTCCACGAGCGCATGAATTGGGTGACGGTGACGTCGATAGTGCTCTCCTTTGTCGGGGTGGCGCTGCTCTACCGCGGCGACGGCACGCAGGTGCTGCCCTGGGGCGGCGTGGTGCTGGTGCTGCTCTCGGCTTTGACCTACGCTGTGTATATCATCGTGGTGAATCGCAGCAAGCTGAAGTTGTCCTCATTCCAGATTAATTTCTATGTGCTGTTGTGCTGCGCTGTGGGCATGTTGGTTTATTCGTTGCTGAGCGGCGAGCCCATCACGTGGCCTCACACAGCCACAAGCTGGTTCTACGTGGGCTGGCTGGCTACGGTGCCGGCCATCATGGCGTTGGTGCTGTTGGTCTATGCCGCCCGTTACGCGGGATCGACGACAACGGCCATCCTCGGCGCCTTGGAACCGCTGACGGCGGTGCTGATTGGCATCGGGGTGTTCGGCGAGCCTTTCACAGGCTGGCTGGCGGCGGGCATTGCGCTCATCCTGGCGGCCGTGATATTGGTCGCATCGGCGGGAAGCAGGAAGGTGGAGAGTGGAAAATGAAAAGGGATTCAAGAATTAACGCATTCAAGAATTAACGCATTCAAAATGGAAAGTATAGCGGCATTGGTCTCTGGAGGAGTTGACAGCTCCGTGGTGGTGCACCTGCTTTGCGAGCAGGGCACCAAGCCCGACATCTTTTATATCAGAATAGGCATGGAGGACGAGGAGGGGTATATCGACTGCCCCGCCGAGGAGGATATCGAAATCACCCAGTTCATAGCCAAACGCTATGGATGCCGTTTCGAGGAGGTGAATCTTCACCGCGAGTATTGGGACAATGTGGTGGCTTACACCATTGACTCGGTGCGCCGCGGCCTGACGCCCAACCCGGACGTGATGTGCAACAAGCTGATAAAGTTCGGGGCTTTCGAGCAGCGCAGGGGGCATGACTATGACCGCATTGCTACGGGTCATTACGCCACAACCTGCACCGTGGACGGCACCCCCTTCCTTGCCACCGCCAAGGACCCCGTGAAGGACCAAACCGATTTCCTGTCGCAATTGGACTATAGGCAGATCAGCAAGCTGATGTTCCCCATCGGACAGATGATGAAGAGCGAGGTGCGGCAAGTGGCCCACGATGCCCATCTGCCCAGTGCTGACCGCAAGGACTCGCAAGGCATCTGTTTCTTGGGCAAGATTAACTACAATGATTTCCTGCGCCGCTACCTCGGCGAGCGCGAGGGCAAGATTGTGGAGCTGGAGACGGGCCGCGTGCTGGGCACGCACCGGGGCTATTGGTTCCACACCATCGGGCAGCGCAAGGGGCTTTTCCTCAGCGGCGGTCCGTGGTTTGTGGTGAAGAAGGACATCGACGAGAATGTCCTCTACGTGTCGCAAGGCTATGACCCGGACACGCAGTACGGCAACGTCATCAACCTGCTGGGCTATCACCCGCTGACGGGCGACCTGTGGGGCGACCGTTTGGAGCGCGGCGAGACGGTGGATGTGAAGTTCAAGATTCGCCACACGCCCGATTTTGCCCAGGGGCACCTGATGCGCACCGACGAGGGCTACCGCATTGAGTCCGACGTGCGTGTGCAGGGCATTGCCGCGGGCCAGTATGCCACCATCTACGACAACGAGGCGCACCTTGTGGTGGCTTCGGGCATGATTGGTGCCAATGTCTGAATGTGATTCTGCGCCTTGGCTCTGCCCTGGCTCCACTCCATATAGGTCAGTTCTCTAACATTTCTCTAATATTTGTTCCTCTCTGGGAGGAACAAATATTAGAGAAATGTGGGCGAGGGAGTGGAGGAGGAGCGCAGTTGGTGCCGATGGGGTCAGTGGGTGAAGACGTATTGGAGGATGTTTTCGCCCATCTGGAAGGCTTTCTGCCGTGTGGCCTGGCTGTCGTGGTGGACGTCGGGGTCCTCCCAACCGTCGCCGAGGTCGCATTCCCAGGTAAAGAGACAGATGAGGCGGCCCTCGTAGATGAGGCCGTAGGCGCGGGGCGGGAGGTTGTCGTGCTCATGGATTTTGGGCAGCCCGTTGGGGAAGTGGTACCGCTGGTGGAAGATGGGATGGGTGAAGGGGAGCTCGACAAAGTCGAGTTCGGGGAAGACGAGTTTCATCTGTGGGAGGATGAAGTCCTTGATGCCGTAGTTGTCGTCGATGTGCAGGAAGCCGCCGCCGAGCAGGTAGTTGCGGAGGTTTTGCCGTTGCTGCGGGGAGAAGACGACGTTGCCGTGGCCGGTCATGTGGACGAAGGGATAGTTGAAGAGTTGGTTGCTGCCCACGTCGACGACGGCGTAGTCCGTGGCGAGGTTCATGTGGGCATCGGTGTTGCAGTAGGCTATGAGGTTGGTGAGGGAGGTGGGATTGGCATACCAGTCGCCACCGCCGTCGTATTTGAGGAGGGCAATCTGGGTCTGCGCCCCGAGGGTGGCGGGGAGGAGCAGAAGGAGGGCGAGGAGAAAACGATACATTGTTGAGAGATGATGTTTGGGGATTGAGAAATGATGATCAGGATTGGTTGAGGAATTGCAGGGCTGTGAGGGCGTAGAGGGCGGCAGTCTCGGTGCGCAGCCGGTTGGCACCGAGGGTGACGGGGTGGAACCCAAGGCTGAGGCAGCGGTCAATCTCGTCGGGGCTGAAGTCGCCTTCGGGACCTATGAGGACGAGGGCGTCGGTGCCGGGGGTGTAGAGTTGGCGGAGGGTGTCGCGGTGGCCTTCGGCACAGTGGCACACAAGTCGGCATTCGGGAAGGGCACCTGCAAGGAGGTCGGCAATGGGTGTGGGAGGGTCGATGAGCGGCAGGGTTGCCTGCAGTGACTGCTTCATGGCGCTGAGGGCTATTTTGTTGAGGCGGTTGAGGTTGAGGGTGGTGCGCTCGGAGTGGCGGCAGATGAGGGGCGTGATGCGGTGGATGCCTATTTCGACGGCTTTCTCGACAAACCATTCCAGGCGAGCGTTGTTTTTGGTGGGAGCCACGGCGATGTGCAGGCGGTAGGGGAGAGCGCCGTAGTTGGGCATGCGCTCCAGTATTTCGACCTGGCAGGCGGAGGGGTCAGGCAGCGTGATGCGTGCGCGGCAGAGGGTTCCGTCGCCACAGGTGACAAAGATTTCGTCGGCAGCGGTGAGGCGGAGTACGCGGATGGCGTGCTTGGACTCGTCGGGCGTGAGGGTGGCGTAGGGGCCTTCGGTGGTGTCGGTGAGAAAGAGGACCATGTTGAATGTGTTAATTCGTTAATTCGTTAATTCGTGAGTCTTTTTTGAATTCGTTAATTCGTTAATGTGGTAATGTGAGAATCTTTTGACTAACGAATTAATGAGTTGGTAGGTTTGTGTTTAGATCTGAGGCTTGGGTCAGTGCGAGGCCGTAGTGGCGCATGTCGTCGGCTCGGCGGCGGGAGTCGGGCTGTTGGGTGGAGAGAAGGTCAGCGGCAGTGGTGTCGGACAGGAGATGGAGGCTTTCGATGCCCTCGGCGGTGCGAAAGATGTAGAAGTACTGATTGTCGATGACTCCTATTTTGTCGTCGTTGCAGAAGTAGGCATAGTGGCGGGGTTGGGCAAGGAGGTTGAGGCCGAAGGTGGTGTTCTGCCACGTGAGGGGGAGCATGGCGAGGAGGGTGGGGCCGAGGTCTACCTGCATGGCAAGGCGGTCTGACCGCTGCGGACGGAGGTGAGCGGGGTTGTGGAAGAGGATGGGTATGTGGTGGTAGGTGAGGGGCATGTCGTAGCGGTTGGTGCCCCACACGCCGCCGTGGTCGGCAATGAAGACGAAGAGGGTGTTGGCATACCAGGGTTGACGGCGTGCCATGCGCATGAAACGGCCCAGTGACCAGTCGGCATACTCGACGATTTGTTTGTTCATGTCCTTGCTGCGTGGGTGGAAGTCGATGCCGGAGGGGATGGCGTAGGGCGCATGGTCGCTGCAGGTCATGATGGTGGCGAAGAAGGGCCCTTGTGAGGCGGCTTGGCTGCAGTGGAGCAGTGCGTGGTCGAACATGACGTGGTCCGGCCCGCCCCAGGTGCCGATGACTCCGGAGGCGGGGTAGCTGTGCTGGCCGGTGACGCTGTCAAAGCCGTTGCCAAAAAGGAAGCCGCGCATGTTGTCGAAATCTTCGTCGTGGGTCATGAAGTAGGCGGTGTGGTAGCCGGCCTCGTGTAGCACTTGGGGCAGGCCGTAGACCTGCGGGATGACAGCTTGTTTCATGGTGTGGCGTGAGGGGACGCAGGGGCGCGAGTAGAGGGTGGAGTAGATGCCGTTGTAGGTGTGGATGCCGGAGGAGTAGGCGCGGGTGAAGAGTAGCGACTGGGCCATAAGGCTGTCCAAACAGGGGGTGAGCGAGGGGCGTCCGGAGGTGGAGAGGGAGGTCTTTTCGACAGTCATGGACTCCATGATGACGAGGACGACGTTGGTGCCTTCAGGCAGCGGCAGGTCGAGGCCGGCAGGCATAAGGGCGGGGTCGGCGGGCGTCTGCTGCTCGGCAGCGAGGGCTTGCAGGGCTTCGTCGGCGGTGGTGAGGGTGAGGGGTTGGTTGGCACGCTTGCCCAGTTCGGAGGCACTCTTGATGAAGGTGAAGACGGGGTTGAGGCCTATCTGGTTGAGGAAGGGGTCGGAGCAGAAGTAGGCTGTGCCGACACGCAGAGGGCTCTTCTTGCTCAAGCGGCCCCGCATGCCCACAAAGGTGGCGAAGACGAGGAGCAGCGCCAGGGGGATGCACAGGGAGTAGGGTTGGAACTTGTCGAGACCGGCGGCGAGGGTGCGGCGGAAGATGTACCGCATAAGGAACCAATAGCCCACGGCCACAGCAAGGAAAGCCGCGATGCCGGCAAGGTACATCGGTTCGGAGAGAATCATGTCGGCAATGATGGCAAAGGAGTCAATCTCGTTGATGGCAGTGGCGTTGAGACGGGTGAAGAAGTAGGCAAAGAAGGGGATGTCGGCAGTGCAGGCAAAGAAGCTGACGATGTAGCCGATGAGGAGCAGGTGATGGGCTACAAGGTAGTAGGCCTTGGCACGGATGCGAGCCAGTTCGGCCACAATCAGCATGAGGGCTGGGAGCGCGAGGAGGTAGCAGCTGACGGCGGTGTCGAAACGCCAGCCCATGAAGAGGGCGTGGCCGTAGAGGCCGCCGAAGTCGGGACGGCTGGGGGCGTTGAGGAGGTAGACCCAGGTGCCAGCAAGACGGAAAAGAGTGAAGAAGACGATGCCGACAAGGTAGGCAAAAACGATATAGTTATAGCGTGCAGAGTGTTTCATAAGCGGGTGCAAAGGTACGATTTTTTTTTGAAAAAACAATTATTAACAAACGTCCATGAATAAAAAACAATAATCTGCGTTATCTATGTCGGCAAAAAGTGCTATTTTTGCATTTAAATCGGAACCCTAAAAACAAGAGGATTAGAGGATGGGGATGGATAGAGGGGCGATAATAGTCAACATAATGACGCATCAACTTAATAACACAATACAAATGAAACGGTTTGTCTTAATCCTTATTGCCGCAGTGCTGCTTGCAGGACAGGGCTATGAAGCCAACGCACAGAGCCGCCCCAAGCGGGTGAAAGTGACATTTGAAGTAGATTCGCTGCCGGCGCAGCTGCTGGTGTACCTCAACGGCAACTCCAAGGCTGAGGAGAAATTGGCCGCCAACAAGCAGTTGGTGGACAAGTTCACAACGGTGTACAACAATCTGGACGACCAGAACAGACAGAAAGTGACCGACCTTTATATAGCCGCCCGCAAGACCAAGATGGAGCCCACCCCGGACTATGAGGTCTTGACCCAAACGCTGGTGGACTATAGCGGCAACCGACTGACAGCAACACTCTTCGACGAATGGTTGTCCGCCACCACGGCCATCATGTCCATCACCAACAAGAAGAAGGAGATCAACGATTTTATCCAGTATACCTCCCGACTGCTGAACCAGCGCACACTCTACGCTTCGCGGACCTCCGTGTGGAGCGTGGGGAACGGCGCGACGTACTCCTTTGTCCCTATCCGCAATGACATCAAGACGGTCTTCAACAGTTCGTTCGACCTCACCTATGCCTCCGGCACTGGGGCCAATGCGGATCAGGCAATCATCCTTGGCACTAAGGGCACTTACTTCTTCCTTACCAACACCTTTGAGGGCAAGGGTGGGCGCATCACGTGGGAGCGCTGCGGTGTGGCGCGGAACGTCTGTTATGCCGATTTGCAGGACTACTCCGCCGTGGTCAAGTTCCCTAAGTTCACCGCGGACTCCGTCACGTTCATTAATACCAACTATTTCAAAAGCCCCATCAAGGGCGTTGTGGAGGAGGCCCTCTCCAACCGCACGGAGCCGGATAAGTACAACTTCCCCAAGTTCCGTTCATATCAGAAGGACTTCCAGCTGAAGGACGTGCTGCCTGGCGTGGATTTTGAGGGGAACTTCATGATGTATGGCCCCCGTTTTGTCACCAATGACGAGAAGAATCCAGCCTCGATGATTTTCTATCGCAACGGCAAACGGTTTCTTGTTGCCAGTTCGACGCACTTCACAATCCTGCCCCACATGCTCACCTCCGAGCGGGCCGCGGTGAAGATGTATATCGGCGACGACTCCATCAGCAATGCCGGTGTACTGATACGCTACACCACGAAGGACAACCGCGTGAACCTCCTCAACAGCACGAAGCGCAACTACTACAGTCCCTACAACGACAGTTACCACCAGTTGGACATCTACTGCGAGAATATAAACTGGCTGATAGATAAAGACATCATTGAGTTTAACATGGTGGCGCAGGCGGGTACGCAGACCTTCGTCACGTTTGAGTCCAACCGCTACTATTCGGAGAATAAGGACCGCGAAGTGCAGGGCATAGACGAGACCAGCCCCGTGGTGCGTGTGTATAAATATATGAAAGCGCACGACATGCGGCAGGACTTCTCCTTGGTCTCCTTCCAGAATTACATCCGCATGGACGAGGGACAGACAAAACTGATGATTCATGGCCTGTCGCGTCACGGCTTGGTATCGTACGACGAGGGCCGTTCGCGCATCCATGTGCACGACAAGCTGATAGGCTTCTACAAGGCTATTGTCAAGCAGCAGGGACATGACTACGACGCACTGACCCTCCAGTCCGACACCAAGGAGAACAACGCAGAGCTGGACCTTGCGACACTCGACTTGAGAGTGCATGGCATCAAGAAATTCGTTGTGAGCGACAGCCAGTTGGTGGTGGTGAAACCCTATTTGGGAGACATCATCGTGAAGCGGAATCGCGACATCCTCTTCTCGGGCTATATCAATGTGGGCCGCTTTGAGATGAACGTCACCGACGCAACTTTCTTCTACGACGATTTCCGTTTCGACCTGCCACAGATTGACTCGCTCCGCTTCTCCGTCACCTCCTTCACCGACCCGCAGAAGCAGGTCATGGTCCGCACCCCGCTCTACAACCTTGTGGGCGACATACAGATTGACAAGCCCGACAACCACTGCGGCCTCAAAAAGAATAAAGACTATCCCATCTTCAACAGTGTCAAACCCTCATACGTCTATTACGACCGACCCTTTATCTTCAACGGAGTGTATGAACGCCAGAAGTTCTACTACTCACTGCACCCCTTTGTCATCAAACAGCTCACGGACTTCCAGACTGACAGTCTCGAATTCCTCGGCACCCTGACCTCGGCAGGGATATTCCCCGACATCGAAGAGCCGCTGAAAGTGCAGCGGGACTACTCGCTGGGATTCCGTGTCACTACCCCCACCGACGGCCATCCCGCCTATGGGGGTAAAGGTACTTTCCAGAATCTGATAGACCTCAGCTATCGAGGCCTCCGCGGCGAGGGTACGCTGAAGTACCTCACTTCCACCGCAGTCACGGACAAATACCTCTTCATGCCCGATTCTGCCATGGCCTTGACGGACACATTCTACGTGAAGGAGGCGGATGATTATCCCGATGTGCATAATGGCCACGCGCTGTTGCGGTGGTACCCCTATCAGGACTCAATGACCGTGTCGCAGCTGCGTGACGGCACCCCCTTCTCCCTCTACCATGGTGTCACTACCCTTGCAGGACGCGTTACGCTGCAGCCCAAGGGCGCCACGGGCTACGGTACGGCAGACCTCTATGAGGGCACGCTGCGCTCCAAACTGTTCCGGCTCCGCACGCTTCAGATGGATGCCGACCATACGGATTTTACGCTCCGTTCTAACTTGTATAATAATGTAGCATTCGAGGCCTCCGACATGCGCTCCCTTGTCGACTACGAAGGCCACACGGCTCAGTTTACCTCCAATGATACGGTGACGCAGACTTTCTTGCCAGCCCTTGGATTCTCGGCCTGGGTTGACCAATACACGTGGCAGTGGGACAACAAGCTGCTTGCCCTCGACAACAGCAAGAGCATGGAGACCCAGGGCACGGAAGCCCTCACACTGCGCGAACGATCCAAACGGCTCGACAAGATGCCGGGAGCTCTGTTCCAAAGCACCGATGCAGCCTTGAAGGATATTCGCTTCCATGCTATCAATAGTCTCTACCGCTATGACCAACTGGAACTCTCCAACCACAATGTCTATGCTCTGCCTATTGCTGACGCATTGATAGCTCCGGGCGGCGACTCGGTGCATATCTCCAAGGGTGGGGTGTTCTCCCTTATGGCAGGGAGCCAGCTGCTCTTCCCGCGCGACAGCGCTTTCCATCTTTTCTACAACTGCGACCTGATGGTTGCTAATGGGCAGAAATATAGTGGCAAGGGAACAATTGACTATATCAGTGTGGACGAAAAGAAGCAGCCAGTCTATATGACCCAGATCGCTCTCGACGCGCAGGGTGTGAGCACCGCGGAAGGCACAATCTCCGACACGGCGCAGTTCACCCTCTCCACGGCTTTTGGATTTGCGGGAACTATGCGAGTGAATGCGCAGCACAGATTTTACCATTTCAACGGTGGCGTTCGTTTGCTCCACAAGTGTGCCCCTACCGAGCAGCTTGCACTGCTCTCTTATTCCGATTATCTCGACCCTGCCAATATACGTGTCGAGGTGCCCGAGAATCCTGTCGACTGGAAGGGTAAAGCCATCAGCGCTTCCGTGGCTATGGGCAGCCCCGGATTGCAGCCTTCGTCGGCTTTCCTCCTCCGCAAGACGGGTGTAAATCCCCTTCTCAGCAGTCATGGTCTGCTCCACTTTGATGAGGGTGCTGGCACCTATACCATTACATCGCAGGAGAAACTGGACGACCCAGAGTTCGTCGACCGCTACCTGACACTCAATACAGAAAATTGCCAGATAGATGGCGAAGGACCTATTACCTTCGGCCCGATAGCCCAGCCGGCAGGTGTTCAAGCCTACGGTACGTTGCACTTCGACCCCGAAAAACAGGATGATTTCAGTATGCATACGATCTTCGGCGTCACCTTCCCCATAGACCAGTCGCTCCTCACCCAGATGGCAAAACAGATTGAAGACGACCTGCGGCCAACGCCAGCTGATCGCGACAATGAGTTGCTTGACCGCGCATTGCTCTTCCACATGGGTGACCCTGACGGCGAATTGGCCTATCAGACCTACCTTAGCACAGGAGCTTTTGACAAGTTGGAGGGCTTCCTCAATAATACCTTCCTGATTGAGGGCATCCGTTGGAAGTATTCGCCAAAGGTGGGCTACACGGCTGCGGGTACGGCAGCTCTTTGCAATGTAGGTTCGAAACAGTTGCATGTAAATGTGAGAGTCCGTGCACAGCTGTTCAACCGAGGTAACCAGACCCATCTGGTGCTCTATCTGCAAGTGGCCAACGACCATTGGTACTATTTCAACTACCAGTATCAGACTCACCACCTCACCATCTCGTCCAGTGTTGGCGAATGGAACGACCGACTCCTTTCCATCAAGAAAGATAAGCGGACATCCGACACTTTCAGCTATTCGTTAGCAGGTTCGAAGACTGAGGTACAACGATTCCTCGCCTCCTTTACCTCTGACGGAACCGACGAGGAAGAAGAGGACTACGGGGACGAAGGCTCGGACGACGAGTAACGTCCAAACTGATTGACAATCTGACAAAATCCAGTGTGGAGATTATGACGCTCTACACTGGATTTTGTGTGTAATATTGTTGTATTCAATAAGTTATTTAGATTTGTGCGGTGAGGGCTGTGTCTAATGCCCCCAAATCTAAGAAATAAGGCTCCTGAAAAGCGGGAAATGCTTTCTTTGATGACTAATATGCTGTAATAATGCGTTCAAAAAACCTTTGATATGCAGTGTGTTATATATTCTTTTTCAAAAAAAATGAGTTTTTTTTTTGTCATGTCGAAAAAAGTTAGTATTTTTGCAACCGCTTTCGAAAAGGAAAACGAAAGTTTTGCCCAGGTGGTGGAATTGGTAGACACGCTACTTTGAGGGGGTAGTCGCCGTAGGGCGGTGCAAGTTCAAGTCTTGTCCTGGGCACAGAAAAGGAGCAACGAAGGTTGCTTTTTTTTACCACCAAGTTCCAAGAGAGGGAACTCTACCAGATGCCCGGGTGGCGGAATTGGTAGACGCGCACGTTTCAGGTGCGTGTTCCGAAAGGAGTGCAGGTTCAAGTCCTGTTCCGGGCACCAAGAGAA
>JAEEGL011866100.1_pt1 | contig 31190 bp, 27 predicted proteins | sample 9134231 | NCBI WGS metagenome assembly JAEEGL01 (sample SAMN16246548, study PRJNA631951) | gut metagenome | biome: gut microbiome; feature: rumen; material: fiber-attached | host: Bos | place: Iran: Karaj | collected 2018-10
AGTCCAAGGCGCGCAAGCGCAACATGAAGACCCCTGGCACCGTCAAGGGCAAAATTGCTAAAAACGTTAAAACTGCATTGGGAGCTTAATCATGAGAGTTAAACGTGGAGTTGCTGCTCGCGCAAAGCACAAAAAGATTCTCGCTGCTGCCAAGGGTATGCAGCATTACCGCACCCGTAGCTTCCGCCTCGCGAAGCAAGGTGTCATCAAGTCATTGCGCTATTCCTACCGTGATCGCCGCAATAAGAAACGCGATCTTCGCGCTCTTTGGATCACCCGCATTAACAATGCGGCCCGCGACAACGGCATCAGCTACAGCAAGTTGATCAACGGCATGAAGAACAAAGGTATCGAACTCGATCGCAAGGTCCTCGCTGACCTCGCAGTCAACGATCCAAAAGCCTTCACCGCTATCTGCGAAAGCGTCAAGTAATTAACTTGAGAAAAAATATCTCCTCCTAACCGGGGAGATATTTTGTTGGTATAATTATCATATGAGAGATTTTGAAAAGATTAGCTTTGAACAGTTTAAGAAAGACGTCGCTGACGACCGCGACCTCTATGATAGCCTAACCATTCCGCACCGCGACTCTATTGCGTCCGCTGGCTATGATTTCCCTCTCCTATTTGATCTAACTCTTGAACCAGGCGAGACCGCCAAGCTCCCTACCGGCCTCAAAGCCCACTTCCAGACAGATGAGGCTCTCCTGATTATCGACCGCAGTAAAACCGGCTTCAAATATAATATTCGCCTCTGCAATCAGGTCGGCGTAATCGACTCGGATTATTACAACAACCCAGACAACGAAGGCCATATCTGGGTCAAAGTCCAAAACGAAGATACCGTCGCCCATAGCTTCAAGCGCGGCGATGCTCTCGCTCAGGGAGTCTTCATCAAGTATCTTGCCACCGATAGCGACAAAAAACTCGACAAAGAACGCGGCAGCACTTACTAAACCTCAAAAAATCCGCGACATGTGCGTGGATTTTTTGATGAAAATAAGTTTCTTTGCCCGAACTTTCTTTTCGAAAGAAAGTTCGTAGCTTGAGGCTCGCTCTAATAAGCCGGGTTCTGTAACTACACCGAAGTGCAGCCTGTAGCCATCTATCTAGCTTCGCGATTGCTCACGAAGTCGAGCGGTAAGCGACCATCCGCGGATCACGGTATCTAGGTCTCCTTGCAGCCGATAGAGTTTACCCCGTCTCACTGTCACCAGTAAAACCTGTGGGCTCTTACCCCACTCTTTTCACCCTTACCCGAAGGCGGTATTGTTTCTGTGGCACTGTTCCTACGCTTGCGCGCGGTTGCCGTTAGCAACTATCGTATCCTATGCTGCCCGGACTTTCCTCTCGCCATTTTTCAGGCCAGCGGCTACATTGAACGAGCTAACGTATATTATATCACAGATTAGTATTCGCCCCTAGCGAGGGCTTCATCAATCACCTTATTCGCCTCTGCGTCGGCCTCTGAATTCTGCGAACGCGGTACATGCGTAAAGGAGTAGCTCTCAAGCTTCTTCAGGAGCTCCAAAACATCCATATAGACTTGCATAAGGTCTTGATTCTTCACCTTGTAGACGCCGTTCATTTGGTTCACCATCATCAGATTGTCGCTGATAAAGCTCACGCGCTTGAGGCCAAGCTCGATTGCTTGCTCGATGCCCTCCTTAAGGCCATAGTATTCGGCCAAACGAGAGTTCGACATCCCAAGGAATTCGCCACCACGCTTGAGCTCGCGCCCATCCGTCCCGATAATATAGTATCCAATACCGCTTGGGCCTGGATTGCCGCGGCTCGCGCCATCGGTGTAAACCGTCGCCGCATCGCTTTCTGGCGCCACCTGTTCACCGCCAATCTGGCGGAGCTTCGGCTTCACCTCTACGCCCTTCGTCGAAGTAATCTGAAGCACCATCATCGTCGCCTCATCAAGCGGCAAATTTGTCGTATCTGTTAATGGCGTCCATTTATAGGAAGAATAACGCTCGGACGTCATCTTGATCGTTGACTCTTCCCCCAGTTTGACCTCATAAACAATATAAAGGCTACCGAGCTGCGACGACCCCACGAGATTCGTAAACGTCACCACATCCATCAGCTGCATGCTAGCGGTCTGTACCCCTGTATTTTCATAAAGCACACGCGCCATCGCCTCTTCCGGCTGCTCGCCAAAGATAATCTTCCCTGTCGGGAGCTCAAAATCAATCTCGGCGCCGTCCATACGCCCACCAGCGCGCTTCAAAAGCAAGATGTCGCCATCTTTCTTACAGATTGCCGTCACCCGAATCCGTTGTTTCATTACTTCTATTTTACCATAAGCATCAAAAAATCCGCGTCTAGCGCAGATTCTTTGTTAGCTCCTTCACAAGTTTTCCCGTGATAAGAACACGGTGGGTAGATTCTTATGCGCCTAAACCACGGTTTAGCCACCACGAATCCCCTGAAACATGATTATTCAGGAAAATCATGTGTGAAGGGGCTACTTTCATTATACTACTACCGCGCACCCACAATCCAGTAGAACGCATCAATGAGCGCGCTCTGCCCAGTCGCCATATACTTCGAGAAAACCGTACCGCCAATCAGAATAACGACATAGATAATAATGATGCCATATTTCTCGATCGACTCCATAAAGTTTCTCGCCCCATCTGGCGCTAACGCATATAACACCCTGCTGCCATCAAGCGGCGGAATCGGAATAATATTAAAGAGACAGAACCCCATATTAAGTACCATCCCGATGTAGCAAAGCATCCCGCCAAAGCCATCGACATAAAATGCCCCCGTAAAATGCCCAAACAAGAAGAAAATGAAGGCTAGAATTAGGTTTGTCAACGGCCCAGCAATCGCTACAAGAGCAAAGCCCCAAACGCCGCCTTTCAGATTACGTGTATTAATCGGCACCGGCTTCGCCCCGCCAAAGATCGGCATCCCTGCCATCGCAAGGAGTACCGGTAATAGAATCGACATAAACGGATCAATGTGCTTGATCGGATTGAGCGTCAAGCGGCCGCTCAGCTTCGCGGTCTGATCGCCTAGCCAATAAGCGACTACGCCATGCGCTAGCTCGTGTAAGATAATCGAGCCAACCGACAAAACCAATACCAACCCAATATAGCCAAAATTCATATATTTTTATTTTAACATATTGCATTTTTAAAATTCTTATGCTTTACTAGATAAAAGGGTCAAAATACAAACGGGAGAGGTCATGTCCAACATAAAAACACGCAACAAATGGGTCTTTGTTGCTTTTTGTGCTCTTGTTTTGAGCACAATCTTTACAATATTGAACACTAATTCTACCTTCGCTACGGGCGGAAAAGGCATCGTCACTAGCGGCGACGCCCGCTGGGAATACTCGCTTACCGGCGGCGAACTGACCATTCGCTTCTACGACAAAACACCTAGCGCAACTACGGTAACCGTCCCGTCTTTTGAGAATATCAAGTCTCTTGTTGCCGCCGACGGCGAAACTCTCCCCGCCGATCTCGACACCTACTTCCTAAAGAGCGCCGACCCAGCCCAGCAAGACGTCGACTTCCCTTCCGCGACTCGCCGTACCCCAACGGCCAATACTACCATCCTCGATATGACCTCGACCAGCAAAATCCAGATCCTCGGCGTAGCACCAATCATTGACCCTTCAGTCGAAACTGAACTTAAATTTGGCCCAAACATGGTCCTTGGCAACGAAATTGGCCTAAAGATTTGGGCCCCAGCTTGCGACGCCAATTATAAGCCAGAATGGAATGAGTGGTATTGCCCATTCAATAGCACAAACAGCAACGGGAAATGGGTCGAAAACATAGAACAGCAAATTCCGGGTTGGGACCAAAAGTCCACCGCTGAAAAAGAAGCCTTCACGCTCACTCAGGAGGAAATGAAGACTTTAACCGGCTGCATCGTGACGGAATATTCCTGGATCAGTAACGCGAGCAGCTACGGCGACGATCCTTGCTTTATTCCAAGCACTGAGACAAGATTGCTTCGACTTGAAACCAGCCATGCCACCGAAGGATCTTTCTCTGGGTACAAGCTAAAGCTGACTAATTTCGCGCCGGGTAACTTCAACTACGTCGGCTGGAAAACATTCAAGGACTCCACTTTTAACAGCGCCAACACTACCATGACAATTTCGGGGACCATCTACGGCGGTAGCTACATCTTCCAGAACACCAATATTAAAAACGTTATTATTAATACTATAACGGCCGGCGCTGGTCTTTTCAAAGACTGCCAACACATCGAAAGCATAACTTTTGGCGACGGCGTGAACACAATTATTCCAGAAACCTTTGCCGGCACTAACTTGACTAGCTTCAACTTCACGAATACCGGCATTAAGAACATCGGCGCCCGCGCATTCGAAGGCGCAAGGCTGACCGAAGTAAACTTCGCCGGCGTCGAACGCATCGATTACCGCGCATTCAGAGACAACGACATCCGCGAGCTATACCTTCCAAAGTCTATCAACAAACTCGGCGTTGAGTTGTTCAAAGGCAATGGACACATGAAGAAGATAACAGTAGCCTACGACACTCTCACTAGCGGCACCCCAATTCCGCTCTACACCGCCCTAGACAACATATATAGCAGCGACAGCAGACCGCCAGAAGGCGAGCCTACTTATTCCCTCGAGGAGCTCGTCGTTCTTGCGCCATATACGGCCGACGAAGAAGTGAGTGCCACCCACATCACGATGGACGAATACGCTCACCATTACGACGACGAAGGCAATTACCACGAAGATCTGCCAACGAATTCGTGGCAACCAGCCTGGAAAATAGACTGTGGCACCGGTTACAACTCTAATAATTCCGACTACTATGGCATCGTGCTGCCAGACACCTGCGCCGCAATTTCCGAGCCTGAAGCACGTTGGGCAAAACCGGACGAAAAGAAAAATGTCATCGCCCCAATGTATTTCATGAATCTACCATATCTCAAGACCATTACAGTTGGCGAAGGTTACGAATATATCGGCGGTTCGGCCTTTTGGCTCCAAAGAGGATCGACCAGCTGGGCGGCCGAGCTACGAGACATTCTAGACCAATGCGGCCCAACCGACATTGATTGCTCTGTGACCGACGCAAGAAGACTCGAAAAAATATCTCTCCCGGAATCTCTTAAGGGCATTGGCGCTCTCGGCTTCGGCGGCGCCTGGTATCCGGGCATGGAAGTCAACATTCCACAAGGCATCGAATATATCGGCCAGGCTGCATTTAAGCGCATGTTCACGCTTGATATTGACGTAGATTTCCCGAACCTCATATTCCTCGGCGACGACGCATTCTCGGGAACTATGGTCAAGAACGTCTTCTTGCATGACAAACTAGAATATATGGGCTGGGCAGTCTTCCATAGCTGCTATTTCCTTAATGATATTACCTTCGACATCGATGTGTACAATGAAGACAAGCTATATATCTGGTCAACCACTCGCCTCGACAAAGCCCGCACAGGCGCCGATAATGGCTACTCCTCAGAGTTTAGAGGCGAATTTGGCCAGTCTTTTTCGGGAGATTTCCCTGGTTCACAGGAAAGCCGCGACAAGTGGGGCATCAAATACGATAACAGATTAAGCGTCTATAATCAGAAGTTTGGCAAAATCACCTTCACAGAGAAGGCAGTTACCGCTCCTCCACTTACCGCCTCCGAAGAATTCGGCAACTACGGCTACGGCGTCGTAGACCCGTACAACCCAAATCTCCCTACCTCTTGTAGCGGCATCACATTCAACTATATGGCCGCCGAACTCTTCGATATCAGCGCTACGCCATGGAAGGTTCTTCGCCCTTACATCTTCAACCATTCCGTCGTCGGCGAAGTGCGCTTACCGGAAAATCTCGAGGTAATTAGTACTGCATCATTTAGCCAGGCCGTAATAGACGAAGAGCTCATTCTTCCTGAAACACTCCTTATGATCGGCGATGGCGCCTTCGACTTTGGTGAATACCATAACAGCAGAGGGGCCTACGACTGGACAACCGACACGTATTACCCTCGAGAGCCAATCACTATTACCCATCTCCCAGAAAGCCTAGAATTCATCGGCGCTCATGCCTTCTGGGGCAATAGAAACCTCAAGGCAGACGCATACCTTCCAAATATCAAACGCATCTATTCTGGCGCCTTCCAGGAAACAAACATCCGCGATGTCTACCTACCAGATTCTCTCGAATGGCTCAATAGTACTACTTTCGTCGATATCCCTACCCTTCGCGACATCACAATTGATGCAGACTTCGCAAGACTCGTCAGTACGGAAGAGGTCAGACCATATGATGATTATGAATACTACCCTCAGTCGCTTATAGACTACGCGAAAGACTTCGTCGGCCCATGGGTCATGCTAAAGATCGAAACCGTCAGCAATATCGGCTTCACCCCGGGTTACGTCTCTAGGCCATACGAAACCTTCTATTCCATCTTCGGCAAATCTGCATCCCGCCAGCGAATTGAATATGGCGAAACCCACCATTACAGCTGGGGTGACTATACTGAGGAGTTCTACTATAATATCGAACAGCTCGAATCTGGCGACGAATACGGCGCGCTCATCTTCACCGACAAAAACGTAACCGAACTGGACGGTACGACCGGTATTTTCTCCGGTCTCAGCTTTAGCGCTATCGATATGGGCGCAGCAGGCTGGACCAAGATTACCGAGCAGTCCTATGCCTTTAATAAGGCAAACATCGGCACTCTCATCCTTCCTGGCGGCCTCAAGGTCGTGAACGAAGGCGCCTTCCATGATGCTACGATTGGCGGCGAGTTTGAGGTTCCTGCAACCACCAAGACGATTGATCGCGCAGCCTTCCAGGGCGCAACCGGTAAGATCGTCAACGGTCTCCCAGAAGGCGTAAAGAACATCAACGAAGCAGCCTTCTATGAAGCAGACATCGCTGACGACATTACCGTTCCATCGACCGTCACTCACATTGGCAAGTCCGCCTTCAACGCCGGGAGCAAAGATGCCCATTACGATACCGTTACCGTCAAGCCAGCTCTTACCTACGACAATACTGACGAACAGCTCGTCCACCAGATCTTCTGGAACGCAGACATGGACAAGCTCATCATCGAGTCCTCTACCCTCCCAGCCTATGCTGAAGACCCAGATCTACCATTCCAGCAAGAATTCTGGAGCATGCCAATGGATGAGGTAGTCTTAAAGAACCTCGTTGGTATCTCCCATACCGCCTTCGAGGGTTGCGATAACCTCACCAAGGTCGACGCAACTGGCGACCCAGACCTCGCAGTAATTGGCGAACAAGCCTTCCTCAATAACGAGAAGCTCGATACTTTCCTCTTCTCTACTGGCTCGAAGAACAAGACCATCGCCATCAAGCCAAACGCCTTTGAAGGCACTGGCTTCACTGAGCTCGGCGATTCCTCGACTAAGTTCGACCTCACGGCAGCAAAGTTCGACGCTACTGCCGGTCACGCCTTCGCTAGCATGCCAAAGCTCAAGAAGGTTACCGTTCCTCGTAACTTCTCTGGCGCAACTATCCCAGAATATACCTTCTATAACGATGCATTGCTCGAAGAAGCTAGCGTAGACTACAAGATCACCGACATCAAGAACGCTGCCTTCACCCGCGACGACAACCTCAAGCGTATCTTCATCTGGGGCGATACCATCGTCCAGGATCAGAGCCTTGATGGCTACACCCAGCCTACCCGCGGCAACACCCGCGCAGTGGTTGGTCCAACCATCCCAGAATCTACAGATATCTACGCTTACTCTACGTCAAGAACTGAGGCCTATGCTGCAAGCGAACAGCGCGCAGACATGAATAGCACCTTCTACCCACTCGACGAGGTTCTCTATCTCACTTCGAACCATCCAACCGTCCTTCTCCAAGAAGACGATACCGATTTCGATAAATCCGACCTCACCGTCTACGCAATGCGCCGCGATGGCGTCATCCTCGAATCTGGCTCATGGCAAGAGTTCGACGGCAATGCCTACGCTCGCGCTGGCAAGGGCCTGAACTTCGAACATATGGCTGAGACCATTGCTGAAGACGAAGCCTTCGGTACTGTCTGGGATACCCCAGTTCCAATCGCAGAGCTCGATTTCTCGAACCAGAACTTCGCAAATCTCGCATATCTCATCCGCCCAGCAACTGATGACCCAGCAATTCTCACGGTCGATCTTAAGCATACCGACAAATACACGACTTATCTCGCCAACACCAACATCGACCCACGTGATGCTGAGCGCGAACGCGAACCAGATCCAACACCAGACCCAACCCCGACGCCAACTCCAACCCCAGACCCAGAACCGGAACCGACCCCAGCTCCAGAACCAGAACCGGAGCCAGATACTCCAAAGACGCTTGATGAAGTGGCAAAGTTCGTAGCTATCATATCTGGTAGTAGTCTCGCCGCCGGCGCCCTACTCTTCATTAGCCGCAAACGCCGCTAATGCACAAGTTTAAGCCACAAAAAAATACGCCCCTTTCGGAGCGTATTTTTATTTCAAAAGACCTTTTTTCTTAAGTGTTCTGAGGGCGGAAGTCGAAACATTGAGTTTGACCTTCTGGCCGTCAATCACGAAAGTGCGCTTCTGAACGTTAGGCTTGAACACCTTGCGAGTCTTATGCTGAGAAAAGCTCACATTGTGACCATACATCTTGCCTTTACCGGTAATTTCACAAATTGCCATATCTGTTCTCTTTACTATTAATTAAAAACTGTTATCTATTATACCCCATAAAGCGTAAACAGTCAATAAAATCCGCCATCAAAATACGGCCCCGTAAGGCCGTATTCTTATTAGTCCATCTTCCAGATTTCAAGTGTAGCAGGAAGCGCAGAAGGCTTTACCTTCACCTTGCGGTCGGTCTTGACGCTACCCTTCACCTCAGCAAAGTCCATATTACCCATCGGAATCACCGCCTTTGGCTCAATTACAGGAACAAACTTTGCGTTGCTAGTGCCGAGAATATCGATTGGGCCAAGCTCATCGAGGTCCTCAATCTTCGCAGTGCTGCCGACGAGGCCGACTTTTACGCCCTCGACCACAATGCGATACATAATGCCGCCATCCGTAAGTGGCTTTGCCGAGATAGCAAGGTCGCCAATCTCGAATTCGCCTGCTCCGCCAATCGTGCCAACACGGAGATCGGCCTTGATGGTCGACTCGGCAATATTAATCGCGACATTCTTATCCTTGTCGTGAATAATTAATTCTTCTGGGTTTTTTAGCTCTAGTTCAAACATTTTACCTCCTATTTCAGCCTTACCCTATAATATCCTATCTGGATCATATTTTTCGCTAATCTGGAGCGACATCACATCAGCGAGGAACTTATCACGGACGCTCTTGCGATAAATATAATCTTCACGGCTCATAATTGCGTAATTGAGCGGCTTACCCATACGCTTCTCGACAACTTCCGCCCACTTCGTAAGCTTGTGCGTACGGTCATCACCAATAATCAGCAAATCGAGGCCATCTTGACCCGGAATACGATTCGTCACAATAAGACCAGAGACGAGATTTGCCACTGGGCGCACATATTCTTCCCAGACAGAAGAAACTTCTTCCTTGCCTGACGTACGGCCACCTTCGGTAATGCTCTTTTTGCCGCTAGAACGAGCAAAAATTTCGGTCATCGGGCGAGCAAAAGGATGCTTCATATCGGCCGAATAGTATACTTTATTTTCATAATTTTCGGTCTTTACGAGACCAAGTGAAGACAAATTATTCAACTCGCGGCGAACCGAGTTAATCTGTTCTTCAATCACGCGCGTAATCTCGCGCACATAATAAGATTTTTCTGGGTTATCAAAGAAAAGTCCGAGAAGCTTCGCCCTAGTCTTCGAACCGAACAATTTATCTAGTTGCATTACCGTCCCTTTGTTCATATTTAATATAATTCTAGCACAAAACGGCTAAAATAATTAAGCATACTGGCTCAAAATGAACTCTTTTGCTTTATCTAGCGGCAGCCACACGATATTTGGGTTGCGCTTAAACCAGGTGAGCTGCCTTTTAGCAAGGTGCCAGTCGTCCGTAATGAACAATTCAATCGCTTCATCACGAGTAATGTTTCCATCCATCATATCCTGAACAATTGGATAAATATTGGACTTCATCGCCTGACAATCCCAGCCATATTCTTTGGCCATTCTGCGGCATTCATCCTCGATCGGCTGGTCAAAGAATTGCTCAGCGCGAGCTCTCAGACGTTCACGCAATTGTTCGCGTGGCCAGTCGATGCCGACAACGAGAAAATCTGAACACATCTCGTCGCGGTCTGCATAACTTTTTTTCGCATTTTCGGAAAATGAATAATTATATACCAAAGCATCCACATACAACCCTGTTCCGCCAGCAATTATCGGCAGATGCCCACGATCTCTAATTTCTTTAATTTTTTGTTCAGCATAGGCTTTGAAGTCGGCAACCGTAAAACGCTCGCCCGGCCCAACAAGGTCAATACCAAAATGCGGCACGCCCTTCATCTCCTCAGCAGTCGGTTTTGCGGTCCCGATATCCATACCCTTATATATTGCTCTGGAATCCGCCGAAATCACCTCTGCAGCCGTTTCGGGCGGCAAAAAGCCACGTCTGCGCGTCAATTCTAGCGCCACGTCTATCGATAGTCCCGTCTTGCCCGACCCCGTGGGACCAATAATGACCAGAACTTTGTCCTGGCCATCACTAGTTTTCCCCTGTTTTGTCATCTTATTTTTGACGTTCGCGGTAAGCGTAAGTCTCCGTATCAATCGAAACGACATCGCCGTTCTTAATGAATGCAGGCACCTTCACAACTACACCAGTCTCAAGCTTCGCATCCTTAACGATAGAGGTCGAAGTATCGCCCTTCACTGCGTTTTCGGTGTATTCAACCGTCAACCAAACATTCTTCGGGAGATTAAGGTTGATTGGAAGTTCGTTATAGAACTGAATTTCTGCTTCAGAACCCTCTTTGAGGAAGTCTTTCGCATCGCCAACCATATCGGCTGCGAGCTCATACTGCTCAAAAGTGGCAGGATCCATGAAATAGAACTTCTCACCGTCGTTGTAGAGGTACTGAACAGTTTGGTTCGTGACCTCTGCTGGCTCAATCTTTTCCTGGCCCTTGAAGGTCTTTGGAAGAAGAGCGCCCGTCATAAGGTTCTTAACCTTAACGTTCACGATGCTACCACCGCGACCCATAACTTTCTGGGAATACTCAACAACCTTGTATGGTTGGCCATCAAGGGTGATGAGCGTATTTTTCTTTAAATCAGTTGGTCCGTACATGTCAGACCTCTATTATGCTGCTGCGACAAATGGCATTAATGCTAGATGGCGAGCGCGCTTAACTGCGACAGCGAGTTGGCGCTGCTGCTTTGCAGAGAGACCAGTCTTGCTGATTGGCTCAATGCGGCCGTATGCATCGACATAGCGCTGCAAAGTCTTTACATCGCGATAGTCGAAATACATATCTGGATCATTCTTGTATCTCTTCATTTTTCCCTTTCTTAGAATGGAATATCACTTAAATCAATTGGTTCTTCGCCGATATCATCTGGAGCGACGTCGCTGGAAGCCGCAGAACTCTTGCTGCTGCCACTGTTGCCGCCGTCACCATTTGCGCCACCGACGAAATTGAAGTCTTCGACCACGATTTCGACACGGGAACGCTTCTGGCCTTCCTTGTCTTCCCAGCTGCGCTGTTCGAGACGGCCAGAGACTAAGATACCGCTACCTTTTTTGGCGTACTGCGCGATAATCTCACCAGATTTGCCCCAAGCGGAACAGTCGAAGAACGAAACATTCTCTTTCTGCTCGCCGGAATTATCCTTGTAATTGCGATTGACTGCTACCGAGAAGCCGCAAACCTGCGTGCCACTCGGCGTAGTGCGTAATTCTGGATCACGCGTAATATTGCCCACAATTATAACTTTGCTAAAACCTCGCGCCATTGTTGTTATTCCTCCTCTTTATCTTCTTGCGCTTTGCGCTCTTGGCGTTTTGCCATGAGCTTCTCACGACGTGGATCCTTTGCTACGAGCAAGTAGCGGATAGCTTCGTCGGTAATGTTGAGTACCGAAGAAATCTTCGCTGGTGCTGCGGCAGGAAGTTCCAATTCGTAATAGTAGTAAACCGCAAAATCCTGACCTTTAATCTGGTAGGCGAGGCGCTTCTTGCCTTCGTTGGCTTCTTTGACAATCTTGCCACCATTGCCTTCGATCAAAGCCTTGATCTTGTCGGTTGCCGGCTCGAGATTCATCTCTAAATCAGGGTGAATGAGCACGGTTAATTCGTATTCTCGCATGAACACTCCTTTGGTTAAAGCAGAAGCTCGATAAACTCTCTGTTGGAGTCGCCTTCTGCTGAGCTAATATTGCGATAATTTTACCACAAACGCCGGAGAAAATCAACGGCGTCGTGCTTTTTCCTTCAAGACAAGCAGCAAGGAGCAAGTGAGCGTCATTACCAGGATCGCCGAGAGCCCAAAGATATTAGTCGCTTCAGTGTTTGGCGTATTTGCCCCGTCAGAGCCCCCAGGAGCCGGTTTCGGCTCGTCGTCCTGCTTCTTGTCGTCGTCTTTGTCATCGTCGTCAATAGGCTCTTCGTCATCACCATCGAAGCCCTCGTCGGAGGATTCCGGCGCTTCTTCCTTCCAGACGGCATACAAGGTTATATCCCTGCCCTCAGTATAAATATCGCCAGCTACAAATTCAGGCTCAGTCGCCTCCGGATTCCTATTCCAGCCCACAAATAGATATCCTGTGCGGCCCAAATTTGCGCGCGGGATCACAAATCTGTAACCTGCGCCAGTAATCGGCGTTGGCGCACCGACGCCACCATTTGCATCGAACGAAACAGTATACTGATTTTCGCTCCAAACCGCATATAATGTGATTTCGGCATCGTCCAAATCAATTTCATCGCCTGGATAGTAATCGACAATTAGAGCAGATGACAAGATGCTCCAACCAAGGAAGCCATAACCATCGCGCTTTGGCGTCGTCTCTGGGATAACAACCGTATGATTTGGCGCGGCGCTAATTCTGCCTGGGCCATTATTGCCGCCCTTCAAATCAAAGTTTACGCCAATCGTATTCTCGGACCAGACGGCATAAAGCGTAATACTTCGGTTGCCAAGATACGCCTGGCCCGGCCTATACTCTACCGAGTCGCCACCTCTTTCGGCCCAACCATCAAAGGTATAACCACTGCGTGTCGGGATTGCCGTAGAAATCGTAAGCGATCCGACTGCTCCGCTTTGACGAGCTGGCGCGCCAGAACCGCCATTTGCATTGTAGTCAATCCGTATTTCAGCAACTGTCCACTTTGCGTACAAAACTTTATCGCCACTAATGCCGATTGAATCACCTTCACGATAAGTTGTGCCGCTACCACTGGTATTTTCGTTCCAACCGCCAAAGGCAAACCCGTCGCGCGTCGGTTCGCCAGCCGGAATAATAGCCTGAATACTATTTCTTACCTCTACGGTGCCAGGGCCACCATCGCCGCCATTCGCATCGAACGAAAGATAATAAATCGTATCCGCCGGAGGTGTAACAATCTCTTCCCAAACCGCGTAGAGCGTAGCATTTTCGCGACCAGAATAGCTTCCGCTCGGCTGATAAGCCACGGTGCCAGTGCTCGTCGTCGCCCAACCCTTGAAGGTATAACCGCTGCGCGTCGGGGCGTTTGCTGGAAGATTAATTGGCGACTCAGTCTTCGGCTTAGTTATCGCCGACGGCGCGCCAGAACCACCATTCGCATTAAAGCTAATCGTATAATTCTGAACTTCCCAAACAGCGTAAAGATTCAAATTCGTATGCCCAGCGAACGTCTCATTCCCGTTGCCGGTATAGGCAATCGTGCTTGAAGACGCGCTGGTCGACCAACCCTTGAAGGTATAGTAGGCACGAGTCGGTTTGGTCGTAGAAATTGCCACGCTGTCCGCCGCATTAAATGTCGTAGACCACGACGAACCGGAGCCGCCATTTGGGTAATAAGTAACTTTGTACTGAATTGGCGCCCAAACCGCGTAAAGCGTTACGCTCACATGATTCGTGTAGGTGTCGCCTGGATTATAAACTACTGAACCACCGCTCGACGTCGCCCAACCTCTGAAGGTATAGTAAGTGCGAGTCGGCTTCGTCGTCGGAATAGTGACATTTAGTGACTTTCTCTGCGTCTGTGCCGACGGCGCGCCAGAGCCGCCGTTTGTATTATACGAAACCGTATAATAATCTTCGTAAACCGCATACAGCGTCACGTCGCTATCGCTACTGCCATAGGCCTTCACGTACTCGTCGCCGGAGCGATAGGCGGCAGTCGTCGCAGTAGCGCTCGTCGACCAGCCAAGGAAGTATTTATTTGTCTTCGTCGGTTGCTGACCCGAGTAGACACTTTGCGGAACGCCGACTATAGCATCCTTTACGACGGAAGTGCTACTGCCATTTGCCCAGGTGCCGCCGTTCGGGTTGTAGTTAATTTTGAACTTATGATATAGATTCCTTTTTAAATCCGTACTATTGCCAACTTTCGTGACTTTTCCAATCCAGAAATACTTGCTCGCCTGAGTGCCATAACTACAGTTATTAAGGAGGATATATGGCTCATCATTATAGAACACCATACTTTCAATTTCGCACGTTGTATTCGTATAGTAAGACTTATAGCTGGACGAAGAATTTCCATACCATCCGCTAAGCTGAAATATTACTGCGGCATTCGCATTGAATCCGGCTGTACCATTCTTATCCCAAGTCAACCGATAAAAATACCCGTCATAATACGCTGAATCCTGATTCGTCAAATTCTTCGAGTGTTTTTCTTGCAAGTACGCAGAATGCACGCGTCCAGCATCTAGCGAATCGATATAGCCAGTATTGTAAGAGAGGTCCGTATTTGTCTTGTTGCGAAAAGTAAAAACCCGATCCTGTGAATCGTTATATGCTATGCCGGACACAACGCGTTTGTTACTGCCAGAGTCCGTCTGGTAGAAGCGTCCTTTATAGGTTAACGTGGCGTCATTTGCTACCCCAAAACGAACAACTTCGCCCTTCTTCGTGTCGTCGCCAGATATATTCGTCGCCACCAACAACTCTTTGTTCTTGCTATCATAAGTCGCGCCATTGCCGTGCCCCAATTTATAAGACAAGTCATTCAAATTCCATACAAAGCCGCCCGAAGCGGTTAGGCGGTACGACTTAATCAAATTCGTGCCAGAATTATCCGAGTTGCCGCCAGAAGGCGTCAAAACGACATAGAAATTGCCATTATCGTCTACGGCCATGCTCTCGGCAGCGCCATATCCAGAATCAATCGGGAACGTAGTGCCACCACTCACGGTTAGCAGCGTCGAATTACTCGACGTAGCACCAGTTAAATCAGCCACCGGTACGGCCGCTTCCGCGCTTTTCTTATTCATAAATCCATAGCTAGCCAATGCTGCAATAACCAGCACGACCAATACGCCATAAAAAACAATCCCATGCTCTATGAGCGTTTTAAGCACACTTTTGACCCGTTTCATACTTAATTTAAGTATAAGCGTTTAGTAGTAAACTGGCAAGTCTTCCGGGAACGGGTCTTCTTCGTCTTCGTCATCAAAATCATTAAACCCATCGCCGTCCATATCGTGCGAACCGTATGGGTTATAGCCGAGGTCATTCAGGAATCGCGACGGGAAATTATAAGTCCTCCCACCAAACATAAAACGCGAATTTGCAAAGCTCAAGAATAGATCCTGCATTGCCCTCGTCATACCGACGTAAGTCAAACGGCGCTCTTCTTCGACATCCTCGGCCGACTCATCCATTGAGCGCACGTGTGGGAGCAAGCCCTCTTCAAGCCCCACTAGGAAAACAACCGGGAACTCTAGGCCTTTTGCAGCATGAAGCGTCATAAGCGTCACTGCGTCTTTCCCTGCTTCCTCGTCCGAAGAAGACATAAGTGCTGCATCTGCCAAAAATTCATCGAGCGTTTCATAAGTGCCCGCCTCGCCAATCAAAGCCGTGACGTTTTCATTTCGCTCCTCGGCCTTTAGCTTGTCGCCATCGTTAAGGTAACCGCGATAATCAATCTTACGCACTAATTCTTCAACAATATCGGCCGGATTTGCGCCGTTCGCATTCTTCTCTCTCAGCTCAGCCAAAATCTTTACAAACTTCTCATATGCGGCAGCCGTCTTTGCCGTCAAACCGGCAATATCCCCCTCAAGAATCTTCTGAACAGACTTCTCGCCAATACCGCGCGTCGGAACATTAATCACGCGCGTCAACGAAATGATATCGCGCGGATTCACGATAAGATGCAAATACGCCACGATGTCCTTGATTTCCTTGCGATCATAGAAGCGCACGCCACCAACCAACTTATACGGCAACCTGAAATCCATAAACGCTTTTTCAAAAACCTGCGATTGAGCGTTCGTGCGATAAAGTACCGCAAAATCCGATAGCGGGCGATTCATCTTGCGAATCGTCGCGGCCACAAATCGTGCCTCATCTTGCTCGTCGCGCGCCTGGTGAACCGTCACCGGATCGCCTTTCCCCGCATCCGTAAATAGCACCTTGTCGCTGCGCTGCACATTCTTTGTAATAATCTTCTGCGCAGCATCGAGAATATTCTGCGTCGAGCGGTAATTCTGCTCCAGTTTTATCACCTTCGCACCCGGGAAATCTCGTTCAAAGTTCAGGATATTTGTAAAATCTGCTCCGCGCCACGAATAAATCGACTGCCAGTCATCGCCCACGCAGCAAATATTACATTCGTCGTTCACGAGTAGTTTAACAATCTGGTACTGAATATGGTTCGTGTCCTGATACTCGTCGATCAAGATATGGCGGAAACGTTTGCTCCACTTTTCGCGGATATCTTTGCGGTTTTTCAGCATCCGTGCTACATAAAGCAATAAATCGTCGAAGTCGACCGCGTCAGCTTCTTTGCGCATGTCTTCATATTTTTCGTAAATCGCAGCAATATCGCGCTGATTTGGATAATACGCGTCAGCAAGCATCTCGTCCGGATCCTTACCCTCATTTTTTGCCTTCGAAATCGCAGCTTCCGCGGCTTTCGGCTTCACGCGTTTATCGCTAATATCTAGCTTCTTCATCGCGCGCTTAATCAGCGCCAAACGGTCGTCCGTATCATAAATCACAAAGTTCTTATCTAGACCTACATTCTCTGCCTCGATACGCAAAATCTTCACGCAAATTGCATGAAAGGTCCCCATCCAAGGCATGAAGTTAAAGCTGTTTTCGCGATCCAAAAGTCGTGCCAAGCGCTCGCGCATCTCGCGCGCCGCCTTATTCGTAAAAGTCAGTGCCAAAATTTCACTCGGCAAAACCCCATTCGCAATCAAATTTGCAATGCGGTGCGTCAAAGTCTTCGTCTTACCGGAACCCGCACCCGCTAAAATCAGCACTGGCCCAGACAAAGTCTCGACCGCCTCCTTTTGCGCCGGATTTAACCCCTCAAAAATTTTGGTCATATATCTATTTTATCATCAAAAAGAGGCGCTTTAACGCGCCTCTTAATGTTCGCTAATTATAGAGTAACGTCTTTGTTGGAAGATTCATCCCAACATTTCTCGCCCTTGTAGGCCTCTTTGAGCTCAGCGGTGTTGTACTCACTACAAGAAATTGCCTGCTGTGTTGCGGTGAAATACTTCCACTCGCCGCCCGCTTTGCGGTAGAATAGTGCGGCCGCATCCGCAAAGCCGACCGTAATAGTCTCATAAGTGCCAGCTAGATTCTTCTTAATCTTTCTCGTAAGAGCGCCGCCGATATAGCTAATCGGATACTGCTTGCCGTCCTTGGTGTTATTGTAGGCAGCAGCTAAATCAATAGCCAACTTTTTATTATCTCCAGTTAACCATTTTTCATCCATACATTGGTATTCAAACCAAGAATAGCCCTCATTATAGCCAGATCCCTTAACCTGAGAAATATCCGAAACATGACAATAAATACCATCGTCGCTCTTAAAGTAGCTGGTAGTATCGGTGTCAGCTTCAAGGCCATTGTAGCCAAAAATTGGGACCGAAACGCTCTTTAGTCCTTTCTCTTTTAGGACACTGATAGCGCTGTTGCGAGTCTCAGTGGCACTGCCTTCGCTGCCCTCATACTTCTTGACAAAGGCGCCATAAGACCTGGCCGACTCGGTCCAAAGCTTATCGCCAACCTTGATTGGCAAACCATAATCACTGTAGATTCTATCGACCGAATAGCCCCCATTAGGGAACGCATTCTCCATCGCATCGAGTAAACTCTGAATTTCGTCATCTTGACTCGAAACCGATACGGCATTCCCGGCCGAACCACCGTTTCCAGCGTTGTTGCCGTTCGCAGAACTACCGCCAGACTCACCGCCCTTAGCTGGGTTCAAGAGTAAAATGGCGATCCAAGCACCAAGACCGACCGCAATCAAAGCAAATACGATTGCGAGTACAACGGCGCCTTTACCGCCCTTCTTTACAGGCGCTGAAATACCCGCCGGCACAGTGCGATCAACTGGCGCACTTGCGACTGGTTCTGCTGCCAAATTATCCATTATTACCTCCCTAAATTACTTATGCTTATTGTAGCACAAAAAACGCCCCCGAAGGGGCGTTTTTGACTACAAGTTTCGTAGATATTCGGCAAGCTTATCGAGCTTCACATTCTCTTCCGAGTCGCGAAGACGTACTGAAACCTCACCGGCCTCAGCGTCCTTCGGCCCGACAATCAAGACGCAAGGAATCTTCATCTTCGTCGCCTCGCGAATCTTCTTGCCAAGGCTCTCGTTGCGATCATCAAACGCGTAGCGAATCGCACGGTGTTCGAGCGGCTCGTCAAGTTCGGTCTCATCGAGAATCTTGCGAATCTTTTCAGCGTAATCCGCAACCGAATCATTAATCGTGAGCACCCTCACCTGCTCTGGCGCCATCCAGAATGGGAACCAGCCCGCCGTATGCTCAATAAGCACGCTCATAAAGCGCTCGATCGAACCGACCAAGGCACAGTGAATCATTACCGGCGTCTTCTTGCTACCGTCTTCGGCGGTATATTCGAGCCCAAAGCGCGTCGGCGTTGCATAATCGAGCTGCACCGTCGCTACCTGCCACTCACGGCCCAAAGCGTCCGTCGCCATGAAGTCCATCTTTGGACCATACATCGCAGCCTCACCAATACCAATGAAGTATTCAATCTTGTGCTTGTCGGCCATCGCCTGAATCGCGCCCTGCGCCTTCTCCCACATCTCCGGCGTGCCAGTATAACCATCGCCATCATCGCGGAAGCTCAGGCGGAGCTTCAGATTCATATCGATGCGCTTGTAAAGATCCTGCGCCGCAGCAATCAATTCGCCAAAAATCTGGCCAATCTGGTCTTCGGTACAGAACACGTGCGAATCGTCCTGCGTAATCGAGCGAACACGGCTAAGGCCGCCAAGCTCACCCTTGCGCTCATCGCGGTAAACCATCGTCGTCTCGAGATATTTAATCGGAAGTTCCTTATATGAACGTGGTTGCGAAGCAAAAATCTGCGAATGATGCGGGCAGTTCACCGGCTTCAATGCCAAGTGGTCGCCAGACTCCTGGCTCACAAACTGCAACATCTCTGGGAATTTCTCATAATGCCCCGACGTCTTGTAGAGGTCAACGAGCGCAATATGTGGGATACAAACCTTCTGGTAACCCGCCTTGATGCGATAACTCTGCGAGAAATCATTGAGAATATCGCGTAGTATCGTGCCACGAGGCGTAAACATTGGAAGACCGGACCCAACGAGCTCCGAGAAGCAGAACAAATCAAGTTCCTTACCAAGCTTGCGGTGATCGCGCGCCTTCGCCTCTTCCTGTTTCTTCACATATTCATCGAGCTCTTCCTGCGTCTCAAAAGCGAGACCATAGATACGAGTGAGCATTTCACGCTTCTCGTCGCCACGCCAGTAAGCGCCAGCAACCTTGTCGAGCTTGAACGCGCCGACCTTACCAGTATCCTCAACGTGAGGCCCTTTACAAAGATCCTCAAACTCGCCGAGCGTATAGAACGAAATCGTCTCATCCTCTGACAAATCCTCGATGAGTTCGGCTTTGAACTTCTGGCCGTTCTCCTCCGCCCACTTCAAAGCCTCCGCGCGCGATTTCTCGCTGTAAACCATCGGCTGTTTCTGCGCGATAATCTTGCGCATTTCTTTTTCAATCTTCTTCAAATCTTCGTCGGAAACCTTTACGCCGCCGAAGTCGATATCATAATAAAAGCCATTATCAATCGCTGGGCCAACACCGAATTGCAATGTTGTTGTGCCAGCATAAATCCTCTTTACCGCTGCAGCCATAATGTGGCTTAGCGTATGACGTTGCTTCATAACTAGTGATTCTTCTGACATCGCTGCCCTTTCTTGATTAATTAATACCCATATATTTTACCACATTTTCCCCTAGCAGCGATAACGTTTTTACCTTCGCGCCTATTGACTTTTTAACGCGTTTGTGCTATAATAATCGAATAGGCGAGTTCTGCCCCATTATTTTTAATGTCGGCAGCACTTGTACTTTTAAAGAAAGGTGGTACTTATGAATGAGATACCGCAACATAGACAAAATTTCTGCAGCAGCAACATGTATCAAAGACAACATGGGAAACACCGTAGAAATCCTTACCCCCAAGAACCTCAATGCAGCCAAAGCGGCTTTTATTGAGGCAGCCAAAGAACCCTTCGCTGAACAGTTCAAAAAGGAATCCGAAGGGGATATCGGTAACCCTAGCTTCCCGCTCGAGCTCAACCCTCAGTTCATCTACAACGAAGAACTTCTTCGCAAGGTGGCAGATGGTGGCGAAAAGATAGCGGAAGCGCTCGCAATAATCCAGGAGTACGTCATACCGGAAAACCGCAGGGACGAAGCCGTCCTCGAACTTATCGAGAAGCGCGCCCGCAAAGCAATGAAAATTGCATTGGCAGCAAAATCGATTCTCGCCAAAGACGACGAGGCGACAAATAGTGCCCTATCGAGCGTATTTAATTCCCCGTCAAAGGAGCTTTGCGAGAAGGCAATTGATCTCTATTTTGAGAACAAAAAGTTGACGCCCGAAGACAAAGCTAAACTCAGCGTCATCAACACGGAAATCAGAAACAAGCTGTCGAATATCACCGAAATCGGTGCTGAGAAGCTTAGTTGGTTTTTCTACAGAGCGATGCTCTACTTTGACGTTCCCCCTTGGAAAGTGAAGATATCGGACAACTGTGCAGCTATCGACGTCCGCGATATTAACGAAAGCGGAGAACCGATGATAGTCATACCGAAAGACCGTGTCGTTAACGGAACCAAAGCCGCAGAGCTCATTTGCCACGAAATCTTCTGTCATTGGCGCGGCAGCGCTAACGGACAAAGGTTCTTCAAGGAAATTCTGCGCGGAACACCTCTGGAGCCTCTCGCGGACATCCTCGCTAAATCCCCCGATGAGACGCTCTACGAGGGTAAAGCAAAAATGAGTGACGTCTGGGTAAACGGCGGATCCAGCCTCCCCGACCCTCTGACGATAGCCGTTATCGATTTTGCAAGCCACGGATTGTCGTTCGCAGATGTTGCATATCAGGTTTATAAGATCCGTCGTCAGGCAGGAGCTAGTGAAGATGCAGCATTGAAAACAGCTTGGGCAAAGACCTACCGTATTCTCAGGGGCATTACAGATGCCGCAAAGAACAAAGGCTGCTATGCGTTCACGAAGGACGCTGCTTATTTCCTCGGGTACAAGGTAGCACGGGATCATGCAGACGACGAATTGTACAGGCTCTACGCTTCCATGGAGGAAGAAGAAATTCCTGTTTTCGCCAGCCTCTTCCCTGAATTTGCAGCAAGCGCTCGCAGTATTCCCTTCAAAACTCTCATCGACAATGCAATCGATATTGTATTAGAAGGCTAACAAGGCTAGTACTACCACTTTTAAAAAGCTCAGCCGGGTTTTCCGACTGAGCTTTTTTGTGCTATAATCACTCTGTTGGGTCGCTAGCTCAGTTGGCTAGAGCGCCTCGTTTACACCGAGGAGGTCGGGGGTTCGAGCCCCTCGCGACCCACCAAGCATTAAATAATATCCCACAGGGATATTTTTTAATGCTTCTTTGGTCCACGAGCGAGGGGCGAGAACCCGAAGGGTTCGTGCGAGCAAGGAGCCGAGTGAAAATGCGAACTCGTTCGCCGTTTTCCGAGGCGACGCAGCGAATCAAGGCTCCAAAGGAGCCGCTGCCCCTCGCGACCCACCACATCAAGCCCGCGAGGGCTATTTTTGTTGGTTGTCGCACGGGCTCAACTTACGGCAAAAGCTCTTTCTTATCGCCATCAATTATATATACGGACGACTGGTTGAGTAGTAGTACCACATTCCCATCAGCTTCGATACGATTCTTATAAAGCTCCGTGGTAGCTTCGTGCTTCTCAACATCGCAGTGCGGGATCATATACTCGTCAATTAATCCGAGCCCATCAAGCTCTGCCTCAACGCCATAAAGCCCCGGAACCGCTTCTGGGACCAAATAATCGTGGCCGTAGTAACGTAGATTCTTCGTCGTAACCATCGAACCGGCACTGTAACCACCATAGACAAATTTGTCATTCGCTACGCCATCTTTAATAATCTCATCCATGCCACTGAGTTTCATTGCCGTCCTAAGCAAGAATACATTGCCGCCAACCGAAAAGATGACATCAGGGCTATAGCTATCTACGTATGCTTTAAGCTCATCTGGCCTACCAAAATATTCTCTAAGATCAAGTTCCGCCACTTCAAACCCGGCGTCGACCAGGCAACGACTCTTTCGATATAAATAATCTGCACGCTTCTCGGGATCATAATAATCATGCGCATTTCCAATAAACAAAACCTTGCGGCTCTCGCCCGCCATCTTTAGGAGCACGTCTGCATGATTGCCTAATTCTTCGCTTGCTAGATATAGCCTCATTTCACTACTCTCACTTTCTTAAAATTCTTACCATCGAGACCGATATTTACATCTTCAAAAACGTAATTCGCATCCGCCAATTGCTTCGGCGAAAGCACCAACATCTTGTAGCTATCTCCATCCTTTTTCAGAGCGCCAACGCCAACCCAGAATTTCACAATCGACGACTTGGTCGTTCCGAGCGAAATCGTCGAGCCCGACGGCAACGGCTGCGTAAAGACCAAAATCTTGTCCTCGCGGCCCTTATGATAACCGGTACCACCTTTGATCGCGAGATAAGCACTTTCCAATTGGGCGAGCTTTTCCCGCCAGAGCGGATCGTCCGCCTGCCCTTCGGCCAATCGTACGTTTAGCTCTATTGTTGCAATATCTTTTTCATCTACATGGGTCGGCATCTGCGTCTTCGCCAAGCTCTCGGCAAGCTTCGCCTCAAACTCATCGCGCGAAGCGAACACGCTACTTACCGGCGTAATCGTCATCTTCAGATTCGCAGGCTGATATGCCTTTAAATAATCCATCGCCGCCTGGTAAGAACGAATATAGGCCCCTATCTCCTCCGGCGCATAGTGGTCCATTATTTCGACAATATAATCATCGACAAAGAAATCAAACCAAACCCCCGGCTCATAAATCTCGCAAACCGGCTTCACGTACTTTGTGTAATACATCAGAGAAAATAGCTCAGCAAAATCTGCCTCCGGCGCCTCGTCGAGTCGCCAAAGCTTATACGCGCCGTGCAAGAAAGTTAGATTAATCGGCTGGTTGCGGCTCACGCAAAAATGCACGACATCTTTCACGTGCTGAATAAGTGCCTCGTTTGCGGAATACTTGCGAAACTTCTTCGATAAAAGTAACTGAACAATCTGCGCTTCAATATCCTCAGATTTCTGAATTCCTAGCGGCTCTTTCAGCTTCTGAAGCTCGTTCTTTATGTATTGTTCTGCGTTCATAATCAAAATCCTGGAGATGCGAGATGGGCATTACGCCACCGTAAATAGCCTTGCGAGCTATCGCCTATTCTCGGCCATCGCATCTCTATTATTATATCAAATTTTGGCGTACAACTTTTTGTACTTATCGAGATTATCCTTATCATAAACCGCCGCACGGCTCATGCGAACATAGAGCGCGACGATAAGGAGCGCCTTCTTATACTCCGGCTCATACTCACCAAAGAAGTTCATATAATAATCCATACCAAGCTCCGCAAAAATATCCGTATCAGACAAAATCGCAAAATAAAAATCGTAAAGCCTATCCCCCACTACCGGCATCGGATCAATCACGCGAATCTTGCCATTAGACAACAAGAAATTATGCGTGCCAAAATCGCCATGCATCAAATACTGCTTCGGATGAGCAAAACCAATCTTTTCGACCGCTGCAAGCACCTTTTCCTGCGAAACGTCCGTAATCGTTCGATAGGCGTAATCAATCTCGTCGAGCAAAAACTCACGCCAACTCGCCTTCTCGTCATTCAAGAATCCATACTTATCATGCGGATACTCTGGGTATGACTCAACGATTGCTGCAATCTGGTTCACGGCCTCCTTCGGATCAATAAGCGAGCCGTCAAAATGCTCGCCCTCGATAAACTCAAAACATTCGTAGCCCAAGCTCTCATTCGAACACAAAAGTTTTTGGAATACACCCTCCGGCACGCGCGACAAAAACTCCTTCTGCGTCCGCACCGTCATAGCATCTGCCATTTTGACGAGATATTTTCCGCCAAGACTAAACACCGTCGCATCAGTCGCCCCATCAGAATAGAACGTCGGGACCAAATCGCGCACATGGCAACCAAGTTGTCGCTCAATATCGCGAATTACAACCATTTGCTCGGCATTAAACTGGCTCATTAGCCTGTCGATCAAATCCGCCACCGAATCAGCACGATGTTCCTCGTCAAATTCTTCCACAAAGAACGACGCGGCGCTGCTCATCACATAGCCGTCAAATTCCTTCAACATCACGATATCATTATTACCATCGCCGACCGCGACCGCATGCTCGTTCTCATGCATCGCCGCCAAGCGCTCGAGCGCGCGCTCTTTGCCGGCGTTACCGGCTGCGACATCAAGCAAGCAGACAAAGTCTCCATCCGGCTCAAAATTAATGAGCGCCAACGCCGCATGATGCCCAGTATAGAACTTCAGGTCAGGATATCTCTCGGAGAGTTCCTTCTCCATCCTCTCCATCAGCTCGTCATCGTCGAACCAAATGCGCACCTTCGTCTGCGCACCCGACAGCTCGTCATATTCCTCGCAGTTCTTATAAAAAGTGTAGCCAACATGGTGCCCCGACGACCTGCTATCAACATACTCGACAACTTCTTTTGCAACTTCTTCCGGGAATGTGCACTCAAAAAGTACCTTCCTATCCTTGTCTAGACAAGCCGCACCGTTATCCACTACAACATAGTCAATGTAATCCCAAAAATCCGGAAAATCTTCTGTCAAACTCGGAACACTACGACCAGTCGAAATCACAAAAAGATTTCCAGCCTCACGAAAACGCTTCACAGCCTCCAGATTACGCTCAAAATCACCCGGGATTTCCTCCCGGCTCAAAGTGCCATCAAAATCACAGAACAAAATCATGCATCTATTATACTATGGTATAATGATACCTAGCCATGGGGTGTTAGCTCAGTTGGTAGAGCGATTGGTTCGCAATCAATAGGTCAGGAGTTCGAATCTCCTACACTCCACCATTTAATGAAAAGATGACCGTAGGGTCATATTTTTATTGTCGGCTTACAGAGATCGAGCTCTTAGCACTAGGATATCTCTCTTCGCCCTCGCCGCGCGGTCGCAAGTCGACAGAATAATATATTTGTCGTCGCCAAGCCCCAAACTAGAACCGTCTAACCGGCTATATATTTCGTCTTCGACCGACAGCACCCGATACTCAATCGCCAGCAGCTCATATCCCCCACCCCGCACGAACAATCGCCCAGATTGATGCGTGGCAAAAAACTCGTCATCGGCATATTTCGCTACGTCCGAAAACATCAAATCTCCGTTCATTCGGTGACCATATATTATAGACATATGGTCCCCGAAGTCTGCTCGATTGCGATAATCCAAAAATACACTTCCACTCGCAGCGTAGCGGCCAAGATAATCATGCGTCAAATACCATTTATTGTCGTCGCCCTGCATCACGGGGTAGTCTATATGCGTACCATCAATTCTCAACCACGCTACCATCCCCTCGCGCCATTCGAACGACTCTACGTCTTCGGCGACTTGCTCGCGAAGCTCAGCAATCTCATTTGGTTCTCGACCGGCATTCACCCCATCATAAATCGCATAGGAGGCTAACGCGCATATTGCAAAAAGAATCACAATCTCTACAGCATCCAGCATAAAACTAACGCCACGCAGAACTACTAAATATCGCGGACTCGTATACTCCATATCACTTTACCTCTTCCCGCGCGCGACTCCTCGGCTCGAACAATCCGGCCTCCATCAACGGCCAACTCGCCGACTTCTGGCGGAAGAAAACGCAAATACACCAGCAGGTCGCCGTCCTTCACGTCTGGCGCATAGTCATCCCCCTCCACCCGATAAATGCCAAAAACAGTCGCCAGTATCAGCGCGAAACCCACCATCGCCCCTGCTTTCGCCCCGAAACGCGCCCATTCGCGCTTCGGGGACCTCAGACGCCTCATTTTAGATGTTTTTCGTTACCCTACGCACGGCAATTGCGCCGCCAAGGCACACGACCGCCACTGCCGCATATGGCCACACACTAATAAATGCACCTGTATTCACGGCTGCTTCCTTGTTGTTTCCCGCCACCGTCGTATTGTGCGCCGCAAAATCTGCCGCACCCGGCTTTACAACCGACTTCGTCACAGCCAGCCCCGCTTCGCCATCGATGCTCGTCGTATAACCATCATCGTCATCTAGCTTCGTGATCGTATAGCTCGTACCTTGCGGCAACTCATTGTATGTCGTTCCGCGATTCGTACGCTCGCCAATCGTCACCGATTGCCCGTGCTTCAAGTACACAATCAGTCCGTCTGCACCGACCGTATATTCGCTAGATGTCACGACGTTCTCGCCGCCATATTCGACCCGTTCGTCTTGGCCAACAACCGCAAGCGTTGCGCCTTCATCAATCCCCTCGAAGTTTACCTGGTACTTAAAATACTTATCCGTATCCGCGGCATTGCCCGTTACTTTATTCTCGAGCTCGATATGCGTATAATTTCCCACTGATTCAAAAATCGCGCCATTTAACCCGACCTTACCGTCGGCCTTCTGGCTATATAAATAATCCATAAGTTCGACATTCAGCGCTCCCGTCGGATTATTATTCTCATCTAGCTTATTTGTTACGCGAAAATAAACCTCGTATTTATTCGTGTCAATCGGGAAATTCTCTTCATCGCTCGAATAGACCTCCGACAACTCGAACGCATAATCGCCAACCTTGCTAAACGACATGCTGCCAAGCATCAACGAATTATTCGAGCTCCAAACACCATCACGCGTTCCACCATCTACTGCTGTAATCGCAGTCGAAGTCTGTAGGCCCCTCACTGGCGCCGGGTTCCCTTCTTTCTCTTTAAATTCAAATCTAAAACTAACATTTATCTTCCCACCAATATTTGTAATTCTCCGAATTATCGGAATCGAAGTTCTCGATCCCGGCATCGACGAGTACATTACCATGTCCGCCGCCGACACTTTTGGCGCGACCATAAATGCCGCAATTGCTAGTGCTGGCAAACCAATTAATATCTTATTCATATTTCCTCCTAATTTTTATCTTTGACGCAACAAAAATACTCTCATGGCCCCGCCATATTCACCTCCACATTAATGTCTGCAACAAAGATAACGCGAGGACGCGTCTGCGTGAAGCATAAGTTCAATATTTTTGACGACTAGCTATTATTATTTTTTAACAGCCTTGTCCGTCACGTCAAACTTCTCCATATAAAAGCCCGACGCAAGGCGGAACTGCGAGTAAAACGCACAGAACGACGAGTAGATAATCGAAACAATCGGCGAAATCGCCCACTGCAAAACCATCATAAACTTCCTCGAATTACGATACTTTGCCGGTTTCGGCGGGAGCATCTTGATGGACAAAATTAGCGAGATAAAGATGCCCAGCGCAGCAACAGTCTCCACGCAGCCAACCACCGTCGGCAAATTATGCGACACAAGATCGCGCGAATGTACGCTAAACAGCATCGGCACCCAACCGCCAAACATTACGATTGGCGCAGTCGCCGCAAGCGTCACATGGCCATCAAGCAAACGAATGAACTTCGGGAATAGCCCCAAAATCGGCGCGGTTCTCTTCTTCGAGAATAAATTATCGCCAACATATGCCACATCCGATGCGCCATAGTCCCAGCGCCTGAGCTGCACCCACTGCGCCTTGAGCGTCTTCCAGAACGTATCCGAAAGCACCGCATCCTGGTAAATCGGCGCACGAATCGGCAACACTTCGTAATCTCCATCAAAATACAGATAAGAACGCCAATATTGGTGTCCGTCCTCCACAATGGTACGCGTACTCCAGAAATTCATTTCGACGAGCGCATCAAGCGGCTGCGAATGCGAAGCAAAGTTGCGCAACGCATGCGGGCGCATTGCACAAATAATGTTCCAGAACGAGTTCGTTGACGCAATCACGCGCGTCACCGCCGGCGCATCCCAAATATTATTCGTAAATAGCGACACTGGCTGGTAGCTCAAGCGCTTCCTATCCTCATGCACAATATATTCATATGCAACCTGATCGAAGTAGCACTTATGCGGGCGGTTATCGCTATCAAGCGTCGTCACAATCACGTCGCTAAAGCGCATCCTCTGCTCTTTCACGTATTTCTTGAGCAACTTTCCGGCATACGTAATATTCCCGCCCTTGCCAATCACCTCGTGCTTCAAACCATCAGGATGCTTAGACATAAGGAAAGTACCGAATCTCTTGCCGTAATTCTTCTGGAGCGTCATTGCGACCTTTTCAGCCGCCTCACCGCCGCGTTCCTCGTAGGCTAGAACCACAATCATGCGCTCTTTCGGATAATCTACATTCGCAAGGCTCTCGAAAGTCGGCGCAAGCACATCAAGCGTCTCGTTGTACATCGTCACAATGACGGCATGGTAAATTGAGCTCGGCTTCGGGAAATACCCCTCCTCCGCCGCCGCAACCATGCAAAGATTGCGCAAATGCTGCTTGTGGTCATACGCGTCACTCTTCGTGCCAACTAGTCTGTCATAGCTAGCGGCAGCGTCCTCAAGATCATTCAGGCGCTTTGACCAGTTCACTTTCATGCCGCGTTTCAATAGCTTATAGCCCTGAATCGTACGCACCGCGACGCCAATCGCCTTCACGAAGCTCATAATCACAATCACGAGCAAATACGCCGAAGCGAGCACCGGATTAATAGCCGATAGGATAAACAACAAAGCAATCATCGCCGCGCTAAGCGCCAACGGCAAAATTTCAAAAAAACGATACTTAAGCGAACGTTTCCCGACCGGGACCTCAATGACCTTTGACATTTAGCCTTCTCCGAGAATATTCAGCAAGAATCTGATCCCAATTATGATAATAATCATAGAAATAGCGAGGAATAGACGCGCAATGTCCTTCCCGCGCTTCGAATATAGGCGCGCTGCGAGCAAAATATGCCCAACGCCAAACGTAAATGCAATAATCGAGAATGAAAGGAGATACCACCAGTCACTCTGACCATAGCTGGTAATATCCGAGTACCAGGCCCAAATCTTTGCGCGGCCCGAATTCAGGTTAAAAATCGGTATCAAAAATAGCCATAAACTAAGCAAAAAATCTATGGTCATCCACCAAAACAAGTTTCGATCTTTTTTCGCAATCGACTTGAAATCTTCTGCTAATTCTTTCATAGCGATATCCTTATTTTACCATAAATTGAACAAAAAATATCCCCGTTAAGGGCGGGGATATTAACTATTTCTTTTTATCTTTTTTCTTCCGAATAACTTCGTAAACAATCACTACGATAAGCACCGCCCCGGACACGCCAAAGATAACGAAATACCACGGCGAGAAGTCGTCATTCGTGCGCGGGTTCGGCGTAATTTCCTCTGGCTTCTCTGGCTGATCGGAAAGATAGAATAGCCAATGCGTATGCGCCGTATCATGGTTGTCGATATCTTCGTAGTTTTCATCAAAATGCGTTTCTACGCGCATCGAAACCGATTCGTGTGCCGCAAAGCGTTTAATGAGCACCGCGTCAGTTAAATCGACGCCCTCACCTCTGTAATCTTTGCCCTTCGCCTTGCCGTCATAGAATAGCTCATCATTCACGTAAACTTTCATGCTGATATAATCGAGCAGATCCTCAGCATTTTCCGTATTCGCCTCGTCTAGGGCAACCTTAAAGTAGATATCGTGCTCATACAATGTTCCATTTTCGACCACGAGCGTATCGCTATATGAATCCCCAGGGACCATATTCTCATGGACCATAAATCGATCATCGAATTGCTTGCTATCGTAATAAATCTTCTCGTCTTGTTCATAGATGAAGACTTTGTTCTTCTCTTCAGCAAAAACAGGAGTAGTGATGATGATACTAGCTAATAGTGCTATAAATATCTTCTTCATCAACTACTCCTGTATTTTATAATTTTTGTTTTACAACTTAATTGGTTGGGCAAATGCTCGTTGGAGCACCTTCCCAAGCCTGAGCACATTTGTCGGCCTGTACAGTCTCAACGGTAATTGTCAAAGTGTAAGTACCCTTGCCGATGCCGTCAATGCCGGTCGTACAAGTCTTCGTATAGGTGCCCTGGCCAATCGTACCGGTCTCGGTGCAGGTCTGGCTAGAAGCAACATTAGCGTTCAAAGTGACGCTTTCGATAAAAGTCGTAGTAGAGTCAACCGTGTTGCCACTCTTTGCGGTGAGCTGGCGGTTGAAGTAGTACTTGCCATCGGTATGGAGCGTCCACTCATTGTTACCAGTGCCAATATTCGTAAAGTTGATCGTGGTATAGTCGCGATAATCCGAAATCGCAACATCCTGGTTCTGCTCGTTCTTCCAGTTTTCAGCTAAGCTTGCGCGAACAACGACAGGAATCGTACCTTCGTTCTCGGTAACGACGGTCTTTGGCGTAGTAGTGCCTGGAAGCCAGTCGGTTGGAGACGAGAAAGTCTCAGTCGTCTTAGTCTTATAAGTAGCAGTCGTGAAAACGTTATCAAGCGTTACTTCGCTAGTGAAGTAAGCAATGGTTGCGCCAACGAGGCCGACTGCGACCAA
>JAEEGL010723118.1_pt1 | contig 31188 bp, 48 predicted proteins | sample 9134231 | NCBI WGS metagenome assembly JAEEGL01 (sample SAMN16246548, study PRJNA631951) | gut metagenome | biome: gut microbiome; feature: rumen; material: fiber-attached | host: Bos | place: Iran: Karaj | collected 2018-10
AAACTATTCCAAGGCAAAATTGCCAACACAAACATCTAAGTATGCCCAAGGGCTTGTCCCAAGGGAGTAGGCGCACTGTGAACGTGCGCTGTTATGCCATAAAGCATTTCAGAAACCATTTCCGACGTGGAGTCGGTGGTGGTAGTTCATAAGAACTAGGTGAATGCCTTCTCAAACATAATAGACATGGATTCCCCGCTTCCAGATATATTAAAAGAAGAAAGTATTAACTTTGATGGAACAAAGCCCATATGCATGAACGCTGGCAGCGATAAAGGCAACGGCTTTATGACAGACTTTGAGTTTTCATACCCAAACGATGTACATATCTATGTCGGCGAGCTGGATTTTGAAGAAGATTTTTCAAGAGATTTGAAGAAGGATCTTTAAGAGAATAGAACAATCAGAGCCCCTTTAAAGAGGGGCTCTTTCTACATGCTTAAAAAGGCTTTTGTCTAGGCATATACCTGATGAGGGTTGTTATCCTTACCGGTTTTGCTTCAATGCCATTAAGCTAAGAATCTTTTTTGGTCTTTTCAAGTAACGATGACCATATGCTCGGTATAGTGAGTGCTATTAAAGCTCCACCGCACTCATAAGCAAAAGTATTGTGAATTATTGACAGCGCAACACTGGCCACTAAAATGACAAGACCAATAATTGATAAAATTGTAAATATAACAAGTCGTGTTTTTGATGCGTATTCCAACATTGTGTTTGCTCCTTTTCTTATCTTAATGAGAATGGGTTTTTCTTGTATTTTTATTTTCATTTCACACTTCTGCTTTTTTCATGTTTTTTCAATGTGAGGGCTTCTTTGAGTGTATATCCATATCTCAGCCTTGCTCTGACTGTGTTATGTGGTATCCCGTAAGCGTGGCACATTGCCCTAAATGAATGATATTTGTTGCCTTTATGGTCTGTACAAGTGGTATCCTTTCTTACATAGCCTTCTATCTCCTTGGGTGTATATCCTTTCTTCTGCAAGCGATATATTATATCTCTTGTGAGTCCTATCGCTTCAGCGTATTCATCAAGCGATGGATATGTCCTGCCTTTACTATCTGTCATTTCTTTTCTGTTTCGGGCAGCAGGTGTCTTAAGGGCTTTTTGGGTATCCCATCCTCTCCTGAGTCTTTCTGTAAGTATGTCCGTGTTTATATTATACTGTTTTGCCATTTCCGCGATGTTTTTGTATGTATTGCCGTGGTGATCTGTTACCCTGCTTATCTCATTCTTGCCATTCTTGTGCAGCGGAGTAGTCAGCGCTTTTTCAAGAGTCCATCCGTTCATTATTCTCTGTGTGTAGGCACATACTGTGAGCCCGTAATATTCACACATGGCAGCCCTGCTAACGTATATATTTCCACAGTGATCCTTATAGAATTTATTTTTTTTATTTATCTCATCAAGGTCTGCTTTGAAGAAATACCGTCTCTTTTTTATATATGTAGTTCTTATTTGTCCTGTTTCGGCCATTTGTCTTACTATGGCAGGAGCCATCCTTGTGTAATTACTGGCTTCCTTTAGTGTCATTATTTCCTGGCTTTTTGTCTCCATATGTTTTATCCCTATTTTTTCCTGTTATAGGGTGGCGGGCCTCTTTAACACGTTTTACTCATATCTAAATGATCTTCATTCGTGAGCCTTTACGCTTCCAGAGTTCAAAGGTTTTATTGCCGACCTTGAATAGTTCTAGGTCGTGCTTTAGCAGCGGAATAAAGTAATCCTCTGGGAGTTGTTTGCGCGGATTGTACTGAGGTATGTACTGGCATAGCATCACTGCAATTATTTTGTGCATCTCGTAGGTTCTGTCGAGTATTCTGATCCTCTTATCTTGCATTATTTCCTCAAGCTCATTGTTTAGCAATTTTATTACTATTTCAGCGATTTGTGCCTTTTCTATTTCCTTTTCAGCGATGTAGTACCCCCTCGCGTTAAGATACATGTCGTATTTCTTAATTAATCTTATGTGTCCTTCATCCGTAAACTGCGGCGGCTTGGCTTCGCCCATTATGTCCTCGAAATCGCAATTTAACTTCTTTACGATTATTTTGAAGAAGGCGGGTGACGGCTCATGCACTCCGTTTTCCCACGTCCCGTATTTTTTAGCCGCATTTACGGGGTCCTCGGTGTATTCTTCTGGTATAAGCAACTCTGCCATTTGTTTTTCAGAGAGTTGATTGGTTTTTCGATATATATACAGATAATCGGCAAGATTGGTCCTGACTTCTTTTATTTTATTTTTCATTTTTGGTTCACCCTCCTCCCTACTCCTATTATATTGGTTGTTTTTGATTTGTAGTTACATTTTTTCTTCTATTTTTGTCCTTATAGCATGTTTTTTTATATATAAAAAATACTCAGCTATGTATTTCATGTTTGCTCAACTCTGTATTTTTGTTCAGGAGCCTTGTGCGGCCATTTTCAGCAGGGGAGGCAATTACTTTCAGATTTTATTTTAAAAGGCAGCAAGTAACTGCTGCCTTTTGTGCTGACTTGAGACCCGCTGTAAATTATCAGGAGGTGATTATCATTACCTGCAGGTCTCATTCGGTCTGTTTTTTACGTTTTCTTCTATTATTTGTCGTCTCTCTTCTTTTGTTAGCGCTATTTTATCGGCGTAGTCTTTGCCGAGTTCATTTAATTTTAGTGTCACCTTATATCTTTCGATATCACCTGGCACCAATGTAAACTCAATGTCTATACATTCTGCAAGCTGATGGATATTTTTTAATATCTCAAACAGGGATTCTCCCCTTTCAATATTTTTGTTTTTTACGAGGTCTTTGTACTCGATTTCTTTATCGCCAGTGTCTTTCATGAGGTACAGGAGTTCTTTTGTAAGAATAATGTTCTTAATAAGGCGTATATTTGTTTCAGTCCATGGCTTATTCATATATTGGTACCATGTTTGACCTGCGAGAATATTTGATAGTCGGATGTATATATTGCCATTATCATTTATATGTGGGAGTTTCCCGTCCTTACATCTCTTTATGACGAATTCGTGGCCTGTATTCATGATGGTAGCTGCTTCGTCAACTGTTAGCAGCTTATCGGTATATGTCTTTTTTGGCGGGGTATCTGCTATGTTCATATATATGGTTAACTCGTGGTCCGCAAGCACTTCTATCAGTCTTCTCGTGAGATCAAGGCTGTCTTCTATTTCTGCCCGCATCTCACGATCATGTTCATCTTCACCCTTTACCCGGTATGTGAGTTTCTTTTTCCATATATCTCTGTGCAGCCATGGAAACGGGGGAATGGTTTCAAATGGTGTCAGAGGGTATTGTTTGTCCGTATCTGTAGGATTCACCTTTACATTTGTCAGGGTCTTCTCCAGCATTTCTTCTCCAACGCCCTGTTGTTCAATCTCACATAGGCAGTTCTTTATAAAGATGCTTCGTTTTATTGCTTTTCTGATGGACATAAAGTTATTTAATTCATAAACTGATCTTTCGAGATTCCCGAAGAGTTTTGTGCCTAAGACTTCTTCATTATATTCTGTTGATAACAGATAGTAGGCTGTCGCAAATCTTTCTATCTCGTCGTCCGTGTATAAACATTCCGGAAGGATTGCCCTGTAAAGTGGGACGAGTGCTTCTATCTGTTTCTGTTCTTCTTGAGCAAGCTCTCCATCATACAGCGGGTGGTAATGTTCTTCTCTTAGCTTCTCAATATCATCGATGAATATGTTGACCGAGTAAGGTTCATCGTCATGCTCTGTTTTTGCTGGATAATTTCTTTCCTCCACGAGGCCCCCAATAATCCTTTCTATTGGGACATGTTTTGCTTTTCTCATGTTTTCTGATTCCTCCTTTTATATGTTTTTATTTTGTTTTTTTCTATCCCTTAAACCTTGCAATTAATTGTAGGACATGGGTTGATCCTTATTCTATCCATTTGTTCTTCTTTTTTTGTCCTTATAGGGTACTTTCATTTGTCCTAATATGCACGTTCACCGGTTTGAGATTGACACTCATATATGTCACATTGACCTTCCGTACCGATCCTGTTACCATCGTTTCATGGAGGTATATAAGCCATGAGAAAACGTTCGGGCATAGAAAAGAACAGGACTTCATTAGAGCTTAGCCTGACACAATATGATGCCATCGATGTTTACTGCAGACAGGGCGAAACAACCAAGGGAAGACTTATCAGCAGACTTATCACGCTGTTTGGCGCTATGGAACCATACCTTGTGAAAGTATACTTGGGATTTGCAAATGCAAGGATGGCGGGGCTTATTTCTCGGTTGGATGATGTATCTGACTGCGAAAGAGAGGATACAGATGAGCAGCTGCGTTATTATGAAGCATTGCGGTGGTTTCTTACGGGTGATATTTCAAGTGTTTCAGAGTTTTCGCGGATCAGAGGTAAGAAGATGCGGACAACCCTTGACCTCACACCTCAGAATTACAAGGTTTTGTCTGCACTGGCGGAGAAGTATGGTATTACCTTTGGGGCGACAGTCGGCATCCTTGTAAATCTGTTCATTTCCATGCCCTTGTCATGCAGGAAAGAGCTTCTCACATTCACTAGGCAGAGGTTATATGAGTGTCTGCTCCTTAGTACAAGTAGTGGCGAACTTGACGCAGATAATGAGAAGGCTGTTCATGACTATGTTGCCATCTCCTATTTCTTTGAACCCGGTATTGTTCCCTTGCCGGTTTCTTTCATGTAATTTTTTTGATATATGAATGATGTTTGGATATCCGTAGGTAGAAAAAGCCATGCGTGATTTTATCAATCATTCATGGCTCTTTATTGTTATATTTATTTGCAAGCTGCTGCCTGTTATCGCATACAATAGTCCTTTGTTTTTCTGCAGAATGCGACGGCTTCATCCAGAGCCTCAAACTCTTCAAGATTTTTATTTACCGGTGTCCATACCTGATATCTTGCATATGTTTGTGAGTAGTGGATTACAAGGTTGTTGATCTGTCTTATGCGCTTCCCCTTTTTCATGCGGTTATTCCTTCCTTTATTCTTTGATTGACGTATTCTACTTCATCTTCGTCAATATAGAATTTACCTTTGTATGGTCTTTCCCATCCGACCATCGCCGTGAGCGACCTGTAAAATAAATTTTTCGCCGGGGCGTGGGAGCTATAATTCCATGATGGCCATAGTTTTTGACCGAACTCTGAGTCTACATATACTGATCTGCTATTACAGTACGCTGCTTTTGCCACATCCTCAGTTACAACAGCAAGTGTTTTACGCATGTATGCGTCTGTATAAGAAGTCCCATTGCTTCCTGCGTTAACTCTTTTGCCTTACGTTCCGCAGCTCCTTTGCGTTTATATATTTTTTGGTATTTTGAGTCGGCTACTCATCTACAAGCACAAGGCATATGCTTTAATCATCCCCAAAATATTTCGAAAGACTTTTCAGCTAATAATCAGTCAATTCTGTATCTGTATACCATACTCAATCCCTTTCCAACTAAAGTCTTTTTAATTGTTATTGTATTGAAAAGGCTAATCTTAGACGAAGTTGTCTTACTGGGCTATTTCAAAGCCTTTATCCGGTACAGCATTCAGTTCGGAAAATACCTTCTGAGCCGCTTTGGTGAGTGTATATCCGGTTAAGATACACTTATTTACGCCATACTTATTGTGAAGCTCAAGGAGATAATTGGTAATTTCTCCTCTGCCTGCCCAGTAGTAGCCACAACTGTCATGAACTTTTAAGAAAGCCTGTTTTTCGGGATCATAGTCACCACAGGTGACATATATCTTATCCTTTGTTCTTGTAATATCTACAATGAGTTCAGTTGGCGTATTCTTCATCTGTTCTTCATAAGCCTCATACACACCCTTAAGTTCATCAGCTATGCTGCAGATATACTCTTTAAGCTGTTCTGCCTCGCTGTATAGTGCCTCAATTTTCTTAAGGTTTGTTGGATTGTCAGATGGATTATGATAATGAACATAGCGCTCGCCTTCATAATCATTTGTGCTAAAGAAGCTGAAAAAGTCTCCCCTATTGATAACTTCCATAGTGTTCTGTAAGTTCTCGATATTTTTGCGGAGCTCTCTGATCTTTTCGTTAGAAGTTGCCTTGTATCTTAAATCTACTACACCTGCCATAAATTCAAATCCTCCATATACCTTTTACTGCAGACTTTGTTTTCCTCTCTTTAACCTGTCCATATCATGCTCTTGAGCGGTGGTATAGCTCCTTTGCCTTATCGTTTGCTATCATTTCTCCGGTATTTACATCAAGTCCGTAGTAGTCAAGGTTCCCGTCTATTCTTCCGAATGTGGTAGTTATCCAGTGGCTTGTCTCCTTGTCCTTGATGATCCTTACGGTTCCGTACTTGCGGATATTGGCAAGCTGCCATTCTTCTTCGCTCTGGAACGCCCACGGATCTTCCTTCGGCCGCTCCATGGTATTCTCAGTCAGCTTTGCGAGGGCGTACATTGCTCTATCTTTCCTTGTTTTTGTCACCCGTTCATTATCCTTTAGCGGGCCTAACAATAATTCTGACATTGCTGAACTGTCTCCTTTATCTTTTTTTACTCTATCCAATGTAATAGTGTTTTCCATTTTTTATTTTATCTTCTCCTTATATTCGGTTTTATCTTGCATTTACAATGGCAATGTTGTGCTCTTTAAGAAATTCCATCAGAGATTTGGTTTTTACTATATTCTCTTTGGGAATCTTATTTGGATGTACCACATATCCATAATGAGGCTTTAGTTCTGGCGGGCAATCTGATTCTACCTCTTCTTCCAGTTCTTCATCATCTTCCATATAGATTTCATCCTTACATACATACCATTTATCGGTAGTCTTAAACTCAATTATCTGAGTATTTTCCACTCCATTCAGCCATCCGGCAAGTGATATCAGGTAGTCGATATCTTCAAGGCTCTGAATGCAATATACGCCTGAGCCGTCATTTTCGTTAACCTCAATGTCACCGTACTCTGAGGGCAGGATTCCTTTTGCCATGATGTATTCCAAACATTCTGAGCTAGTCAGGTGATATAATGTTGAGCATTCTGAATGAACTTCTAATAGCATGCCATATTTGTTTTTAATGGTTTTCATATCTTATTTTTACCCTTAATAAATATTGATTTTATTGAGATATTTCTGTTAATCCATGCTTAAAGCAATACTCTACTTTTTTCATCATGTATTCAGGCGAATTGCTTGTAAGCATACGATCGTGATGTAAAAGATGGGAAGGACAGCCCTTGGGAAGCCCCTGCTTCTTTCTCTGTCTATCATTAACGGTCTTATTGTGGATCGTGATGCTACGATACGAGCCAAGCCATATATCAGGTTCCCAATTATTAGCAAATACGCAAAGATACTCTCCATTAACAGTTACGCCATAATATTTCTGATATTCATTTTCTCCGTATTTCCAGTTATACATATCGCTCCTTTTTCGTTTGGTGAAGATTGTGTTTTTATCTGTGTTTTCCTTTTCAAGCTGAGCTTTAATTTTTCTGCCCTTGCTATATGGTGTCGATTTGTTATAGTAGTATTATAGTATATGGTGTCGATTATTGGAATAGTCATTTTAACCAATCTTTTGCCTTGTTTTATGTTTATATTGTATATGGCGTCGTTTTTTACAAATATAAACAAGACTCCTGCTGCCTCTTTATGCTCCTATCTGCAACTATCCCTTGTATAAAGTAAAAAGGAGCCGTCACGCGTTTTAAACGTGTTTTGGCTCCTTTTTTTTGATTGTATTTTAAAGTCTTTCTCATTTTAAGATTCTGTTATATGCTTATGTATGTGTCACTTATATATTGTTTGCTTGAAGGGAGGTGTTGTGTATGGATATTGGAAAGGAATATGAAAATAAGAGGGTGTTTGAAATAGTTCTGAAGAAAAATGATGATTCCGGCCATCTTGTAAGAAAGGAGATATACCGGAATGTTGTTAAGTTTGATTTTGACTCATCCAGTGAAAGCCTTATCATTACTTCTTATGGGCTTACCGGTTACAGAGGGTATGAAAAGATAAGGGAAGGCGTTCCTGAAGAGTGGAACCTGATTGAGAGCTGTGCCGAAAAGGATATGTATGACGATATTGACATGCGTGTGGTGAAAGGCCTGGTCCGTATCGGTCTTGACAAAGCTGCTGCCGACGTATTGCTCGATAATACCAATTGATTCAAAAACAGGCGGCACTTTCGGTAAAGGGCAGCAGCCGTGTGTAGCTGTTGCCCTTTAATTTGCGTTATCATTCGCACCATATTTTGAAGAATTGCTCGAACATCGGGAGCCTTGATGTCAGGTATCCTCTTCTTTCATCATCAAATATATGCTTGTTTATCAGCCGCTTTCTGTACATGTCGTATATTGCAGGGTTTACCATGTTTGCTTTTATATCCTCTGCCTTACCGGTCTTTGACGCATAGAATGCTTTGATAAATTCCCTGTCTGTGTCTGACAGGTCTTTTCTGATCAGCTCATATGAGTTTTTAAACAGATCGTTTTCATAATCAGGCATAAGGTCGTCGATGGTTTCATTTTCTTTTTTATTGAAATACAGGGAGCCCAGAGCCTGATAAGCATATGCATATCCAAGTGTAAGGTCATACAGCTTTTTAGCTTCCTCTTTATCGACACCGAGGTATTTTTCATATTTTGTGGCCACATCATATTTATTCAGTGCGCCAACCTTCATTGTGTCACCTCTTCGGAAGAATGAAAGGCTTTTATCTGATGAGAACTCCTCTATATTCTTCGAAAGTCCGCTCACAACAAGATATACTTCCATCCCCTCGGCGATCATTGATCCTATCATAGACAGAAGTTCTACCATCTCAGGTGTCATAGAAATGTCATCTATGCCTATAAGTACCTTAAACCCCTTCTTATTAGCTTTTTCGATCAGGGCTGTTAGTGCTGCTTCTGTATCGCGGTACGGTTCATCATCTGATATCTTTCTTGTTATCCCAAGTTCGCCCTTTCCCCCAAGGTTCAGGATGCTTCCTTCTGCGATAGCATTTGCACTTATCTCTGTTTCTGTTTTCTTTTTTTCTGCAAATTTTTCCATGCCCAATTTTGTGAGCAGTGTTGTAGCGCCCTTTCCTTTCGCTGAAAGGGGATATACCAGCCAGTTTTTATCTTCTTTAAAGGTCTGTATCACTTTTCCGTATTCTACGGTTTTTCCCGAACCTCTTATACCGGTTATCTTGTAGACGTATTTTGCTGATTCGTCGCTCTTAAAATTTGCAATGATTTCGTCAGCTATCCCATTATCTATATAAGGCTCTCCCGCTTTTCCAGGTGTCCGTGTGAACGGATCTATTTTTATCATGTCTTTCCTCCACATTTATGATTATGTTTATATATTTAGGTTTCTTTATGATGTTTTATTATTCTTTATGATTATAACACTTTCTTTATGATTATTCCATAATAACAAAAAGCGGATTTTGATATAAAGATGGAGATAAAAAACGGATTTAAAATATAAAGAAGGATACAAAATACGGATTTAAAGAGAAAGTCTCCAGCTCATATGAGCCGGAGACTTTCTTGATTATCTTTACTGTGTCGCCTGTTATTTTTATGCTTTATTTTTCCTCTGTATTGCAGATGAGTTCCCTGTTTACAATGCATCGTAGTCCTCTTGTCTGTTCATATACAGTGTGATTGTATCCGTTACTGTTAAATATTTCCCATATGTATCTGAAATATGGGTACAGTCTTTTTGCTGTTTTTCTTATTATACTGTTCATTTCTTCCGGACTTGTTCTTTTTTTCAGATAATAGGGTGTCATGAACTTTTCATCAACCCTTGTCGTCACGTGTTTTATGACAACGCCTATATCTCTCTTGTGGTCGTATTTCCACTCTTCTGATGTCAGTTTCATGCCGACATGCTCCTGCGCTTCATTAAATGCTCTTTCAAGTTCCCCGTAATCATTTATCAGTCTTGCGATCTCGACCACCGATGTCTGTCGCCCTTCATATGACGCATTTATCATGCTTATGACGCATACTGCCCTGAGAAATTCCAAATATATATCGCAGAAATACACATCTGTGCCATCCAGCAGGCTTATGACATTCTTTGAGAAAAGTTCTGCTGTTTTTTCTATCATTGCTGCCCTATCCAGGTAATCGTCAAATATATCTACATAAACCGGATTTGTTAAGGGAGAGCTCTGGTTAGCTTTAACTTTATATCTTTTCTGAGGCAGTCTTGAACTGTTATCTTTATCTCGTTTTTCGCACAGATATGAGAATACTTCGGCATATATTGGATTTATCCTTCCAAGTTCTTCCTCTATCTGTCCGTATAATGCCTGCGCCGGGAACCTGTTTTTATGGACCCATTCATATACAGTATTCTTACTGTATCCCATTCTTAGGGAAAGTTCTCTCTGTGATATATTTTCTTTAGCTGTTATATGCTCTATGAGTCCTTTTAAAGATGTTATGTTGTTTTTCTTGCAATATTCTCTGATATCTTCCATAGATTGTTATCTCCTTTCTGAGGATATGGTATATCTATGGTGTTATCCATATTCCCAACATTGGGCATTTGGAACCAACAATATTTGCAGATACTTTTACATAGCCATGTAGTTTATTCTTTGTTGTTGTTAGTATCTGAATGCTTGGCTCTTAGCATGCAGAAAAGTAATTCTATCGTTCCTCTTCTTCTGTGCCCGTTCCTACAGTCAAGTGCTGTCCAAAATTTCCAGCTTTCACATTTGTCCAGAGGTGTAGGTTTTTCAAATTCTTCATACACATCGTCGCTTTTTCTAAGATCAAGGATATCTGGTACAAGCACCATTATTCCGAACTCCCTGCTGCTGTCGGGATAGTTTTCTTTCAGGTATTCTTTCAGTTTTTCCATATCCTTTATTATGTCCTTGTAACACTTCATGGTTGTTACAATGTAGTTCTTGTCGCCGTAAAATCTGAGCCCGTGTCCTGAGTATACATCCTCCTTGCATGATTTTATCTCGTAGCAGATGAACTCTCCTTGCTCTATGTCCCCGGCAAATACCGTTCCTTTAGGTGCATATTGTATTACATCAACTCTTTTTGGGTTACTTGTACCATAATCAAGTGTAACTTCTTTTGCATAGTATTTTCTGTCGCTCAATTTTGTCGATATGAGAGTATCTGTCAACAGTCTGGTTATATCATTACGCTTCATGCCGCAATTCTCCATCTTGTTTGCAAAAAGGGCAGCCATGGCGATGCCAAAGCTGCCCTTCTGCGCGTGTTTGTTTGATTTGTTTTTAGGAGAAAACATTCTTCCTGTTTAACTTGTATTTTTTAGGTTTTGACCTGTTTTGAGGTTGTTTTGAGGTTACTTTTGCTCATCACTTTCCTGTATATTCTTTTTCTGAGCCATTATGAAAAGTGATATATTGGCACCTATAAGAAATGCTAATAATACTGACATCAGCTTCAAGGATAGTCCGAATATCTGCTTTACCGATGATAGCTGTGGCGTGGCTGACGGCATGTATTTTTCTATCAGCCACATCCCGGCCATGATTACGGCTATTTCTACCGTCCATATGGCACCCCTTATCCTTTTATCCTTCACTCTGTAAGGTATTACCAGTGATGCTGCTATTACAATAAATAAGGCTATAAGCGCCACTAATGTCTGCAATATGTTCATTTTCAATATCTCCCTTCCGCTATCAGGACAGTGATGAGTCTAAGTGCATGGAAATTTCATATAGATATTTCTTTATTTTTTCCATACATATATTTTATCACAGGCAGCCCATGCTGTTTATCGTTTTTTGAGTCCTTCATTTTTTACAGATTTTTTATCTTATCTTTGCCGGAATTTCAGACCTTTTTCCTATAATAATAGTATCTATCAGTATTTCATATGATAGGAGGTGCTAGTTATGGATATTATCAGACGTTTTGCAGTTTTATATCTCATGTGTTCGCTTATTTTATGCACATTTCCCGTTTCTGCTGCCGGTGGGCGCAGTAAGGACGGTATAACCGCATATAAGGAGTGGGCGGCTAATGATGCCGATGGCAATATGTTCCTCATCGTGCTTGTCCGTAATGATAACGGTGTTGCGAGCAGCGTATATATGGATGCCACTTCGGTGAGATCAAACGGCCAGCTCGTCAAGGGTGCCACTTCTGAGACAGTATATCTTCGCCCCGGGCAGATATATCCCCTTGTTGTTTCCTTTGGAGCTCCTAACGGGGCAACAAACTACGGATATAACCTTGTAGTGAGCCCCAGGCTTGATCCAAGCCGTGTACTCCTTGCAAATGAGTGTGTAAATGCCAGCTTTACTGATGACGGGAATGGTACTGTAGAACTTTATGCTGACAACATTTCCCCATACAACGTGCAGGCAAGGGCTACTGTCATTTACTTCAACAATGACAATATCGTTGATTTTGAAGAGGTTGCCATTACGAACAATTACGGCATGTGGCTTTATCCAGGGGAATCATTCTATGACGAGGTGTATACCGATGTTCCCTATAATGCTTCAACCATGTATATAACTGCTGTCAGGTGAATTTAAAGGATATGATATGAAAAGACTGTCTGAGAGAGTGATTGTATCTGCATTTATTATTTTCTGCATGCTGTTTGGCAATGGCTCTGTCCGCGCAGCTGCTGCCGGACGAAGTACCATACCGATATACTTTTCAAATGGCGAATATGTCTATGACCTGACGGGTTATGAATACCTTGATACTGACTTTGCATTTGTCATGTACAAGGTTCTTGATGATGCGTGGGTTAGGTACTTAAAAGACCCTTCCAAGTATTTCAGGGTAATTGTCCCAAGAGGTACATATCGCATCAAGGAAGGCTCCAAATCCTTAAGGCTTGGGAGCAATATCACTCTTGATATGACAGGCGTAAGGATAATAAGCGACGATAATGACGTGATCTTCCAGTCAAAATCAAGACCTGGAAATAAGAAGGATGGTGTTTATGCTCCTGCAGGTACGGGCAGATATGACGATTATCAGAACGTGAGGATCATCGGCTGCTGCCTTGATGTCAACAACCATACAAGGGTGCCTGTCCGATTTTCCCATGTGACGGGTCTTTATCTCGAAAATGTCGCCATCGTGAACTGTTCAGCTTCCCACATGGTCGAGATATCTGCCTGCAGGAACGTCCGTGTTGCAGGATGTACCTTCATGGATTCGTACCGCAAGGTCAACTCAGACGGAACAGAAGGTGTCATGCCACTAGAAGCATTTCAGATAGATGCTGCAAACAAGGAGACCATGTCATATAGCAAAGACCCTGTTTATGATGATTACCCGTGTGACGATGTTGAGGTTTCTTTCTGCACCTTCCTGAATCTTTACAGGGGCTTTGGAAGTCATACAGTTATTCCGGGTGTATATCAGAACAATATAAGGGTTCATCACTGTCGTTTTGAGAACATAAGGAATGCGGCGATCATGTGCTCCATGTGGAAGAACTCAAATATATATGATAACGAATATGTAAATGTCGTAAAAACCGTGGATGATACTGCTTATGATTGGTATTACCATGAACCATCTGCCAAATCCGACCTTGCTAATGCAAAGTAGATTACCTGTCTATCATATTTTATGCTTGACATTTCATTTTTACACGCTTATATTATTGCATAGCGGTTTACTTCATACCGCACAGAAACACTTTTCTCATTTTTTCTTTATGATTTTGAACGCACACAATACATAAAAGGTCGCGCCTGTCCCAAATCTGCGCGGCTTTTTTGTATTCTTCTATTTTACCTTATCCTTATAACACGCCATGTTCCGATTTTATTTTTTTATTTTTCTATCATATTACTATTGGATACAGAAAGGATGCTGTATCTAATATGCGGAAAGGAGGCCATATCTATGAAATGGTTTGACGACGTTTTCAAGGCAGGCATGGCTAAAGGTCTTGTTATGGGCCTTTTGGCTGACGGAGCGGTTGTGTATGCTGCTGCCCAGATCGTGTCTGTATTATGAAAATAAGGTACTATGTTCGTTGAATATAGTACCTTTCTTTTTTTGGATATTTAACTTTCAGTGTGGTTTTAAGAAAACCAACCACATAGCTTTTGCTAAGTAAAGTGGTGTGGTTGGGAATCTTATCCTTGTACTTTTGGTGTTCTTACTAAAAACATTTCATCACAGTTTTTTATGTTTATGTCATATATTACAGAACCCTTCTGCTGACAGACATAATCCACTGAATTGCCTGTTATTTCGGGTGTTTTGATAGTTGTGCAATAGATACAAGTTGCACAACAATCTTCGATTATAGCGTTATCATTCACGCTAAAAAGATGCCTTTGATGGTTTTCAGTATCTATTACAATAATGCCATTATTCCATTCGGCTATAGCATTATTCAGAACATCCATATAGTTACCATGTCCTATAGCTGATACATAGGCATGTGATACACATTTGCCACCAAAACAAGATACGGCAGAAAAGTATCCATCCAAACTGTCAACTCTTACCATAGGCTTAGGCATCCTTCCGCAAAGAGGGCAAGGCTTTATTTCTCCCTCGATATATTCGTCGAAAGCTCCTTTGATACCAATAAGCTCTCTCGCATTGGGTTTGCAGTAATTTTCAATTTTTATCATCGGGTTGCTCCTTAATAGCTTCTCAACTGCTTTTTTACGCTGTTAGTAGTTTAGCCCATCTGTTCTTTTTCTCTTCTGGCGGGAGCTTTAAGACTATGCCCGCTTCATTGCGTTTCTTTTCTCTTTCCTTTGCTCTTTTTCCAGTCCATTTTTTTCCGCCCGCCTCGTCCGTTTCCAGTTCAAAGCCCGATGCCTTTACAGTCGTGCCTGGTTCGGTCTTAAGGGTGTAGGTTATGAGTTTTTCATAGCCCAGTTCTTTCGCAATGCGGGTACATCTTCCGTACAGCATGGAGCAACTGTTATTAGCTTCTGTAACGCACACCCTGTATACCTCAAGGAAAGACTTTCCGTTATAACTAATGCCTGTCGGACTTCCACATATGGCAACGCCGATAAGAATGTCTTTATCCTCGCTCTTTTTGTATAGTCCAAGCGAGAATTTGTGTATCTTTCTCTCGTCATTATGCCTGTGATATTTCTTAACAAAATCATTTGCAACTGAAAGTGGGATAGGTGCTATATACCTTTCCTTTTCAGTACAGTTTTCATGTATTGTAACCATGTCGGGTACATCCCCGGATATCCAATTAAAGTTACTGTTAAGATTAACTACGGTCTTATACCCAAAATCCTTTGCAATCTGAATACAGGTGTTATAGAGCTTCCATGCGCTATCCTTATCGCCGTTAGTGTATAAACGCCTCAATTCAAAATCACCGCTTTTCTTGTGAAGCCCACACATGGCAACGCCGACAATTCTTTCGTCCTTGGACTTAAGGGATATTGCAAGGCGGCGGTCTCCTTTGCCGAAGCTGTAGCTTCCTTTCTGGTTATTGGCTTTTAAAAAGTCATTGGCAGCATCAAGGGTAGTGTCTGCAACATGCAGGCTATTTTCACCTTTACATATCCTTTTTATTGTTTTGAGATGTGCTGAGTGTATGACCCCAAAGATGGCATTGGGTATCTTATTGGGGAGAACATAGACCTCTTCATCAGTGATAACTGTATCTTTGAACAGATGGACGGTAGCGACAGCATCCGTTATCTCATCATGTTCTGTGGCGGAATAGATGATGTTCTTCCCGTCCAGTTCATTATCGACTATGAAGCGTCTGGCTTTCTTTTGGAATGTGCGTGCCATGTCAAAAGCAGTAGCGAGATCTACGTTCTCAATGTACTTTATTCTGTTGTTTAAGCCTTTCCATATGGCTACGTTGCATATAAAATCAGACATGTCAGCATCATAGATCCTTTACTGTAATTTCCAGAACGCCTTCTTCTGTAGGGTATATGTGATCAACCTCATCCTTCAAATATCTCTCTAAGAATTGTCTCTGTGACTCATAGAAAGGGAGTTTGTCTGTACTTTTGACTCTGAATCCGTCAACAGTACCAACAATAAGTCCTTTAGTATTATGTATAAGTGGAATAAGGTCTCTTACCTTAACAGGGGCCATATAAGAGCCGTCTTTAAGCACGCAGGATAAAACCTTATATCGAGCATGTCTATAACACTCTCTAAAGGCGTGTATTGCCCCGGAAACACCTTCCTCGCAAAATACATCGCATCCCACTTTGTTAGTATCTTCATTTAAAAATGTTACAACCCAGTCTTTTACCATGTTTTCTCCTTATAAATTACAGATTACGGGCTTACCATGAAAACTAAGCCCTAAGTCATTTCCATATTTATTGATTTCAGCGATTTCCGCATCTGTGAGTGTTAATAGTTCCTTTGCCTCTGAAATAGCATTGCATTCATCACCAGTATAATCGGCTAGTTCCTCTATGCTTCTCATATAAGCCCACATAGCACGGCAGAGCAGTTCTTTTTGTCTTGCAGCTTTCATTGTTCTCCTTTATATTGGGTATATTCTTATACCGTTGGTTCTTTTCTTAGGTACAGCCTGTATAAAGGAATCATCCTTGACCCATTCAACGTACTTTGATGCCTCGGCCTCTGCTTCAAGAAGCTCTTCTTCGTTCATCTGATCAGCAGGCTTTTCCAATACAAAACCATCTACTTCCTCTGCTATTCTTTCTAGCTGTTCCTCAATCGGATAATATATTTTCTGAACTGCCATATATTAAAATCTCCTTCCTGCGGTGAATATTTCGTTCCATCCGTAGAGCAGGTGGCCTTACTTAGCCACCTTACTCATGACCTCTTCATAATGCTGCTCCCAATCAAGGTCAGGATTATTCTGAGCAGCTATTGAACACAGCTCCATAGCTTTACGCTCGGCTTTTGTGATTCCTCTTTCGGTATTGAGTTCATCAATGATCTCGTCATTGTATACTCCCTGCGGATAGTTAGTGCTATAGTAGCCGCTCTCTCCCCACTTGATGATGGTACAGTTGTTATTCAGATCGTGTGATAATGCGTACTCCGGATGCTTCATGACTTTCTTTCTCCTTATTTGTATTTGTTTAATGATATTGTAGTATATGGTGTCGAATTTTGCTATTGACATATTATCCAACTTTTTATATATTTTATTGTTTCTTTTGTATATAGTGTCGTTTTTGTAGCTTTTACGATGGCTGATAAAACCAAGCATAAACACATAACAAGACTTTTTCATTATATTTTGTATATATAGTTCGGTCATTGAGCCTGTAGTTGAATATGGTTATATTTATGTTATGAAATTTAGTTGACTACTTTTTGGAGCTGCGCTGATAGAAAGGAGACTTTTTACATGTCCTTATTTGAAGATATAATGAACAACTTGGAAGATTATCCCGAACTGGGCGAGCTTATCCCTGATGCAGAAGATGATGTTGTATCCGCTCATCCTGTTTTGGACTGGCTTCACGGAAAACGGAAAAGACCTGACATCTCTGATTTTGACAAATATTTTTCACCTAAAATAAAAGGCGAAGGTCGATAATTACTGACCTTCGCCTTTACTTTTTGTATTCATTTTACGACCCCGAAGTATATTGTCTCATCAAGTTTTTGCATGAACAGTATAACTTCATCGTCCTGTGTAAGAAGCTCTATTTCCCTCTCGGAAGGCAGATCCTCTATTATGGTTACTATACTATTATAAGTCTCGACATACTTCCCTTTGTCGTTATGTCCTTCTTTTTGCCTTGTAACAAGATACTTTGACATTACTTTCTCCTAATGCAACGGATATATGATGTGGCGCTCTCTGAACATCATGGCAAGAACTACTATTGCTATCCCAAGGATGATATTTTCTTTTCTAGCCCGCCTATTATCCGTGCAGTATATAAGACCGTATATCACACACCCAAGAGCGCCAACGATAAAGCAGACCGCCCTGACTATGCCTGCTGCCGTAGAGCCACTGCTATTAAGGGCAGCATCATACAACATGCGTTCCATGCCTTTTACGACACTGCCATTCTTTACCGCATATTCGGCTATCTCGGTGATATACGCAAGTGGCAGGGCAAAGAGCGGTGCAAAGCGCATAGCTGAACATATCTTCCTTGTTGTGCTGTTCTTCTTTTCAGCAACCATAACTTAAGTTCCTATCTTTCGGGTATCTCGTAGACCATTCCCCTATAGATCAGCATTATTATTCCATCTATTCCAAGCATGACATAAGGTATTGCCTTTTCATAGGTCGGGCATTTTGACATGATGCTAAAGTATTCCTCAACAAATCCGCCGTGATTAAACCATATCCCTGTCTGATAATAGTTAAGTATTATGATCGCCACCGGAGCTATAAAGAATGAAACCAATACCAGGATATTTACGATTATCATTACTTTTCTGAATATTTGTGTCCCTCTGTCCATACCTTTTTTTCTCCTTTTTCTGAACGTATTTTTGTCTTTTTATATGTTATAATCTTATTGTAACGATTATCTTATATACCCAAAGGTCGGTTTACCTCTGTATTGGCTCTCCCGCTACGGCTGATACGGAGGTTTTGCCACCCTTCTACCTGTTATAATGATATTTATAGAGGCGTTATTATTTCAACAATGGAAGTGTTATAATTTTATTAATTCCATATATGAAGAAGCTCCTTATGTATCTTGTTGGCTGATACGGGAGCTTCTTTTTAGGAAAGGATTTTGTTTATGAACATATATGAAAAATTCAAGATCATACGTCAGCTGAGCAAACAGACTCAGACTGAGTTTGGGGAAACTCTTGGCGTTAGCAAGGCCGCGATATCCAACTACGAGACAGGAAGGGTTGCTATCCCTCCTTGTCTGATTATTCTGCTTAAACTCTTGTACAATATAGACCCCAAATGGCTGCTTGACGATGAGCAGACTGAGCTTGATAAAAGATTTTATGACGTAAATGTGCAGACTGATAACGCTGTCACACCTGCTGTTTTGGATAAATTCAGATATTTAAAAGAGCCTTACAGTGGATTGGTGATTGAAATTATTGAGAGGCTTTATACACTGCAAAAAAGCCAGGAAGAAGCTGAATAGTGAGGGCAACTTAAATACCTTATTCCAACTCCCTTCTTATTTTCTTTTGTGTTGTGTGTTGTGTTTCTTGCTATGCCTCACATTCTATATATATATTCATCACCCTGCCCACATGGTACTTGTGTGCCTCATACAGATAGTCAAGCATCTCTCCGTCCGTTTCCGGCATCTTTTCATCCCAGAACGGATGCTGTGGGTGTTCCTGAAAGTCCTTCTGAAACTGTGGCATATATCTCTTGTCGAAGTCATGTACTATTCCAAGCCTGGTATCTACAATGTGTGTGGTGAAGCTCCTGTCTACAGTACTTATCGTGATGACGGCATTCTCATGATAAAGGATTGTGTTATTTCCGTTCTTTGATATGTACCTTGGCTTTATATCTCTAAATGTTCTGCTGCCTTTTAGCATCTTTTCAAGTGTCTTTTTCATCTGCACTTTCTTCATTTACTTAAATTTCCTTTCCGCATCCCTTAATACATTCTCTAGCAGTTCTACGGCAGATTCCTCCAGGGCGGCAGTTGTGAAATCAACGATCCCGTCCATCTTTATATTTCCGTATCTTTTCATTATCATGCTGACCAGTGATTCCATGGCATTGTCCGTGAACAGCTCATACATGTATGATTCCCTGATGAAATGTTCCATCTCCGTGTGCAGATACTCATCTGCTGTCATCCATTTGTACTGCGGACACTCTTTGATGAGTGTTTTTCTCATGTACTCATAGTCCCCATCTGATAACTGAATGGCGTCATAAAAGTAGACCTTTTCGTCTGTACTTATCCGTGTTATGCACAGGTACAGCGATATGTGGGGAACTTTCTTTCCGAATACGCTCTGTTCAAGCTTTATGCTGTATTCTGACGGCGAGAATATCTCTGTCAGTTCCTTAAAGCCTTCCATACTGCATGGAACAAGCATTATCTCTGTTTCCTTTTCGTCTGCAAGTACATGTGTATTGTATTTTGTGGCTGACAGGTTCATGTGTACCGTGCGGTCAATTCTCTTGTGGTACTCTGTCCCGTTTATCGTTGTTGTTATTTCCGTATCTATATGGTATCTGCTCCAGCCTTTTCTTTTTGCAGCTCCTTTGACGGTATCCTCTGTCACTATGTCTGTTACCCATACCTTTTCAGGTATCATTGGTGCATCATACCCTAGTACCCATGCCGGATTGACGCCGAATGTATCTGCTATGGTTCTGATATTGTCAGCATCAGGTGTACTTAATCCCCTTTGCCATCTTGATACTGTGCTCTTTGCAATATTGGTCTTTCTTGCAAACTCTGACACAGAGCCGTCTGCCCTTTCTTCTATCAGCTGGTTTATTCTTTTTCTTACATTTTCTTCGTACTGGTTCATTTACTCGACGATCCTTTCTGCAGAGCTGAAGCCCTTGTATTTATCCTTGTGGATGATGGAACCTCTGACCTTTATATCTTTCTGTCCGGTCTTAGGATTGTATCTCATGGTTCCTTTTCTTACATGGGCGCATTTTTCTGTTGAGGGGTATTGTGAGCTCTTTTTACTAAAGAGTCTGAACTTATCAACTCTCTGCAGATCTTCAGATACCTTTATGTCATACATCCTCATCATTCCCTCAGGGACATAGCTTTCAACCCTTGTCTTTGCTGCTGCCCTGCTGCCTTCTTTAACTGAAGGCGTAATCTTTTCTTCATTTTCAAGCTTTCTCATGTATTCCTGAAACAGGAAGAGTACTGTTGCTGCTATTTCCATGCTTCTGTGTTTACAGGTATGCTCGCCATGACAATAGGTGCATCTGTTTTCTTCTTTGGTGCCGCAGTCATAATCTCCTCTTGGATGGCAGCTTCCGCCCATAAGTAGCATTGAATCACTTCTCTCTACAGGGTTTTTTGCATGCTCATGATTCCACTTATCCATCAGAGCATTTTCTTTTTCCGCAAGGCGGAGTACAAAGGTTGATACTCCGTTTTTCTGATCGAGCATTTCTATGCTGATACATTCGCTCTGGGCCTTATTTGATATTACAAAGACCATCTTCTTTTCGGACGAGTCTCCGTTTATTGTTACAACATATTCATTGTCCATCACTGCATCTCTTAAGAAGCGATAGTCCAGTTTTATATCCTTTGAACCCTTGGTTTTTTTATAAAGTACATCTTCAATGAGTACCATCTTTGGAAAACGCGGACCCTCTACATATGACACGGGGTATCCCTGCGCCTTTCTGAGCATGATTGCAATGTCTATGATCTCGCATATCAGGGATAGCAGTTTTATCATTTCTACATCTTCTGGTTCTTCATTCTCAAGATATTGTTCGAGGCGTTGGCGCCATATTTCTACAAGGTTTTCATCCTTAAACATTGCGTGGAGCAGGAATATTATTAACTGATATATCCTGCCTGAGGCTGACTGGGTATCGTCATCCATATAGCTTGTTATCCATTTCTCGCAAAGCTCGTCGTATATATCGTCTTTTTCTTCCTCACTTTTGCCTGTAGTATCCATGAACCTGCCCAGGTCTACACCTGCTTCGTAAATGTTGAAGTTTTTCGCAGCTTCTTCGTCAATATCAAATGTCATTTCCGTAAGGTCATCTTTTTTGTATCGGATATGGACTGTGTTATCTCCTCTTATATCCCATGCGTAATCATCGCCTTCACAGAGGTTGTAGTATTTGAACTGTGGCAGAGCCATCTTGTCTATGTATTTTGCCATATTTCTTCATTCTTCCTTTATTTAAAATTATGCCGCTTTTGCCTTAGGCACATACTGCCCGGGCAGGGGATACATGGTTATCATTCTGTCGTTATCAAAGATATACAAAAATCCCCCGTAGATCTTCATGTCGCATACTGAGCCGTAGGCATTTTTCTTTTCCTTCATAAACATCTTCGTCCTGCCCTTTACTGCGTCATATCCGATGCCTTTCTCGTATGCATTAAGGGCAAGCCTTTCCATCTTCTTTTGTGATTTCCCTACGCCGCTGCGCTGTTTAAGGCGCAGCATTCCGTGTCTTGTTATAGTCATAATTTTCTCCCCTCTGTTAGCCGCATTTAGCGGTTAAGGTGTCTCTTGACCTTTCTTTTGCTACATATTCCATGGCATCCTGTCTTGTCATGCCATTTTTTTCCATCTTCATTATTGTGTTTTTTCCTACATGGAATTCTCTTGCAAAACTGGTCAGGCTGTATTTTTTGCCATTTATCAGGTATGGCTTTTCCATTTTCTGACTTCTTTTTTTGTATTCAAGTGTACAGTCGAGCTGTTCTGCCTTGGTACGCCCGTTCTTTCTTGCCATTTCACTGGCATGATTGGGGTCTACTCCGAGTTTCTCACAGCATGCCTTAAATGATGGATATTTCCTGCCTTTATATTCAAATCCTTTGTTAGCGTGATATTCCAGCATGTATTCTGCTGCGGCTTCCATTGATATGTTCTTTCTTTTTGAAGCACTGAGGATGGAGCCTCTTGCTACACTGTTCTTTTTGCAAAAATTTTCTATATTTTTATATTCTATGCCCCTTACTATGAAGGCATGCTTTTTTGCTTCATATTTTCCAGCCCTTAGTCCGTCAATGACTTCGGTTACAGATATGCCCATTCTCCTTGCCATGTCACGGATACGTGTCCCTTCGTAGCCATACTCTCTGCAGAGTTCTGCTGCCGAGCGGTACTCTTTTCCTCTGTATATGATTTTATGTGTGCCGTGTTCTTTAACTGTTTTTCCTTCTTTGATGAACAGCTCCATAACTTCTTCGGGAAGCATGTTGTTTTCCCATGCGTATCTCATTACCAGTTGTCTGTTCAGGTGATATGCTTCACATGCGGCATAAAATGATGTGTATTCTTTATCTCGGAATACAAAGCTCATGTGATTTGAAGTCATCCAGAGCAGTTTTGTAATATCGTGATATTTTTTGTTTTCCAGGCTGACTTTCAGTATGCCGTGGATTCCACTCCCTAGTGTTCTCCTGCTGCTGTCACGTCCTCCCTGTTCCACGCGGAGCAGTTTTCTCATCATCTTATAGGCTACCTTTGTGCAGTCTATCACTATGGGGTTTTCCTTCTTTCCGATTGAGCATACTCGTCCGAGGATCTGCTGAAATACGGTGAGTGATTCCACATCCCTGAAAAGAATTATCCCGTCCACGTTATCAATATGGAGTCCTTCAAGGAGGATATTACAGCTTAATACCACGCACTTCTTATGTGTCCTTACTTCCTCAAGTACTTCTTTGGTGTTATCTAGTGATGCGTAGAGGACGCATATATGATGTTCAGGGAACAGTTCTTCAATAAGACGTTTATGTGCCTCTAATTTAGACGTACTTGGAAAGAAGCACAGCCATTTCTCCTTGTTGTTTGTTTTTATGATATCCGAAAGGAGTTCATCAGAATTTTCATAGTCGAGGACGACTTTTTCATCTTTCTTCTGTTTATATGAACCCGGTGTGCAGACAATGTATTCAAACCTTGGCATGAGCCCTTGCTGGATTGCTTCAAAGTTTGTCAGCCCCTTTACTGACTTATCAAAGAATGTGTTTACATCAACCTTGTCTGAGTCACGAAAAGGTGTAGCGGTCAGTCCCAGAACATTTGCCTTGTTTTTCTTCATTGCCTCTACAATATTGCTTCCATATAGAAAGCTTCCGACATGATGGGCTTCGTCCAGAACAATAAAATCATTTGATTCAAACACTTTCATACACTTTGCAGCATTGTCAAAGTAGTTGTATGTATAGAATCTCACGTTATCATACTTATCAAACCCTGCCTCCTCTTTTAAGTAGTTGGCTATGGAGTGCTTTGGTACAACATATGCAACCTTCTTATTTGCATACATCATCTCGATCAGGTATTTTGTCACATAGGATTTTCCTGTGCCTACTCCCGATACATAGAGGATGTTGTGATTTCCTTTTACAGTGCTTAAAATAATCTCATCTGCTGCCTTCTGATTGTGTTCCATCAGTCTCATAATTACTTTTTCCTTCTGTTCTTTTATTTTTCGCCCCTGAGCTTCTTAAAGATTGAGTCGAGTGCGATCATCTCTTCCTTATCCGCTACTTCTGAGAGCCTTTCGTACATTGCCTGTTCGTTTAATTCTTTTGCTTCCCAGTATCCCTTTAAGGATTGTCCCGCAGGGATGCCTGCCTCTGTGTTCTTAAGTGTCGTGAGGTATGTTATTGAATACTCATCCGGATTAAATTCATTATCCCCGGTATCAAGTCCGTCTATGATTTCCAGGGCTATGTCATGCTTGTATGTGTAGAGTGTTTTCGGGTCAAATGCTATATCCGTTATGACCACTCCGCCACCGGTAGTCTCGCATAAAAAGAACGTGCATCCGAATCTTACTTCTGTTTCGCCATCTTCCCAGTTGATATATCCGTTGGCGTATTTTTCTGCCCCGTTATGCTTCTTGGATGCCTCTTCTGCGATATCCCTTGGCTTGTTTGCAAACATTGTGGTTATCATGACCCTTGAATAGAGCATGTTGGTTATCTCAAAAATGCTTTGGATGTTTTCATATCTGTGGGGCTTTGATGTGAGTGCCAGAAGACCTGCTCTTAATTCCTCTGCCATAATCGCATTTCTTCTGTTATAAGGGAGCTCCCAGATGTTAACATCCTTCTTTTCCTCGTCAGTAAGTTCAAGCCCGAGTGATTCCTTGAGCATTGCCACCGTAACTCTTCCGGCAGAATGGTCGGCTATCTTTTCAAGGATTCCCTTGGAGGGCTCACTGTCATAATCGTCACTCAGCATTCTGTTAAGTGTTGCTCTTGAGATTCCGCTGTCTGCTGCAAACTGTCTCTGTGACCTGTTCGTTCCTACTGCTTCAAGGATAAGCTCTTTAAATGTTCTCATTGTTCAATGTTCTCCGTATCGTTGTATAATATGTTAGTGGTTTCTTTTGGTATCATTTGTGATGCCATTTGCTTCATGTCAGTATAATACCCCGCTGGTATCACATTGTCAATATCCTAATACCATTTGAGACCATTTAATTTTTTTACGGCTAAATACCCTTTAAACAATGCCTGTGCATCACCGTTTAAGCCACACCGACACTGAGTATCGTGCATCCGGGGTTATGTTCCTGAAGGTGTCTCTCGATGATCCTCTCGCTTATCTTTTCGCTGTTCACAATGTCTTTAATGGCTGTTCCGTGATTGAATCCGTGGACAATATACATCAGTAAACCCTCTCTGTTTGCCGCAACAGCATTCTTAATGAAAGTCCTGGCTTCCTTTGCCTTGAGTCCATGCAGGTCTACTACAACAGCCTTTGCACCGTTCTTTGTGACGACAAATCTGAACCTCTTCATCTGTTCTTCTGATAAGAAAATCTTTAGCATCTCACTCATGCGCACTTCCTCCTCTCGTACATTTCCATGTAGTTTCTTGCGTATCCGTAATCGTATGAATCTATCCATTTATGTCCGTCCCATCTGTAGGTGTAGTGGGTCGGCAGATGCATCTTTTCACAGAGCCTTAAGAAATCCCTGTCATCGTCGTGATGTTGGTATCCAAGATACCAACAGTAGTAGTGTGCCAGTTCGTGAAGTAGTGTTGCTGTTAAATCGACTGTATCTGACATTAGCGTTGCCTTTATGTTTATGCTCACATAAGGGTGGTTCTCAGGATCCTGCCATGAGAAATCTTTATTGGCATAGTATCCGTATGAACCACAGTCAACATATCTTGGTCTGTAGAGATATTCATTCAGAATGTCATCGTATTCTTCTGCATAATCATCATTTTTCTCAATGACGAACTCTCCCCTCTCTTTCCCTTTGAAATAAACGTCTATCATCGGGATGCCATCGAATAGCTCCTTAAGATAAAACCTTGTCATTTCCCTTAGTTCCTTTTGTGTTAATTTTTTCATAAGTTATCTCCCTTTATGGTTAATGGAAATTTATGACCGCTTTTGTTAACCGGCTCATTATTTTTTCTTCCTGTCTGGTAGCCTTGGCAGACTGTCTTATCTGACGTTTTTGGAAAATTATTTTTCCTTCTACTTTCCTAATTACAGAAATGCCGTTTATGTACGAGACTTTTTGCAAAATGTTTTTTATGGAAATATTTTTGTTGTCTTTACCGTTCCGTATATAAAGCGCCCGGTTTTTAGTCAAAAGGAAAATTTTGCGGAATTTTTTTCTTTCCTATTAGTTAGGTATTTGGACAGGGTATTTTTTCCGGTTTTTGGATGAAATATTTTAAATATTTTTCCTTTCTGTCTTACTAAGGGCGATTTTCCTTTTGGATTCCGGTATTTTTAAAAAATATTTTTCTTCCCTATATAGTTCCCTGAACCGCAACCCCCTTATCCCCTGCATATAAAATGAGATTTTTCCATTAACTTTGTTTGCGGCAGCTTGTTTTGGGGAATATAAAAACCGCCTCAATGAGACGGTTTTCTGTCGCTATCAACTAAGCTGTATCTTTTGGGTGAAAGCCATTGATTTTATACATACTTTTGCCTTATACCTATGTATAGGAACAATTCGATATTTTAAGGGGGATTTTAGAGTACATGAGAATATGCTTTGTCTGTGATCCGAGATACTTTCTCATCCATATAAACGGTGAACCTGCCATTATAGGTGAGGAACAGTATAACGAGGTCATTTATGGTGATAACATTGTCATATCGACAAATTATAAGCGTGATTTCTATGTGAATGGTGTCCACGCAGGACTTCATGATAAGGGTTATGATCTGCAGTATCAGTCCATCTATACAGTAGTGCCTGATGAGCCAGCAGGGTTCACATCATCCATCTCTCTTTCGTATGGTGAGGGCGATGAACCTGAGAGCCACTTTATCAACGATACTTTCCCGTATGTCTTATCTCCTGTCTATGTATCTTCTCCGTGGGATTTCTTTGGGACAGATGGCATACCAAGAAGGGTATCTGCTGAAGATTTTGCTTTCCGGCAAAAGACCAACATGATCGCGGAGCTGTTCCGCACTTCGGGAAAGCCAGGGCGAATCCCTTATTTCAGGTGCCTTTCTTCCATTGATGATTACGAGGAATTTCCTAATAACTGCGGTATTGTCAAATACCGTGGGGAATACATATTTGTCTTAAATGATGGTGAGGGATTGCTTACTAAACCCTTTAGTGAGCTTTCTAAGGCGATTGATTTTGCAGTCTCAACCTATGTGACCGTAAATGCCGGTTAATATTGTTTTTTATAAGGAGTTTATGAATATGAGATTTATGATGTCATTTGGCATGACAGGTGCCGTTGCATTTGCATTATTGCTTTCTGCCTGCGGAAAGAGCGGTGTCGTTAATAATAGTGTTGTTGTGGTGTCTGAGGACACTTCCGAAGCTGCTGCCGAATCATCTTCTGGAGAGCTGTTAAAGCCCATAAAAGAAGATGCGTCTGCTGCCGAACAGTCATCCACGGAATCTTTGGAATCATCATCTGACGAGTCTGTTTCCGAGGAGTCAGCCGAGCCTGCTGCCGATGAAACGGCTGACACTCCAGAGGAGCCCGTTTCTGAGGAGGATACCGCTGATACCGTTAATTTTGTTGGCGACCTTACCATGTTTGATGACGAAGGCGTAAAGATCACATTTGATGGCATGGATGGAGACCGCATACTGTATACAGTTGAGAATAATAACGAAGATAATAAACAGGTACATTTTGAGAGGTCCTCTGTTTCGGTAAACAGACTGTGTACCACCGGTCAGAGTGCCTATGTCCTGGATGGAAATGGCAGTTCTACCCTTCTTTCGGGTGAGAGCTGTACCTTCTACCACGAGATAGTATCACTTAGCACTGATTACTATAACCTTGGCATTGAGGAAATGCCTGTCGAATCGGTCACATTATGTCTTGAATTTACCATAGGCACCGGTTCTGAAACCAAGAATGTCATAAAAACCTTTGAGACAGATAAGTACGATGAAGGGGAAATGGCTTCATTATTTGGAGAAAAGGTGGGCTCTGCGCCGTCAGATAACTATTCGGGTGCCTACACATTTGATTTTTATTATAAGGAAATATCTGAGGATGTGTTTGCCATATCCATTGTCAATGCTTCTGACGTTATGTACTATGACACACCCAACCCTATGCTTACCATAAACGGCAAGGAATTTATCTTTACAGGCGCATATCATGGCAGTATGGGTCTTTGTCCCGACAGTGCCGTTCCGATCCGTTACGAATACTCAGATGATGATATACGAAAGGCATGTGAGATATCTGGTGATGCTCCCATTGACTTCCACTATGAGGACCTGAACGGAGCCTTTTATCTCGACCTTATGACAAGGTGACACCTGCTGCCTTTCATACCATATTTAATAAAAACAGGCGGGAGTCCGTACAGTTGTATCGGATTTCCCGCCTTTAGTTGTTTTTAGGTGTAATGTGCGTTTGGATGCTTGTCTTTTGGACCACTCCTGAGTGCTTTACAGTCCCATCATCTGCTCAAACACTTCAACCAATCAGCTCCCACGTTTTCCCATCTTTGATTAGCTTATACAATGCCCGTTGAATCGTGCAAACATGTACATCCTCCTGAGTCTCACGGTTCGACCTTATTTCTTGAGGTTATTTTGAGGTGCTCTTCGTCTGTATCCTGCTGCCAGTAGGGAAGTTAAAAATTTGGTGGGTATTCTTTCATAAGTTCCTCAAAGGCCGTTTCATCCATATCACTCAGCATTTTCATTTTCTCTGCAAAGTCCCTGCCACACTCACTAAGTTCTACCACAAGAGTATATTGCATGGGCGTTTTTGTGAACTTTATCTCAAACATGTCCTCGTAGACACCAACCATTTCGTAAAGTGTACTGCTGCCCATGTCCGTTCCTCTCATCATGTAATCTTTTATGCCGACATGGACTTCCTGTTGCTCTTCTGTACCGCTTTGCGCCTCCATGCTGTCATCTTTAATTACTGCAGAGACCATCTTCTTTAGCATTGATAATATGTTCTCGCCCTCATCATCAAGAACTATCTCACGTTTTTTCTGTCCTTCTTTGTACAGCTCTTCTACGCTTTTGATGAATCTGTCTGCGAGGTTTTCTGCGTCTTCACCGTATTCGATGGTTGCTCCAAGGGAGCCGTTATTTAATATATCCTCGGTTATTTTCTTTTTGATCAGCTTTTTCACTTCTCCTGTTCCGCCAACACTTGCGCAGGCATGGAAAGGTGTTTCGGGTAGTTTTCTGTCTGTGATATAGAGTGCATTTGCGCAGATATAATCTGTATCGAATCCCTTTGCCCGAAGCTGCTGCCTTAGATACTCAAATGTCTGGGCATCCTGCAGGGCTTTTAGGTATGTCGTGTTGTACCTTGCGTTATATGCTGCAAGTTCAAGGCTTCCGTATATCTTTTCAGCAAAAAGGATGTCAGCATAATCTTTGATGAGCCGGTAATATTCCTCTGCAAAGTCTTTTATGGTATTCTCTCCGGGATATACCACTTTTGGCAGCAGCTTCTCGTAAAGCGGAATATAACTGTCTGCTTCTGTTATTGTTCTTTCGTACTTTGGATCCTTTTCATGCGTATCCGGCATCCTTACCTCCTTGTATGTGCGTTCTGCTTTGCCAATATTGATTGTTTCTTACACTCCAAGTATATCCTAATCGGCAATTTATATCACTTTTTTTATTATCTGTTTTTGCGTGTTATCTTGCCTTTTGGCATTTAAGTTAATATCCATAAATAAAGGAGCTATCATAACGTTATGATAGCCCCTATATTACTGTTGCAGATTCAATCTATTAAAGTTTGGATAAACACACTTGTTGAGGGTTTGGATTGAGGGTTAGATATTCAGTATATTTCCTATCTCTATAAGGTTCTTATCGGTTCCAAAATCAACATAGATACCCTGTTCATCCTTGAATATCCAGTACCTTCTATGAACCCATATACCATCTGCAAGCTTTTTCATTACAATCACCAAAGCCTTTCCTCGGTCTTAACCTCTGTCTGTATATAGTCATTACGGACAGTAACAAATTTAGCAATCTGTTTGTCGATCTGAGCCTCAGAACGTCCAGTGATAATATATGCTTCGCCAGACACCTTGATCCTGCTATCAACTTTCATGTACCTGATCTCATACTTACCATCACCGTTCTCAATAGGCTCAATAAGCATTTTGAAATAGCCTTTTGGATTGCCTTTGTCCTTATACGTATTATCACAGTCAAGCTCGCTTACATAATATGAATCGTTGGTAATCCCTGGTACGATAATATGTCCCTTCATTTTTCCTTATCCTTTCTCAAACTAATAATTCTGCTGTCTCAACGTATACTCTTGCGGCATCCTCGCCATCATGCTGAAGCTTTCCCTCGATAGAAAGCCAGAGGCGCTCCGCAAAATCATTTGTGAATACAAACTCAGGGTGTTCTTTTCTATATCTTCTAAGCGCTATTGAATACAACCTATCAGCAATATCTCTCTGTAACATAATCGTTTATCCTTTCTCCCCGATAGAAGAATTGTATTTACAAGGCTCTGCCTTCAATGGGACTATGTTCCTTTCTAAATTCATGCTCCCAATGTACTTTGCCGTTGGTATCTGTAATTTTGTTCCCTCTATATGCGGGTTCATATCCTGGAAGAGAGTTAGAATCGGCAGGTGCAGAATCGCTTGCAGCAGTAAAGAAACATCCGGCAGATGTCACAAACTGTTCACCTGCTTTCAACTGTCTCATTTCATTTTGTGTAGTATAGGTCATAAGTGGCAGATCAAAGCCGCCTAAATCACAGATCTTAGAGATAATGACAGGCTCATAATCAGTTTTATCCCTGTAATTTGTCAGATATATCATTCCTGTTTCAGCATCAAGCGCCTTTATAACTGCATCTCGTATACAGGAAATCTGATGGCTGTTCCGACAATCGTATGGAATTATTTTGTCATCAAAATAGCTTAGAGAGGGAATTATATCCTTAATTCCAAGTTTCTTGATTGTTCCATTCCAGTTAATGATAAGTTCATTATCCTCAATGTAAATTTCGTACTTCATATTAACCTCCAAACATCGGCTGTGATAGTAGCTGTGTATATTTCTCAATCCATTCGCCTGCATCTGCCTTGATCTTAAAGATGTTGCTCGGCTTAGACTTGCAGTAATGAATAGGTGAATAGCCTGTATCAAAAGATATTCCAAGC
>JAEEGL014153099.1_pt1 | contig 31187 bp, 29 predicted proteins | sample 9134231 | NCBI WGS metagenome assembly JAEEGL01 (sample SAMN16246548, study PRJNA631951) | gut metagenome | biome: gut microbiome; feature: rumen; material: fiber-attached | host: Bos | place: Iran: Karaj | collected 2018-10
GCCTTGCACAACACTTCATATACCTGATCGTTCAATTCGAACCCTTTCCGCGCATTCGGCAAAAAGTGTCCGATCTTCCGCCTTTCCGGCACATTGGCAGGATATACCCGCGGTTCCTGCGCCCGATCGAGTTCCGTGAACATATCGAACAGGATCGCGCCTAAGGTGAACAGATTGGTCCGCGCATCGATGACCGCGCCTTTTTCATTTTCCTCCGGCGCCTTCAGCCGGGTCGTGCCAAAATATCCGGCACCGGCTTCATTGATCAACGGTGCTTTTTGGAACAGGTCGATATCGCAGAGCGCCATCCGGTCCGTATCAAAATCATACAGGATGCTGCTGTCGTAGAAATCCACCGCCAGATATCCGGCATCGATCACGGTCTGCATGAAACTGAAAAGCTCTTCCGCGGCCTCCAAACGTTTTTCGACCGGCAAAGCGTGAAATCGCTCCATCGGCGTGATGGCCTCCGGATGCGCCATGTAATGATCGAAATTCCAGTGATCGAAGAGACAGTCTCCCTGCACATATCCATACACGGCGGTGTAAAAGGCCCCATGCGCAAAGTCCCTGACCAAAGGGCACAGCAATGGATGCTGTATATCCCGGTTCACCTGTACCGCATGCTGCAGCAGACGGATCGACTCCTCCGGAGAGACCTCCGCCTCCACGGTCTTCACACCTGCGATCTTATACAGATATCTGCGGCCGGCTCGCTCGATCCCGAAAAGGATGCAGCCGCTGCCCGTTTGATCGATGACCGAAAAAACGTGGCCTTCCTCCCCGACCCACGAAAGATCCTGCGGCGCACGCAGCCGATACGTGACGTTATTCAAACTATATTGGATCATACATCATTCCTCATGGTTGTTATTTCGTATTATACAGAATCGAAAAGAAGAATTCAATACCTTGACGGGAGTCAGATGAGTCGATACAATAAAAAGCACCGGAGGTGAGAATTATGTTCAGACCTATGCGAAGATTCAAGCAGCAGCTGCCTGAAGAAGATGTTCTACATCTGCTTGAAGATCGTCCTCGCGGCGTGCTGGCCGTTCTTGGCGATGAAGACTACCCCTATACCGTCCCCATGGACTTCGTCTATGACCCGGCAGATCACACATTGAATTTCCATACCGCAAAAGAAGGCCATAAGCTGGACTCCATACGGAAGCATCCCAAAGCCTCTTTCTGCGTGATCGATGAAGGCGTGCCGGACGAGACCGGCGATTTCTTCTATTTCAACAGCGTCATCATATTCGGACGGATGTCCGAGATCACCGACCCCGCGGAGAAAGTGGCCAAGCTGCGCCTGTTGGGCAATAAATATTTCCCGACCGCGGTCATGACGGAAGAAGAGATCGCAAAAAACGGTGCCCGTGTCGGCATGCTCAAACTGACCATTGAGCATATCACCGGCAAACACGTACATGAACGTTGATGGAAGGAGTCATGATCTATGTTTATCGATCTTCATTGTGATACTGCGGCTGGCGCTGTTTTCGCTGCACATAAAGAAGGCGGCACTGCTGTCGATTATTTATACAATAAACCCGATGCCCATCTGGACGTCCGCCGGCTGCGGCAGGCCGGAGGCAGAGCTCAGTTCTTCGCCTGCTTTACCCCGCCTCTGGAGCATATTTCGTCCGCTGGTTTCACCACGGATCGTGCATTCACCGACACCGTCCTCGGCGCCGTAAAGGATACCGCGGCCGCACATCCTGATGATCTGCGCATCGTGGGCACCTTCGCCGAATATCGGCAGGCCGTGGAGGATGGTGTGACTTCGGCCTTCCTGACACTGGAAGAAGGCCGTCCCATCGATGGGAAAATGGAGAACCTGGATGATTATTATGATCAGGGTGTCCGACTGATCACTTTGACCTGGAACTTCAAGAACTGTTTTGGCTCCCCCAACTCCAAGGATCCTGTCATCATGCAGGAAGGTCTGACCGACTTTGGTAAAGAAGCCGTGGTCTATATGCAGGAAAAGGGCATGATCGTGGACGTCAGCCATCTGTCCGATGGCGGTTTCTACGACGTCGCGGCGCTTTGTAAAAAACCGTTCATCGCTTCTCATTCGGATGCCCGCACGCTCTGCCGGCACACCCGCAATCTGACCGATGAAATGCTGAAGATCCTGGCCGATCACGGCGGGATCACAGGCTTGAATTTCTGCCCGGAATTTATAGATGAAAAAGGGGTCTGCACCTACGACGGTGTCATTCGCCACGCTCATTATATCGCGAATACAGCCGGCGTCGACGTGCTGGCGCTTGGTTCTGATTTTGATGGAATCGGCGGCGACCTGGAGATCGATGACGTTATGAAGATGCCCATCCTTCTGGAGAAACTGCACAAAAGCGGCTTCACCTATGATGAAGTCGAAAAGATCGCCTGGAAAAACGCAGAGCGCGTCCTGCAGGACACGCTCCGTTAACGATCTGTTCGTTCGTACATATATGCTTTTCCTTGTGAGCCGGTGTGTTCGATCGCACCGGCTCTTTCCATGACCTTGATCGACTGACTCACGGCCATGCCTCTTAAGTGCAGGGCTTTGCCGAATTCTTTCACCGTGAAAGGTTCTTTAAGCCGGTCTTCCAGGAGTGCCAGATAATCCTCGGTCATCTCCAGGAGGAATCCTTCCTCGATGCGGTAGGGGATCCGCTCCAACCGGTGCGATCCGCGCTTGCCGTCACGGCTCCTGCGTCCATCGGCCAGCCGGTACTCGTTCAGGTCCATGAAGACCGGCAGGAAAGAGAGGCCAGGACGCGTCTGATGATCCGGCAGTCGGTAGATCTCCTTCAGGATCTCTACCGCCGTCCCCTTCTTGGGAGACTTTTTTCCTCCGGTCGCTTCGCCAGTCTCCGGATCGATCCAGAAGATATGCTTCTCCCGGGCGATCGGGAAAATCACCGTGACTTTGTATTCCGGCAGGAAGGCGTCCAGCTTGGCGCGCAGCCGGCCGAAATCCCGGGTCTGGATCTCCAGGATGCGGTTGTCCTGGGGCCGGTAGATGTCCGCGATGTGCCGGCCGATCCGCATCTCCTGCAGGCTCTCATCCGGCTCGAAATAGTATTTCAGGGCACAGTGCAGCATGCGTTCGGACTGCGTGCCGATACCGCGGTTCATCTCGGCCTTCGCTGCCAGCGCCGCTTCCGCCCGGCGGATCGCGTACTGCAAGCGTTCGTTCTGCTCATCCATCATGACTGCACCTCCCTTCATGTTTCTATCTACTGTACCACGGATTTTGGGACGATTCAATTCTTTCTGATGGAAATTGCTTTTTACAGGTGCAGAAGGTATAATGAAAATAACGAAAACCAAGGAGATTTCCGCATATGCTTTACATTCCGTATGGCGCAGAAAAATATGTGAAGAAAAGGGTAGCATTTCTGCTCAAAGCTCTGCCAACAGGCACGCAGCAACATATATACCGGGCATTAGATGAGATGGATCTTAATGTTGAATACCTTGCAGAAAAAGACATCGGCTATCCCTCTTTCAAGAACGATGAATTCAGCGAAGCGTATATAAAACTGGCAGAAGAGGAATTTGCCAGCGCCTGCACTGCTCTGAATCTATACTTGAAGGAGGCTGGAAGACCGCCATTCTTTCATCATCCAGAAGACACCTGCCGCAGTGCAAAGGAATTCCTGGAACTCATGAAAAAACGGCCGTATGAGGAACTGATCGCTTTTTTTGGTGCCTCTTATGAGGAGTACGAACCGGAGTCCTGGCCGCCTGCAGCTGCTGATTTTATCGAAGTGGAGAAATAACATGGAACAAGTGATCCTGACCAATATGTGCATGGTCTATGATGGGGACCGCATCCTGGTCGAGAACAAAGTCACCGGACGTTATACTGGCATCGTCTTCCCGGGCGGCCATGTGGAAGCCGGTGAGCCTTTGGCTGAGGCCATCACCCGTGAAGTCCGTGAAGAGACTGGTCTTTTCATTGAAAAGCCTCGGCTGTGCGGCATCTACAACTGGCTGCTGGAGGATGGGACTCGCTATATGGTGTTCGTATATAGGACCTCTCATTTCAGCGGAACTTTGAAAGCTTCCGAAGAAGGCCCTGTCTTCTGGACCACCCGTGAGGAATTCTTGCAGATGGATCTGGCCGATGGCATGCGCGAAGTACTTTTGCTGTGCGATTCTGAAGATCTGTCCGAAAACATGCCCTATAAGGTCGACGGTCAATGGGTCGACCGTTTGCTTTGATCAAGGAGGTACTGATGGATACTTTGATTTTGGCTGCGCACGGCCGTACGGACTGGCAGATCGTCCTGCCGCCCGCGCCATCAGCCTCTGAGCAGTATGCCGCAGAAGAACTGGCTCGTTTCCTGCACGAAAGCACAGATGCTGATTTTCAGATCGTGCCTTTGAGCGGCACCGCGGACCGGCACCGCATCTTTCTGGGCTTTCCCCTTTGGAATGCCCCTGGCGGTCTGAACCCTGTGCAGCGCGGGATGGGCAAGGAAGAATTCTACATCCAGACGTTGGATGACGACCTGATCCTCACAGGCGGACGTCCGCGGGGCACGCTGTACGCTGTCTACGAACTGCTGGATACCGTGCTTGGCTTCCGCTGGTTCACCCCGGAAGTCTCTCATATCCCGCACTATGACGTGCTGGAGATCCCTTTCCTTTCCATCCATAAGACTCCTGCTCTCACCTATCGCGAGGACTATAACTTCTGCGCCTTTGATCCGGACTGGGCGTGCCGCAACCGGCTGAACGGCCCCTCACACAAGCTGGAGACGAAACATGGCGGTACGGATCGCTATAACACTTTCTCCGGCGGTGCGCATTCCTTCGACTTACTGGTCCCGGTTGCGGAGTATTTTGACACTCATCCGGAATACTTTTCGGAAGTGGACGGTGTACGCATCAAAGATCATACACAGCTGTGTCTGACCAACCCTGAGGTCGTGGAGATCTCCAAAAAGCGGGTGCTGGAGTGGATCCGCAAAGATCCGGAGGCAGAGCTCATCGCGGTCGCGCAGAATGACTGGTACAACCCCTGCACCTGTCCTGCCTGCCGTGCCATCGATGAGCAAGAAGGAAGCCACGCCGGCACGCTTCTGACTTTTGTCAACCAGATCGCGGAGGCAGTGGCCAAAGAGTATCCGGAGAAGAAGCTGGGGGTGCTGGCCTATCAGTATACCCGCAAGCCTCCGAAGCATATCAAACCGCTTCCCAATGTCCTGATCCGGCTGTGCTCCATCGAATGCTGTTTCTCCCATCCGCTGGAAGAATGTCATGAAGTGGCCAGCTTCAAAGAACGTACGACTTCAGGCTCGACCTTCGTGGAGGACCTGGCAGGATGGGCACGCATCTGCGATCAAATCCAGATCTGGGACTACACGGTGGATTTCATGCATTATCTGATGCCCTTCCCCAACTTTCAGGTGCTCAAGCCCAACATCAACTTCTTCCTCAGAAACCATGCCATCGGTATCTTCGAACAGGGCAATGGTGAATCGCCTTATGGAGATTTTGAGGAACTGCGTGCCTATGTGATCGCACGGCTGCTGTGGAACCCCGCGCTGGATACGGAAGATCTGATTCGGGAATTCCTGAACGCTTTCTACGGCGCGGCCGCGGATCCATTGTTCCGCTATATCGAGCTGCTGACGAACAAGGTGCCAGATGAACACATCCACTTAGGGATCTATGATCCGCCGACGAGTCCGTACTTGGTCCGGGGACATCCTGGATTCAGCAGAGGCGCTGATCGATGAGGCTCGCACCCTTGTCTCGGAGGAGCCGACCTTCCTGGCCCGCGTAGAACGTGTCGCTTTGGGACCGCAGTACGTCCGCATGGCCACGATGCGGAAGGACGACCCTGCCCGTCCGGAAGCCGTAGCCCGGTTCTTCGACCGTGTGGAAGAAGAAGGCATCTTGGCCGTACGTGAATACGTCAGCAACACTGATCTGCGTGCTTTGTTTGAAATATTCCCGGAAAGCCTGCACTATCATCAATAAACGGTCCGCCTGCCTTGACCGTGGCCTGATGCCTCAGTATAATGATCTTAAGTAACCTGAACTTGTCCTGATGGAGGTATTGTATGAACAATTTCACTTTTTATGCTCCCACCTATTTTTCATTTGGTAAAGATACGCAGGCTCAGGCTGGCGCGCTCGTCAAGCGCTTTGGCGGCAGCAAGGTCCTGGTCCACTATGGCGGCGGCTCCGTCGTCCGTTCCGGCCTGCTCGACACGGTCAAGGCTTCGCTGGAAGCTGAAGGTCTGGACTATGTAGAGTTGGGTGGCGTCAAGCCCAATCCGCGCAGCGGCCTCGTATACGAAGGCATCGAACTGTGCCGCAAGGAAGGTGTGGATTTCATCCTGGCCGTCGGTGGCGGCAGCACCATCGACTCCGCGAAGGCCATAGCCGCCGGTACCGTTTATGATGGTGATTTCTGGGATTTCTATGAAGGAAAGCCCGTTGAAAAAGCACTGCCCATCGGCACGATCCTGACGATCGCTGCAGCCGGCAGCGAAGGATCTCCGGACTCTGTCATCACGAAGGAAGAAGGCATGATCAAGCGCGGCGCCTCCGGCGAAGCCTATCGTCCGAAGTTCTCCATCCTGAACCCGGCGCTGACACAGACCCTGCCCCCCTATCAGACGGCTGCCGGTATTACGGACATCATCGCCCACCTGTACGAACGTTACCTGACCAACACCAAGGAAGTCGAAGTCACCGACCGCTTGATCGAAGCTTTGATCCTGACAATGGTCCACGAAGGTCCGCGCGTCATCGAGGATCCCAACAACTATGAAGCTCGCGCGAACATCATGTGGGCCGGCATGATGGCACACAACAATTCCTGCGGCGTCGGCCGTACGCAGGACTGGACCAGCCACAACGTAGAGCACGAACTCTCCGCCCTGTATGACTGTGCCCATGGCGCCGGTCTGGCTGTGGCCATGCCCGCTGTCTTCACCTACACCCTGCACCACGACGTGATGCGCTTTGCCAAGATCGCCGTCCGCGTCTGGGGCTGCCAGATGGATTTCGATGACCCCGAGCGTACCGCGAAGGAAGGCATTGAAGCCCTGCGCCGCTTCCTGATCTCCATCGGCATGCCGAAGAACTTCGAAGAGCTCGGCGCCAAGGAAGAAGACATCGAATTCCTGGCCCACACCGCCTGCTACGGTACCGAAAATGCCGACGGCAAACTGTACGGCTTCACGACCCTGGATCAGAAAGATGTGGAAGCGATCTATAAGTTGATGGTGTTCTGAATCATTTCTTGAAAACGATAAAACCGAGGCTGAAAAGGCCTCGGTTTTTTGTTTGAATACATGGCTTCTATGTTGGCTTTCAAACCTTACATGGTGAAAGAATCTACCCGATCTCGACCATGTAATCCTTCTGTACCATACATGGCGAAACATGGAACAGCATCTTCCACCATGCAAAAAAATCTCGGATCCTAAGCTTTTGACCCAATTCCAACATGGTTAAAAAAGCATTTCGTTCCTGACCATGTAATCCTTCTATAAAACGCTAGATTTTTACATGGCGTCGGCCAAACACTTACTTTTGCCATGTCCTGAACATATACAATACATGGCGAAATCTTCATGTCGGTTTCTGCCATGCATTCGAAAATGATGCATGCGACCATATGGAAGGATCAGAAAGCATCGAAATCCTCCTTTTGCTTCTATTCTCCCGCTTCCAGCGTCTGACCGATGATATCTTCCATGACCTCCTGCGAGATCGCGCCGGTCACGTATCCGTAGATCGTCCCGTCTTTCCGGATCATGAACGTAGTCGGGTAGGCGGAGATCTGATAATAGTACGTCAGCGCCCCGTCATCCATGACCACGGGATAACTATAGCCGTTTTCCGCAAGGAAGGCGGCTATTTCTTCTGCTGAACCTTCTCCTCCCTGGTCCGGCAGCGCCACCCCAAGGACCGCCACCTCGCCGCTGTCTTTATACTTCTCATAAACAGCCTGGATGTCCGGCATCTCTGCGCGGCACGGCGGGCACCAGGTCGCCCAGAAATTGAGGAAGACGACTTTGCCGGCATAATCGCTCAAACTGCGCGTTTCACCGAATTGATCCACCAGCGTGAAATCCGCAGCCGGCGGTGCTTCCTGCTTTGTGTCAGGCTCCTCGGAAGATTCCTCTGCAGAATCTTCTGAAGATTCCTCTAGTGATTCTTCGATGGATGGCTCTTCGATGGATGATTCTTCGATGGATGGCTCTTCCTCCACCGATTCCTCTACCTGCGCCTGCGTACCTGCTGCCAGCCGACTCATACGGCTCATCAAGCCGGTCGCCATCAGGATGCCGACGGCGATCATCAACAATGCGCCGATGATGACGGTGTAGCGCACCACGCCGCGATGGGCTCGCATCCAGTCCAAAAGTGTGGAAGCAAACAGTCCTACCGCCAAAAACGGCAGGCAGAAACCCAAAGAGTACAGTCCGATCAGCAGGAACCCGATGGTACGGGACTCCGCCGAAGCTGCCATGATCAATACCGACGACAGAGTCGGCCCGATGCAGGGCGTCCAGGAAAAGCTGAAGACGAATCCCATCAATAGTGCCGTGACAGGTGTCATGGCCCAGCGTTCCAGATGCAAGGGCAGTTTCCGCTCCTGTTCCAAAAAAGCAGATGTCCCGAAAACACCCAATTGATACAGGCCGATCAGGATGATCAGAATGCCGCCGATGATCGACAGAAGCCGCCGATTGTGGCTGGCAAAGGCGCCGACAGCACTGATGCCCAATCCTAAAATAAACAGCGCCGCGCTGACACCTAAGATGAAGCACAGCGTGTGGATCAGGACCTTGCGCCGATCGAACATCATGCGGCCGGTTTCGTCGCGGCCCAACGTTCCGCCGGATAAATAGCCGATATAAAGCGGCAGTATCGGCAGCACGCAGGGTGAAAAGAAGCTTAAGGCACCCTGTAAAAAAACCGTGACTGCCGATACTGTCGTCGCATAAGAAATAGCGTTCATTACTGCAATTGTCCGTAAGGATATGGCACACGTGCGGAAGGTACCAGATGCGATGCCGGATCGGTGTGCACGGTCTGGTCATCGAAGAAGATGTTGGCGCCGAAGGCTGCCAGCACTTCACTTTTCTGGATGCCGCCCAGGAAAAAGATCTCGTCGATGCGGACGTCCCAGGCGCGCAGGGTACGCACGACCCGTTCATGTGCGGGAGCGTTGCGCGAGGTCACCAGCGCCAACCGGATCGGACCTTCTCCATCAGGGAACTGGCTCTGGACCATAGATAGAGTCTTGAGCAGTTTCGCGAAAGGTCCCTCCGGCAGCAACTGCTGCGCGTTGGTACGTTCATAGTCCTCAAATGCTTTCAGGCCTTGTTCTTTGTAGATCCGCTCCGCTTCACCGGAGAAGATCACCGCGTCGCCGTCAAAAGCGATGCGGATCTGCTGGACCTCCTGATTGGGATCGATGGAAAGGTCCGTACCGGAACAGATGATACCGGCTGCGACGCCGGCGTTGATCGCTTCCTGTACCTCATGCTCGTTATAGGAAAGGTACAGGTCCGTCTTGAAAGCATTCAGATATTTGGAGATCGAGGCGCCGCTGACAAGGGCGGCCCTGCTGATGTCCAGCCCGTAATGCGAGATCGAATTGAAGATCCTGAGGCTGGTGTCCGCGGAATTCCGGGACATGATGATGATCTCGGTCAGGCGTTTGTCGTTGGAGTTCAGACGATGCAGCGCTTTGACCAAAGGAAAGGCTGTACCCGGGCGCAGAATATCGTTCTCATGCTCTCTCTGATACTTACGATACGCGTCCAGACCTTCCGTTTCGAAGATCCGGTTCTCTTCTTCCAGATCAAACAATGCTCTGGAAGAGATCCCGACGACCAGTTTGCCGTCCAGATCCCACGGCATACAAACCCCTCCTTTTCCTGCGGACACGAAGCCCGCTTAGTTTTTACTGATTTTTTCCAGGATCCTGTAGTGACGTTTCAGATCCGGATAGTATTTGTTCGCATCATCCTGGCCGAACTTTTTGACCATAGCCAGATTGATGCCTTGCAGCCCGTCTTTGCGCGATTCTGTATAGATCTGTGTGATGCTCAGGCCGGTCTCTTCTGATACACCCGCGATGGCATAGACCAGGCGGACGTAATTGGATGCCCGTACAGAGGGCTCTGTCAGCAATACGCCTTCCAGCTTCTGCTGCTCGTCCTGATGTCCTTTGAGATAATTATAGATGCGCATGCCGTCTTCGGCGCCAAGAAGCGTGTTCAACGCATCGTGGAGCTGACCGGCATCCCGCGAAGGAATGGAGCGGCAGACGCTTTTCAAAATGGCCTGATCCCGCTTATTCAGTTCCTCTACGACCTTATTCTTCTGTTTGGGCTGTTCTTGTTTTTGTTTCTTTTCAGCTTTAGGCGGCTCGGCCTTGGGCTGCTGCTTCTTCTGCTCGGCCTTCGGCTGCTGCTTCTTCTGCGGCTCTGCCTTCGGCTGCTGCTTTTTCGGCTGTTCTGCCTTCGGCTGCTGCTTCTTGGGCTGCTCAGCCTTGGGCTGTTGTTTCTTCTGCGGCTCCGCCTTCGGCTGCTGCTTCTTGGGCTGCTCGGCTTTCGGCTGCTGCGATTGCTGTGGCTGCTTTTTCGGCTGTTCCGGCTGCGGCTTTACCTCCGGCTTCAGTTCCGGTTTCTGAGACTGGAACTTACGCACCGGTTTGCGGGCTTTATTGTGCCGCTTCGGCTTGCCGGCGCTGGTATCCATCTTCAGACGGCTTACCTCCCGGCCCTGGTCCTGCCAGAACTGTACGACCGCGTCAAAACCGGCATCATTGGAGACGATGACGAATTCGTCCTCACTGCGCCCGTTGGCCGCGACCGCGCCAAGCACTGTGACGAGCTGGAAATCCAGCGCGTTCGTTCCGATGTAGCAGCGGATCCACGTCACCCGGTCCGCACCCAGCTCCATCAGACGGCGTACGCTGTCGCTCTTCATGTGTGTGCTGTTCTCGCTGTAGAAAATGTAGATGTGGTCCTTCAGGCCCAGGCTCTGGACGATGCCCTCGACCCAGACATCATTCACATTTTCACTGTCGATGAAATAGTGTTTTGCTGGTTTTCGGCTGAAAATCATAAATGGATCAAATCCTCTTCTTTTAGTATGCTGCATGACCTCCTTCTGCAGATGTGATCCCAATCAGTACATACATAGTAATCATACCATAATCTTTCCTGTTTGCAAACACTTTATTTCTTGTCAATCTCCTATGTTAGTGGTAGACTGGACCTATCACATGAAAAGGAGTCTACCTTTATGAATATGTTCACTGCTCAGACAGAAGAAATGCTGAGCCAGCTGGCTCGTCTGGTACAATATAACTCCGAGCGTGGCGAGGCTTCTGAAGGCAAGCCCTTCGGTGAAGGTCCTGCTGCCTGCCTCGCGGAAGGACTCAAGATCGCCGAAGAAATGGGGTTCCGCACGAAGAACCTGGATAACTACTGCGGTTACGCCGAAATGGGCGAAGGTCCGGAGATCATCGGCATCGCCGCGCATCTGGATATAGTACCTGCTGGTGATGGCTGGGAGACCGATCCTTTTATCCTCACCCGTAAGGACGACAAAGTCTACGGCCGCGGTGTCAGCGATGACAAAGGCGCGGTGATCGCTTCTCTGTACGCCATGAAGGCTGTCAAGGACAGCGGCATCCCCATGAACAAGCGCGTCCGTCTGCTGATGGGCTGCAATGAGGAGACAGGTTCCCGCTGCATGGCTTACTACAACGCACATGAAGAACCAGTCACCTGCGGTTTCACGCCGGACGGCAATTTCCCGGGCATCTATGGAGAAAAGGGGATGCTTGCCATGGTCGCGCGCAGCAAGAACTCCAAGATCCTGGAGATCCAGGGCGGTTTCGTCTCCAACGCGGTCTGCCATAAATGCCACATCGTCATCCCCGGCGGTGAGGTAAGGAAAGACGTATTGGAAAACGCGCTTGCCAAGACCCCGCTGGTCAGCTATTCCGTAGAAGTTTCCGAAGGCCGTATCACCATCGAAACGCAGGGCGTGGCCGCCCATGCCAGCACCCCGCAGCTGGGTGTCAATGCGGCCGGCTACACCATGCAAGCCCTTGCTGAAGCCGGCTTCCAGGATGACTTCGTCGACTTTTATAATGAACATATCGGCGTATCCAATGACGGTGCCGGTATCGGCTTAAAGGTCGAGGATGAATATGGTCCGCTCACCCTGAACAACGGTATCGTCGGTATGAAGGATGGACAGATCTTTGCGACGATCGACATCCGCTTCCCCGTCACCTATTCATCGGATCAGCTCCGCATGCTGTGCGCCAGACATCTGGAAGAAGACAAGGGAATGATCGAGATCATGGGCGGCGGCGAGCCTCTCTTCTTCCCGCCGGATTCCGACCTGGTCAAGAAACTGGTCTCCGCCTATCGTGACGTCACCGGAGACTATGAGCACGAGCCGGAAGTCATCGGTGGCGGCACCTACGCCAAGTCCATCCCCGGCATCATCGCCTTCGGCTGCGAGTTCCCCGGCGCGGACAACCATATCCACGATGCCAACGAGTCTCTGCCTGTCGAAGAGTTAGGTCTGCAGGCTACCATCTACCAGAAAGCGATCGAAAATCTGCTGGCGTAACCAAAGGATCTGTCCCAGGAATCGTACTTTTATCCCAAACATATTGACCCCCTTTCTGGTATGCTATATCCTTGACATAGATGTATCGGAAAGGGGGCTTTTGTGTGAGTACGACATATTGTAAAAACTGTGGCAAAGCGGTCCCCGAGGGGACTTTAGAGTGCCCGCACTGCGGTGCTTCTTTGGGCATGGTCCTGGGTGATCCCATTAAGCCGACACCTGATAATATGAAAGCGGGCGACATTCTGCCCCGCGCGCAGATCTTCTATGCACTGGATAATGGATCCTTCGGGTGGATCGCTTTGGGGCTTCTGTTCCCTGTCGGTCTGCTGCTCTACTTTTTATGGCGGAGAAAATACCCCGAAAGAGCTAAAGCTCTGTTGATCGGCGCTGTCTTCGCGATCGTTCTGATCGCTATATCTGTTGCAGTATATTTCTTGGATGATACGTTCTTCTCACAAAGAGAGCTTATGAATCTCTAGGATACAAGGGCAATGAAAAACGGCTGCTTCTCATGATCGGAAGCAGCCGTTTTGTTATGATAAAAGTTCTTACCATTCCACCGCACCAAGCAAAAGTGCCGCCAGCAGCATGATGAGCGTCAGCGCGAAGGCCAAGGGAATGGTCTTTTTCTGATGTTCACCCAGATCCACACCTGCAAGTCCTGTCAGAAGGAAGGTAGCCGCGGTCAGAGGCGATACGGGGAAACCAGTGGTCATCTGACCCAGCACCGCCGCCCGTGCGATCGAAAGGCCGGAAATGCCGAAGCTTTCCGCCGTCGTGGCCAGCACCGGAAGCACACCGTAATAGAAGGAGTCCGGATCGAAGAGCAAGGATGCGGGCATGCCCAGCACACCGGTGATGACCGGGAAGAAGCGGCCCATCGACTGCGGGATCACAGCGACCAGCGCTTTCGCCATCGCATCGATCATGCCGGTCCCTTTCATGATGCCGGTGAAAGCACCCGCTGCGAAAAGGACGGAGGCCATCATCAAAGCTTCTTTGGCATGGGCGTCGACACGTTCCGCCTGCTGGGACGGTTTGGGATAATTGATCACCATGGCCAGCACGAAGGCGATCATAAAGATCACAGCCGGTGCGAAGCCGGAGAACAAGAGGGCTGCCACAGCGGCCAGGATCAACAGGATATTGACGATAAAGAGTTTCGGACGCAGCAGTGCCTCCGCTTCTGGTGACAACGTCTCTTCCTGATAGGCGATCTCCGCATCGTTTGCTACCATGCGCTTCTTCTCTCCCCGGCCGAGGATGAAAGCGAAGGTCAGGACCGCCAGCAGACCGATGACCACAGGGATGATCAGAGGTTTGAAAAGTACCATGACGTCCACGCCCATGGCTGCGGCGGCGCGGATGGTGGGTCCGCCCCAAGGCATGATATTCATGACACCGGCGGCCATCGCAGCGACCGAAGCCAGGGTCGTACGCCTCATATGCAGCGCATCGTACAAGGGCAGCAACGCAGGGATGCAGATCAGGAACGTTACAGCGCCGGAACCATCCAGGTGCACGATCATCGCCAATACCGCCGTGCCGAGCGTGATCTTTACCGGATCACGACCGATGACCTTCAGGATCCCCCGGATGATGGGACGAAACGTACCCGCGTCGGTCAACACACCGAAGAACAGGATGGAGAAAATGAACATGACGCCGGTGGCCGCCACCGAGCCGATGCCGCCTGCACCGGTGATATGGCCGCTCAGGGCCTTGATATTGGCCAGAACGTTGGTGACGCCGGCCTCATCTTTGATGAAAAACGAAGCGATGACCCCCATGACGAGCGGCACGGAGATCAAGGCTGCCGTTGGGGAAAGTTTCTTGGACATGACCGCTGCCAAAAGCAGTATGACTGTCAGGAATCCCAGGATCGCAAGCATAAAAAATTGCCTCCGTTATATAGATTGATCTAAATCCAGTATAACAGGCGAGGCATAAAAAGAAAAGTAAAAGATAGGATATTCAGGCGATCTCGGACAGGATCGTGCGCAAAGAAGCCATGGAGCTGTTGTGTGATCGGACGACTTTCGTTTTATCACACAGGCCGCACAAAGCACATTGGATCATTTTATGAGAGCAGGTATGCGTGAAAAGGACCAGAAGGTCCGGCGAACCGATCCTCTCATTCATGCAGCCCTGCATCTTGCAGAAGACTTTGGCCTTGTGACCATGCTTTTTACATAATTCCTTATATTGGCGTTCCATACATTCATTGCCGCCGATGATGACGATACTCATAAGCACCTCGTTTCTTTATGATTGTATGAAATATGTTGTGGTTAGTATGAACTAACTTTATGATATCATATACTTTCTGATTTGTCAATTCATCATCGACAAAAACATATTTGCCAGTCGCCAAGCCTCGTTTTCTGTAGTATAATACATCTATAGGATATATTTGGGAGGTGCAGCAGCATGAGATCCATCCTGATCAAAGATACGACCCGCGAAGAACGCATCCGTATCATCGCACAAGGTCTGGCCGCATGCGGGACCGAGTGTGACGGCTGCAACGGCTGCGATAACCTGGGCGGCGGCAGTGTCGAACGCATGTATGAACCATATATCGAAGGGAAAAAAGAACTTGCGGAGATCAATATGGAATATAACCGCAGCATCGTGCATGGATGACCAATGATACATTAAAAGGACAACGGAGATCATTTCCGTTGTCCTTTTATGTCGTTTGATTCATAAGATCGTCCTGATCATGTACAGCACCAACAGATGCAGCGGGTAAAAGGCGTAAAACGTGTATTTCTGATACTTTCTGTCATTACCCCGGCGCCCGTTATACAGGCAGATCCAGATGCCGGCCAGTGCTATGCCGGATATAAAAATGCAATAACTCGTGGTGAACATCCGGCCCTGCGCGATGCGCCGCAGGATCGTGACCAGCAGCAGTGTGCCGCAGCAGCCAAAGGCCTGGATCCAATACGGCCGGTGTTTGAGCTGACCGGTCACACAAATGGCCAGGACGCCCGGCAGGCCCCAGTCGAAATCCCGCATCAGGTATGCTGTTCCCCCCGCCACGAGCAGGTATATGAACTGCCAGGCATAGGGTGAGATCTTGGTAAAACGGCGGATCGAGGCCTCCTCCGCCATCAGGATCAGCAGGCCGGCACCGAGTGTGAATATGACGTTCAGCATGTTTTCGTTGAAAGCCAGTTTGTACGGCAGCATGCTGAGCATCGCCGTGATCATGATGCGGATCACATAAACATAGCGGTTGCGCGTGTATATGAAGCCTTCTGTCAGCAGGAAGACCATCAATGGGAACGTGAAACGGCCCAGCACCCGCATGACCTGGCCCCAGTTGCCCAGAGGCCGCCACCAGATATACGCAACATGATCCAAAACCATAGTGAACATGGCTAACGCTTTCAGCTCATAAGCGGTGAGTCCTTTTTCTTCCAGGCGGACCTTCTTGATCACCTTGGGTTTCTTTTCCTTCTTGCTCATAGTCTCATCGTCAGCGCGATGCGCTTTTTCTGTATGTCGACACTCAGGACTTTGACCTCGACGATATCGCCGACGGACACAACGTCCAGCGGATGCTTGACGAATTTACGGGACAGTTGGGAAATGTGGACCAGGCCGTCCTGATGGACGCCGATATCCACGAATGCGCCAAAATCCGTGATGTTGCGCACAGTCCCTTTCAGGATCATGCCTTCTGTAAGATCCTTCATCTCCAGGACGTCGGTACGCAGGATCGGCGCCGGCATGTCCGCACGCGGATCGCGGCCCGGTTTGGCCAGTTCTTTGATGATATCCTCCAGGGTCGGCAGACCTACGTTCAAGCTTTCCGCAAGCGCGGCCTTCTCGTCCGCGGAGACCTGGATCTTCAGTCCGCCGCGCACGTCGGCCAGAGACAGGCCTTTGGCTTTCAGCAGACCTTCTGCCGCGGCATAGGATTCCGGATGCACTGCTGTGTTGTCCAGCGGATTCCTGCCATTGCGGATCCGTAAGAAACCGGCGCACTGCTCATAGGCCTTCGGTCCCAGCTTGCTGACCTTCAGGAACTGCTTGCGATCGGTGAAAACGCCATTTTCTTCACGATAGGTGACGATGTTCTTCGCGATAGTTTTATTGATACCGGACACGTAGGACAACAGAGGCACAGAGGCCGTATTGACGTCCACACCGACCTTGTTGACACAGTCCTCCACGACGCCGTCCAGCGCCTGGGACAGCTTGGTCTGGTTCATATCGTGCTGGTACTGACCGACACCGATCGAACGCGGATCGATCTTGACCAGTTCAGCCAGAGGATCCTGCAGACGGCGGGCCAGCGATACCGCGCCGCGGGTCTCCACATCGAAATCCGGAAATTCCTCTGTGGCTTCCTTCGACGCTGAGTAGACTGAAGCACCGGCTTCGTTGACGATCACATAGGAGACCGGATGACGGAAGCGCGGCAGCGTTTCCACAACGAAAGCTTCCGACTCGCGGGAGGCCGTTCCATTGCCTACCGCGATGATATCCACATGGTTCTGCTCCACCATACGGATCAGTTCCCTGCGAGCCCCTTCCCGGCTGCCATGGCAGTAATCTGGCTTGATGACCGCATGATCCCGCACGCGGGAAGTCGCATCGACGACGGCCAACTTGCAGCCGTGGGCATAACCCGGGTCGAAACCCAGCACCGTCTTACCCAGGATCGGCGCCTGCATCAGCAGTTGGACCAGATTCTGGCCGAAAACTTTGATGGCTCCATCCTCCGCCTTTTCACTTAAGTCGGCACGCATCTCGTTCTCGATGGACGGCGCGATCAGACGCTTGTATGCATCCTCATTGACTTCTTCCAGCAGTTCTTTGCGAAGGCTGCCCCGGATGAACTGCCGCCCCATGTAATCGCGGATGCGGTCCTCCGGTGCCTCTACAGCGACAGTAAGGAATTTCTCTTTCTCACCGCGGTTCAGGGCCAGGACACGATGTCCGGCTGCCTTCACCAGCGGCTCTCCATATGCATAATACTGTGTGTAAACACTTTCTGCCTCGGCATCTTTGGCTTTCGATGTCAACCGACCGAGATTATGGGTCAGCCGACGGATGACCGTCCGGCATTCCGCATCGTCGGAAACGCGTTCCGCCAGGATATCCTTTGCGCCATTGAGCGCTTCTTCCACGGTATTTACGCCTTTTTCTTCAGACAGGAACTGCTGCGCCAGTTCTTCCACCGACGTCCGGTCCTTCTGCTCCCAGATCAGATCGGCCAGAGGCTCCAGCCCCTTTTCTTTGGCGATGGTGGCGCGGGTACGGCGCTTCTGCTTATACGGACGGTACAGGTCCTCGACTTCGACCAGCACCTTGGCATTTTCGATCTGCGCACGCAGTTCGTCCGTAAGCTTGCCCTGCTCTTCGATGGATCTCAGGACCGCCTCCTTGCGCTCTTCCAGATTGCGCAGGTACGTCAGCCGGTCGTTGAAGTTACGCAGGACCTCGTCGTCCATGGAACCGGTCTTTTCTTTACGGTAGCGGGCGATGAAGGGGATCGTGTTGCCCTCATCGATCAGCGCCAGCACGTTTTCGACCTGCCACGCCTCCAGCGAGAATTCCTGCATCAAAGTTTCCTGTATTCTGTCCATATATGTCTCCTGGTGTTTCTTCTATAACAAAATTCGGGAGCTTAAGTTCCCGCTTGGGGATCCTAAGCTCCTTGTGGTTTTTCATATCAATCAACGATCTTTTCGATATAGCGGACCATATCGCCGACCGTTTTCATCGCTGTCAGCTCATCCGTAGGGATCTCGATCTGATACCGCTCTTCGATACCATAAACGATCTCATACAGATCCAGAGAATCTGCTTTCAGATCATCTTTGATGTTGGTGTCCATCGTGATCTCGGAAGCATCCACATCAAGCATATCGACGATCAGTTCCTGTACTTCTTCGAAGACCATTCTTTTTCCTCCTTTTCGCTAAAGCTATAGAGCATTATAGCGCCCATAGCAGTCCTTGTCAAATATATTATGCTACTCTTCCTTTGCCAGGACGACTTCCATATCTTCGACCGTCAGTGTGATCAATCCCGCATCGTACGTACATTCGGAATACATATCTTCTGTCTCCAGATATAGTTTGTCACCTTCCATGCGCCAGGTGATGGCCTGTTCCTCTCCATCGTTCAGGAAGACGCCCTCGCCTCCCTTTTTCAATTCGATGGCATACATCTCGGCCAGCTCACCTTTACCACCGCGCATACGATAGACGATCTGCGCCATGCGCATGCTCAGACCATCGATACTCATCGGTCTGTACACGCCGCACATTTCCTTTTCCAAAGCTTCGACCTCTTCCGCCAGTTCCGCGGCCTCGGCCTCTTCCTTCAGATCGTTGTTTTCCTGGACCTTCGCATCGTATTCTTTTTGCAGTTTATCGTACGCTTCCTGCAGCTCCTTGTACTGCTTCTGCAGCGTTTCGTGCTCTTCCTTCAGCGCCGTGAACTCCTGCTCCATCGTCTTATAGGACTCGTCCAAGACATCATATTTTTCCTGCAGGACACGCATGCCTTCCGAAGCTGCCTCCAGCTCCTGCGACAGTGTTTCGACCTTTTGGTTAGCCTTTTTTGCAGAGCGCACCGCGAAGATGGCCACCCCTAAGGTGACCAGCAAAACAAAAACGGCCGCGATCGCTCCGGCGATCACATATTTGACCTGACGTTCATTCAACGCCAGGGGTTCGCGCGGGGGGATGTCCCGGATCTCAGACTCATGCTCCATCGATCATGATTCCTTTCCATTGATTATGCCAAGATGGTATCATATTTTCCGGATTCAATCAATGCTTTTCTTCTTGACGAACGCTGCACGGGATAGTACCATAAATTGAATACTTTTTTCACTTTAGGAGGCCCTCATGAAGATCCTTGTCACCGGTTTCGACCCCTTCGGCGGTCAGACTGTCAATCCGGCATATGAAGCCGTCCGCCTGCTGCCGGATCAGATCGGAACAGCCATGATCATCAAAGCGCAGATCCCCACGATCTTCGGACAAGGCGCGGATCTTCTGGAGCAGCTGATGGAAGCCCATACGCCGGATGCCGTCCTTCTCGTGGGCCAGGCAGGCGGAAGAGCCGCCATCAGTGTCGAACGCATCGCCATCAACGTCCAGGACGCGTCGATCGCCGACAATGCCGGTGCGCAGCCGGTGGATCTTCCGGTCGTGCCGGGCGGACCCGCTGCGTATTTCGCTACCATCCCGGTCAAAAAGATCGTCCGGCGGGTGCAGGAGGCAGGGATCCCCTGCCGTGTTTCCGACAGTGCAGGGACCTTTGTCTGCAACGATCTTATGTACCGCATGCTGCATCATATCGATGTACATCATTTACCGGTGATCGGCGGATTCATCCATGTGCCGTACCTGCCGCAGCAGGCGGCAGTTCTGCCAGGTCAGGCACCCAGCATGAGCCTGGAAATGATCGTGCAGGCACTGCATCTCGCCTTGAAAGAGATCCTTGCTTCCTTTGACACACCTTCTGTTTTGTGATATACTGATCTTCGCATTTTTATTATTTTAGGAGTATCTGATGTCTTCTTCCCGACGCAAACCCGAGCTGAAGCAGCACCATAGAAAGCTGGTGCATGTTGCGGCAGTCATTCTTTTCCTGCTGTACCTGGGTGTTCTGGCTTATATTCTTTTCTTCCTGGAAGTTCGGGACGGCACCTATCACAACGTGAATCTGGTCCCGTTCAAAACGATCCGCATGCTGTACACCTACTATTTCAAATTCCACGAGTTCACATCCTGGTACTGGATCGCGAATATTTACGGCAATATCGCACTGCTGGCGCCTTTCGGCCTATTGCTGCCGCTGGTATGCCATCGCCGCATGGCTTTCTGGTCCATCCTGCTGCTGGCCGCGCTGTTTTCCATCGCGATCGAGGCGTGCCAGTATCTGACCCTGGTCGGTGAAGCCGATATCGACGACGTCATCCTGAATGTGTTCGGTGCCCTGCTGGGGTATATCGTGTACCGCATCCTGGGCAATTCTTTCAAATGATATCTGGAGGTAATCATGTTAGCTGTCATCACTGTGACCGGTAAAGATACCGTCGGCGTACTGGCCAAGGTCTCCGGTGAATGCGCCGCTGTCGGCGCCAACATCATCGACGTGTCCCAGACCGTCATGCAGGGGCTGTTCGCCATGATCATGATGGTCGAGATCGACAACATCAACTGCGATTTCACCGCAATGGTCGATCGCATGGAAGCTTTAGGCGCCGGCATGGGCTACGTCATCCATGTGATGCATGAGGATATTTTCAACGCGATGCATCGCATTTAGGAGATCCGCCCCATGCTCAATACCAACGATATTTTAGAAACCATATCCATGATCCAGGACGAGAACCTGGATATCCGTACCGTCACCATGGGCATCTCCCTGCTGGACTGTGCCGACGCGGATATCGAGGCGTCCTGCGAAAAACTCTATCGCAAGATCACGACATGCGCCAAGGACCTGGTCCCGGTCTGTGAGCAGATCGAAAAGGAATACGGCATTCCCATCATCAACAAACGCATCTCCGTAACGCCCATCGCCATGCTCGTAGGTGTATCCGGCGGGGATCCGGTGCAGTACGCGCTTACGCTGGAACGCGCCTCACAGGCGGTCGGTGTCAACTTCATCGGCGGCTTTTCCGCCTTGGTGCACCGCGGCTTTTCCGCCGGTGACCAGGCATTGATCGAAGCCATTCCCGAAGCCCTGTCCCGCACAGAGCACATCTGCGCTTCCGTCAACGTCGGTTCGACCAAAGCCGGCATCAACCTGGACGCGGTGGAACTGATGGGCCGCATCGTCCGCGAGGCGGCCGAGATCACGCAGGACCGCGAGTGCATCGGCGCTTCCAAACTGGTCGTGCTGTGCAATGCTCCGGAGAACAATCCGTTCATGGCCGGCGCATTCCATGGCGTCGGTGAGCCTGATGTGGTGATCCACGTGGGCGTTTCCGGACCCGGTGTCGTGCGTTCCGCCCTGGCCCGCAATGGCAAGGATAAGACCATCACGCAGATCGCGGATCTGATCAAGCGTACCGCCTTCAAGATCACCCGCATGGGACAGTTGGTCGGCACACTGGCCTCAGAGCGTTTGGGCGTGCCCTTTGGCATCGTGGACCTGTCGCTGGCACCGACGCCCGCTGTGGGTGATTCCGTGGCGCATATCCTGGAAGAGATCGGTCTGGAACAGTGTGGTGCTGCAGGTACCACAGCGGCACTCGCCATGCTCAACGATGCGGTGAAAAAAGGCGGCGTCATGGCCTCCTCCATGGTCGGCGGCCTGTCAGGCGCGTTCATCCCGGTATCGGAAGACGCTGGTATGATCGATGCGGCCCGCTCCGGAGCCCTTTGTATCGAGAAACTGGAAGCGATGACGGCCGTCTGCTCCGTCGGTCTGGATATGATCATCATCCCGGGCGATACCACTGCAGAAGTCATCTCCGGTATCATCGCGGACGAAGCCGCCATCGGCATGATCAATTCCAAGACCACCGCCGTGCGCGTCATCCCGGCTATCGGTAAGCAAGCCGGAGAAGAACTGAATTTCGGCGGCCTGCTGGGCTATGGTCCGATCATGAAGGTCAACACCTTATCACCGGCCATGTTCGTCCACCGTGGCGGACAGATCCCGGCCCCGATCCAGGCTTTGAAAAACTAACGTACATAAAACAAGAGCAGTGGAATAACGAATGGATCGTTATCTCACTGCTCTTTTTTATGTCCTATGGTTTTCAATACTACCGTGGCAAGGGTTCTTGATACTCTGACAGATGCATGTACCTGATGTCACGGTTGATCCCACTGTTGACCACGATCAGGCAGATCAACGCCACGATATCCAACAACATCGAGAAGACCGCCAGCATAAAGATCCCGTCCGATGAACCTCCTCCATAGTAATAAAACTCCATCGGCAGTTCACCCCTCAGCTCTTCCGCCGCGAAAAGCACGAAGAAGATCGCGATCAGGATGAACAAAATGTTGATGACGTTCATGAAGCTGATGAACCCGGGGATCTTCTTTCTGCAGACGCCGGTCCAGGACATCTCCCGGATGCGGCTGGCCGCAACGGCGATCTTGCAGAAGTAGATCAGATACAGGACCACCAAAACGAAGGACAGGACCATGGCTCCAACAGCCAGATAGAAATCCTTTTGCAGATGATACTCTTTCAAGAAGTCGCTCAGACCAGCCTTCATGATCTCGTTGATCTGCCAGGCGTAAGATCTGCGTACCTCGAAGAAAAAGTACAGCAGAGAACCAATCAATACGATCCCGATCAAGGCTGCCAGAATGATCGACCAGACCTGGACCATCGTCGCCCCTTTGATGCCGCTGCGCGACCTCGCGGTGCCCCACATCATCCAGCAGCCTACGATCAGCAGCATCATCATGATGAAACTGAACATCATGGTCATGATGAAGACGGCTCGTTCCGCACCATCGTATAATGCGTAACGGAACACGTCATAGTATGAAAGCAGCTGGATCAGAGAGATCAGGAATCCCGCCGTCAGGCAGATGGTCATGATCAGGAACGCACCGGAGCCGATATGTTTATGGACGATATCGGCGGCCGGCATCTGTGGATCGTAATATGTCGGACCCGATGTATAAAAGCCAGGATCCGAAGGAGATTCTTGATTCGGCGCATAGTAGCCGGTATTCTCCGGCTGTGTGGCAGAATAATAGCCGGCGGTCACACCGTCATTCTTTGCTGCTTCATCAAACCTCGGCTCAGGAAGTGTGATCTTTGCCCCGCACTCCGGGCAGAAGACCGATGCATCCGGGATCTCTTTCCCACAATTTGAGCAAAACATGGGTTTCTCCTCTCCTATTATTCTGCCTTCAGCTCGACCTTGGCAGGAGCCAGGCCCTCAGCTTCAACGGTCAGGCAGGCAGATCCCGCTTCAAATCCGCTGCGCAGGATGGCCATGGCGCGGCCACGATAGGATGTGAAAGCACCTTTGGTATAATTCTCTGCGGTGATCGGGTTGCCAGAGCCGAACGCGGCAAGCGTCAGGCCTTCGCCTTCTACTTTAGCATTCATCGGAACAGCAGCATCCGGAACCAGACGATCTTCACTGTCCAGAACTTCAACAGCCACGTACACCAGGCTGTGACCATCCGCGGGGGCTGCATCCTGATCAGCACACAGACGGATCTTCGCCGGTACACCTACCGTCTCGATCTTATCGCGGGAAACTTCCTGGCCCGCGGTGAAGCTGACCGCTTCCAGAACACCAGGTTCATACACGACGTCGAACAGGAAGGAGAAGGGCATGCCGGTGACCTGGGTCTCTCCCGCTTTCTGACGGGCGGCCGCCTTGCCGTTGATCCGGATCTCCACCTCATCCGCGGCAGAGAACACCGCGACCTGGATGTTCCGGCCTTCTTTACCCGGCCAGGTCCAGCTCTTGCGTCCATCCGTGAAGCCCCAGCGGCTCAGCATCTCGACCTTGCCGAAATTGTCCGGATCATAGGAATAGGCAAACGTCTTTCCGCTGCCCCAGACCACGTTGCGATAGTCGCCCTGCGGCAGGATGTTGCCGTTGATATCCACGTCCGCGTCGTTGGCCAGACGCCAAGGGAATTCAGAGGTATGGGACATCAGCGCGTACGGTCCTTTCTGCAGCAGAGGATCGTCCGGATCCAGGAACAGAGCCTTGCCGATACCGGCCTCTCCGATGTAGTCATAGGCGGTCCAGGTGAAATCGCCGATCATGTAATCGTTCTTTTCGATCATCGGCCAGTGCATGCCGATCTCATTGCCGAAGTTTTCGGAGCCCAGGATGATCCGTTCCGGATACATCTCATGGTCGCGCAGATATTTATCCTCCATGTAGTTGTAGCCCACGATGTCCAGGCCGTTGGTGAACGCTTCGGAATATTCCTCCCAGGAAGTATCGTCTTTGGCAACGTCCGAATTCTGCGCAGCGTTGACCATCTTCTTGAAGGTCTCAGCCGCCAGATAGTCGTCCAGGCCGTTCCAGTAGGAGCAGATGGCGTTAGAGACCGGGCGGCTCGGATCCAGTGCGCGGACCGCTTCCGCCAGGCGAGTCGCCAGGGTATAACCATTGTTCAAGCCACCGCGTTCCGGGATCTCATTGCCAGTGGACCAGATGATGACGGACGGATGGCTACGATCGCGCTTGACAAAGGCAGTCAGATCCTTCTGCCAGTCGGTGTCGAAATACTGGTTATAGTCGCCGGCACGTTTCGCGATGCCCCATGCGTCGAAGGCTTCATCGAACACGTAGATGCCCAGCCGGTCGCAGGCTTCGATGAGGGCAGCAGATGGCGGATTATGCGTGGTACGTACCGCATTGAAACCGATGCTCTTGAGGATGCTCAACTTGCGGTATTCCGCGTCGTACAATGTGACCGCACCCAAAAGGCCATTATCATGATGCAGGCAGCCGCCCTTCAGCTTGACGGTCTTTCCGTTGATGCGTAGACCATGACGCACGTCCGCCTGGACCGTACGGATGCCGAACAGTACCTCTGCCTGATCCACCGTACCACCTTCCGTCGGCACCAGATGTGTCCGGAATTCTCCGACGTCCTGCACCGCGGCAACGACTTTATACAGATTCGGTTCTTCGGCGCTCCACAGCAGCGGATCATCCACTGTCAGCATCAGATAGGCGGTATCGGTCTCTCCGGCTCCGATCTGCACGCGGGTCTTGCGGCTGACGACCGTCTTGCCGGTGGCCTCTTCCACCAGGCAGACCGTCACTTCAGCGATGCTGCGCTTCAGGGTGCTGTTCTTCATTTCGACCTGTACGGCAACGGTCGCGGCACCATCTTCGATATGCTTCGTGACGGCGTAGATACCATCCTTAACGATGTGCAGACGCGGGCCATGGGCCAGTTCCACCGACCGGAAGATGCCGGCACCCGAGTACCAGCGGCTGTTGGGCTGCATGCTGGGGTTGACAATGATGGAAATGCGGTTCTCTTCGCCAAAGTAGATATACGGGGTCAGATCCGCCACGAAAGGCGCATAGCCATAGTGCTGCAGCGCGACGCGGTTGGCATTGACTTCGACGGTCGCATTCATCATCACACCGTCAAAATGGAGCTCTACGATCTCATCTTCCCACTCCTTTGGAATGGTGATCATCTTGATATAATGCGCCACACCGGCGTTGTAGTATCCGCCTGCGGGACCGGCGACCGCTTTCGGGAACGGATCCGTCTCGATCATATAGTCATGGGGCAGATCCACTGTTTTCTGTGTCGGGGATACCATCCCGGGCCGGTACACTTCCAGATGTCCCAGGTCAAACAGCCAGCTTTGGTCCAGATTCTGTTTTTTCATTATACTTCTCCTCTCAGATAAGTTACGAAATCGCCGCAGGCGATTTGGCATGCGTCTCAAACATCATGTTATTACAGAGTCGTGATGGCGCATACACTACTTTATACTTTTAAGAATATGATACCCGGACTGCCGTCCGATGGTTTCACAGTTGCCAAATACGCGCTTGAGCTCCTTGACGGCACTGTCAGCGCCTTGCTGCTTGCGGATGACCACGTACAGGACACCGCCCTCTTTCAAATGCTCGTATGCCAACGCAAAGAAATGATATACCGTGCTTTTTCCTGCCCGGATCGGCGGATTCGTGGCTACGATGGTGTAATCCACGGCGGTGATCAGATCCTCTGTAACCACCTCCGCAGCGATATGATTGGCTGCCGCACCACGTCTGGCCAGATCCATGGCCCGCTCATTGATATCCATCAACGTCGCTTCCGCGCCGAGCTGGTCGGCCAGTACAAGGCCGATCGGGCCATATCCACAGCCCAAGTCCAGGATCTTCTCCGTTTGCGTCTGATCCTTCAGCACGGTACGGATCAGAAGATCGGTGCCCGGATCCACCCGTTGGATGGAAAAGACGCTGTGATCACTGAAAAACGTATAGTTCCGTCCGCCGACTTCATAGGTCAACGTCTGCACGTCCGATGCGGATGACGGATCCTTGGAATAATAATGATCAGCCACGGCGCACCTCCTCCAGGATCCTGGTCAGCTGCGCGAACTGTTGAAGATCCAGCGCCTCGCCGCGGATGGTCTCCGAAAGACCCATCTGACGCAGGGCATCGACCAAAGTCTCTTTGTCCAAGCCCAATTCCGGATCGTGCGATACACTGTTGACCAAGGTCTTACGACGCTGCCCGAAGGCGGCGCGGATCAGCCCGAACAACAGCTTCTCATCCTCTACCTGCACCGGCGGTTCCGCGTACCGGGTCAACCGAATCACGGCGGACCCTACTCCCGGCCGGGGCATGAAGCAGTTCTGCGGCACATAGGCCGCGATGTAGGCCTCGGCGTAATACTGTACCGCCAGCGACAGGGCCCCATAGTCCTTGGTGCCGGGTCCTGCCTGCATGCGCTGGGCCACCTCTTCCTGCACCATGACCGTTACGCTCTTAAGCGGGATCCCGCTCTCGAACAGCATCATGATGATGGGCGTCGTGATATAGTACGGTAGGTTGGCGATCACCTTGATGGGGCGATCCACCTGATGCTCTTCTAAAAATGATGGCAGATCCAGCTTCAGGAAATCGGCCTGTACCAGCGTCACATTGCGGTACGCCGCCAGATTCTGCTCCAGGATGGGGATCAGCCGCTTATCGATCTCCACAGCGATCACCCGTCCGGCTTCCTCAGCGACGACCTGCGTCAGGCTGCCGATGCCCGGCCCGATCTCGATCACGATATCGTCCGGCTGGATATCCGCCGCCTTCACGATCTTGTCCAGCACATGCAGATCGATGAGGAAGTTCTGTCCAAACTTCTTCAGAAACTGGAATTCATGGGACTGGATGATGCGGATGGTATTCTGCGGATAGGCGATGTACGCCGTATCCGGTTCCCGCCGGCTCAACGCGGCACCCCGAACAGACGGCAGGCGTTCTCGAACGTTGCCTCCGCGATCACTTCCGGATCCACCCCACGGATCTGTGCGATCTTGTCGATGATATAGGGGATATTGCGGCTGTCATTGCGCTTGCCGCGGTTCGGCACTGGAGCCAGATAAGGGCTGTCCGTCTCGACCAGCAGGCGGTCCAATGGCAGTTTCTCCACCGTCTCGATGACCTTGCGCACCTTCGGGAAGGTGATCATGCCGCCGATCCCGATGTGGAAGCCCATCTCCACGAACCGTTCCGCCATCTCCACACTGCCATTATAAGAATGGATAACGCCGCCGACCAGGCCTTTACCATAGTCCTTCAGGATATTGTAGGTATCCTCCAGCGCTTCCCGGGTATGGACGATGATCGGCAGTTCCAGCTCCTTGGCCAGTTCCAGCTGCTCGACGAACCAGTCCTGCTGCACGTCTCTCGGAGAAAAATCGTAGTGATAATCCAGCCCGATCTCACCCACGGCCACCACCTTTTCCGATGCCGTCAGATAATTGTACAGTCGGTCCAGGTTGTCCTCGTCCATCTCGGACGCGGAATGCGGATGCACACCGATGGCTCCGTAGACCCAGGGGTACTGTTCCGCCAACGCCAGTGTCACCCGGCAGCTTTTGATATCACTGGCACAGTTGATGATATATTCGATCCCTGCATCATGACAGGCTTTCAGCACATCCTCCCGATCCGGGAATTTGGCATCGTCATAATGCGCGTGGGTCTCAAAGATTCTCATGCATCGATCTCCTTTAAGCTAACTTTACACAGTTTCCTTCCGTAATGCCTTTCTCGTTGAACGCATCCACACGGACGTAGTATGCCCGGTCTTTGACCAGGGCACCGATCCGCTGGGTCTTGGCCTGGAAGACCATGTAGCTGTGATACAGTTTGTCCGGTGCTGCACCGAAGAGGATGTTGTATCCCACGGTATCCGGCTGATCGGCGATGGCCACTTCCATGTCCAGATCTCCGGTGCGGACCGCGATAAATGCCGGGACTTCCGGCTTTGCACCATCCCCAAACCCGAAAGCACGCAAGCCGGAGACACAGGGCCTTTGTTCATACGGAACACGGATGTTGGAAAGCTTCAGATACCGGATCTTAATGCCATCCTCGAACACCAGGAAGTCATGGCTCAGGTCCGTCTCGGCTTCAGACTTATCCGCGAGGACACACCAGGTCTCCCCATCTGCAGAACCTTCCAGCTTCCACTGGGTCTTCAGATCCGACCCATCGATATAACGAGCCTGATCCCCCGGCTGCATCTCACCCGGGACCGGAATATCGATGTCGCCGTCGGCGAAGTTGATCTGCACAGCGTGCACGTCGTACGCCTGCTGCAGATCGACCATCAGCCATTCATCGGTGCTGTTGGAAGCCGCTTCCCACCAGGTCTGCACATTCTCTTCCACAGCCAGCTGGGGCTCATGCCCCTCGGTGTTGGAGGAGGCACACGCATCCTTGCCCGCGCTCAGCAGCATCCACGCAGGATCCCGCCAGGCATCCTGCCGCAGACCGGAAACAGGCATCGGCCAGTCGCCATACCGCTGGTTGCAGAACAATTCGCCATCCGCATCGAAGCCCGCCGGCCACAGACCGACGCGGCGTTCGAACATATGATGCGTAGAGATGCGCATGGTCGCCGTATGCCACCAGTTGCCCTGCTCGTCCTGCATGGTAGAGCCATGACCGGCACCCGGCAGGAATCCGCCCGGCTTATAAGAGAACGGATTGGTTTCCGCCAGCGTGAACGGTCCCAGCGGGCTGTCGCCGACGTACACACCGTCTGAATATGTATTGTACTGGGTACCCGGGCAGGCGTACTGCAGATAATACCGGCCGCAGTGCTTGTCCATCCAGGCACCTTCGATATACGGCATATTGGAGAACATGCCCTTGATCATCGGGATCAGATGCTCCGGAATGCTTTCCACAGGCATGCCCTGTGCTTTGACAAAGGCCTCGAACTTGGCCTCGACCTCTTCTTCCGTCGCGGGCGGCAGAGAATTGTCCTCACCACTGCGCTCATAACCGATCTCCCATGGGTTGCCCTCGATCAGGGCCTTCGTCTCCCCGATGGGCAGCATCGTCTCAGGATCCAGCTCCGTGCCCCAGATGGGCGTCGTGTTGGAGCAGCCCCAATAGAAGTACACACATCCATCGTCATCGATGAAAAGATTGGGATCCCAATAAGGGAACGTGCCCTCGATCTTCTCGTAAGGACCGTTCAGGATATCACGTGTGCGATAGCGGTCGCAGTTTTCATCCCTGCGTGACGCACAGTAATAGACCCAGCCGTTCATGACCCGTACGTCCGGTGCATAGTCATACAGCGGCAGCTCCTCCGGCAGCTTATGGTTTTCCCAATGGACCAGGTCGTCAGAGACCCAGACGCCCAGCGTCATGGACGCAAAGATATAATATCTCCCCTCGAAGCAGATCATGGAAGGATCCGCCGCCTCGCGGTTGATCTCCACCTTGCCGCCGCTGCGGGGATCTTTATTGAACTGATAACGATAATTCACATTGACAGGGTTGCAGTAGTATTGCATGTAAAGTACCTCCGATCCGTCTGTCTTATACGTAAGATCACTTGTAGTTATGATATCACATTTCCTTGTAAAGTGAAATATAAATCCTTGTGCAATTATATCTTTTTCAAAGTAGACGGACGCCCGCATTTTGTCGATTTTCCTTCTTTACAAGCCCGCCTTTTTCATAGTAAAATTTTCATTAGTTGATCCTTATCTTCACGATGATAAGGGCATTGAAAGGAGTACACACATGATAGATATTCGTCGTCCCGACAACATGGTCCGCATCGAGACCGAGGCACAGGCCAAGGCTTATATCGACGAGCAGATCACCCTCCTGCGCCAGCAGATCGGTGACAAAAAAGTCCTGCTCGCCCTCTCCGGCGGTGTTGATTCTTCCGTAGTTGCTGCCCTGCTGATCAAGGCAGTCGGCGACCAGCTGGTTTCCGTACATGTCAACCATGGCCTCCTGCGCAAGGGCGAGCCCGAGCAGGTCATCGAGGTCTTCCGCAACCAGATGCACGCCAACCTCATCTACGTCGACGCCGTAGACCGCTTCCTTGACAAACTGGCCGGCGTTACCGATCCTGAAACCAAGCGCAAGATCATCGGCGGCGAATTTATAGAAGTCTTCGCGGAGGAGGCCCGCAAGCTCGACGGTATCGAGTTCCTGGCACAGGGCACCATCTGGCCCGACATCCTGGAATCCGAAGCCGGCATCAAGGCCCACCACAACGCAGGCGGCCTGCCGGAAGATCTGTCCTTCGAACTTGTCGAGCCCGTACGCATCCTCTTCAAGGACGAAGTCCGCGTCGTCGGCAAAGCCCTGGGCCTGCCCGACAACATGGTCTACCGTCAGCCCTTCCCCGGCCCCGGCCTGGGCGTCCGCTGCCCCGGTGCCATCACCCGCGACCGTCTGGAAGCCGTCCGCGAATCCGACGCCATCCTGCGTGAAGAATTCGCCAAGAACGGCCTGGAAGGCAAAGTCTGGCAGTACTTCACCGTCGTTCCGGATTTCAAATCCACCGGCATCACCGACGGCAAACGTACCTATGACTGGCCC
>JAEEGL014189723.1_pt1 | contig 31185 bp, 25 predicted proteins | sample 9134231 | NCBI WGS metagenome assembly JAEEGL01 (sample SAMN16246548, study PRJNA631951) | gut metagenome | biome: gut microbiome; feature: rumen; material: fiber-attached | host: Bos | place: Iran: Karaj | collected 2018-10
GATGCCATTCGGTGCTGTTGAAGCCGACTTTCTCGAAATCTGACGGGATGTCCAGTTCCACGAAGAGATACAGGTCATTGGGCTTATCAATCTCTGCACAAACATTCAGATCGACCGTGCCGCCCGGAAGAATCGCTTCGTCCTCATGAGCGTCTCCGGTGAGCTTGAATCCCAGCTCATCACCTAAGGCGGTCCGGAAGGTACCCTGATAGATGTCCGTATCAGTCAGGTAAGCCGAGAGGCCGAGGACGGTTGTGGTGACGGCGAGCGAGAGCGCGATGACGAGGAACTGGATGCGGAGGGGGAACTTGAGACTGCTGAGAGGAACCTTGAGCTTCTTGGACATGGCGATTACCATCCTTTCTTGATGCGTTCCACTGTGGGAACAAATTTGCTCCCGCGTGGGGAGCATACCGATATTGTAGATCATGGAGACCGGTGATGACTTGTGCGTTACGCAGATTGACTTGCGTGTTATGCAGATAAGCCAATTTGAGCCGGGAATTGTGATATAACAGCTTCACGCTTCCTGCGGAGGGAAAGAGAGGCCAGAAGTGCGGAGGCGGACAGAGGCGAGAGATTATGTGGGGAAATCTTACGCGGGTCATGGAGGTAATCATGGCGCGTAAAAAAAGAACCAGCGACTGTTTTCGCTGGCCGATTGAGTCAGTTAAGAGAAGACAGAGGAATCACACAGAGGAAACTGGGTGAAGTCATCCATGTGGATGACTCGACGATCAGCCGGTATGAGGCTGGAACAGATGAGCCGGCATACGACACTCTGGTGATTATTGCACGATACTTCGATGTCGATCCGAATTATCTGCTTGGATGGACGCCGACAGCACATAAGGAATTGTCCGAGAAGAGGTTCCTGGAGCTCTTGGAGGCTCACGGGAAGATGATGTACAAGGAAATGATGAAGTAAAGCAGGACCCACAAAAAAGAAGGGAACCCGCGTAAGGTTTTCTTTTGTGGGCGAGTGCAAAAATGAAAATGGAGAGCAGATAATCTCAGACTGCTACCAGGGTACCAGGGCCGGAAACCCTTGATATATAAGGGTTTTTGGGCCATCTGATCCCCTTTTTCGATAGTAGCAAAAACGGGGGGGGATGACTTAATCCGGGTACATTATTGCAACGGATGAAGGTTGATGGCATACCTGCTCAGTATAGAATCTTGGTACATTACAGGGACAAGGGTAAGGTTAAAAGCAAAGAGGGTTAGTAGTCAATCGTTGAAGATTACAGGGAAAAATAACGCTCAATACTGCACCGGATTAGACCTACATCCGAGTGGATAGAGAAACAAAAATAAGTAAAACAACCGAGGTTAGACTGAGCCAGAGTGAATAGAAGGTCAAGAAAAAAAGGAGTCAGAACCGCCCAGACATAACCTGAGTACATAGACGGAATCGTCAAGCTGGTCATACCGGGTTAGCCTTAGCCAGTGGATTCCAGAGGGAAAACTAACATAAAAAGCACCAATGCTCAATCTAAAGCCGTTGGACATTACAGGGAAAACGATTTGAACAAAAAAACAAACGCGCTCAATAGGAAATCCGGGTGGATGAGAAAAAACGGCTGACCGCTCAGTACAGAATGCGAGTGCATGCCTTTCCAAGATCGTATGATCTCCCGCAGGCGGTAAAGAACGGTGTGTTTATCGGCGCAGTGGATAGGTGATCAATCTGAAGAACATCTCATGCCAGAGGTTGAATAGCCGTGTGCCGACCGAGAGCCAGGATAGGGAATCAAGCCTTTCCTCCCCCGCATGTGGTTGGGAAGATAACCACACGGGGTACAGCCTTTCTCTCTTGAAATAGATAGTACATAGAGGCGTGACCGCTCGGAGAAGTGAGTGTGGATGAGCATAGTGAATAGAAAGACAGAGCGCAAGCACGGCAGTAACCCCCACTCGCCCCAATAAAGCAATCAAAAAAGCCCAAGTGCATGAGGATGCAAGACCCACGGGCAGAGATGGCCCGGTTAGATAGATGGAAACCAGATGACGAAATTAAACGAGGAGTAGTAAATGGACTTTTTAACTGATCCGAGATTTAAGGGTATAGAGCCGTTCGATCATAAGGTGTGGTTATCGTCTCCGACCATGCACGGTGACGAGCAGCGATGGGTTGATGAGGCTATACAGACCAACTGGGTGTCAACTGTAGGACAGAACATTAACGTCGTAGAACAGGAGATAGCTTCATATCTCGGCATCCCTCACGCTGTAGCCCTCTCCTGTGGCACTTCCGCACTTCACCTGGCTATCAAACTCGCTGGGGAAAAGCTCTACGGTGCGTCGCGCCCTGGTCATGGGACGTTAGAAGGTCACAAGGTCTTCTGCTCTGATACCACGTTCGACGCCACTGTGAATCCGGCCGCCTATGAAGGCGCTGAGCTTGTGTTCATCGACACGGAGTATGATACGTGGAATATGGACCCGGTTGCCTTATCCCGCGCTTTTGAACTGTACCCGGATGTCAAGCTTATTGTTGTTGCTCACCTGTATGGTACGCCGGGGAAGATTGAGGAGATCCGTAGGATTGCTGATGAACACAATGCATTGATAGTAGAAGATGCGGCAGAGTCGCTTGGAGCGACGTACAAGGGCGTACAGACCGGTACATTCGGGGATATCGGAGCGATCAGCTTTAACGGTAATAAAATCATAACAGGCAGCTCCGGAGGCATGCTGCTGACGAGGAGCAAGGGAGACGCTGATAAGGCTCGGAAATGGTCAACACAGTCGCGCGAGGATGCACCTTGGTATCAGCATGAGGAGTTGGGCTATAACTATCGTATGTCCAACATCATCGCTGGTATCGTGCGTGGTCAGCTTCCATACCTGGCGGAGCATATCGAGCAGAAGAAGGAGATATATCGACGGTACAAGGAAGGGTTGAAGGATCTGCCGGTTAAGATGAATCCGTATGACTCCGAAAAGTCTGTCCCTAACTTCTGGCTGTCCTGCATGATTATCGATGAGTCCGCCATGGCTCCTCACGTAAGAGGGGAAAAAGATGAGTTGTGGAAGAGCGTGAGTGGAAAATCGTCTCCCGGCGAAATTCTTGCAGCCATCAGCGCATTCGGCGCGGAGGGACGACCCATCTGGAAGCCGATGCACATGCAGCCTATTTATAGAACTCATCCTTTTGTTACTGTCTCTGGTAACGGTAGAGCACGGAGCAACGCCTATATAAAAGAGACTGGTATGGTTGATGTCGGTGCGGATATCTTTAGACGGGGGTTGTGCTTACCGAGCGATAATAAGATGAGCGAAGCGGAGCAGAATAGGATAATGGAGATTATTCATAGGTGTTTTAGATAACCACACCGGCGTGTGTTTGAAGATAGAGGAATGTAAATGATAGTTCTGTGGATTATCCTTGGGATAATTGCAATAGCGGCTGTGGTTGGAATAGTGGCTGTTATCGAAGATCTGGGGAAGAAGAGCAATCACAAGCCATATGGACCGTATGAGAAGTTCGTGAAACGAGGACTGGATGCGTTTTTATCGACCGGCGCTCTTATCGTTTTATCTCCTGTGTTAATCGTGGTTGCGGTATTGGTGAGGGTGAAGCTCGGTTCTCCTGTGTTGTTCACGCAGGACAGACCTGGTAAGGACGGGAAAATATTTAAGCTCTTTAAATTTAGGACGATGACGGATCAGCGAGGACCAGACGGGGAGTTGCTGCCGGATGAAATCAGGCTTACATCTTTCGGCAAGACCCTCCGCAGCACTTCGCTGGACGAGCTCCCAGAGCTTTTCAACATAGCGAAGGGTGATATGGCAATCGTTGGTCCGCGCCCTTTGCTCGTACAGTACCTCCCATATTACACAGAGACGGAAAAGCATCGTCACGATGTAAGACCGGGTCTTTCTGGCCTTGCACAGGTAAACGGAAGAAATCTTGTTAAGTGGGATCAACGGCTGGCAATGGATATTGAGTATATTAACCGAATTACATTTATTGGAGATGTGAAAATCGTCTTGAAGACGATCAAAAAAGTGTTTGCGAAAGAGGACATAGCAGCAGACACAGTAACGGTCGAACCATATCTCGATGAAGAAAGGAAGGGGAAAGTGAGTATATGAGTGAAATGCCTATGAAAACCCCTTATTTCTTAATCGACAAATCAGCTCTTGATACCGGATTACAGAAACTTAAGAATGCGCTGCAGTGTTCTTGGGCGGATTTCATTATCGGATACTCGTATAAAACAAATGCCCTTCCGTGGGTAATTGATTATTTCAAAGAAAACGGTTGCTATGCAGAAGTTGTTTCAGATGATGAATATGAACTCGCAAATTCCATCGGTATTGAGAAAGCGCATGTAATATACAACGGAATAGCAAAGACAAAAGACACTTTTTTAGAGGCCATAAAAAATCTCGCAATTGTGAATATCGATTCGGAATATGAGATTGACTGGCTTGATGAACTTGAAAAGGATAAGTATTCGGTAGGCGTTCGCGTTAACTTCGATCTGGAGTCAAAATGTCCAGGACAAACGCAGTGTGGTGAAGATGGCGAACGCTTCGGTTTTTGCTACGAGAATGGTGAGCTGAAGAAAGCGATAGATCAGATTGAAAGAAAGGGAGTCCGTGTCGCAGGTCTTCATCTTCACAAGAGTTCCAAAACGCGGATGCCAGATATATATAGAGCTATTGCAGAAGTCGCTGTGGAGATCGGCAAAGAGTACAATTTGAAACTGGATTATATCGATATTGGCGGAGGTTTTTTCGGTGGACTTGATACGAAGCCTCAGTTTCCAGAGTACTTCGATATGGTAGCAGGAATTCTAACTGAACAGTACCAACCTGATACTACGACATTAATAGTTGAACCAGGAATGGCATTAATCGGTGCTCCTATTGATTATGTGACAACAGTGGTAGATGTAAAGAAGACAACAAGGAATACGTTTGTGGTTACCGATGGCAGTCGAACACAGATTGATCCCTTAATGACAAAGACAGGATATTTCAACGAGATACTTAGACAGGATAATAGTAGGACGAGGATTAATCGACAGATCATATCAGGCTTTACCTGTATGGAACATGACAGGTTATTTGATCTTGTGGACGGAGAAGAGTTACTCCCAGGTGATCAGATTGTTTACCACAAGGTCGGAGCTTATACGATGTGCCTTTCCCCGTTGTTTATAAAATGGTTTCCAGATGTATATGTCAAGGACGAAGGCCGTATTTATAGGGTGCGCGATAGATGGAGCGCAGATGAGTATAGGAGCAGGAGTAACTGATGAACATATTGATTCTCGCTGCTGGAACGAGAAATAAGATTGTCCAGTATTTCAAACGAGCTATTGGCGATAGTGGAAAAGTTATTGCTACTGACGCCAGTTTACTAGGCCCGGCAATATATGACGCTGATAAGTATTATATTGTGCCGAATATCACAGATCCGGGATATATTGATATTATTCTTGACATCTGCAAAAAAGAAGAGATTAACGGCGTTCTTAGCCTTATCGATCCGGAACTGAGTCTACTGGCGGAGAACAAGGAGAAGTTTGATGCTCTTGGTGTGACCATCATCGGCAGTTCCTATGATCTCTGCGAAATGGCTCTGGACAAGATGCAGATGTATGAGTGGTTGAAGGATCACGGCTATAACTGTGCCCGGTCGTGGATGGACAAGGAAGAGTTCTACAAGGCTGTGGAAGCTTGTGAAGTTTCTTATCCTGTGTTTGTGAAGCCTTACCGGGGCTCCGCTTCAATCAGCATCTCAAAAGCTGAGGATAAGGAGACTATTGACCTCCTCTTCGCTCATGAAGATGATCTGATGATCCAGGAGTTCTTGGACGGTCAGGAGATCGGAGCGGATGTGTATATTGATCTCATCAGCGGAGAGGTCGTGTCTATCTTCACAAAGAAGAAGATCAAGATGCGGGCCGGTGAGACGGATAAGGCGGTCAGCTTTAAGGATCCTGTGCTGTTTGATTTGATTGAGAATTTTGTACTTGAAGCTGGATACCGTGGGCAGATCGACATTGATATCTTTGAGATCGGTGGACAGTACTACATCAGTGAGGTCAACCCACGCTTTGGCGGTGGGTATCCACATGCATATGAGAGCGGGTGCGATCACATGAAGCTGATCCTGAACAACTTGAACGGGATAGTGAATGAGAAGAATATAGGTGCCTACGATGAAGGCAGCTATATGATGAAGTACAACGAAGTGAAGATTATTAGTTAGCATCCATAGGTAATAGTCAATTGCAAGGTACAGATCGTACTTCATATCCTTTAATGATGAAAGATAAGCACAACGCGGGGTAGTTAGACCATAAAGAAAGATAAATCCAAATACTAAAAATACCAAGGGAACTTACGCTCGACAATACAGGCACAGAAAAAACTACTGAACAAAGGTATAGAGCTATAAATTTGCCTTCCCTAAGAAGAACTTTATGTGGTTGTATAATAGTTTGCTGTTAGAGGAAATCTCTGCAAGAGCAACCGCGAAAGCTACGATGCGTGCAATAGTGTTCAGATTGAATAGCAATCAGCGTCTTTCTGTTTGGTGTATTCTGGAACTAGATTATTCCAGTTAGGAGCTTCGCTTTCATTATTCTTGGAATGATTTTCAGCTTTAGCCATGACCGCAATCGCTTGTTTCAACTTGCTTTTCTTGTTTTTGCGCATGGCTATTAATAACAATGAAAATGGGTGATAAAATGGCTGAATTGATTAAAACTATTTGGATAGTTAATGAATATAATGGACCCACTGAGATTACATCAAGACAAACAGTTTTGGCACGGCTTCTCGAGGAAAAAGGGTATGATGTATATTTGTTCTGCGGAAGTGCTGAACAAAAAGGCGGAAGCAATCTAATATCTGGAAATATAAAATATGAATTTGTAAAAGGTGAAGAGGCTAAAGGATATATTATTAAAACAATGGACTTTCATAGGAGCTTTGAAAGAGTAATTGCGTCACTCCAATTTCAATATAGAATTTGGATGTACCGCAATCAGTTCCCAAAGCCAGATGTTATTATTAGTGACTTTGCAGGGTTATTTGGTAATGTATTCTTACTATGGAAAAGGAAATATGGCACAAGAATTATCTATGATATTTTGGATCTATGGCCTGAAGGATTTATTGAAATAGGTTATATAAAGAAACATTCAATAGCTGCAAAATTATTATATAAAATGGAGCACAAATCTTATCGAGAAGCGGATAGCATCATTTTTTCTATGCAAGGTGGAAAAGATTATATAATTGATAAAGGATGGAGCAAGGATGTTGGAGGAGATGTTGATACAGATAGTATAGGGTATTTAAATAATGGCGTTGATCTTGAGACATTTGATATACAAAAGAATAAGTATATTCTTGAGGATTCGGATTTGCAAACAAGCAAGTTTAAGTTTGTTTATCTTGGTTCTATAAGTTTGATGAACGGGCTTGATGTTTTGATAGAAGCGGCTAAGTTTTTAAAACAAAGGGGCAACAATGATATTGTTATCTTAGTTTATGGTTACGGAAATAAAGAAGAGGAATTAAAGAAGTTAGTTAATTGTTATCAACTAGACAACATAATATTCAAGGGTAAACTTGATGTGAGATATGCTGCTAATCTACTTACTCGAGGAGACTGTAATCTGTTCACATTCAAGCAATCTAAATTGTGGAAATATGGAATTAGCCCTAATAAGCTTTTTATGTATTTTGCAAGCGGAAAACCTGTGTTGTCCATGATACAACCAAATTATGATTTAATTGAAAAGAATAATGCTGGTATTTCGGTGCAAAATGATCCGGAAGTTATTGCAGACGCAATGATTAGAATGAGTTTGATGGATTCAAATGAATACGAATTATATTGCAAAAATGCTCGGCTAACAGCAATTGAATACGATTATAAAAACCTTGTACATGTACTAATTGATAAGATTGAGGGATAGAAAATGAATATTCTGGTAATCACCCAGATTTACTCCCAACCTGATGATATTGGTGACAATAAGCCTACAAAGACAGTGAATTACTTTGCCAGAGAATGGGTCAAGATGGGGCATAATATCGTGGTTATGCATTGTCCCAGTAAATTTCCTGTTGTACTTTATCTTCTTCCTTCATTTATTAAGGAGAAGTTTGCTGGTCGAGTTTCTGCAATGGTACCTCCGATTGAGTCCAGAAAGATTCTAATTCGAGAAGACAATGGAGCGAAGGTATATCGTTTACCCATGTTAAAGATTGCACCTGGACTGCCATATTCTTCTTCTTTTATGAAAAGACAAGCTTGTAAGATAGAGAAGATTTTGAATAACTTAGAGTTCAAGCCGGATATTGTAATAGGTCACTTTGCAAATCCTAGTACAGAACTTGTAGCTATATTATCCACATATTACAAAGCAAAATCTTCAATTGTTTTTCATCAAGACTGTACGGAGGATAGTATTTCAAAATACAGAATTATAGATAATGTAAAGCGGATCGGTGCAATTGGTGCGAGGTCACTTTTAGAAGCATACCAGATTCAGAAATTACTGAATCTAAAAAAGACTCCGTTTATTTGTTGCTCTGGAGCGCCTAATGATGCAGTTCAAGCTGCGAAGAAAGTTTGTGATAAACATGATTTTTCGGATGGTATTCGATACATTTATGTAGGTAGTCTAATTAAAAGAAAACATCTGGATGTTGTGGTAAGAGCTTTCTTGAACACAGCAGGAGAGAAAGACACATTGACTGTTGTAGGCGGAGGGCCAGAAGAAGATCTATTGAAGGCTTTGGTCAAAGACCTTAATGCGGGGGAAAAGGTAGTATTCACCGGGAGAGTACCACGTGAAGAAGTATTAAAACGCATGGGTGATGCACAGGTGTTCACTCTCATCAGCCACGGAGAAACTTACGGTATGGTTTATATCGAAGCCATGCTCCAGGGATGCTTAACCATAGCATCAAAGGGAGAGGGGTTTGATGGAATTATACAGGATGGTGTGAATGGGTTTATCTGTGAACCTGGAGATCAACAAGCACTTGAGAACGTGTATAAGAGAATAGGCACGATGACCACAGAGGAAAGGAATTGTATTGGGCAGGCGGCTATAGATACAGCAATTCATTTTTCTGAGCGTGAAGTGGCTGAGCGGTATCTTAATGATATATTAGAGAATCAGAGGTAAGGACATGAAAATTCCATTTGTATCTTTCCTCCCGATGGAGAAGGAACTGAATCGTGATTTACGTTCAGCTTTTAATCGTGTTTTCACCCGCTCTTGGTATATAGAAGGTGTAGAAGACGAAGCATTTGAAAAAGCCTTTGCTGATTACTGCGGCACCAATCATTGCGTTGGTGTTGGCAACGGCCTTGATGCTTTGATGCTCATTTTGAAAGCACTTAACATTGGTGAGGGTGATGAGGTCATCGTTCCCTCCAATACATATATTGCCACGGCCTTAGCAGTTACCTATGTCGGCGCGAAGCCGGTCTTTGTAGAACCGGATATAAGAACATTCAATATCAACCCCGCTCTTATCGAAGCAGAGATTAATGAGCACACCAAGGCTATCATGCCCGTACACCTCTACGGACAAGCATGTGATATGGATCCGATTATGGCGATAGCAAAGAAACATGAGTTGAAGGTTGTTGAGGACTGCGCCCAAGCTCATGGCGCAACCTACAAGGGACAGAAGGTAGGCACATTCGGAGATGCTGCGGGTTTCTCGTTCTATCCTGGTAAGAACCTCGGTGCCCTCGGCGATGCCGGCGCAGTTGTGACGAATGATAAAGATCTAGCTGACATGGTTCGGGCGTTAGGCAATTATGGCTCAGACTACAAGTATCATCATATCTACAAGGGCAATAACAGTCGCCTTGATGAACTCCAGGCTGCTTTCCTTGCTGCGAAGCTTCCTCATCTTGAGCGTATGAACGTGGAGCGGAGAAAAATTGCAGCAATGTACACAGAAGGAATAAAGAATCCGAAAGTTGCCACACCATTTGTTCTTCCGGATTGTATTCCCGTCTGGCATATCTACGGTATCCGCTGTGCTGAACGTGATGCCCTTGAAAAGCACCTCAATGAGAGGGGCATCGGAACTAACAAACACTACCCGATTCCGATGCACCTCCAGGAGTGCTATAAGGATTTAGGCATAGAGAAAGGTGAGCTTCCGATCGCTGAGGAGATAAGTGACACACAACTGAGCATCCCGATGTACTATGGAATGACTGATGAAGAAGTCCAGTATGTGATTGATGCTATCAACGAGTTTTGATGGAGTGAGTTTATGTATTTACGAAAGCTGGAGTTGAAGGATGCTCCCTTAATGCTTGCTTGGATGCATGATAAGAGTGTTACGGAGAAACTGCGTACCGATTTTGCATCTAAAACACTTCAAGATGCCGAGAATTTCATAAAATGGAGCTGGGAAGATAAAGAAAACGTAAACTTGGCTATTGCATCTGACGAAGATGAATATATGGGCACGGTGAGTCTTAAGCATATCGAAGAAGGTAGTGCAGAATTCGCAATCACTGTCCGATCTGAAGCGATGGGAAGAGGTTATTCATGGTTCGGTATGGAAAGCATCATCGAGAAAGCGTTTAATGAATACGGGTTGGAGAGTGTTTACTGGTGTGTATCAAAAGAGAATATAAGAGCTGTTCGATTCTACGATAAGCACAATTTTAATGAAGTGCTCGATATACCACTAAGAGTTCTTGCTCGATATGAGGGGATTGAAAACCTGAAATGGTATTCTGTTCTTAAGGGCGATGAGATCAAAGTTTCGGCGACTGTAGCTGGATGCAAAGTCGTCAGGATTAAAACAGTTCCGACTGTAGATGCTGGAGAGTTGTCCTTTTTTGAGGGAACATATGATATTCCGTTCGACATCAAACGGATCTACTATATCTCCAAGGTCCCGGAAGGAGTTAGACGAGGCTTTCACGCTCATAAGGAACTGAAACAGCTCTTGTTCTGCCCGTATGGTCGGATTCAATTAATTCTTGAGAACAAACATGGACGTGAGGAGATTGAACTATCTGACCCTTCGGTTGGAGTATTGATTGAGGAATGTACATGGCGAGAAATGCTATGGCTTCAGAAGGATTCGGTTTTATGCGTGGCAGCATCTGACTTCTATAAGGTAGAGGACTATATAAGGGATTATAATACATTTAAAGCATATTATCCATACTTTGATAAATAAGTAGAGACACATTATGAGCTAATAGATGGTTGAATGCAGAGTTATCGAAATGAAACAGTTGATTATATAGGTGGAGACAAAATGCGTAGTATGAATACTTGTTTAAAGAGGTAATATGTTATGATTATTTCTACGTGTGGATATGGAACAACGGGTGCAAGTGCAGTAATTGATTTCTTAAAAGGATATCCTGATAAACAGGTATACGATGGTGCAGAGTTTCAGCTCCTACATCAACCAGATGGCATTTGCGACTTAAAATATCATCTTTGCATAAGCAAGGAACGAATAGGCAGTAATGCTGCTATAAAAAGATTTATTAAAATTAAATATACTACGATTGGAAGACTTTTACAAAAACAGTGCTCCGATTTTTACCCATTAATGGATAAATATATTGAACGATTAACTGTGAGTACGTGGAACGGAAGAAGTGGCGCAGATCCATCGGATGTTACCAATTTAAGCACTAATAAGTATTACAGATATTTCCAAAGAGGAATGGACTATTTTCTTCGTAAAAGAAATAAGAACGGGCACTTTCCAAGATATCAAAAAAGGTATTATTCGACTCTTTCAAAAGATTATTTTGATAGCGTTACAAAAGATTTTCTTCATCAGCTATTTAGGTCACTCAATTTAAATGAGGAAAAAGACATTATTTTCGATATGCTTCTTTCATCCACCAATCCAGAGCTTGGTATGGAATTCTTTGACGATTGCAAAGTAATCATTGTTGATCGGGATCCGAGAGATTTGTTCCTTGCTACACAAAGAAACATTTGGGCTAATGCGTATATTCCTTGGGATTCTGTAGAGAAGTTTGTTGACTATTACAAAACACTTAGAATAAATACAAATCCTTATAAAGATGCTTTACATGTTCAATATGAAAACCTTATTTATCACTATTATGAAACCACTCAGATGATTATGAGTTTTTTAGGGTATAACGAAAGACCCCAAAATGAGTTTACATTTTTTGATCCAGATTTTTCTGTAAGATATACAAATAGGAAAACGGATCAAACAGAGTTTGCCGCCCAAATTAAGTACATAGAAGACAATCTCCCAGAGTATTTGTATGATTTTCCAAAATACATTCCAGTAAAAGAACAGCTTTTGGCGTTTAAACAATAGAATGACTGAGATTGGAGAACAATAGTGAAAGGTATAATTCTTGCTGGTGGTGCCGGGACACGTTTATATCCATTAACGATGGTTACAAGCAAGCAGCTTTTACCCATCTATGATAAGCCGATGATATACTATCCGCTATCTACCCTTATGCTCGCAGGTATAAAAGATATTTTGATCATTTCAACTCCAATTGATCTCGCAAACTTTGAACGGCTCCTCGGCGATGGACATCAATTTGGAATCAGTTTAAAATATATAGTCCAACCTCATCCAGAAGGTTTAGCACAGGCATTCACTATAGGTGAAAATTTCATTGGAAATGATTCCTGCGCAATGATTCTTGGTGATAACATTTTTTATGGTGGTGGATTATCCGGTTTCCTGAAAGCTGCAGTCGAAAATGCGGAACGCGGTGATGCGACGATTTTCGGATACTATGTTAATGATCCCGAACGGTTTGGAATCATGGAGTTTGACGAGAAGTGGAACATTTTATCCGTTGAAGAAAAACCGAAACATCCAAAAAGCAATTATTGCATAACAGGGCTCTATTTCTATCCGAAAGGTGTAAGCAAGAAAGCAAAGATGGTAAAGCCGAGTGCCAGAGGAGAACTAGAGATTACTACCTTGAATGATATGTATCTCCAAGAAAAGAAACTTAAGGCTCAAATATTGGGCCGCGGTTTCGCTTGGCTTGATACTGGTACGATGGATAGTCTTGTAGATGCCACAACATTTGTGCAAATAACTGAGAAGAGGCAGGGCGTAAAGATATCAGCACCAGAGGAGATTGCTTTCCGAAAGGGGTGGATAAGTAAGGAGGAGTTGCTTGAATCGGCGAAGCAATATGGGAAAAGTCCTTATGGTGAGCATTTGAAAAATGTTGCTGATGGTACAATGAGGTATTAAAGGAGTAGCGTTATGACGATCATCGTGACCGGCGGTGCTGGATTCATCGGCTCGAATTTCATCTTCCACATGCTCGCAGAGTATCCAGATGACCGCGTTGTATGCATTGATAAGCTGACCTATGCAGGAAATCTGTCCACCCTTGCACCAGTTATGGATAACCCACACTTCCGTTTTTGCAAACTCGATATCTGTGACCGGGATGGTGTGTTTTCACTCTTCGAGGAAGAAAAGCCTCATGCTGTAATAAACTTCGCAGCGGAATCTCATGTGGATCGTTCTATAGAAGACCCTGGCATCTTCTTGCAAACCAATATTATCGGCACGGCTACAATGATGGATGCGTGTAGGGCTTTTGGAAATGTTCGATATCATCAGGTAAGCACTGATGAGGTTTATGGTGATCTGCCGTTGGATCGACCTGACATGTTCTTCACCGAGGAGACCCCCATCCATACGTCTTCACCATATAGTTCTTCAAAGGCTGGTGCTGACCTCCTTGTTCAAGCCTATCACCGTACATACGGTCTGCCCATAACCATCTCTCGTTGCTCAAACAACTACGGCCCGTATCATTTTCCTGAGAAACTAATCCCTCTCATGATTGCTAACTGTCTGAACAATAAGCCGCTTCCAGTCTACGGAGAAGGTCTTAACGTCCGAGATTGGCTATATGTAGAAGACCATTGCAAGGCCATCGACCTAATCGTGCGGAAAGGTCGAATCGGTGAGGTCTATAACGTTGGCGGTCACAACGAGATGCGGAACATTGACATTGTAAAGTTGATTATTAAGGAACTTGGGAAGAGTGAGGATCTGATCACTTATGTGACTGATAGGAAAGGTCATGACCTTCGGTACGCAATCGACCCGACAAAGATCCACAATGAACTAGGGTGGCTTCCGGAGACAAAGTTCCAGGATGGTATCAAGAAGACCATTAAGTGGTATCTGGATAATCGGAGTTGGTGGGAAGAGATTATTAGCGGGGAGTACCAGAAATATTACGAGAAAATGTATGAACGGAGATCTTGAATTCTTTGGAGAGATGCACGATGCTCAAATATCAAGAAATCATAGATGATAAATATGATAAGAGGCTGAGCAACTTTATTATCGGATATTATTTTGTTCAAGCGATTAATCTCTTTGTAAAGCTTGTCATAGGCGGTTTTCCATCTTGGCCATTGATATCAAAAGGCGTATTAGCTTTGCTTCTTTTTATTTCGCTTGTACCAATCTCTAAGAGAGAGTTTGGAAGAGCAATTCTTATCGAGGGATTTTTTGCTGTATTATTTGGAGTGTCAATACTTTTGGGTAATACTTCATGGGGGCAATATGGTGATATAATTATTAATTCATTAACAGTTTTTGTCCCAATGTGTATTTCAGCAATATGCATTAAGAATCCTGAAATACTCCTACAGAGGATGTATTACGTTTCTTGGCCTATTCAGATAGTGCTTTTAGTCGTGCTTTTCGGACTTAAAGGAAGAGACTACTCGATGCCTGGTGGATATGCTCTATGTTTTCAAATAATGATTGTGTTGGATCATTTCTTGAAAGAAAGAAAATGGTATGACTTAATTGCAGTTATCGTCGGTATTATTGCCATAGTGATATTCGGCTCACGTGGCCCAATTGTTTGCTTTGGAGCAATGGTTATATTACATTTCTTAACTGATAATATATCGTTAAAAATGAAATTATTGTTAATCATCTCTACCATTTTGGTATCTGTATTAGTTTTTGCTTTCCATGATAGTTTTATAAATGCACTCATAGGTTATTTGTCAAACAGAGGTTTCATAAGTAGAAATCTGGAATTGTTATTAGCACAAAACATATCCTATGACTCTGGCAGAGACTACCTATATAATTATTATATCGAAAAGATCAAAATGCGACCACTTGTGGGTTACGGATTAGCTGGTGGCTGGATAAGCCGTGGTTTTTATCCCCACAACTTATTCTTGGAGCTACTGCTTTCTTTTGGTATTGTAATTGGAATTATCGTTATTATCTATTTATTGATTAGAATTATTAAGGGAATTAAGCAAGAAGATGAAATTAAAAAAAGAATCAATATTATCCTTATAAGTTATAGCGTTTCTTTGTTATTTTCTGATTCATTTTTAATGTGCCCAATGTTTTTTCTTTTGTTGGCTTTTACTAATGTTTTTTGCATCAAAGTTAGAGTTGGAGAATAGTTTTAGATTTGGAGGAAAATACAATGCTTAATTTTTCAGTTGGTCCGGTTATGTGCAGTGATGAGGTGCGGGCTGTTGGTGGAGAGCAGGTCCCATATTTTAGAACACCTGAGTTTTCAAGCCTAATGCTTGAGAATGAGGGATTAATGTTGAAGTTTGCAAAAGCACCAGAAGGATCAAAGGTTACTTTCATGACAAACTCATCCACGGGTTCCATGGAAGCTGTAGTGATGAACTGTTTTGATAGCTCCGATAAGGTTCTTGTCATTGATGGCGGCAGTTTTGGACATCGGTTTGTAGAATTGTGTGAGATCCATGAGATTCCTCATACTGTTCTCCATCTTAATCACGGACAAAAACTTACCGAAGACCGTCTCTACGAATATGACGGTCAAGGCTTTACAGGACTTCTCGTCAACATCGATGAGACATCCACGGGTGTCCTCTATGATTCTGAAATGATCGGTGAGTTTTGTCGGAAGAATAAAATCTTCTATGTGTGTGATTGTGTTTCTGCGTTTCTCGCCGATCCATTTGACATGGCGCATTGTGGAGCAGATGTGATGATTACTGGATCACAGAAAGTGTTGGCGTGTCCTCCCGGTATTTCTATTATTATTCTTGCACCGAGAGCTGTAGAGAGGGTTACAATAAGAAAGGTCAAATCCATGTACTTCAATCTTGCAGACGTATTGAAGAACATGGAACGTGGGCAGACACCATTTACCCCAGCTGTCGGCATCCTGCGACAGATTAATACAAGATTGAAAGAGATTGAGAGTGCTGGTGGTGCTGGTGTCGAAATTGCCCGTGTTGCGGCACAGGCGGAAGATTTTAGACAAAAGATTATGGAGCTTCCCTTTGAGTTCGTATCTGAGTCTCCGGCAAATGGCGTGACCCCTGTGCATCCGTTGAATGCTGATGCATATGAGATTTTCATGACGCTCAAAGATGAATATAGCATCTGGATTTGCCCGAACGGTGGAGACATGAAGAATACTATCTTCCGTGTAGGCCACATTGGTTATCTGACTCATGATGATAACACAACTCTGATCAATGCACTTAAGGATATGCAGAAGCGCGGGTTGCTGTAAGAGGTATCAGAAATGGTAAAAGTAATAACCTATGGTACATTTGACCTCCTGCATTACGGTCATATCAGGCTACTGGAAAGAGCTAAAGCGCTTGGAGACTACCTGATTGTAGGCATTACTAGCGATGATTATGACAAGACAAGAGGTAAGATCAATAACCAGCAGTCCTTGATTGAGCGTATTGCAGCTGTGAAGGCTACTGGTATTGCTGATGAAATAATCGTAGAAGAGTATGAAGGTCAGAAGATCGATGACATTCGCCGACATGAAGTAGATATTTTTACTGTAGGTTCTGACTGGGTGGGTAAATTTGATTATTTGAATGAATATTGTAAAGTTGTTTATCTACCAAGAACAGAAGGTGTCTCCAGTTCGGAAATCAGAGCTGAAAAACGAAAACTTGTTATTGGTACTATAGGCGAGGGGGTTCTCTGCAAAAAGTTTATTCACGAGATGCAGTTTGTTAATGGCGTGGAGTATAAAGATTGTAACGCTTCTCTTGACGGAGTGGATGCTGTTTATATTGCGTCTCATCCCAGACAACACTATCAAGATGTCAAAAACGCACTTGAATCTGGTAAGCATGTTATCTGTGAATCTCCGATTGCATTGGAAACTGCTCAGTGTGAAGAGTTGATGAACCTTGCCCATGATAAAGGGCTTGTTTTAGAAGATGCCATTAAAACCGCATACGCTACTGCTTATTCACGTTTGCTTGTGGTTGCAAAAAGCGGTCGAATTGGTAATATTGTTTCAGTTGATTCTGTATGCACAAGCTTAGTTGACAAAGCGGGTGAGACAGGGGTTGATTTGACCAAAAAACAGAACAGCCTTTGTGCTTGGGGGCCGGTTGCTATGTTGCCTGTTTTTCAACTTTTAGGTACAAAATATCGGACAAAATCTATTGTCACAAAAATCATTGATGATTCTTTGAATTTTGATGGGTTTTCAAAAGTCGATTTCGTGTATGACAAAGCAGTTGCCTCAGTCAAAATTGCAAAAGCCGCTAAAGCTGAGGGAGAACTGGTGATAACGGGAACTAAAGGATATATTTACGTTCCAGCTCCATGGTGGAAGACAGACTATTTTGAAGTAAGATTTGAAAACTCCTCAAATAACAAACGTTTCTTTTATCAGCTTGATGGAGAGGGTATCAGATATGAAATTGTGGCCTTCGCCAAAGCAGTTGAAAGTGGGAAACACAACATCTATATCGGAAAAGAAACATCTAAAGCAATTGTTGATGTAATAGAAAGCTTCAATAAAGGTGAGTATACGGAAATATGAGCAGGTGAAACATGAGCAAAGCAAAGGAGCTAAGCCCAGAGCAATTCAGAAGAATGCAGCTAACAGAGCTGGATATGCTTGTAGAATTTGACCGAGTATGTAGAAAAAACGATATTAATTATGTTCTGTTTGGTGGCAGTCTCTTAGGGGCTGTTCGCCATCAAGGGTATATTCCATGGGATGATGATGCGGATATTGGAATGTTGCGTGAGGATTATGATCGTTTCAAAGAGCATTTGAACGAGCTTGATCCATCAATATGCTTCTTCCAAGATCATGACACAGATCCTGAATACAGATGGGGATACGGGAAACTACGCAGAACAGGCACAAAGTATATCCGGGTTGGACAAGAACACTTAAGGTGTAAAACGGGGATATTTGTGGATGTGTTCCCAATGGATGATATTCCGCTTAGCGTCTTTGGACAAGTGCTGCAGGATTGGTACTGCTTCTGTCTGAGAAAGATTCTATGGTCCGAGGTGGCAAAATATAACACACCCGGTTTCTGGAAAATCTGGTTTACTTTGCTATCCAAAATTCCTGTGTCTTTTCCCTTCGCCGGTTTCAGAAAATACACCGAAAGAAGCAAAAACAATACCCCCAATCGCGTTCGCTGCTTGGCTTTTCCCGCTACAGGAACGCTCTACAAGAAAAACCAGATCAATGAACGTTATGGCATGCCAAAATCATGGTTTACGGATCGGGCGGAATATCTATTCGAGGGGAAGCTGTTTTATAGTTCCAGGGATTATGACACAGTGTTAAAGTACATATATGGAGATTATATGAAAATCCCGGATAAAAAGGGGCAGGAGCAGCATTCGCCTTTCTCCAAGATTCAATTTCCAGATGAATGATAGAGGTGGCATATGATCAAACAATGCGGGATTCATGATGAGAAAGAGATTCTGTTCTACATTGGCAGCGATTATCCGCAATGCTTATATTTATATTTGGATCTGAAAAAATATGGCTTCAATTCCGAGATGGTCCAGGTTTTCACGCAGCGCAGGGAAAAGACTATTGAATCCGTTCTGCTGAGGTATTATTCCTGCCTTCATATCTATTCAAAAAACGCCGACTTCGACGCGGAAGAGCTTGCGGCGTTTGTTCAGGACGGTTCATTCTCCATGCTGTATTGCACGGAGGCGATAGCTAGGCGGGTGTACGAAAAAATGTCAGACGCGCAAAGAGAAAGAGCAACTATTACGACAGGATGGGTTGCGCGGATCGATCAGATCGATAAAGAACCGGATGGCATGGCTGTCCCCGCGCAGCAGGCTGATTTTGATCAAATCGTCAGATTGATCTATGAAGACGAAGATATTGGCAGGTCTTATCAATATGATGAATTGGCCCGTCAGCTCGAAGAAAGGAATCGAGAAGGCTACGCAAGAAATCTTGTAATCAAGCAGGGTGATACAGTGATCGCCCATGCTTGCACAAACGCTGAAATTGACAATATCGCCGTCGTAGCGGAGCTTTTGGTCAGGCTGGAATTCAGAAGGAAGGGATATGCCTCCGAAATCTGGCGTGATATTTGCAAGTCTCTTCTTTCCGAGGGGAAAGAGGTATATTCTTTCTATTATTCGGAAGAATCAAGAGCCTTGCATCGCAAAATCGGCTTTCGGGAAATGTGCAATTGGAGCAAAATCGTTATTCAATAGCATGTCGATAAGGAGAAATTGGAGTGAGTATGAATAATCAGTTAGAGAAAATCTGGATCGTAGAATTAAGCCTGCTTGAAAAGCTGAAAGAAATCTGCAAAAAGCATGATCTGACATATTACGCTTCATGCGGTACGCTTCTGGGGACTGTTCGGCACAAAGGGTTTATTCCTTGGGACGACGATATGGATTTGTTTCTTTTATGGCCGGATTACCAGAAGCTCATGGAAGTCGCTCCGAAGGAATGCGAGTATCCGTATTTCTTTCAAAGCATTTATACTGAAAAAGACGCTATGCCAAGCGCCTGCAGATTAAGAAGAAGCGATACGACTGGATTTACCAGATGGGAAGATGAAAATGTTGGCCCAGCGTATGATCGCGGTATTTTTATTGACATTTTCCCTTTGTTCTATGTTCCGGATTCAGACGAGGACAGAGCAAAACAGAAAAAGCAGGTGATCGGTACTTGGGAATGCATCCGCGGATTTGATGCGATCATGCAAAAGAAACGGGGCGGTCATGTCAATAAAGAATATGAAAGCTATATTCCCAAGTATTTAGACTTCTGTGAGCGGAATAAAATAGAAAACCCAGATGAATTCAATATCGTAATATTAAAAAAAGCTTATTTGGAAGCGTGCGCTTCAGAAATGAACAGAACGAAAGAACTTGGCGCCACTTCCTCCAAGTGTCATCAGCCAAACCTGATGTGGAATACAGAATGGTATGATCATATCGTTGAATTGCCCTTTGAGAACACGACAATCAGTTGTCCGGCGGACTATGAAAAAGTGCTGGAAAAGCAATACGGTGACTGGCGGACGCCTGTTCGAGGCGGAGCACTGCATGAAATGGTCATTATTGATGCTGAAACTCCATGGAGGAAAAGCATTTTTGAATCGAAAATGATATGGTAAACATTGAATGTGGACATTGTAAGCATGATGAACATATAAAACAGCATACAAATTGAAGGAGAGAGTACGGTGAACTATACAGATAATATAGAGTTTAGCATAATTATACCGTGCTTTAATGTTAAAGAAGAATTAATTCGTCGTTCTTTAGATAGTATTTATGATCAATCTTATACAGAGTTTGAGGTAATTGTAGTTGATGACGGTAGTGCAGAAGAGTTTCATGACGCTCTGGTGAGACTATCGAATGAATACGGGGGCATAAAACTGATCACAACAAAAAACAATGGTGTTTCTGAGGCAAGAAATATTGGTGTATCTCATGCAAAGGGCGAGTATATAGCCTTTGTTGATGCTGATGATGTCGTAAAGAAGAACTTCCTTAAAGAAGCACATGATGCACTCGTCAAAACAAAGGCAGACTTTGTGATCGGTGGAACAAAATACGTTGACAATATTGTTTTGCTCTCCGATGAGCATGCTAATAATCCGGAAATCGAAATATATAAGGGTGATGATATTCGAAAACTATTCTGCAATTTAGGGTGTCTGAGACAAACGATCCGATTTGAAGATTCCTATGTTGGCAGAGGACCGGTTAGCAGAGTAGTACGGAAAAGTATTGCGGATATTACTCCATTTCGTAAAGGACTCATTGTTGGTGAGGACTTATTATGGAATTTAGAAATACTGTCGCATTGTAAAAGTGTATGTATTGTGAAGAGCCAATGGTATTTGTACTGGAAGAATCCAAATTCTGCTCTTCACCGATACAATCCAAATATGTATTTTGAGGTAAAGAATGCGATATCCATGATTGAACCACTATTTAACCTGAGTAATGATGACGAATATTTAACATTTATATATCTGATTATTGATTCGATAAAGACAATTAGAACATCCATATTTAATTTTAAAAGTAATGATAATGTTGGTCTTATACGGACAATAAAAAAGAAATTCTATTCAGAATGGCCATGGACGAAAATCGAAGAAAAACGTTTTTTTAGACTCTCTGGTTATGAACAAAAAATACTTGTAATCGTCTATCGACTACGTTTCCTACTGATATATTGGGAACTTAGAAATAGAAAGATTAACAACAGTTAACTATCCACCAATCCTTGTGAATGTAAACTACATATCATAGCGAGAAGAGTTGGACATATCGATTCTTGATTTCTAATAATGAAAGGATGGAAATTGGGATAGCAATTAAGTGTAATTGTCCCACACGTTGAACATGAAAAAAGCTTTAATCGTCACATTATATGGTGAGTATAACTTTGGAAATAGATTACAGAACTTTGCACTTCAAAAGGCTATCCAATCTTTTGACTATGAAGTTGATAATTTAACAATAATTCGCCCTTTGCAGAAATCATTTTTTGAAAACCTAAAGACTATGATTAAATCCACACTTGTTTTCCTCGGTGAGTCTAAATATAAAAATGCGATTGCAAAGGAAAAGCGCACAAAAAAGTTTTTGAAATTCAGAGATAGATATCTTAAAAATATAATATATATTCCGCGCACTGAGTTGGATAATAAAGATTGGTCCAATTATTATGTTGCAGTTGTTGGAAGTGATCAAGTCTGGCATAACTGGAAGACGGTTGATAATGAATTAAGTTATTATTATCTTTCTTTCATCGATCAGACCAAGCGGGTTTCTTATGCTGCGAGCTTTGGCTTTTCTTGTTTTCCAGAAGAAGATATCGAATCCCATCGTAGTGGCTTATATGGAATGCGATTTCTCTCTTGCCGTGAACAGGAGGGGTGCAAGCTGATTCAAGATCTTACAGGGCTTAAAGCACGGCGGGTTCTTGATCCAACACTACTTTTAACAAAAGATCAATGGTGTGAAATTGAAAAGAAACCTTCTTTCTTTGTTCCTAACCGCTATTTGATGACCTTTTTCCTAGGAGATATAACAAAGGAATATAAGCAAGAAATTGAGCATTTGAAATCTGAAAATAACTTGATAGAGATTAACATCAATAATCCTAATGACCCGAGACACTATGGTATTTCGCCAGATGAGTTTATTTGGTTGGTTCATCATGCAGAAGTAATCTGTACTGATTCTTTCCATTGTTCTGTTTTCAGTATAATTTTTAATAGAGGTCTAAGAGTTTTTGAACGTACAGGAAAGTACGAAGATATGTTTGGTAGATTGCGTGATCTGCTGGAGTTATTTGATCTAAGTGAACTTGCTTTTGGACATGGTACCAGAAGAAACTATAGCTCAAACTTGAGCAAAGAAGCTATAAAAAGATATGAACAAGAAAGAGATATCTCCTTTAAGTATTTAAGTAACGCTCTTGGAGTTAAGGATGAATAAAGAGCCAAGGGAATGGCTAAAACAAATCAGTTGAAATGGGGAGTGGTACTCTCCTATGCGCAAATGGTACTCGGCGTTGTGATTAGTATCGTCTATACGCCAGTTATGATACGTCTCTTAGGAAAGAGCGAGTACGGTCTTTATAGTACGGTTTCCTCTACCATTTCTATGTTGTCTATATTAAGTCTTGGTTTTAGTGCCAGTTACGTCCGCTTTTTTTTCAGGTTTTAAACAACAACGAGATACGGATAATATTGAGCGTTTGAATGGTCTCTTCCTTTCTTTGTTCTCAGTGATTGGTTTAATAGCTCTTCTGTGTGGATTGTTTCTAACCTTTTACCTTGAGCTTGTTTTTGATCGGGGATTCACGACACAAGAGTACGAGACAGCACGAATTCTTATGTTGCTGCTGACGGTGAATTTAGCATTTCACTTCCCTATGAGCGTGTTTTCTACGATCATTTCAGCTAACGAAAGGTTTGTTTTTTTAAAGTTGCTCGGAATGATTCGCACGATTCTTGGGCCGTTGGTGAATCTTCCGCTGCTATTAATGGGATTCCGATCAGTCGGTCTCGTAGTGTCTTCTTTGGCTTTTATCTGAGGAATGCTGAATCCGTAACCAATAGATATAATCCCGAAATAGAGGCGAAGGTGTTGCCGTTTTATGAGAAGCTGGATGCCTGCTATGATACGGAATCGTTATTGTATTGGAGGAGAGTACGCCGTGATCTTAAACGGTATATCTATGATGTTTATTGCGGTAATGATATGAATCCAGACCCATTTTTTGTCCACTGGAGTGACGATTTAATCAAATAAGCAAAGGAAAGCCATGGAAACAATTAAGAAGACTCCCAGTAAAAGGAATTGGAACACCAAATGAAATGTGGGAATGTATAGTCTACACGATGCGTATGAAAACAAATCTTCTGTATCTATACTATTATAGAAAATAGAAGAAAGAGCAAAGAAATATATCTTTATGAAAGAATCCTTACATGCACAATGAAGCTAATCGCTTTGTAATTCAATTATGGTTGACAAACACTTTCGTAATGAGGTTTAAAAAGAAACGAATTACTGATCCTGTTTGATCAATCCTTTATATATGGCATAAAGGAATAAATTATAAATGAAAAAGATACTCGTTGTTACCCTTGAAGGTACAAAAAATTTTGGCAATCGACTCCAACACTATGCGTTACAGCAAGTAGTAAAAAACTGCGGTTGTGATGTAGGAAGCCTAATGGTGAGACCTGCTCCCGTATATAAAAAAACGAAAATAATAAACATGGTCAAATCCATTTTTCTGATTTGTGGCATCAGAAAATACAGGGGAAGCGTCAGTCAAGGCAAGCGAACAGAAAAGTTTCTTGCTTTCAATAAACAGTACATTACAAATGCTGTCAATTTACCAGTAGGTAAAGTGCGTCGAGCGGATTGGGATAGTTATTCCTTTGTTATTACCGGAAGTGACCAGGTTTGGCATAACTGGCACAGCAGCTTTATACCAGATGAGCTCTCTTACTACTACCTGGAGTTCATTGATAAGGCGAAACGCATTAGCTATGCGCCAAGCTTTGGCTTTACGGCTTTTCCACCGGAGGATATCGAACGGCACAGGCGTGGCCTAATGGGGATGCACATGCTCTCCTGTCGGGAAATAGAGGGCTGCAAACTAATCAGGGAGTTGACAGGACGCGAGGCGCAGAAGGTACTTGATCCCACGTTGCTACTCACAGCAAATGAATGGTCAGAGATAGAAAAGAAACCGAGTTTTAAGATTTCAAACAAGTATTTGCTAAAGTTTTTCCTGGGAGAAGTTACAGAAGAATATCAGGCAGAGATCATGAGACTCGCCAAAGAGCGTGGGCTTCAAACCATCGACATCAATAACAAAAGTAATCCGAAGCATTACGCAATCGGTCCGGACGAATTCGTTTGGCTGGTTCATCATGCTGACACAATTTGTAAGGATTCCTTTCATGCGTCAGTGTTTTCTATCACGTTTGAATGTAATCTTCGTGTTTTCAAACGTGAACAGAAGGGCTTCAAGGACTTGTTCGGTCGCCTTCATGACTTGCTGGCACCGCTTGGGCTTATGGAATTGGTTTATGGAGAGGGGAATGGCTTGCGTACGACACTGAGCAAAGGCGCAAAACAGTACCTTGATAATGAGCGAGAAATGTCGCTGAAATACTTGAAACGAAGCGTGAATAACAATGAAAATTGAACGAACTAAAAATGCATCGAGAAATATAGTATTTGGTGTAGCTCTAAAGGCATACCAGATTCTTTTGCCGTTCGTAATGCGGACAGCGATGATATACTTTCTAGGAATACAATATCTCGGTCTGAACAGCCTGTTTTCATCAATTCTTCAGGTTCTTAATCTGGCAGAACTCGGCGTGGGATCAGCAATGGTTTACAGTATGTACAAACCAATTGCTGAAGATGATTTCATAACGATTTGTGCATTAATGCGACTTTACAAGAAATATTATCGAATCATTGGTGGTGTTATTCTTGCTGCTGGATTATCATTAGTCCCTTTTTTGATTCATCTTGTAAAAATTGATACTGTGCCGAAGGATATTAGTATCTATACTTTATATCTACTAAATTTAGGTACTACGGTCTTGACCTACTGGCTATTTGCATACAAGAATTGCCTTTTATCTGCATTCCAGAGAAATGATATTAAGAGTAAGATAAATATAGTTGTCTCTACTGTATGTTATTCTACTCAATTTGCAATCTTGTATTATTTGAGGAACTATTATGCTTATACCTGCGTTTTGCTTTTTTCCACTGTTTGTAATAATTTGATTACTGCAAGAATCGTTGATAAGAAATATCCGCATTTACTCCCGAAAGGAGAATTGCCTGAAGAAACAAGAAAAGCTATAAATCAACGAATTAAGGACTTGTTTACAGCAAAGCTTGGTGGAACTATCGTAGGATCAGCTGATACAATTGTGATTTCTGCATTTCTCGGATTAACAGTACTGGCTATTTATCAAAACTATTTTTTTATAATGCATTCTGTGATTGGTATTGTGATGGTAGTATTTTCGTCGACTGCAGCAGGGATTGGTAATAGCTTAGTTACTGAAACGAAAGAGAAAAATTATCATGATTTCCGTAAATTTGCATTTTTAATTAATTGGGGCGCTGTTATTTCAATCAGTTTTTTTATGTGCTTATATCAACCCTTCATTGAACTGTGGGTGGGAAAAGATCTTTTATTAGATTATAGTTTCGTTATATTGTTCTGCGTATACTTCTATGTATTTATTATTCAACAGCTTGCCTGCGTATATAAGGATGCGGGAGGAATCTGGCATTCAGATAGATTTCGTCCACTTATATCTGGTATAGTCAATCTTGTGTTAAATCTCTTATTTGTAAAACAGTGGGGCCTATATGCTATCATACTTTCTACAATACTGAGCTATGTATTTGTAGCAATGCCTTGGTTAATTCACAATCTTTTTACGTTGGTTTTAAATAGGAGTTCTAAAGAATATGTTTTGTTTATTCTAACGGGATTTATACTATCGTTTATAATAGGAGGAATCTGCTATTATATATGTACATTTATCAGATGTTCTCCTGTCATTGCGTTGATAGTTCGTTCAATTATTTGCTTGGCTGTAAGTAATTGTTTGCTTTTCCTTCTATATCGAAAACATGAAATGTATAACCCTATGTTGGATCTTATAGATAATATGCTGAATAAAAAGGCTCATACTTTGATTCAAAGACTTAAAACATAATTCTGAGGGAGTGTTTTTTATGGATAAAGTTGTCTTGTCAAATGGCGTGAATTTAAAACAATTATGTTTTGGCACTGGTATTAACGGGAAATATCGTTATGGGAATGCCGATTCTTTACAGAAAATTAGGTACTATGCCCGTAATCTTATTAAGGATAGGAGACAATTCAAAACTGATATTGGGTTTTCTTCTCTTATTGATGCTGCTATGAAGAATGATTGCTGTATGTTTGATACTTCTCGTGCATATGGTGGCTCCGAATATTTACTTGGAAAAGCTTTAAAGAAATATAATAGAAATGACTTTCAGATTATAACAAAGCTTCGCAATAAAGATCAGTATCAGAAAGATATCCGAGGAGCCATTGAAAAAAGTCTTAGCGAACTTGGGATGGATTTTGTGGATGTGTATCTTATGCATTGGCCTGTATCTGACTATTTCCTTGACAGCTGGAAGGAGATGGAGAACCTGTATAGGGATGGCCTATGTAAAGCGATAGGTGTGTGCAATTGTAATATTCATCACTTGAAGGAGATTGAGACTGTTGCTGAAATAATGCCCATGGTAAATGAAATTGAGTGCCATCCATTGTTTACACAGAATGAACTCAGGAAATATTGTCATGATAAGGATATTCAAATAATGGCCTATACTTCTACAGCAAGGATGGATGAACGACTCAAAAAAACAGTGCTAGTCCCTATCTCAAACAAATATGGTGTAACCATTGCGCAAACCATTCTTCGTTGGCATCAACAAATTGGTAATATTCCGATATTTAATTCTACTAAGGTAGATCATCTTATTGCGAATGCAAATATTAAGGGCTTTAATCTAACAGAAGAGGAAATTGAAAGTATTCTTCAAATCAACATTAATAGTCGGTTAAGATATGATCCAGATAATTGCGATTTCCGACAGTTGTAATTGAGGGAGGACGAATCATGAACATTATAAGCTATTATAGGAAAATGTCTATAATTCCGCTACTTAAATTGCGGTATAATCGAAATGTGAAAGGGAAAAGGGTTTATTTATATAAAAATAGCCGCCTATCGCTTCATTCAGATGCAAAGATAATAATTTATGGTTCTTTACATTTCAATTCAAATAAGGTTAGCAATTCTCGTTCTGAGGGCCTGCTTCGCATTGATCAAAACGCTCAGCTATTAGTTGAAGGTAATTTTAGATTATACTATGGATGCGATGTGGCGATATATAACAACGCTACACTTAGACTTGGTAGTGGTTTTATTAATGCAGGAGGACAAATTCGATGTGGTGAATCAATAACAATAGGAGATAACGTTGCAATTGGGCGAAACTTTTTCGTTCAAGATAGTGATTTTCATACGATTATAGACAGAAATGGGAATAGAAGGCCGAATACTTCCCCAGTTGTAATTGGAAATCATGTGTGGATTGGATCAAATGTTGTTGTGTTAAAAGGTGTTCACATTGGAGATAACGCAGTGATAGGGGCAGGAACAATTGTAACAAAAGACGTCCTGGCAAACACTGTTGTTGCCGGCACTCCAAACAGAGTATTGATGAACGAGATTTCTTGGGAATAAGTCGAATAAAGAACTATTGTAATGGAGCGATTCTGTGCTATGAAACATAAATGGCTTCCCAATGAACGGTGTACCGGTTGCGGAATGTGTGCAAATATATGCCCTGTAAATGCAATTGAGATGAAAGAAGATTCGAGTGGCTTTTTGTATCCTTCTTTCAACAGTAATTGTATCAACTGCGATCAATGCCAAAGACGGTGTGAAGCACGTTATTCAGTAAGAGATAATGCTAATTTTCTAACACCTAAGACTTTTGCTGCTTGGTCTAAGTCTTCAGAAACGAGGTTTCAAAGTACATCAGGAGGCATTTTTTCGGAACTTGCTAAGAGCATTCTGGATCTAGAAGGTTATGTGGCTGGCGCTGCGTATAATGATGATAATGAGGTTTCACATTGTTTAATACATTCTGATACTGAAATTGACAAGATCCGTCAATCAAAATATACGCAAAGCCATTTATGCGATGTTTTCAGAGAAGTAAAGAAACTATTGTTGAATGGAGATTACGTGCTTTTTTGCGGGACACCATGTCAAGTAGCCGCAATGTATTCATATTTGGTTAATTGTCCTATCGAAAAACTTTATACGGTGGACTTCATTTGTCGAGGTGTTAATTCACCCAAAGCCTACCGTTCATGGTTAAATGAAATAGAAAAAAAGCAGAATACAAAAGTTAAAAGAGTATGGTTTAAGTATAAAACTGGAGGATGGAAGAGTTCACCAAAAAGAACGAGATTAGACTTCGAGGATGGTCGGAGCCTTGTTTTAGAGGGAAATGATAACACATATATGTATGGGTATTTGTCTTCAAATCTTTATATAAGACCAAGCTGTGGAAACTGTGATTTTAAGGATGTACCACGTATCGCAGATATCACTTTAGGAGACTTTTGGGGAGTATCTGATACATTAGACGACGATAAGGGCACGTCACTCGTATTACTTAATAATTCTCATGGCATTGAATTGTTCGATACAATTAAGGATGGTATTGTATTTTATGAACGAGAATTCGAAGAGATTATTAAGGGCAATGTGTGTTTTAAGGAATCTGTGAAAATTCCCCAAAAGTCAAAGGCGTTTTTGAATTCCTTGGACAAGGGTGAATTCAGTTTTGTACTTAAAAAGTATATGAAAAAGTCAATTTTTAAGCGAGTTTTTAATAAATGTATTTCTTTTATGAAAAGCATATAATGTGAACTTCCCGAGAAATTATCTCTCGACTTGATTTGAGCTACTCCCGACCAGCGCGACTCTTGATGAATTGTAAGCGTCAAAGGAGACTAAGACAGGTATGGGGCCCGCCGGCGGCGGGCCCCATGAAGGAGTGAAATCAAGTATTTGCCATGGCGCTGCATTGTGGCGGAGCATACTGAGGAACAAGCTCTGAGGCCCAGGCTGCTGAGCCCGCTGCAGCTCGTTTTGGGGCTTCGGTCAGCGCCCAGGTCAGATAACGGTACGGATCAAGATCGCTTTCCTTTGCCGTCTCGATCAGGCTGAACAGGATCGCGCTGCACCGGGCCCCGCCGGTGGTGTTGGCGAACAGGAAGTTCTTCCGGGAGATCACGAAGGGCTTGATGCTCCGTTCCGCCCGGTTGTTGCTGAGTTCAATGCGGCCATCCAAAAGGTAGGCGTTCAATTCCGTCCATTGGTTCTTCAGGTAGTTCAGCGCGATCCCCAGCTTGGATTTTGGCGCGGCGTTCCTGGTATTTGCCCATGCCTGCATTGCGTCCAGAACAGGCTTTTCCTGTTCCAGCCGCTTCTGCTTCCGTTCCTCCGGCGGGAGAGCCTTGAACTGTTCCTCCAGCTTAAACAGTTGGCTGCAAAAGGCCACGCCCTGCTCCGCCGTGGGGGAGCGTTTGCCTTTGGGAACTGCTTTCAGCGCCTCGTCAAACTTCCGCCGGGCATGCGCCCAACAACCGACCCGGGTCGCACCGTCCACAGCATTGTAGCCGGAATATCCGTCCGTCTGCAAATAACCGCGGAAGCCGTTCAGGAACGCCTTTGGGTATTCCTGTCCCCGTCCGGGCTGGTACTCATACAGGACGATGGGATGTTCGGCGTCTCCGCTTGTGCGGTAATGCCACATGAAGCTCTTGGTCTGCGCCGGCCTTCCTTCTTCATGCAAAACCTGCAGCTCTGTCTCGTCCGCATGGAGCAGATCATGCGCAAGCAAGTGCTGATGGAGCGCATCATAGACAGGAGCCAGCCAGTCCTCCGTGCTGCGGAGCAGCCAGTTGGACATGGTCTGCCGGGATAGAAGGACTCCCTGGCGGTTCCATTCCTGCTCCTGCCGGTACAGGGGAGACCCCATCACGAACTTCTGTACGGCGATATGGGCAACAGCCTCCGCCGACGCGCCGCTTCCGGGGATCAGGGCGGGCTCCTTCGGCGTTTTCAGGATCGGCGTGGAGATGTCGTTCTCCTTACAGTTCCCGCAGCCGTAGTTGTAGTAGATATCCCGGTGCAGGACTGCCTTTGCCGGTATGATCTGCACCGTCTCCCGCACCTCGGTCCCGATGAACTGCATGGTCTCGCCGCACTGCGGGCAAAGACGTTCCTCCTCCGGAAGCGTGTGCTCGACCTCAATGACCTCCACGTTGCTCGGGAGGATATCCCGCGCGCTTCCGGACTTCCTTTTCCGGCTATGCGCGCGCACTTCGACCGCAGGGCTTTCTGATGCGACCGCCTCTTCCTCGGCATAGACCTCCGCCTCGTTGAAAAGCATGCTGAGCTGCTCGCTCACTTCCTCCGTCGCTTTCTCGGAGGAAGGTCCGAACTGCTTGCTCCGAACGACCCGCAGCTGCTCAAGCAGCCAGCGGTTCTGTGCTTTCAGTTCTTCGTATTCCGCGCGGGAGATGGTTACCGTTTCCGCGTTGCTTGTTACTATTTCCTTCGTTTCCATGTCTACATTATACCATGAAACGACTGAGTATTCCGGCCTAGTAGTACCACGAATCCGGTAAAATGGAAACCGCAATTCCGGCATAAAGGAAACCGCCGTTCCGGCGAAATGGAAACCGTTTAATGACGCACCTATAATGTA
>JAEEGL015455283.1_pt1 | contig 31185 bp, 28 predicted proteins | sample 9134231 | NCBI WGS metagenome assembly JAEEGL01 (sample SAMN16246548, study PRJNA631951) | gut metagenome | biome: gut microbiome; feature: rumen; material: fiber-attached | host: Bos | place: Iran: Karaj | collected 2018-10
ACATATATTGCGGTGAGAATAGCCATTGCTATAACGCAGACCTCATAAGGAATGTCAAACGCCATGCCGAAAAGACGGCTCAGGCCGTTGTAAAGGGAGGCGGTATAAGGGATAAGGAAAATAAATACTACAACGGATGAAATCAGCTTGAGCGATTTGGAATCAAAACGCTCGGCAAAGAACTGGGGCATTGTGGCGCTCGAAAGCTGCTGAGTCATAATACGGGTTCTTCTGCCGAGTATTGCCCAGGCGAGAAGCGAGCCGAGGAAGGCGTTCATAAGCCCTATCCAGGAGCTGGCAATGCCGTATTTCCAGCCGAACTGACCGGCGTAGCCGACAAATACAACTGCGGAAAAATAACTTGTGCCGTAAGCAAACGCCGTAAGCCACGGGCCTACGCTTCTGCCGCCGAGAACGAAGCCGTTGACATCTGTTGAGTGTCTGCGGCAGTAAATTCCGACACCTATCATAACGGCAAAGAAAACTACCAGCATGATAACTTTGATTGCAAGATCCATAATGCAACCTCCTTTTTTTCTGATAAAAAAACGCCCCCAGCTTACGCTGAGGGCGAATAAATCCGCGGTACCACCTCAATTACCGGATAAACCGGTCTCTCAGGCCAAACAGCCTTGACGCTTTAACGGGCGAACCCGGCACAGCCTACTCGGAAAACCTTTCGGTGAGCTGCTCTGAAGGGTAATTGGAGAGACGCGCCTTTCTGCCTTGCACCGCCCGGCAGCTCTCTGAAAAGACTTATCGCCGCTCTACTGATTCTTCGTCATCGCATCGATATTGCCGATATTTTAGCACCGTGTGAAAAATTTGTCAATACACAAATTGCGGAATATGCCGAATTTTTCAGGATAAGATTTTTTTTAATCGTTGAAACAGCGGATAATAAATGATATAATCATATAAACAAATCCCGGGAGGGGAGAATGATGAGCTTAAATGAAACAGTATCCGCCGAAAGAATACATATCGGCTTTTTCGGCATGAGAAACGCAGGCAAATCCAGCCTCGTAAACGCCGTTACAAATCAGGATGTGAGCCTTGTTTCGCCCGTCAAGGGTACAACCACAGACCCTGTTACAAAAGCTATGGAGATACTTCCTCTGGGCCCGGTGCTTATCACGGACACTCCGGGTATCGATGACGAGGGAGAGCTCGGCTCAATGAGGGCGGGCAGAGCAAAAAAAGCGCTCGAAAAAACAGATGTCGCAATACTTGCGGCAGATATCAGCCTGCCTCTGTCGGATGAGGATAAAGAACTTGTTGAGTTTTTCAAAGAGAAAAAGATTCCTTATATAATTGCACGCACAAAAAGCGACCTGCTCACAGGCAAAGCGGAGCTTGCCGAAAACGAGATTGCCGTGAGCAGCGTAACGCGCGAGGGCGTAGAGGAGCTCAAAGAGGCAATCGGCAGAATCGCGAAATCGGCAAAAACCGAAAAGTTTGTTATTGCCGACCTTCTTGATGAAGGTGACTGCGTTATGCTCGTAATACCCATCGATTCATCCGCTCCCAAAGGCAGGATTATCCTGCCGCAGCAGCAGGTTCTCAGAGAGCTTCTTGACAGGCATATAAGCGTTATATGCTGTCAGCCGCAGGAGATAAAAGGAATGCTTTCACACCTTTATAAAGAGCCTGACCTTGTCATAACTGATTCGCAGGCATTTGAGAAAGTGGCGGGGGATGTCCCCGTGAGCATACCTCTTACATCATTTTCAATTCTTTTTGCGAGATACAAAGGCAATCTTGAAGCGCTTGTCAGCGGCGCAAAGGCGCTTGCCGGCATAAAAACCGGTGACAGGATACTCATATCCGAGGGCTGCACCCACCACAGGCAGTGCGAGGATATCGGCACAGTCAAAATACCCGGTATGATAAAGAAATACACCGGTGCCGAGCCCGCGTTTGAATTTACCTCCGGGGGCGGTTTCCCCGATGATTTATCGCCGTATTCGCTTGTCGTGCACTGCGGCGGCTGTATGCTCACCGAAAAAGAGATGATGAACCGTATAAACGGGGCAGTCAATGCCGGGGTGCCTATAGTAAATTACGGAGTTCTTATGGCTTATATCAGAGGCATACTTCCGAGAAGCCTCGCGTTTTTTGATAAATAACACAAGCAAGACACCCGCCGTTACGGCGGGTGTCTGTATTATGCTTCTTTGCTTTTTTTATCTTCTTTTTCTTCGGACGAGGGCTTCGCGTCATTCTCATCCGGTATGGAATCCTCTGTGCCGAAAAGCTTTATATCCTTACGCTTCTTGGTGCTGTCCGGTCTGTCAATCATATTCATAAGATATTTATACCTTATGAGAGTAATCGCGGGATGATTGCGCTTGAAATCAACAAGCCGTTTGTTTTCCAATATCGCTTTTCTGTAAACCTCGCTTTCGGAAATGGCGGTTTTGATGTTTTCAATCTGCTCGGAAGTAAAGTCAACGCTTTTCTGAAGCTCGGTTACCGCCGTGTGCTGGAAATGCTTGAGAGCTCTTATCGTGTCCTTGAGGTCGGCAAAGGTCGTGGCAAGGTCACAGATAAGCACCGTATAAAGCACGAAGCTTATTGAGTAGAGGAGCTTCTCATTCATAATTGAAAACAGCTCATACAGCGCGGGCAGAATAAATTTAACTATAAGCACCGAGCCTGCTGCGAAAAACAGCAGACCTTTGAGATATACTCTGCCGTTTATGTTGAATTTGCGGTCCGAATAATCCCACCACATCGCGTGAAAGAGCTTTTCCATGGTGAAATGAGTGGCGTATTCGAGTATGCCCGTGAGCAGGAAGCCCGCAATGGCGATGTATACGGGGTTGTCGATTATCCCGTAAATCATGAAATCGCATATCAGAGCGGCAAAGCCGTAAATGGGGCATATAGGCCCGAAGAGGAAACCTCTTTTGACGGCTTTCCCGTCGCGTATAAGGTAAAGAAGGGTCTCAGTAATCCATCCGATAACCGAAAAAATCAGGAATATCAGGAAATACTGGCAAATTTTAATCAGCATCTGTTTCTGTCTTTCTGACGATTTCGTCGTAAACTTTGTTGAACCTTTCCGAAACGGAAAAATAGTCCTGCGTTGCGCAGTATTTATCCGCGGCGGTAAGCAGCCAGGCTCCGAGTGAGCCGGGCATTTTTTTGCTCAGCGGGAACATGTGCGCAAGAATCATATTGCGCTGCATATTACTGAGCGCGCCGAAATGCTCGTTTATGTTTTTGACCGATTCCCGGGGATGATAGAAAATGTGGTTTTCGTCGTGCTTCTCAGTGTACCACTCATAAAGATAAAAGTCGTGCAGGAGAGAGGCCCTTACGATTTCCCTTGTGTGTGAAGCGTTGAGCGCACAGCACATTTTAAGCACGCAATATGACACATAGACCGAGTGAAAATGCGTGTTGATTTCTCCGTGATGGCGGTACTGAGTCATGCTTTTGACCAGGTCGTCGCGGAGCAGATCTTTGTTTATTTCACAATATTTGTTGATGAAGAATTCCTCTTTGCCGAGGTCCATCGGTTTTACATCACTGATTTTTATATTCAACTTTAAATCACCGGAATCCTGCAAAAAAGCCCGCCAGAGGCGGGCTTTCTCTGTGTTGAATGGTTTTTACTTTGCAATAAAGAGAACGATAAGTGTCGCAAGAAGTGAAAGCACGAAGAAAGTGCCCGCAACTATCTTGGTGATTTTAACAAGCTTATCTTCCATAGTCCTGCCCTTATTTTTGCCGAGAAATGTTTCTGCACCGCCGGCAATCGCGCCGAGACCGTCTGAGCGGCCCTCCTGCATAAGGACTATGATGATGAGTACTATTGAAGTTACAAAGAGAATTGCTCCCAATAATATTTCATACCAAGGCATAATAATACTGACCTCCGTCACACAATTTTACTGATGCATTTTAACACATATATAATACAAATGCAAGAACTTTTTTTGCGAATTTATTTATTGCCCCTGCGCGCTTCAAATGCCTCAAGATACGGGCGCTCTCTTTTTGCCTTCCATGCGTAGTAGCGCGGGTACAGGCTCTTTGCGGGCAGGGGGTCGATTCTCACGGCAATCGCGCCGCATCTGTTGGCGGCTTTTATGTCTGAAAAAAGCTGGTCGCCGAGCATGGCGAGCTCAGTAATATCAATGCCCATTCTCGCCGCCGCCTTTCTGAGCCCTCTTGTGCCGGGCTTTTTTGCCAGATGCACAAACGGAATGCCTCCGAGGTAGCGTGAGATGATTTTAACTCTGAAATATGTGCCGTTTGATATAAGAGTAACCGGAAAGCCGGCATCGATTGTTTCCCTGACCCATTCCTTTACGCCCGGAGCGTAGTTAAGGGTGCCGTCGGGGGCCACAACATTGTCAATATCCAGCCCGACCGCCCGTGCTCCCATTGAGCGCAGGTCCTCGGGGGTGACGTCCGTGAGCGAAGCAAACCGGTACGCCGGCATAAGAAGCTCCTGCTTAGTCATTTTTACGCGACCATTGAGCCGAGAAAAGCAATAAACAGAGACTTGAGGAAGGGTGTTACATCAAAGCCGACGGGTACTGCCGTGATGCTGTCGTTTACGGTGAATGAAATGTTTTCAAACCAGGTGTTCTGAGTTGATTTGGTCTTTGCGTCATATACAGAGAGAAGTTTAAGAGTGTCGCCGTCATAGTAGAATTTAAGAGTCACCTGAGCTCCGTCGTTGAACTGCTCAACATAGTATTTTTTGCCGTCAAGCTCTTCCTCGTAGCTCTTCTCAAAGTGGGTGATACCCTTTGTGAGGCCTACCGCGTTCTTAATAAGCGCCGAAACATCGATTTTAACAAGGCCGGTGTTGTCAAGCTTGGCATAGAAGAAGGGGAGCATGGGGAAATAAGCGTAAGCAGTACCGTCGCGCAGCACAACCCTTACGGTTATAAAACCGTTGTTCCAGTCAAAGGCGGCCGCGTCGCCGTCAATATAATATGTGTCAGTGGATGAGCCGAGAATTGTATTGCCCGCGGTGAGGGTTACGGACATTTCTTTTGAGTTGCTAACTTTGTCAAGCAAAGCGTCTGTCTTTGTGCCTGCGGCAAAGCCGCACACGGAAAACAATATGGCAATAATAAGCGCTGCAGCAACAGCTGCCGTGATTCTCTTTTTCATAATGAATTCTCCTTTATCCGTCTTGTTTTATTTATGATAAGCCGAGCATCCTGCCGATTATGTCGGACCAGTTGCCGAATATGCCGATGAGGAAATCAAATACGCCGAAATCAACGAAGCCGTCATCAACGATTTTTACGCTGCCCGCATTGCCGGAGCCGATAAGGAACGCCTGAGTGTAGACTATGCCGCCTTCGCCGAACACTTCAGCTCTGACATAGCTTCCGGTTTTGTCTGCGTAATCGTCAATGTCAAACACAGCCCCGTCTGCCTTTGTGGTTGTAACCAGTTTGCCGTTTGAAATCCATCTTACGATAAGGGCGTTTTCGCTTTCAATGGAAATTGTGCCGTCCTGATTGCTGACTTCAATGCCTGTTATCATCGGCTGAGTGCGGGCAAAGCAGAAGCCCTCGTCGTCAAGCACGCTGTAGGTGATGCCTATGTCGTCGTCGGCATCCGCCTCACCCTTTTCTATGGCGGTCGCTTTCGCGTCCATGGCAAGGGCGGCGTCCTTCACTGCTTTGCTCAGCTCGCTTTCGCCGTATAATTCTTCAAGCGCTTTGTAAATCTCGGTGAGCTCGTCCGGGTTTCCGAGGCAGTGTGAAGCACCGAAAAATTCGCCGTTTGCAAGAGCGTTTCTCAGAGCCGCGGATGTTTTTTGAGGCATAAGGGCATAGACAAAGCCCGTGTCGATTTTATCAAGCTGATGAGCATCGCTTGAGCAGATTGCAAAAATATTTTTGCCGTTGGGGGCAAATCTCATAAGAAGAATATCCCAGAGAATGCGGTCAAACCTTGTCCTCGCGTCGCCCTTGGAGTTCATATCTATTCCGAGGCAGCTGTCATATTTGTCAAGCAGCTTTGCCCACTTGTTTACGTGATACCAATACTGAAACTCGTCTGTGTTATACGCGTTTGCGCTGCGGATTTCATACCTTGCCTTGGAGTATTCGCCCGGGTGGTTTATAACACTGAGGCCGCCCGCTCTGTCAACACCCTTGATAGCGTCGGTATAGGTGGTGATGCTGTTGTTATGGTAGTCTGCAAACCAGCTGTTCACGTGAGCGTTTACGGACACTGCGTTGTTCTCAATTCCGTAGGGCACACGCATTATTTCTCTGCCGTCGGAAAGCACAAGGTAATCATCACCGTTTCTTTCGGTGAGAGTGTAAGCCGTTCCGTTTGCAAATGAGCCTTCCCTGCCGAGATAGTCAAGCTCACCCTTGCTTTTGCCCACAAGGCTCAGAGCTCCGTGGATAAGCTTGCTGGAGTTTTCATACTCCCAGGAGTAGTTTACTGTGCCGTGGTCGGTGACCGCGACTATGTCAAAGTCTGTCTGAGCGTGGCGCTCAAGGTTCTGCCTGAGGGTGGGTGTGCCGTCGGAGGCGTTTGTATGGTTGTGCAGCGCGGTTTTGTATGCGGTCACGCCGTTCCAGTCAACGCCGGCATAAGGGTTTGTTATTCTGCGGCTTCCTTCCGCCCCGCCCGCTGAAGCCGTGAAACAGACACAGCACGCCATAATTACGGCAAGCAGCACGGAAAGAATCTTTTTTGTGTTCATAATCCTTCACCCCTTTGCGTATTTATTCTATTTTACTACTTCGGTGCGCTTATGTCAAATAATGCTTTTTATATTAACGAATAAAAGAATTATGTGGACATTGATGCCGTCATGTTGTAAAATAAATAAGAATTTAATCTTGGAAGTGCTAATATGGAAAACTATATCAACAGTTACATCAGGCCCCGTATTCAGGGCGACGGCGGCGAGATTGAGTATCTCAGCCGCGAGGGCGATGAGGTCACGGTGGTATTCAGAGGCGAATGCTCCAAATGCCTCATACTTGACCGGTGCATAAAGTGGATTGAGCAGAGGGCTCTGGAAGACACCGGGGAGGCAATAAAAATCAACGGCATAAGAAAGAGACCGTATTTTCAGGACAGATGAGGTGCTCGTATGGCTCAGATAAAGGTTGAAAGAAGGAGTATGCGTGTGCAGGAATGGATTGACCTGCGCTTCGGCTGGCTCAAAAGGCACATATACTCCGAAAAATATGAGATAGACTGCTTCACCGTGCGAGAGGCAAGGCAGACTTCTGAGATGCAGTTTGAGTTTTATGATGAAAAGCCCAGACCGCTTAAAAAGGGTGATTTGTATTTCACCCCCGACGGCACCGCCTTTATTGAGGCGGAGCTTGATGTGCCGCCTTCTCTCAGAGGCAGGGACTACTGCTTCCTGCTGAAAACCGCGGCGGAAATGATTGTAAAGGTAAACGGAAAATATGCCGGCGGAATAGACCCCAACAGGGAGAGATTCGACCTTTCAAGCATCGTGCCGGATACTCATATCAAAATTGAAATTACCGGCTACAACCGCTCAAAGCCCGATGATGAAAGAAACCCCGAATCCCTTTCCGTGAGAGGGTGCAGGCAGATTTTTGAGGGCGGGTATCTCGCCGTGGTTGACACCGGCGTGCAGTCGCTCGTCTATGATGTTGAGCTGCTGACCGATGCCGCCTCCTGCGGGCTTTTCAGCGAAGATTTCTCGGCCCTTGTTTACAGGCATCTTGATAAGGCCATGAGCATGATTGACTATGATAATGTGCTGAGTGAGGATGTGCGCTCGGCGGCGGAGTATCTTGAGCTTAATGTTTTTTCCGATAAGCTTTACAGGGGCTCCGGTTCGGTTGAGCTTGTGGCTCATTCACATCTTGATATCGCCTATTACTGGCGGCGCATTCACTCGGTGCAGAAGAATATGCGCACCGTGCTCATTCAGCTGCGCCTTATGGATAAATATCCCGAGTTCAGGTATTCCCACACTCAGGCCTACACCTACGAAACTCTTGAAAAATATTACCCCGAGGTTTTTGAGGAGCTTGCCCGCAGGATTGAGGAAGGCAGATTCGAGCCGGCCGGCGGTATGTATGTGGAGCCGGACTGCAATATTCCATCGGCGGAAAGCCTGATACGACAGTGCCTCTATGGGCAGACATATTTCAGAGAGAAATTCGGCATAACCGTTAATAACGCCTGGCTGCCCGATGTGTTCGGCAACAGCTGGATTCTGCCGCAGATACTCAAAAAGAGCGGCATGGATTATTTCGTTTCAAATAAAATGTCCACCTGGAATGACACAAACCGTTTTCCGCACAACAATTTTATATGGCGGGGGATTGACGGCACGGAAATCTATGCCTGTGTGCCGCCGACTCACTTCATTTCCTGGAATATGCCGTCTCAGGTGCAGGGCAACTGGGATGCTTTTCAGGATAAGGATACCGGAACGTCCACAATGCAGATGTTCGGCTACGGTGACGGCGGAAGCGGCGTGACCGAAGAAATGCTCGAGTATATGCGCCGTTTCAGCCGGCTTTCTGTTATGCCCGAAACAAAGCATGTGAGCGGCAGCGATTTCCTTGAGAGAAATTTTACGCCCGAAAAGCCGCTTGCCGTATGGGACGATGAGCTTTACCTTGAAATGCACAGGGGTACTTTCACCACAAAGGCGAAGCTGAAGGATTACAACAGGAAGGCGGAATATCTTTTCAGGGAGGCGGAGCTTGTTTCCCTTCTCAGGAGCGAAAAAGGGGAGGAATACCCCGCCGACGAGATAAGAGAAGCTTATAAAAAGCTTATGATAAACCAGTTTCACGATATCCTCCCGGGCAGCCATATCACACCCGTTTACAGAGACGCGATTGCCGATTATGAGGAAATCACAGCTCTCCTTACACGCATAATCGGCACCGGAGACAGATACTTCAACTCTCTTAATTTTCCCCGCGAAGAGGTGACGTTTATTCCGGACGAAAGCGGCAGCTTCATAAGAAAGGGTGTCAAGGGCAGATTTACAAAGGCGGATTTGCCCGCCCTCTCCTGCGGAGATATAGCTTATGAAAACGCGGATGAGTGGATAAAAATCACACCCGACAGCGTCGAAACGCCTTTCTATAAAGCGCTTCTTGCTCAGGACGGGAGCTTTCTTTCGCTCTTTGATAAAGAGCTTGAGCGCGAGTGGGTCAAAGGCGAATTCAACACCCTTAAGCTATATGATGACCGCCCCGGCAACTATGACGCCTGGGATATTCTGCCCGATTACAAAGAGCATCCCGTGCCGGTTGAAACCGCTGAGCCGCTCAGGTTTATGTGCTCAGACGGGGAGTGCGCCGAGTTCTGCGCACTGCTCAAAGCGGGGGAGAGTTACTGGTGCAGGATAATCAGGTTTTTCCGCCGATCAAGAGGTATAGAGGTTGAAAATATCGTTGACTGGAAAGAGAAACACAAGCTTGCCAAAGCAGCGTTCGGCTGCAAAGTGCTGTCAAGAGAGCTTGTGTGCGACACCTCGGCGGGTTATATACGCAGGCCGACCCATACCAATACGAGCTGGCAGCAGGCGAGGTTTGAGGTCTGCACTCATAACTGGTGCGACATATCCGAAACCTCGGGCGGCATAGCGATAATAAACGAAAACAAATACGGTGCAGGCGCGCAGGGCAGCTGTGTCACTCTCTCACTCCTTCGCGCGCCCGAAAGGCCCGACCCCACCTCCGATACCGGGCTGCACAACTTCTGCTATATGATTTACCCGCATGCCGGTGATTTCATAAGCGCGAAAATCAACAGGAAAGCGCTTGAATACAATGTGCCGCTGATGAAAAACGATATTGATTACTGCGGCCCCGATTTCGCGCCGCTCTGCCTGCAGAGTATGAAGCTCAGCGAAGACGGCACTATGGCGGTCTACCGCCTGAGCGAGCAGGACGGCATGAGAGGCAGGCTTGATTTGGGCAGGAAGATGAAAGTACTCAACATGCTTGAAGATGAAATCGGAGAAACCGACTGCGTGGAATACTCACCATTTGAAATAATAACGTTAGGAGCGGAAATATGACTGATTTTGAATACTGGTGCTCACTTGATCCCGAAACCGAAAAAGAGCTGAAATCCCTTGACGCGAAAGAGCTGGACGACAGATTTTACAAGACTCTGGAATTCGGCACCGGCGGCATGAGGGGTATTATGGGCGCAGGCCCCAACAGGATGAACAGATATACCGTCGCCAAGGCGACAGAAGGGCTTGCAAATTATCTGGCGGATACCGCGGGGGGCAGTCTCAGCGTTGCCGTTGCCTATGACTCGCGCAACAATTCGCCCGATTTTGCCCGCACGGCAGCCGGTGTGCTTGCCGCTCACGGCATAAAGGTGCATATCTTCGGCACTCTTATGCCCACCCCCGTGCTCTCATTCGCCGTAAGGCACCTCGGCTGCAGTGCCGGTATAGTCTGCACGGCTAGTCATAATCCCAAGGAGTATAACGGCTATAAAGTATATAACTCCGACGGTTGTCAGCTCTGCCCCTCAGACGCGGACCGCCTTATACAGTATGTAAACGCGGCTGTGGATGTTAAGAGCATACGTGTTCTTACTCCCGGCGAAGCGGGCGGGCTCATCGGGACCATCGGCCCCGAGGTGCTTGAGGCCTTCCTCAGCGAAGTGAAAAAGCTGAGCATTTACCCCGAAAAATCCGACCTTAAAATAGTTTATACTCCGCTTCACGGCACGGGCAATATTCCCGTAAGACGCATCCTTGAGGGCAGAAACGTTTCGGTAGTGAAAGAGCAGGAGAAGCCGGACGGCAATTTCTCCACCGTGCGTTCACCCAATCCCGAGGAGAAGGATGCCCTCAACCTCGCCATTGAGCAGGCCGGCAGAGAGGGCGCGGATATAGTTATCGGCACCGACCCGGACTGTGACAGAGTCGGCGTTGCGGTAAGGCAGGGCGACAGATTTGTGCTGCTCACCGGCAATCAGACCGGAGCGCTTCTGCTCGACTTTGTGCTCAGAGCGAAAAAAGATAACCTGCCCGCGAATCCCGCGGTTGTCACGACCATAGTTACCGGCTCTCTCGGCGCGGATATCGCGAGGAAGTACGGCTGCGAGGTTGTTTACACTCTCACCGGTTTCAAGTTTATCGGCGGCAAAATCGGGGAGTGGGAGAAGGACGGCAGCCACAGCTATGTATTCGGCTATGAGGAGAGCTACGGCTATCTTGCGGGCACCTTTGCAAGGGACAAAGACGCAGTTTCCGCCTCAATGCTCGTAGCAGAGATGGCGGCATATCACAAGAATAACGGCAGGACCCTCGTTGACGCTCTTGAAAACCTCTGGAGCGAATACGGCTATTACCTTGACTCTCTTGAAACCGTGGTGCTTAAGGGCAAGGAGGGCAGCGAGAAAATCCGCGCCTCCATGGCTGCAATGAGAAGCGCCGGCAAAGCCCTCTTTAATGACTGCAAAGAGGTTGAGGATTATTCAGAAGGCTTCCGCGGCCTGCCCAAAGAGAATGTTCTCCGTTTTATATTTGAAGACGGCTCCTGGGCCGCCGCAAGGCCCTCCGGCACCGAGCCCAAGCTGAAGCTATATTTCTCGGTGAAGGGCAAAGACAGAGACTCGGCCGCCGCAAGATGCGAAAAGATAAAAGAAATATTACTCGGCATGATAAAATAGTATTTCGTAGAGCAAGCATATATTCTTGCCGCACACAGGATATGCGGAGCATAATTATTCCGCGCGTTTACGCACGGTCGGCACGGATGTATCCGTGCCCTACGGAGATTAAACAAAAAACTTACTGAAAGCATAATAAACTTCGCTCGTATGGCAAGCATACATACTTGCCGCGCACGGGATATGCAGAGCATAAAGCGGCAGGGAACACCCCTGCCGCTTTTGCCGCAAAACTTCGTCTTTGGTTAAAAACTATATCTTGCATTATTATAAACAATATGATACAATATATTGAATTATTATGTTTCTGTGAGGGCGGGCAGAATGAGTATAAAAAGAGTTTTTGCATTGGTAATTACTTTGATTCTTCTCGGCACATCGGTTTTTGCCGGGGCGGATTTTTCCGCGTTTCTCGGTGGGATAGAATCAAGAGCGGAAGATCCGAATGATGAACCGGCTTTATCCGATTATTATTCGGGCAAGGTCGGCAAGCTTGATTGGGTAATTAACAGGCAGGAGAAAACCCTCACGATTACCGTTGACGGCAATATGCCTTCATTTTTATACGACACACCGCCGTGGAAATCTTACACTAATTACTTCAGTAAACTTATAATCTCTGATGGTTGCACAGGGATAGGTGATTCGGCGTTTTTGGGGTGCGGTAATATTATTGATGTACTTGTTCCCGATAGCGTTACGAGCATAGGTGATAATGCATTTTCACATTGCAGTTCCATTAGAGTCTTCTCAATTCCTAAAAATGTTATTAGCATAGGTAATAATGCTTTTGAATGTTGCTCCGGTCTTGTTATTATATCTATTCCGGATGGTGTTACAAGTATTGGCGCATCAGCGTTCGAAAGATGCACTCGGCTTACTAGTGTGATTGTACCAAATTCTGTTGAAGAAATTGGTATGCGTGCTTTTGCTTATTGCAATTGTCTTTTTTATGTTACTCTTCCGAATAATTCAGTTAAAATCGGTTCTTATGCGTTTGAGTATTGTTCTGCTCTACGGAGCATAATAATTCCGGATACTGCCGCTGAACTTGGTATGTATGCTTTTTATGGTTGTTCCCGTTTGGAATCTGTTTTGGTAGGAACAGGAATTAATTCTATTGAATACTGCACTTTTAAGAATTGTAATTTGTTAAAATTTTTTACAATAAAAAACTCGTCATGTTATATATGCATAGGTTCAATTCCCGCTTGCACCACTATAGTCGGGTTTTCAGATTCAACTGCAGAACAGTTCTCAAATAATAATGGGTATGTATTTAAGACGATAGCTGACCACGAACATGTGTATGATTATTCTTGTGATGAAGTGTGTAATGATTGTGGCTTTATCAGAGAAATAAATGAACATCTTTTTGTTGAGGAGTACACGGGCGTTTTTGAACCTACTTGTACGGAGCAGGGGGGAAGCGTTAAGATTTGCGAAAAATGTGGGGTTTATCTATTAACCGTATACCCTCCGCTCGGTCATGACTTGGGCGAGGAAGAAATTATAATTGAACCTACCTGCAAGTCATACGGGCAGGCGGCGAGAAAATGTAGAAGATGTTTAAAATATTACTGTGGAAGAGAGCTTCCGAAAAGTGAACATATTGATTCCGCCTGCAACGGAATATGCGAAAAATGCCACAGCACATTTACACCCAATTATATGTGTGGGGGAATTCTTTCCGACGGCGTTTTCTGGAAGCTGACAGCTGACGGAGAGCTTATAGTGTTTGGTGCAGGGACTGTTAATGATAATTCAATGCCTGAGTGGATAGTACAGCAGACAGAGCAGACAATATCTCAGGAAGATTCTCATCAAGATCAAGAAAATACATCTTTCACTTATTCAAATCCATTCGCACCGACTGAAAAAATACAATCTTTTGAAGCGTATTCTTTTATCATAGATATCAGCGCGATGTTAGAAGATGAAAGACAGTCTTATGATAACAACATAAATAATCCTTCTGAAACCACAACTGCTGGGCTTACTAGGAAAGGCAGTTCTAAAGAGGATACTGTTCCGCCTGCTGTTGGCGCGGCGGATGCTGCAAAAGCAGACGATGCTCTGGCTGCGGATACTCCTACCAGAGTAGATTCAGCGAAGGATACCGCTTTTTTTGCCTGGCGTTCGTATGTAAAAAAAATTACGGTGCTCGATGGTATTACAGGTATAGGGATGAACACATTTAAGGGCTGTTACAATGCCGCGGAAGTCAGCCTTGCCGACAGCGTAACCTTTATCGGAGAAAAGGCCTTTGCCAATTGCAATTCTCTTAAAACCGTTCCCGTATCCGACAGAGTGTCTTTTATTGATCCTCTTGCGTTTGACGGATGCAAAGATGTTGCGATCTCCTGCTTCGACGGCTCTTATGCAAACGCTTATGCCGCATCAAACGGTATGAGGTATATTCTGAATGACAGAGCAGGCTCATCCTATGAGATTAAAAACGGCACATTGCTTTCTTACAGCGGAACGGCGAAAAGCGTTGTTGTTCCGTCAGATGTAACATCTGTCGGTATTGATGCTTTCAGAAATGCAGGTATCGAATCAATTGAACTTCCTTACAGTGTGAGCAAGATTTATGCCGGCGCGTTTTCGGACTGCAGTAAGCTTAAAAAGCTTATTATTCCTTATACTGTCACGATTATTTCTCCCGATTCTTTCTCGGGAAGCAACCCGGTAGTTTACTGTTATTACGGTTCATACGCTTATATATTTGCAGTTGCAAATTCGATGAATTATGAGCTCATTACCGCTGTATTCGGAGCGGAAAAGGTCAAAATGTCAAAAGGTGACAAGGTGCCTGCGGATGCAAGGCCCTCGGTGGAGCTTGCAAGCGGGTTGCCAATGGTTCTGTCTTCGGACAATGAATCAGTAGCTGTTGTTGACGGCAAAGGAAATATACAGGCAGTTGCGCCGGGTTCCGCGCATATCAATGCTTATAATGTGCTCGGTGACCTTCTCGGCTCTATGTCGGTTTATGTTTATGATGTCAATCCCTCGGCGGAAATTACAAATGCGCAGAAGAGTATTGATGTTCCGTACGGAGCAACGCTCATTCTTCATTCAAAAGCCGATGTTCCGCAGGGCTGCAAAGCGGTATGGCTCAATGAAAAAGATGAGATAATCGGCGAGGGAGAAACCCTTGAGCTTGCTTCGGCTGATGAATCTTTCAAGGTATATGCAGCTGTGGTTGATACGGAAACAGGTGATATCATAACAAAATCCGAAGCCGAAACAGTCAATGTCAAATCAAGCTTTTTCAATAAAATAATTGCCTTTTTCAGAAGGCTTTTCAGAATACAGAAAATAATAGAACAATAATTCACAGGAGGCTTTATCATGTTCAAAAAATTTACATCGGCTGTTCTTGCGCTTATTATGGTGCTCTCTTGCGTTTACGCGCTGTCCTTTGCCGTTTCGGCGGATGACACCTTCACCGTTACAATAGGCAGCGGCGCTGAAAGCGCGGACGCTCTGCAGACTGTTGACTGGTTCAGAGGCGAAGACGGAGGATATTTCTTCTTTGTTCCCTCCTGCTGGGACAAGTCTGCTGTCAATGTGTGGACCTCGGCGCCCGCCCAGCTCAACGGTCAGGATTTTGAAAGCGGCAGTGAGCTCGACCTGGGCGAGAGCGGCACAATCACAAGCGGCTCGGCCACCTATAATTACACAGTCGTTTCAAGCAGCGGCGTAGGCACTGTGTTTATCAACACAAAGAGCGGCTCGCTTGACGCCGTACACGCCGACAAGAATTACAAGGAGCCCGGCGAAATCTCCATACTCAACGAAAAGGGCAAGGAGCAGACTGAAAACTCCGTGCTTGAGTATATCAAGGGCAGGGGCAACGCAAGCTGGGAAGGCCGCAAAAAGCCTTATAATATCAAGCTTGACAAGAAAGCCAAGATTCTCGGCATGGCCAAGAGTAAGAAATGGTGCCTGATTTCCAATGAAGATGACAGGTCCCTTATGAGAAACGCCATGGTTTACAACGCCGCGGCAGAGGCAGGTCTTGCCTATTCACCCGAAAACGCTCCCGTTGACCTTTTCATAAACGGCGAATACAGGGGCGCGTATCTGCTCACCTCCAAGGTTGAGGCGGCGAGCGCCAGAATAGATGTTGAGGACCTCGATGAAATCAATGAGGAAATCTGCATTGATAAATACGGCGAAGATTTTGATATGGATACCGTCAAGGTTGACGGCGTTTACGGCAAGTACGCCGGCCTTCTTGAGGGCACAAGCAAATATGCCGAGATACCCGAAAGCGAAAAAAGCACCGAAGACGGCGGCTATATCCTCGAAATGGAAATTGCCAACAGATACTCCGGCGACCTTACGGGCTTTGTCACCAATGACGGCCAGCCCTTCGTTATGAAGAGCCCCGAATACGCATCCAAAAAACAGATAGAGTTTATAAGCGATTATTATCAGAGATTTGAGGATGCCGCAAAGAGCGCGGACGGCAGAAACGGAAAGGGTGAGAGCTACACAGATCTTATCGATGCTGAGTCATTCGCGAAGTATTACGCAATCTGCGAGTGGACCTCAAATATGGATACCGGCCTTACCTCCACTTATTTCTACCTTGACACCACCAAGGACGGCAAGCTTTATGCCGGACCCGTTTGGGACTACGATATTGCTCTGGGCAACAACGGTGACACGAGGTACGGCCTTGATTATAATAATCCCGAGCTCTTCACCGTCTGCTTCGCAAGGCAATACAGAAACACCGTTTTCGGCACTCTCGATGTTGACGAAAAGCCGACGATATTCAACTATCTCTGCCGTAAGCCCGAGTTCGTGCAGCAGTGCAGAAGGTGCTGGGATGCCGGCGTTTATGAGGCGGTCAGCGCCTGGAGCGGCGATAAGTTCAATGACTATGCCGGGCTTATAAAAGACAGCGCGATTATGAACCACATCCGCTGGAACACATTCGGCACTCAGAATCCCGAACAGGTCTCGTCAGCTTATTCAGACAGCGTTTCCAAGCTTAAGACTTTCGCCTCAACAAGAGCGGCTTATCTCAACGCAAACCTCGGCACCGTTCAGCAGAACCCCGCAGAAACAAACTTCTTTATGAAAATAATAAAGAAAATCGGCACAGGTATAAATAACCTGTTTGAGAAGTTCGTAGTTCTCCTCGGACAGCAGAACAAAGCCTGAACCCATATTGAAACAAACAAAAGCGCATCTGCCTCAGGCAGATGCGCTTTTCTGTTAAACTATCTATAATTTTTTAATCAATATCCGCGTAAAACTCTCCGGTCTTTTCGGCCATATACCTGCCCAGGGACGCATCGGTCAGCTTGTCGGAAAAAGCGGCGGATTCATCTTTGGGTATGCGCATTGTGATTTTTACATCGCTTTCAAAAGCAGAGTCCTCAATAATGCCGCCGCATTCGGGGATAAGGGATGAGAGCTTGCCGTAAAAGCTGTAATCGCATCTTATCTCAAGCCTTTCGCATACTGCCCTTGTCACAAAGCCTGCGGTGTTGATACCGAGTGAGGCAGAGTGGGAGTAAGCTCTTACAAGCCCGCCCGCGCCGAGCATAATGCCGCCGAAATACCTTGTTACGACCACGGCGCAGTCTGTTACTCCGCTTTTTTCAAGCACGTCAAGCGCGGGTATGCCCGCCGTGCCCTGGGGCTCGCCGTCATCAGAAAAGCGCTTTACGCCGCCTTCTCTGAGAATATAGGCGTAAACATTGTGTGTGGCGTCCCAGTATTTTTTTGAAATCTCCGCTATAAACGCAAGAGCTTCATCCTGGCTTGTCACGGGCTTTACGCTTGCGATAAACCGGGATTTTTTTACAATATATTCCGCCGAGTCGGCTTTTCTCAGTGTTTTGTAACTGTCCATAAATGTAAAAATGTCCTGCGAAAAACAAAGCGGCGCCCAAGGGCACCGCCGGTTTTCAATTACTTGTTGATGTTGAAACGCTTGTTGAATCTGTCAACACGTCCGCCCGTATCAACGAGCTTCTGCTTGCCGGTGTAGAAGGGATGGCACTTGGAGCAGATATCAACTCTCATATTCTCTTTTGTGGAGCCGGTTTCGATGACCGCGCCGCAAGCGCAGCGAACCTGAGTCTGCTTGTAATCGGGATGAATTCCGTCTTTCATTTGTTTCACCTCTTTCGAATATCTCAATAGAACGGATTGAATTGTATCATAAGAATAAATAAAATGCAAGTGTTTTTTACTATTTGGCAAGAGAGGAGAGATATTTCCTGTCTTCTTCGGTAAGCTCAGCGTTTTCAAGCAGGTCGGGGCGCCGCTCAAAAGTGCGCCTGAGGCTTTGCTCTCTCTGCCATTTTTCGATATTTGCGTGGTGACCGGAAATAAGCACGTCCGGCACCTGCATTCCGTGCCATTCAAACGGCCTTGTGTACTGAGGATGCTCAAGCAGCCCCGAATAGTGGCTCTCAAGCGTGTATGCCTCTTCGTTCGGAAGCACACCGGGAAGCATTCTCGAAACACAGTCCGCTATAATCAGCGCGGGTAATTCCCCGCCGGTGAGCACATAGTCTCCCACGGATATTTCCTCATCAACTATTTCGCTGATGATTCTCTCGTCAATTCCTTCATAGTGACCGCAAAGGATAGCGATATTATCGTATCCTGCCAGCTCTTTGGCTCTCTGCTGAGTAAATACTTTGCCCTGAGGTGAAGTATATATCAGATGGGGCCTTGTACCTGTCTGCCTGCAAACAGCATCAAAGCAATCATAAACAGGCTGAGTCTGCATAATCATGCCCATGCCACCGCCGTAGGGGGCATCGTCAACGCTGCCGTGCTTGCTTAAAGTGTAGTCCCTTATGTTATGGCAGTTTATTTCCACAAGCCCTGCTTCTCTCGCTCTGCCTATGATGCTCTCGCTCAGAACGCTCATACACATTTCGGGGAAGAGAGTAAGAATATCAATCCTCATGGTCAAATATACCTTTCAGGGGCCTTATTGTCACTATGCCTTTACTGACATCGGTATCAATCACAACCTGCGGTATGGCGGGAATGAGGTATTCACCCTTTTCATTGGTGATGTGCCATACATCATTAGCGCCTGTTTCACTCACATCCGTGAGAGTGCCGTAAACAATGCTTTCGTCATCGGCGTCCCTCACTTCGCAGCCGATAAGCTCCGCAATGAACCAGGTGCCTTCCGGCAGGTGAGCGTCGCTCCTCCTGATGTAAAGCACCTTACCGCGCAGCTTCTGCGCCTGCTCAACTGTGTCAATACCTTCAAGCTTCAGAATTGCGATATTGCCGTGCGGCCTTGCATTTTTAAGCGTAACGGGCGTTTTGCCCTCGCCGTCAAAATACAGGGTCTTGAATTTTTTTGCAAAATCGGGGGAATCGCACCACGGGTTGAGGCGAACCTCACCGCGGATTGAGTGTGTGCCCGTGATTTCGCCGAGTTCAAGGTATTCCTTAATCAATTTCCACTATCGCTTTCATATTGTTGCGGGTGGCGGCGGCTCTCATAACAGTGCGGATTGCCTTCGCAATCTTGCCCTGCTTGCCTATAACTCTGCCCACATCGTTTTCCGCAACATGAAGGTGGTAAACGACAGCGCCGTCATCCTGTGTTTCGGAAGTGACGGATACGGCATCGGGGTTTTCAACAAGACCCTGAGCTATGCTGACAAGTAACTGGTCCATAATCAAAGGATACCTTCCTTCTTAAGCAGAGCCTTAACGGTATCGGTGGGCTGTGCGCCGTTGCCGAGCCACTGCTTTGCCTTATCGGCATCGATTTTAACCTCAATGGGGCTTACAACGGGGTTGTAAGTGCCGATTTCTTCGATGAATCTGCCGTCGCGGGGATATCTGGAATCAGCAACAACTATACGATAGAAGGGTGATTTCTTTGCGCCCATGCGGCGAAGTCTGATTTTTACTGCCATAATTTTTTCCTCCTGAAAATAGAAAATATCTTTATACAATGTATCGGATAACCCGTATTACATCCATGGTTGTTACATGCCGAACTGCGACATGTCTATGTTGCCGGGCATACGCATGCGGCTTTTTCTGTGCCTCTTACCGGGCTTGCCGTTCATCTGACGGAAAAGCTTCTGCATCTGCCTGTATCTGTTGAGAAGCCCGTTCACATCCTCCACGCTCTGACCGCAGCCTTCGGCTATGCGCTTTTTGCGCGAGGCGTTTATAATGTCGGGCTTTGACCTCTCTTTGGGGGTCATTGAGAGTATGATTGCCTGCATGCGGTCAAATTCCTTCTCGTCAACATCGAGGTCCTTGACCTTGTTGCCGATGCCGGGAAGCATGCCGAGCATATCCTGTATGGAACCCATTTTGCGTATTGAGCGGAACTGGTCAAGCAGATCGTTGAGGTCAAACTTGTTTTGCATGAGCTTCTTTTCAAGCTCTTCCGCTTTTTTCATATCGAGTGTCTGCTCGGCTTTTTCGATAAGGGAGAGCACATCGCCCATGCCGAGTATTCTGCTCGCCATTCTGTCCGGGTGGAAAACGTCGAGGTTTTCAAGCTTTTCGCCGGTGCCGACAAATTTGATCGGCTTGCCGGTAACTGCTCTTGCGGAGAGAGCGGCGCCGCCTCGTGTGTCGCCGTCAAGCTTTGTGAGGATGAGTCCGTCAATGCCGAGCGCTTCGTCAAACGAAGTGGCAACATTCACGGCGTCCTGACCGGTCATCGCGTCAACAACGAGGAGTATTTCGTGGGGCTTTACTTCCGCTTTGATGTTTTTGAGCTCGTTCATCAGCTCCTCATCAACGTGGAGACGGCCCGCCGTATCTATGATAACATAGTCATAGCCCTTGTTTTTCGCCTCGGAAATCGCGGCTCTTGAGATTTCAACCGGGTCGCCCTGACCCATTTCAAAAACGGGAACTCCGGCTTGCTCGCCGACAACCTGGAGCTGTTTGATGGCGGCGGGTCTGTAAACATCGCACGCCACGAGCATCGGGCGGTGGTTTTCTTTTTTAAGCATAAGCGCAAGCTTTGCGCAGTGGGTGGTTTTACCGGAGCCCTGAAGTCCGCACATAAGCAGCACTGTGGGCGGATGGCTCGCGTAGGCAAGGCGGGCGTTGGTGCCGCCCATAAGCTCCACAAGCTCTTCCCTGACGATTTTGATAACCATCTGGGAGGGGGTGAGGCTTTCCATAACCTTTTCGCCGATGGCCTTTTCGGTAACGGTGTTGGTAAAGTCCTTTGCAACCTTATAGTTGACGTCTGCCTCGAGCAGAGCCATACGGACCTCTCTCATTGCGGAGCGCACATCCGATTCGGTAAGGCTGCCCTTTGCTCTTAAATTTTTGAACGTAGCTTCAAGCCTGTCGGAAAGACCTTCAAATGCCACGGATGTTCACCTCCGTAATCAGGTTTCAAGCAGTGTCATGGCCTTGGTTTTGATATTAAGACTGAAGTCATTTATCTCCTTGGAAAGACCGTGCCTGAGGTTGTATTGTGTAATCTTATCGGAATATTCGATTATTTCTTTAAGACCCTCGCTCAGCTCCGAAAACCTTGCCGCCATACCGAGGCGCTCCTCCATATCGAGCATCTGCCCTTCGGCTCTTTTAATGGCATCGCGCACGCCCTGGCGGGTTATGCCTTCGTTTTCGGCTATCTCCGAGAGGGAGAGATCATCATTATAATAATACTCAAGGAAATTGCGCTGTTTTTCAGTGAGCATTTCACCGTAAAAATCTATGAGAATTGCCATATCATAGTTTTTTGCCACAGATGACCCTCCTTTCGGTTAAAAATCGAACTGCCTGTAAAGCTTTCACACTTTACAGGCAGTCATTATACTATAACAATATCGTATTGTCAAGGAAAATTTGCCCCGATTTTAAGGCTGAAAATGCCGGTTATTCACTTTCACCGCGTGAAAATGTGGCGAAAGCAGGGCGAAACACCACAAATTGTGCCGCAAAACGGCTCTGAACACAAAATGTATGCAGTTATTCACATTTTGAGCGTGAAAATATTATTTGTAAAGCGTACGGGCTTTACAGGGGCTATTTCAGCGTGACAATGGTTACTCCGTCCTCGCCTTCGCCGTAAACACCGAGGCGGCTTGTTTTGACATAAGGAGAGGATCTGAGGTACCTTGTGACGGCTCCTCTGAGCGCGCCCGTGCCCTTGCCGTGGACTATTGTGAACTCCGCGAGACCGGCACGCATTGAGCGGTCAATGAATCTGTCAAGCTCAAGCAGGCAGTCGTCAACCGTCATACCTCTCACATCAAGTCTTGTGTCGGGCGCGGTGCCGAGCCTGCTTTCTCTGGCTGCGGCCGGGGCTTTTTTAACTGGCTTGCTTTCCTGCACGGGAGCATCAATCAGCTTGAGGTTGCTTTCTTTGACTCTTGTTTTAAGAGAGCCGGCGAGCACCTCAACATTGCCCTTCCTGTCAGCAGGTGTTATAACCTTTGCGCTCTTGCCTATATCTCTGATTATTACATTGTCTCCGACTCTTACGGGCCTTGGAAGCACATAGTCCTCGTCATCGTCAACTTCGGTAATCGGGTCAATCGCCGAGTCTATGGATTCCATCCCTCTTCTTATGGTCAGCTTTGCTTTTTTGGCAAGCTCGGCAGCATCCTTTGTCTGCGCCTGCTCTTTTTTCAGTTTTTCAATTTCGTGCATAAGAGCGTATGCCTCACGCTTTGCCTGCTCAACTATTTTAAGAGCCTGACCCTTAGCTTTTTCCATCTCTCTTTCACGCAGCTCGGCTATTTCCTTTCGCTGCTTTTCGGCGTCATCCTTCTCTTTCTGAGCGGATTCCGAGAGTGACTTTGCCGTTTCATACTCGTCTTCCATTTTCTTTCGCGTGAGCTCGAGTTTGTCAACAACATTTTCAAATTCCTTGTTGTCGCTTGAAACAAGCTCTCTTGCTCTGTCTATGACTCCCGGGGCAAGGCCGAGCTTTTCACTTATTGACAGGGCGTTTGATTTGCCCGGCACTCCGATGAGCAGCCGGTAGGTGGGCCTGAGAGTGGCCACATCAAATTCACAGCAGCCGTTTTCAACGCCGGGAGTTTCGAGCGCGTAAGCCTTGAGCTCCGCATAGTGCGTGGTGGCGGCGATTTTTGCTCCCTGAGCATGAAGCTGCTCGAGAATAGCCATAGCGAGAGCCGCGCCCTCAACGGGGTCGGTGCCCGCGCCGAGCTCGTCTATAAGCACCAGGCTGCGGTCGTTAGCGATGTTGAGTATGTCTATGATATTTGTCATATGTGCCGAGAATGTTGAGAGCGATTGCTCTATTGACTGCTCGTCGCCGATATCCGCAAGGATTTCATCAAACACAGAGATTTCGCTTCTGTCCGCCGCAGGTATCATAAGCCCGCTCATGGCCATCATCGTGAGAAGGCCTATTGTTTTTATGGAAACGGTCTTACCGCCTGTGTTGGGGCCGGTGATGACGAGCGTGTCAAAATCCTTTCCGAGGCTTATGTCAACAGGCACGGCTTTGCGGGGGTCAAGCAGCGGGTGTCTCGCGGCGCGCAGATTGATTATACCGTTATCGTTGAGAACGGCGGGAGAGGCCTTCATACTGTAGGCAAACTGCGCCTTCGCAAATATGAGATTAAGCTCAACGGCGCACTTATAGCTGTTCTTTATGCTGTCGCTGAATTCTCCCGCGCTTGCCGAAAGCTCATAGAGGATTCTTTCTATCTCCTCTTTCTCTTTGGACTCAAGCACACGGATTTCATTGTTGGCTTCAACCACCGCCATGGGTTCGATAAACACGGTGGCCCCGCTTGAGGATGTGTCATGAACAAGGCCGGGCACATTTGCCCTGTGCTCGCTTTTTACGGGCACCACATATCTGCCGTTTCTCTGAGTGACTATGCCCTCCTGCAGATATTTTGAGTAAGACGCAGAGCGGGTGAGCTTATCGAGCTTTTCGCGCACGTTTGATTCCTGAATTCTGATTTTGCGCCTTATATCCGCAAGGGCGGGCGAGGCGTTGTCGGAGAATTCGTTTTCGGCGACTATTGCCGAAAAAATCGCCGTTTCGAGATATTTGTTGGGAACGAGCGCGCTGAAGAGAGAGTCAAGCCCGCATTCAACGCCTTCGTTATTAGCTCTCCACTGGCTGAGTGAGCGGATTACTCTGAGCACTTCGCCTATGTCAAGCAGTTCTCTTGTGTTGAGCACGCTGCCCGCCGCGGCACGGCTTAGGGCGTTGTTCACATTTTTAAGCCCTCCGAATGACGGACCGCCGAATCTTGCAAGCAGCATATGAGCGTCAATAGTCTGCTGAAGCAGAGCTTTCGCGAGCGCAAGGTTGCTCTCCGGCTTCAGCTGCAGGGCATCAAGGCGCGCGTCCTCACAGCCGGTGAACTCCGCCAGCTTTTCGAGCACCTTATCAAATTCCAGACTTCCGGATGTCTTTTCAAAATCGGTCATTTTTATCTCCCGGTATTATGCCTCGGCGAGCCCCTCGGATATTCCGAGAATCACTATGCCCGCGATAACGGAAATAACGCAGGCATACTGGCTTGCCTTGAGCTTTTCTTTAAGAAATATTCTAGAAAGTATAACCGACACAATGCAGTAAGACGCTACCATAGGCGCAGCAAGCATCGGTTTTTTTGCCATGGCATACACATAAAATATTTGCCCGAATTCTTCGCAGCAGGAGGCGAAGAAATTGTTTTTTTCGGCTTTCCTGAACGGATTGTATGCCTTCTTTGTTTTTATAAACAGGAACACCCAGGCGGCGATTCCCGCAAGAAGGAAGGTGAGACCGTAGAGAATAAGCACATCGATTTCTCCGAGGCCGAGGCCTGTTTCTTCATCAAGAATGATGCCGTCAGCGGCAGTGCCCACGGTGTCAAACACACAGTAGAGCAGCGGAAAAATAAGCGCGAGAGCTCCCATTTTGTATTTGCTGTCTTTCGGCGCGTCGCCTGATGAGAGTTTCTTTTCGACCACGGCCAAGGCAATGACGCCGGCAACGATAATCACCGTGCCGATAATGTCGAGAGCGGAAAACTCATCGCTTATGCTGCCCAATCTGCCTGCCGCGGTAAAGTAGATTATCATAGCGACGGTGGAAAGAGCGCCCGAAGCATTCTGCACGGGGGAGATAATTGACAGCTCAAGGTATCTCAGACCTGCGTAGCCTATAACCATGGATATTATATATGAGAGGGAGGCCGGGGAATACTTTACGGCGTTTATCACAAGTGCCGACAGGGAAAAACCGCTTTCCGAGAAGGGGAGAAGACAGATTGATACCGCTCCCATTACAAGGCCTACCCATATAGCGGTTTTCAGGTGTGAATAGCGGTCGTTATCCTGCGCGCTTTTTTTGTAGAAAAGGTCGGCAAGACCCCAGCCGAATGTTGAAACAAGTGCAAATATAAACCACATATTACTCGGTTGCCTCCGTAGATTCTTCCTGCTCTTCGCTTTCCTGAGCAGATGATTCACCGCTGTCCTGCTCTGTGAGCGTTTCGCCGTTTTCATCGGTGAGCGGCTCCCGGGTTAAGGCCTCGTCTGTAACGGATTCGTCACTGATATCCGTGATTTCTTCCTCTGTCACGGACTCCTCTTCAATTTCATAAGGAATGGTTGTTGTGCTTATTTTTTCGGCTATTTCCTGCCCGTCGGCTGCCTGAATGGAAGAAACATACATACCGCCGCTTCTCTCTCTGAGAGTAATCTTCATATACTTATCGGGCTCCGGGGCGGTGTACTCACCGTCTTTCATATCAGCCCAGGCTTTTGTGCCTATGTAGCCCACGTTGAGCACCACGCTGTTTCCCTGCTTGTCAATGCTGTAAACCTTGGGGTTATATGCCGATTCAATTCCGGTTATGGGAATGATATAGCTCTGCAGAGCGGAGTCATACACAATATCGTAGCCGCTCATATCGGTGCCGGAGTGAAGCTGGGCCACTTCTATTTCCGTGCCGTAAAGGCGTGTAAAGCTCTCCTCCACATCGGCCTGAGGAATCTGAATGCCGAAATTCTCGCCGGTAGCGTATGGATACTTGCTCATACCGTCTTCATCCATAAGCAGCGCCCAGATAGCCGAGTAAAGCAGCTGAGATTTGTTTGCCTTGGTAAGGTCGTCAAACGGATCGGGGTCAAACATAACCACGGGTCTGAGCAGGCTTTCGTATTCCTCTTTCTGCGCGGTCTTGTTCTTTGCGTTCTGAGCAAGGCCGACCGCGTAGTTGATTACCGCAATCAGCCCGATAACCGCAAGGATAATCGTTATTATTCCTATGGGCAGAGCCAGTTTATTTTTTCTCCTTTTGTTTGCCACTCTTGGCACCTCCCGCTTTGTTTAAGATTTTGCCGAGCTTTTCTTTGTTGCTGAATATAAGTGACGCCTCTCCCACGATGATTTCATCACCCGTTGAGATCAGCTGGGATTTTTCAACTTTTTTGCCGTTTACAAAAACAGGCGAATCTTTGCCGAGCCCTTTTATGTACCAGCCGTCTTTGCCGCAGATGATAACGGCGTGCTGCCTTTCGACTGTCGGCAGGTCTATGGTTATGTCGCAGTCCTTATGCCGCCCTATGGAGGTTTCACGGGCCGTCACAGGGTAAACCTCTTTTGAGTACGGGTCGTAAATCATCACGTTGCCGAGCGGCTGCGGCTTCCTTTTCAGCAGAGGCACAAGGCAGAAAAACAGAATAAGCACCGCAAGCACAGGCAGAGCATAACGGGCATAGGGCAAAATATCTCTAAAATCCATTTATACCTCCGTGCGCATAATATATCACATTATAAATTACTATAAAAATAACTAAAAGTCAATAATACGCCTTCACTTCTTCTTGCAAGCCTGCTTACTTGATGATATAATTGTTAAGTAAACGATATGCTGCGGCAAGGGGGTAACTTAAATGAAAAAAATACTTGTTGCGGGCTGTGGGCACGGCGGTCTTTATGCCGCTTACGCGCTCTCAAAGGCGGGATACGACGTGACCGTTATAGAGGCCAAGGAGCGCGGCAACCTCGGGCACGACTGGCACGATGTGATTTACCCTCCCGATTTTGAGCGCCTTGGCATACCTCTGCCCGGGTGCGATGAAATAATTCCTTTCTACAGCTCGGTTTATACCAATCCGTCAAAGACCGTAAAGCTCCGTGTTGATTTGCCCGAAGACTCAAAGCTCAGGTGCGTTGACCGCAAGTTCCTTTTAAAATTTTTGGTTGAAAAAGCGGAGTCCGCCGGAGTAAAGATCCGATTCGGTGAGGCCGTAAAAGGCGCGGTGATAAAAAACAACGAAGTCAGAGGCCTTGAAACCGATGCCGGCACCGAACTGAGCGACCTTGTGATAGACGCCGCGGGCATAGACTCACCGGTGAGAAAATCCCTGCCGCAGGGCTGGGGTATATACGGAGAAATGCCTGAGGAGAATACATTTTATACTTACAGGGTATATTATAAAAACACAACTCACGAGGTAAGCGACCCCGCGCAGACCATTTATTTTTATCACTGCGGCAAACCGGGTATGGACTGGAGCGTGTCCGACAGGGATTTTGTCGATATTCTGGTCGGCAGGTTTTATCCCATAACCATGGAGGACGTTGACGAGGCTGTTGCCGATGTGCGCAGCGACTGCCCCTATATGGGCGATAAAATCATCAGAGGCGGCAGATTTGAAAAGATACCGCTCAGGCTCCCGTTGCCGCTTTTTGTATGGAACGGTTATGCCGCTGTGGGCGACAGCGCCGGCATGACTGAGCCGATGAGCGGCTCCGGTATAAACAACAGCATAAAGGCAGGCGCCATTCTCGCGGATACGGTTATCGGCGCCCGCGGCGGCAGGCTCACCCTTGAGGCACTGTGGAGATATCAGTACACTTATTTCAGGCAGGACGGCGAAGGCTATTTCTCTGCCGAAATTGTGCGCAAAATGCTTCAGTCCCTGTCCGCAAAGGATATAGACTACTTCTTTGAAAAGAGAATTCTTACCGAGAAGGAGCTAAAAGCCGGAGGCCTAACCGCTTCTTCGCCGGGCGAAACCGTAAGCAGGATACTCGCGTTCATACCCAAGCTCAACCTGCTTCCCGCTCTTTCGGGAGTGCCGTATAAAAACAGCATAGCCGAAAAAGCAAAAAAAATAATGCCTGAAAAATACTCCCGCGAAGCTTATCTCAAATGGCGCAGAGAATTTGAAAGGATATAAACCCTATGAATATGTATCTCTCCTGGGCGCTTTTGTGCTTGGCGGCTGAGGCGGCGTTAATCGCTGTTAAACTGCCCTTTCGCAAAAAAACAATCAAAAACTCCGTCAGAATAATTATTTCCGTTTCCGAGTTTCTCATCGCCGTGGTGTGCGCGGTGCTGGTTCTGGCAGGGCCGATTATTCTGAGACCCGTGCAGCCCTTCCTTTTTGCCCTTTATGCCGTGTTGTTTTCAGATTCGGTCGTTTCACTTGCTTATTCGGTTTTCTGCGTGGCAACAAAGACCGGGGCAAGGTTCCTGCCGGCGCGGATTGTAAGCGCGGCTTTTGCGCTCGTATTTATCATCTGCGGCACCGTGAATATGCAGATTGTGAAGCCTGTATGCCGCACTTTCTACTCCCCGAAAATAAGCAGCGAGCATAAGATAGTTTTTGCCGCCGACATACACGCGGGCAGCGCCCAAAGCTATGAAACGCTCAAAAAGACAGCTCAGGCGATGAAATCCGCCGGGGCGGACTGCATTATTCTCGGCGGAGATATAGTTGACGATTACACCACACTCAAGCAGATGCAGGATACATTCGCGCTCTTCAGCGACAGTGAAGCGCCGGTATACTATATTTACGGCAACCACGACAGGCAGAAGCACGCGGACTACGCGAAGGGCAGGCAGTTTACCGAGCAGGAGCTTGCCGACACAATAACACGCAACGGAATAACCATACTGCGCGATGAATATGCTCAGGTCGGCCCGGAGCTTACCGTGCTCGGGCGTGAGGACGTTTCGGAAAAAGAGGGCAGAGCGGACATCGCGTCTCTCCCGAATCCCGCTCCCGGCACCTACCTGGTAGTTGCCGACCATCAGCCTGCAAAGGCGGATGATAACCTTGCCTGCGGCATGGATTTGCAGCTGTCAGGCCACACCCACGCGGGTCAGCTCTTTCCGCTCGGTCTCTTTTACAGAATTGCGGCAAGAGTAAACGGCGTTTACACCGTGGGGGACGCGGATATGATTGTGAGTCCGGGTGCGTGCGGCTGGCGTGTTCCTTTCCGCACAGAGTCCTGCTGCTGCTATGAAGTGATAAGCATAATGCCGATGAAATAAAAAAAACATCCCGGTTCCTCAGGTGAATGACGGAACCGGGGTTTTTAATTATTTGTTTATGAAGTTGTCAAACGCGCTGTGAATTCTGCCCGTGTTATCGGCCACTATAAGCACCGCATAGTTTCCCTCGGAAAACACTTCCGCTTTCTCAAGCTTCGGAATCTGCTCCGGAGCGTAGGTCTTATAGAGAGAGGTTCTGTATGTCAGATGATCTCTGAGCAGAGCGGTCATTTGCTGAACATAAGCCGGGTCTTTTGCCGCCGTTACAACTATTTCATCGGCGCTTTTGCTGCCGTCGGAAGCATAAAGGATAAAAAACGAATCTATTTCGGAGTATTCGAAATCCGCTATTTTTGACAGTGCCGTTTCGGCGCTTTCATCCTCGCTGCTGACATAAGACATATCCACCGGGCTGCCGCACGCGCCTCTCATAGCGACGGAAAGGTCATACATACTTATCTTTTTTTCTGAAGCCGGGGAGCTGCCGACGCAGGAAGAAAGAATAACGGCGAGCAATAAAGCAATAACAGGAATAAGATGTTTTTTCATATTGACCTCCATCATCCTTTTGCGTAGGTTATAAATGTGTTTGTGTTATAATCAATGCCGCCTTCAAATCCGCCGAAGCCGCCGCCTTCCGAAGCGCTCACATAATCGGGAAACTGCTCGGCTATGGCGTCATTTGCCTTTTCAAGCAGATTATCGGGTATTTCGCTGTAGTCAAATTCGCCTGAATAGTCAGTGCGGCACACGCACAAAATATAATCGCCGTTTTCGTCTGTTATCCAGCGGAATTCAAAATATTCGCTGCCGTCATTATTATTAAGTGTTGCCGAAAGAGTGTCGCTTATATACCTGGCGACAATTTCGCTGTCTTTGTCTATCTTGTTTTTGAATGAGCAGCTGAAACTGCCGGGCGCTTTTTCATCGTTTATCATTTTGCCGATAAACCCGGGTATAGCGTATATGTCCTCAATTTCCTCACAGTTCATAACGGCATAGTTGTATTTTATACCGTTTGCCGCAGGAAAGAAGTCTCTGTTCCACTCGTGCGTTTCTGAGCACAAAGTGTCGTTCATATTGAAATTGCTGTAATTTGAGGTTTCGTTATCCATGTAACAGTCTGTGTGGTACCAGTCGCCGTCAAGCTTTACAAGGTCCCAGGTGTGGGTGAGGTCCGTGCTGTGAACAACTTTACAGTCGATACCGAACATCTGCATAAAGAGCCTGAATGTGGTTGCGTAACCGACGCACACCGCGTTGTGGTTTTTAAGCACGCCGAAGGGATTGTCGCTGTCATCGCTCACTTTGGGTATGACCGTGAGAAGACCGCTGTCAAATTTCATTTCGGAGGTAAGATATTTGTAAATCGCTTCCTCTTTCTCAAAATCCGTCATATTATCACTGATGCGTTCTTTTATCACGGCTTTCGCCATATCGAGAGTTTCTTTGTCGCGATCGCTCAATGAGGATGTGTCGCCGCTCAGATACGCGTCTGAAATCTGCTTTGTTGATTTTATTTCATATTCACCGGCGATTTTCACATCGTCCTCGCGGGCTACATCCTGCGCACCGCTGCTCTCGGATATTTCTTTGACCTGAGCGCTGATTTCCTTCTGACTGAGACTGTTGGTTACTCCGAACGCCAGTGAGGCGGCGGCGATAAGAGCGATTACGGACAGCATTATTCTTTCAAACATATTGAGGACCTTCCTTCCGCAAAAATAACAAACAATAATAATGTGATTCTGTTTTGCACCGAACATTTTAGTACGTTTTTGCACATTGTCAACGAAGTATGGCGAAATGTTACAGATTATTCATTTGTTTTTTCCCTGCAGAGAACAAAAATAAAAATCAAAGAAATACTTGACAATCTCAAAAGCCTTTGATATAATAGCAAACGTTCCGAAAAGGACAGTTTGCGAGAGTGGCGGAATAGGCAGACGCGCACGTTTGAGGGGCGTGTGTTTACGACGTACGGGTTCAAGTCCCGTCTCTCGCACCAAAAAGGGGATTCCATCGGGATCCCCTTTATCTTTAAGTGCGGATCAGCCTGCAAAGTAAGTTTTAACTGAAAAGGGCCCGCCCCGGTTGCCTCACCGTGTAATAATCAGAGGCGTTATCTGCGGATATGGCGGAATTGGCAGACGCGTTAGATTCAGGTTCTAATGAATGCAAGTTCGTGCAGGTTCAAGTCCTGTTATCCGCACCATCGTGAGAAGCCTTGAGAAATAAGGGATTGTGTGCAATTGGTCACCTTATTTTC
>JAEEGL010569310.1_pt1 | contig 31183 bp, 28 predicted proteins | sample 9134231 | NCBI WGS metagenome assembly JAEEGL01 (sample SAMN16246548, study PRJNA631951) | gut metagenome | biome: gut microbiome; feature: rumen; material: fiber-attached | host: Bos | place: Iran: Karaj | collected 2018-10
ACCCACCTGGAGGCGCTGCGACATGAGGTTTCATCAGGGGACGTTGAAGATGCAGATGGGCAGCGTCCTGTATGTGACGTTTGCTTACCCGTATTTCGGGTCGGAATATACCGACAGCAGTTTCGCTTCCGAGTTCCGGGTCTCTTTCACACCGGATTATGATAATCCCGTCACCGTCAGTCAATGTATGGAGATCGAGTCCTTTGACACGGAGGGTGTCTACGTAAGGGGCATCATACCCGGAGAGCAGACACTGTACTTCCTGGATAGACAGGGACATAAGGGACAGATAGATCTTATGTGTACGGCCGGAAGCGTTGATCTCGGAGGCAACGAAGGTGGCGGAGGCGGTAACAACGACTATTGATCCGTAAAATCCCCTATTCGGAAAACCTTTCCTAACTACGGGATTTTTTGCATTGGTTTCAATAATTTATTACATTTGTGAAAACAACTAATTAGTTTACAATGAATATGAAACGCGTTTATTCTTTTATGGCCCTGGCACTTTTCGTGTCGGCCATTTCATCCTGCCAGAAAGACGTGTTCTCGGAGCGTATCACAGGCAACGAGGACGAAGGGTACAGAGCCCCCGTTTCGGTTTCCATGGCGCCCATCGACGGTGACGAAGCCGGAACGAAGAGTGCGATGATCCCGAACGTCGCCGAATTGGAGAAGATCACCGATCTTAACTATTATGTGTTTGACACCGAGGGGAACTTCGTGAGCCAGACTTTCTATTCCGGGAACATCGAGGACTTCTATGTCAAGGTCCCCGACTACAAGAAAACCTATCGCGTCTATTTCTTCACTAATGTCGGCAAGTATGAAATTCCGACTACCACGAAGGCGGACGATATGGGGACGGCTGTGCATCTTGATTTCGGAACCTATGCCAATTACACTTCTCTAATTCATAGCAAGGGGTTCCCTGCCGCTTTATATATTCCGGAGTATAGTATTTATACAACTTCAGATATCCACGTGAAGAGGCTTGTTCAGACCTTGAAACTGAAGGTGAATACAGATGGCCTTTCAGTTTCGTCTCTTGTCATAAACAACATCCGTATCCGCCAGGCAGCAAGGGATATCTTCCCTTTTACCGATAGTAAGCTGACCGTAAAGTTTACTGAAGATCTGGGTGACGGAGATCTTGGTGCAGATTTTCTTAGCGAATCTGATATTGAAACGATTGCCTCCAGTGGCAAGGACGCGGAAGTGTTCTTGTATGTTCTGGAGAACATGAGAGGAAATCTTATCCCTGGAAATTCAAGCTGGAAAAACAAGACTCCAGCAAATATTAATAATCCGCAAGAAGCAGCCTTAGCCACATATATTGATATCGAGGCAACTGTTGTTACGCCAACCGTCACTTATAATAATGTTAAATATCGAGCTTATCTTGGTAACTCTCCCGAGAATTTCGATGTGAAGAGGTCCACTATTTTTACTCTCGAGAATTCATTTACCAATGATATGATCCAGGAAGAGGAGTGGCGCATCGAAGCTGAGGATCCAACAATAACAGGCGAACTGAAGTTCATGAAGCCAAAGAATAGTCAAGATCATAGCGACTTTTTGGAGAGCACTTATTCCGGTGCTGATGGAAGGATAGGACAGAAGTATGTAAATTATATTCCTGGTATGATTCCTGGTTCAGAAGAAGCGGAAGACGTTTATTATCTGCACGACGGGTTCAAGCAGACACTCTTTATAGAGCGTTCTAATAAAGATATTAAGTTCAACCTGTCAATGTCTCAGGATAAATCGGTCAGACCTTATTTGGACTACTCCCTTGAGGAATACGACGACACTCACTATAAATTGACTATTGAAACGACTCGTATAGAAAATCTTGTTGGGCCTGTCGATGAATATGGTCATCAGCACCTCAGTAACGGTGATGTTACCGGGGTAAATTATAATTCGTTCACTCCCAGAAAAGTGTACCCTGTTAAGTTCTCCATTACATCCGAAGATGGTTTCTTAACAGACACTGTTACCATTAATTATTTTTATGGTAAAGTAGGTGCTTTGTTTTGCTATGATGAGGTAACAAATTATGGAAGAGCTGGAAGTAGAAGTAGTGGACATCTTGCGGTTGTTTCTGGTAATCCTTTAGACTTGGTTTTTTCTTATTCTTCTTCCGGACGAGTCGGAATGTATTATGATGGGGAGAATGGGCAGATTGAGATGAAAAGCAGCGATGGAATTGATGAGCGGTTCTTGAAATATATAGGCTCGTCCAACTCCCAAACTAATAAATATGGGAATGGAAACCAGACTGCACCTTACAGATATTTGACTATTCCTACATATGATGTGGATAATTGGATTTTGGTTTGTGGGTTTCTTGGTGCTGCCACTTTTGGTTTGTCTTGGTTGCCAATAGTAATCCGTCAGATTAGTGCGAGTAATGGCACCCTATCTGGGTGGTTCCCGTCGGTTAGTTATGTTCCGTATGATACTTACCTTTCATCGGTAAATGATTTTTATACTTATAAACAAGGACCAAATGGTCAAATAGTGGTTGATTCTAAGATGTTAAGCAACGCTATTGATCGTTCAAGCCGTTATTATCGTCGTAATGGTAACAATTATCCTTCTCATTATTGGGGCAATTATGATGAAACCATCGTGAACTGGAGGAATAATTCAAGTCTTTCAGATGTTTTAGATACGTATGAAAAGGATAACATCGGTACTGTTTATGGTAGAGAAAAAAATGGAAACAAGCTATTTCACCATAAACCGTTCCCGTTTAATCTTGAGCTTCATATTGACATGCTCCTTGGGGAATGGTGTGTTCCGAATGATGAGATTGATAATCCTCCCGTTGAGTGGACAACTCCATTGCTTGCAGTATCATTACAGAATGGATTATCTGTGGATTACCGGGTTCTTAAAGGTTTTGGCAACAGCAGATATAATGACGAAAGTTCCAGCTTGCGTCGTCGAGTAAAGTTGACCAATCTTTCATCAAATAATGATTATTGGTATTTTTCACAATGGTTTATTCTTGACCAGACTCGAATGAAGCAACAGATCACCGGCAGTTCTGACACTTATTTTATTAACAAACAATTTGGTTATGACGGCGGCGATCAAATATACTTTAAGGTGAGGACTGAAGATTTGATTCCCTGGGATAGTTTTGAAAGGCCCTTTGCAGATGTTATTCAACGTGAAGTTGCCGCAATCTACGAAAACACGGGACAAGTTTTTAATATAAGCAAGGCGGAACCTTTTATCAGGAAGTATTTACGTCTTCCTTCTTGTGTTAGCTTTAAGGGGAAGGACGGCACGTATTTGTTCAATCCTTGGCAACATCCCACGTTAATAATACCCGCCTCATATGCCCGGGATAATTTAGGGATATCCGTACCTTCAGGTAAATCTTCGATTGAGATGAGGCTATGTGATTATTTCAAGTTGCCGCAGACTCATTTTGCAACTTATACTTTGAATCATTTCGTGGATTATCTCGGAGAGTAATCGCATTATAATATAGCAAGAGGGGGCAGCCGGATGGCTGTCCCCTCTTCTTGATAATCATTCAATTCTTTTACAGATATAAGGCGTGTCCTTCTTTCTGTCCTAAAGAAAGGACAGCCAATCCCATAGGCTGGCCAACCCATTCTTCTGGACCCTCACAAGGAGTATTCCACCATTTTGTTTTGGTTAGAGACTCGTCAATTTTGCCATCGAAGCAGTTTAACGCGAAGTGGAAAGTCTCCAGGTTCGGCATATCATTTAACCACAGAGGTAGGTTTCCTGTAAAATAATTGTTATGTACATTTAACCATTTAAGATTCTTAAATTCACCTATGAAATCTGGCAGATTGCCGGAAATACCCGTATTTGTTACATGGAATTCTTTAAGGTCGGTAAGATTCTTAATACTTTCCGGCAGCTCTCCGATGAATGTCCCATATTGTAGTTCATGTGTTCCGGAAATCTCCAAGTATTTCAAATACTTAAACGCGCCAACTTCTTCAGGAACTTCCATGTTTTCCTGGGGATTAGCAGGATAACCAAGCTTGATAGACAGTTCTACCAGGTGTCGTTCGCCATTAATCGTACGTACACCACTCTGATATATCTCATCGAGTGTTTTTCCGGACATGTCTTCATACGGTGTTCCCTTGTATAGCTTTTTGAAAATGGCGACTACAGCATCAATTTCAGCCTGTTCACTGGGTGTAACGGTTGCTGCTTCCAAAGATATAGGGACATTTATCTTATATACCCCACAACTATCTTTAACGGTTATTGTCCCCGTGACAGTCTCCTTTATCGTATTAGCTTTAGCTGTTATTATCCAGGTGTCTTTGGTCGCATCTTGGGATACTGTTGCCCAGTTTATATTAGAGACGACTTTATAAGGCACAGAAGATTGAACTTTGATTACACCACTCCCTCCTTTGTTCGAAAATGCCATTTCATCGGCGGTTACACTGATGGAGGTCATTTTCAGTTTAACGGATACAGAGCTTTTGTGTTCGTTATCATTTTCTACACTGATTGTGAGTGTTTGTTCTGTACCGAAGTCTTTATCGGGAAGAACATCAATGATAACCCTTGTTCTCGCAGGAACAGTAAGGATTTCCGTTGCGGCGTTATTAACGCTTGCAGTAATTGACCCGTTCTTATTGAAATCCCTCACATCAATGTAAATCCTGGTTTTGTGGTTGAGTTCAACCGGGTAAACCAGGTATTCGTTTCTGGAGAGTTCGATCTTGGGAGTAAGATACTCGGGATCCTCTTGTTCTTTTTCCCAGAAATCGCATCCGGCAACGAGGAAAAGCATTACCAGTAAGGCTAATCTTTTAATTATCGTTTCCATATTCTTTAGAATTCTTACAAATATAACAATCTTTTTATAAATCCTCCCGACATCTCACGACGGCGGAAGGAGCGGAAAGGTATGTCCAAATGCAAAGTTTTTTGCTATTTCAAACCGGACTCTTTCCATTGCCCGGTTTAGTTTATCGTTTACGCGTCCCTGGCGATTCTCAACAGGAAGTTGAAGAGCCAGACGATTACGGCGAGTGTTGCAAGCAAGGTCCATTTCACGACCTTCAACACGAAATCTATTACTCTAATCATAGTCGTAAAATTTATTTTTTGTGGGGCGTCCTTACAGGCGTTCGCCCTTTGCCTTTTTCGAACAAACAAGTGGAGCGTGTCTTTTGACGGAAGGGAGCGGGGAAAAAACAATGGCCTCAAAGGAAAGGTGTGTTCGAGAGGCCCGTCGGATTTTTCCCTGCGGTGAAGGGTTGCTTCCGTGTGAAAAGAGAGGGAGACACGCACCATCTTCGTGAAGAAAAGGCTGGGCGTGACGCCCAAGGATGCTTCATTAAAAAAGGGGTGCCGGAGCACCCCTGGTCGTTTACGCGATTTTCGCGTGTTTTCTACGGATCCCTGCCTCGCGGGCGATGGTGTCGAGATCGGTAATCTCTATCGCGAGCCCAGATTCGCCGGCCGCGAGGATCGCTATTGCGTCCGTCGCGTCGACGGCGTTCTTGATGGCCTCGTCGAGGTCTCCGGTTTGTCGTACACCACTCTTGTTGACTCTACGAAGGGCGGACTCTACGGCCGCCGCAAGCAGGTAGATGCAGCGCCACTTAACGGACAGCGCCGGCATCAGTGTTTGTTTAAGTGTTTTCATTAATGAAAGTGATTAATGATTATCGATTACCCATGTTCATCGCAAATATAATCTTTTAGGATTTCTTTTGCAAGTTTTTGTAAGTTGTATAAATTTTTTTGGAGTTCTTGAAATAAATGGTTTACTTTGTGTGTACCTTTCCTGTCCGAGCTTCATTATTTAGAATGACATTTATGAATGATGTAGCTCAAAAAATGATGAGTTGTATAACGAACAACTGGAGCGTCATGGAGCGGTCCACTAATGATCAGGTTCGTTTCGTCAATTTCTGTATTGGCCGGCTCAAGGTCCTGTGTAAGGATAGCAAACAAAAGATCATGCTCCAGACCATGCTCAGCGGCCTGGAGAGCAATCCGGTCTATTCGAGGTTTTATAAGCAGCTGTGCGAGGAATTCTCCCGCACGGAAAAGTAATCGTTAACGTTTTCTTATGAGCACTGCACTGATTTACGTTCTTGCCGCGCTTGCATGCGCGTTGGTGATCGGAGGATTCTTCGTGGCGTTCCTTCCCGGGAAGGAGGGCCGCAGGAAGGGCCCCGTCAAAGATGTGTCCATCGTAGCCGGGACTCCCGTCGACGGGGTGTCCCTCGTCAAGATCCAGAACGCCGACAGGGTTCCCCTGTACCGCATGAAGGCCGGAGACGGTCAGATGGTGGCGTTCGTGCCCGGAGAAATCGACGAGTTCGACGAGGGCGTCCTTTCGAACATGTACCTGGTGAACCGTCTTGATGACGAGTCCGTTCCCGTGGAGGAGCGCATAGCCCTGAAACGGAGGCTCCAGGCCCGGGGGTACAAGGTGTTCAAGGACTTCGGCGACGCGGAGAAGGAATACGGCGACGGCCTCGTGCCGGAGTCGGAGGCCAAGGGGGTGGATGCGCAGCCGATGCCCGGGGCACCGTCCGTCGATGACGGGACCGTCGATGTGGAAGACGAGGACGGCGACGGCATCGAGAACTCCTCGGCGGTCCCCTACAGGAAGAAGAAGGATATCATGTCGAAAGTCTATGACGCGATGGTCGAGAAGAGTATCCTTCCCTCCTTGGCAGCCGCTTTCGAGAAGGTGCTCGGCTTCAATCTCCTTCCCGAAGCCTGGAAGGGTGTGGACCGCGAGAAGGCCATAACCGAGATGAAGGTCCTCGAGCTCGACACGAAGATTGCCGAGCGGGGGCTGGACAATGTGGACGCCATCCTCTCGTCCCATATCAGGGACGGCGTGGCCGCCAATGCTGAACAGGTGCTCGAAAGCGTCTCGAAGGAGCTGGCGGACATCGACGGCGCCAGTGAGGAGGGCGGGCCCGGCACTCCCCTGGATCCCCTGGGCGGGTTGGGCCTCTGACATGGATATTAACCGTTAAACAATCAGAATATGATGAAAAAGACATTATCGAGGATCGGCCAGTTCGTGGCCGTATCGGTGGCGGGACTCCTGGTTCCGTTCACCGCTTCCGCGAAGGTGGATGACCTTTCCGGAGCCCTTACGAACCTCAGTTCCACGATTGAGAGCAACGTGAACCAGATCATCACGATCGTCCAGTATATCATCGGCATCGTGTGCCTGGTGATGCTCATCACGGCTGCGGTCAAGTATTTCAAGAACGACCCTTCTTCCGGAGAGACGTTCCTGAAGATCGGTGGCGGTCTCGTCATCCTGATCGTGCTCTTCCAGCTTATCAAGGCCTGGTTCCTCACCTAACGGCATCGTCCCATGCAGCACAGTGTTTACCGTTCGGCCGACAGGCCCAACCTCTTCCTCGGGATTCGGGGAAGGCTCGTCACCTACCTCGTGGGCGGCGCGGCCGCATCCGTGTTCCTGGGGATCCTGGTTGGCAGCTGCCTCGTCGACATCCTCGGGATTGTCGTCGCCGCGGCCGGTGTCCTGGGAACCTATTTCGCGTTGCTGCACGTTCAGGGCCTGATGTCCGACAAGGAGGTCGGCAAGGCCCTGGTGAGTAGGAAGTTCCAGAGGAGTTTCGTGGCCGCTCCGCGGGCCCGCTTGTTCCGTTACTGGGACGGGAAAGGGAAGCTTCCTGTGCCGCTGTCCGACATGGACGTGGAATGATACTCTGCTTATTTGCCGGGACGGGCCTGACCGCCCGTTCCGGTCCCAGGTTTGACCGAAGAATCTATTGCTTATGGAAATGGACCAGAACGTGACTGTTTTCGACGAATTCCTGCCCGTTGCGGGCGTGAAGGACGGGGCCGTGCTCTCGAAGCGCGGCGACGTGACCGTGGGGTTCGAAGTGACGCTCCCTCCGGCGTTCACCCTCGGGACGGCCGGATACGAAGCCCTGAACGACGCTTTCGCGAGTGCCGTGGCTGCGCTGCGTGACGCCCCGTTCTGGGTCATGATCCACCGGCAGGACGTGTACCGCAACGCGGCCGTTCCCGCCGGGGGCGGAGACGGCACCCTCCTGGGTGACGCCGAGGCCGGGCATTTCGCCGGCAGGGAATACCTTACCCACCGGCATTTCCTCTTCCTGACGATGACTTCCCCTTCCAGTGCGCTGCGCCCCCTGAAGGCCAGCGGCGTGTTCGGGCAGAAGGTCTTCTCCAGGGTCACCCCTTCAGGGCAGGATCTTCAGCTCTTCGGTACGATGGCCAGGGAGTTCGCCTCGGTGTTTTCCGCCGGAGGCGTGACTATGACTCCCCTTTCCGACACTGATCTTGCTGGCGACGGGGAAGGCTTCGGACTTGTCGAGGAGTACCTCTTCGGCCGCCCGTGCGTCTATTCCGATATCCGGCGTGAGCCCGATTGCGTGTTCTCGGGCGGGAAGTGCTTCATGGGCTACGATCTCTGCGAGTCCGGGCGCATGCCCTCCTTCGTCGGGGACACGGTCCCTGTGAGGGAGCTTTGCGGAGAGGGAGGAGACCTGGTCCTGTCCTCGAGTTCCCCGATGGGACTCCGGCTCGGACGCGAGCATATACTGAACCAGTATATCCTCGTCCCCCGTCAGGATGTCACCCTTGCCTCCCTCGAGAAGAGGAGTGGAAGGATGCGTGCCATGGGCAAGTATTCCGACAACGAGGTAAATGCCGAGGGCATCGAGGGGTTTGTCCGTACGGTCAAGCAGGACAGCCTCACGGTGGTCTATTCGGCCCAGAACGTGATCTTCTGGGGTGATACCAGGGAAGAGGCGTTGGCGGCCGGCGGTGACGTCCGTGCGGCGTTCTCCATGGCCGGTGCCCAGCCTCTTGCCGTGACGCGGGACTTCCCCGTGCTATGGTATTCCGGGATCCCCGGAGCCGAGTGCGAGATGGGAGCCGATCACCTGATGCTCGGAGAGCTGCGGGCTGCCGCCGCCCAGGGCACGGGCGAGACGTTCGACGACGGTCTCGGGGAAGGTGTCCTGCACCTTACCGACCGCATGCGGCACAATCCCGTCCGTCTTGACACGCAGGCAGCGGCCTATTCCCGCAAGCTCATCACCAACTATAACATGTTCGTCATCGGCCCGTCGGGTACCGGAAAGTCCTTCACGATGAACAAGTACGTCAACGCATGCTATGCCGCCGGCGAGTCCGTGTTCATCATCGACGTCGGTGCCTCGTACGAGCTCCAGTGCCTCCTGCACAAGGAGGAGAGCGCCGGCGCCGACGGACAATACTATACCTGGGACCGCAGCAAGCCCCTCCGTTTCAATCCCCTCGCCTTCTGGCGTCATTGGCAGGACGGCGCGGACGGGGACGGGGATGAAGGCGGTCTCGGCCAGAGCGGGTTCCAGTTCTTCGTCTCCCTGCTGAAGGTCCTGTGGACCCCGGCGGGAGGATGGACCGACGACCTCCAGAACATACTCTACGACATCGTGACCCGTTTCGTCTCCTCCTGGGAGGGGAAGCGCGACCCGGTGTTCGACGACTTCTTCCACTTCGTGTCCCATTCCGTCAAGGACAGGATCAAGTACCGCGTGCCGGCCTCGTCCCGGGGCGACGCATGGAAACGGAAGGCGTACCTCATCGGCACTTCGGTCATCACGGAGGAGCGGTTCGACATCGACTCCTTCACGGTGGCGCTCCAGCCGTATTCCGGCAGGGAGCGTTACGGATACCTGCTGAACAACGCGGAGACCGACGACCTCTTCTCCAGCCGCTTCATCTGCTTCGACCTGAAGGCCCTTGCCGCCAAGAACGCGGACAGGACCTTCTATTCCGTCGTGGTGTTCTGCATGATGAACGCCTTCGACCTCCGGATGCGGTCGCTGACGGGCTTCAAGACCCTCGTGGTCGACGAAGCGTGGCAGGCCATCGACAATCCCGTACTCGGGGATTACCTGAAGGGACTCTGGAAGACCGCGAGGAAGTATTCCACGGCCTGCGTGGTCGTCACCCAGGAGATTGCCGACGTGGTGTCCTCCCCCGTCCTAAAGACGGCCGTGGTGGACAACAGCGACGTGAAGCTCCTCCTCCAGCAGAAGGATACCGCCGCCGTGATGGATCAGCTGCGCCGCCATGTGGGGCTCGGCGACCGTGAGGCGGACCTTGTCCGCAGCGTGGGACGCGGAGTCAGCCCGGTGTACGGGAACCGTGAGGTATTCGTCTCCCTCGGGGGACGGTACTGCGGCGTTTACGGCATCGAGGCGTGTCCGGAGGAGCTGCTGGTGTATGAGTCCGAACTGGAGAAGAAGGAACCGATCAAGGCGAGGGCGCGTGAGCTGGGCAGCCTCCGTGCTGCCGTGCGCGAGCTCGCCGGAGGAAAGAACACTAAACGATGAAGCCATGAACGTAAAGAAGATCATAGCCACACTGTCGGTCGTTGCCGGGGCGGTCCTCCTCGGGACTCCCCTGCGGGCCCAGATATCCGTGACCGACCTTACCGCCATCACGCAGGCCATCCTTAACGGCCTGAACGCCGTGGATGATGCGTCCAAGAACCTTGATGCCGTGTTCGGAACTATGGATAAGCTTGACAGCCTGTCGCGTACCATAGAGCGCATACGGGGTGGTGACGGCGTCGGGGGACGTGTCCTCACGACACTCCAGAAAGCCGGCCACATACAGAGGCTTACCAGGCAGTACAACTACACCCTGAAGGCGCTCGGGAATATGGAGAGGTATCTCGACGAGATGCGTGCCAACCCTTACATGTCGCCTCAGATCATAGACAATTACACCCTGAGGCTGCGTTTCGCGAAGATACAGCTCAAGGAGATCCTGCTTGCGGTTCAGGAGATACTCCGTAGTCCGCAGTTCGACATGCCTGCCGCCCTCGCCCAGCTCGACAAGGGCGTGGAGAAGATGCAGCTGCTCATGGCCGAGGAGGAGGAGGCCCTCTCGGAGGTCCGTGCCGCCCAGTTCGGCTTCGAGGTCGCACGGTCGATATCCGACCATCTGGACGGTAACGCCGAACTCAAGGAGGCGTATCAGAACGTCCCTTCGTCCGAAAGCGTGCGCAGCGGGGTATTCGGCATTTTACGTTGGCTTGCCGGAATCCTCGGACTGCTCTGCCTCGCCTGGGCCGCCGTCCTTTATTTCAGGGGTAACGATTCATCTTCGACGAATGTGTTCCTGCGCGTGGCCGTAGGTCTGCTCGTCCTCATGGTTCTCTTCTCCTTGTTCGACAAGGCGTCTTTCAACCGCGGCGAATATGTCGAGTACGGTAACGTAGAAGAAGTTTTGAAAACGAAATAGGTTATGACAGGATTATCGACCATACTTGTATCCGGATGGCTGGCCGCGTCGAAGGCCACGGCCGAGGAGGTGGGCAGCGTGCTCATGTCCCCGTTCGCCTCTGTGGCGGTCATTCTTGCGGCGATCCTTGCCGGAATCACCCTCCTGGGGGTCTATCGCAACTATGTGAACGGCGCATCGGCCGACGCGAGGGATATTCTGCGCCCGGTGTTGATGCTTTTTATAGTGATGGCTTTCAATACCGTCGTCTACCGTCCCGTGGCGGGGCTCACGAACTTCGTCACCGGCTCCATAGCCAACGGCATCGGGGACGGCAGCAATTTCGACAGCGTGAAGGAACGGTGCAACGCCATAATGACGGATGCCGACCGGAACTTCCTCTTCTCCCTCGATACCCTTGCCGGGAACGAGGCGGGAACCGTGGCCAATGAGGTGGGAGATATACAGCAGAAACACGAGGACTGGAAGGCGACCAATGGTGATGCGTCCCTCCTGTCCAAGAGCTACCAGTATGTCAAGAGCGACTTCATGAAGGGCTTCATCAAGGCGAAGGCTATGCTTTCCGCCTTGTCGCAGCCCGGGAAGGCCGTCAAGTCCCTCTATACCGAGGCGATGTCGAATATCCAGGGAGGTCTCTTGAAGGCCCTCGGAGGACTGATGTTTCTCATCTTGAGCATCGTTTTCGACTTCGTCATCGTGTACGGCTTCGTGCATATCATCGTCCTCACGGCCATCGGTCCGCTCGTCTTCGCCTTCGCCGTGATCCCTAACTGGAAGAACGGCATAGCATCGTGGATAGAGATGTATTTCGAGACGTCGATGTGGATTCCCGTGGCGTATCTGGTGAAGTCCATCTTCTGCAAGCTTGCATGCGGATACCTGGACGCTCTCTCCGGGGGCGTGTTCACCGGGGGTATGTTCTGGCACGTGCTGGCCGTCTATACCGTAGGCATAGCGAGCATAGGCAACGTGCCGAAGTTCGCCAACTGGATCATTCACGCCACCGGTCTGGACGGGGCCATCAGCTCCGCCGTGGGCAAGGCCGGAGGTATTCTCAGCAAGCTGCCCGGAGTCAAGTAGAACCAAACTCTTTGAGATATGGAGAATCTGATAAAGCATTTCGATACTATAGAGTCGGGGTTCCGCCGCTGGCGGACCGTGACCGTGTGCGCCGTGGTGCTCGCCGTAGGAGTCTGTGCGTTGTCCCTCGGGTACGCATACAGGGCCCTCGGCAGTGCGGCGCAACGAGTCTATGTCCTGGACAACGGCCAGTCGTTCTCCGCCTCCAGCGCGGATGACGCCATCCAGCGCGAATGGGAGGTGCGCAACCATCTCGAGCAGTTCCATTCGTACATGTTCGACCTGGCACCTCATGCCGAAGCCATAGAGCACGGGCTGGAGATGGCCTTGCGCTACGCCGACAGGAGCGCGTATGACTACTGGACCACCCGTGGAGAGAACCAGGACTTCTACAACCGCCTCATAGCGGACAACGTCACGGAGGAGATCATCGTCGACAGCGTGAAGGTGGACATGGGGAGGTATCCCCGTCCGGCGGCCGTGTTCGGGAGGGTGATGCTCGTGCGGCAGTCCACCGTCACGGAAAACGCGCTGGTCAGCACCTGTACGGTCCGTGACACTCCCCGCAGCCCATCCAATCCGGCAGGGCTGATGATAGAGAATTTCCTCGTGCGCAAACTCGAGAAGACTGAAACCCGAAGGAGATATTAAAACAGTACGGACATGGGTGTATTTCGTAATATTTGGGAAAGGTTCGATACCTGGTTCCGCTACGGTGACAACGGCAAGACCGTGGTCTTCCTCGCGATGATCGCCTCGTTCGTCATCGCCTTCATCTACATACTGAAGTTATACGGCATATTATGAGTGTCATGGGTAGTTTCAAGAATCTGAACAGCCACCAGAAGGGTGGACTGATGATCGCGGCGGGCAGTCTCGTCGTGCTCGTCATATTGATGGCCGTCATCCTCTCCGGGAATAAGGGCGGAGAAGGGACGGAGAAGCCGCAGAACGCCTTCGTGGAGATCCAGGATGCGGAGGCCGGCACGCTCGTGCAGAGCAAGGACGACGCCTACCGCCGCGGCGGCGACTCCGGACGCAAGGACAACATCGACAAATACTGGGACGACCTCCTCGAGGAAGGCAGGGAGGAGAAGGAGGACGGGAAGAAGCAGGCCGCATCAGGCCGCCGCTCCCCCGACCGACCCGCCGGGTCCGGATACATGACCGAGGACGACATCCTGGAGTCCGTGTCCGGAAGGAGGGAGTCCCGGCATGCCGTCTCCAGACCAGTCTCTGCGAAGAAGGCGCAGTCCGCCCCGGCGAGGCCCGTCAGGACGCAGGAGGACAGGCGCAAGGAAGCGGAGCAGCAGGCTATCCGCATGTATCAGATACAGGATTCCATACAGAGGGCGTCAGCCGCCCAGAAAGCGGCCGTCGCGGCCAGGGCCGAGCCCGACACCACGGAGAAACCCGAGGAGCTTCCTACGGTCTCCGCAGGCTCTCCTGCGCCGGCCCGGAAGGCCAGCGTCGTTTCGTCGCTGGACGGATGGGATGACGCGGGAGGAATAGTATCTTCCCTGGACGACGTCCCGGAGGCGGGGCTGCACGACTCCTCGTACCCGTTCAAGTGCATCATCGTCCGCGAGTCCAAGATCCGTAACGGGGAGAGGGTCGCGGTGCGCGTGCTCGAGGACATGGTGGTCGGGGGGCTGCGCATACCGAAGAATACCCACCTCATGGCCACGGCCACCATAGGGGAACGCCTGTTCTTCAGCATAGCCAACGTGGAGATCGGCGGCCGTCTCTATCCCCTCGGGTATGACGCCTACGACTCCCACGACGGCACGCTTGGCATCTACTGCCCCGACCTCACGGGGGAGACCACCCGGCAGGTGAAGGACCGCGGACTGTCGACGCTCTCGTCGGTGTTCCGGTCCACGATGCAGGGACGGGTCCTCGGGGAGATCATCGACACCGGGGTCAACGTGGCCCGCACTTCGTCCGGGTCCGTGACCGTCACCGTGCCTGCCGGATATCCGTTCTACATCGTCTCGAATGAATACACGAAGAATTACAAGAAATAGCGATATGAAGACATTTAGAAAGACTTTGCTCGTGGCCGCCCTCGCAGCCCTCTCCTGCGCCTCCTTGGACGCGCAGATAGATACCATCCGCGTGTCGGAGCTCTTCTCCACGCACGTGATGTTCCCCACCGACCTCGTCTACCTGGACGTGTCTAACCGCAGCGTGATAGCCCTGAAGATCGTCGAGCAGAACAAGAGCATGTTCGGCATCAAGGCCCGCGAGCCGTTCGGACAGCCGGCGAGCGTCACGGCCCTGGAGTCCAACGGCCAGATGCATACCTGGATCGTCGTGTACGAGCAGCACCCCAGCGAGCTCATCATAGACCTGCGCCGGGAGAAGGCCCGCACCGAAGCGCCGGCCGAAGCCCGGAAAGGCAAGGGTTCCAAGGAGGATGGAGTGGCGTCCAACTGGAAGGCGGGCGACGCTCCCCTGCTCCAGGACGTGATAGTGATGCCGAGGAAGATCTGGCACCTCGGGGTGAAGGACCTCGGCATAGAGGTCTCCTGCGAGAACATCTTCACGTACTCCGACATCACGTACATCGTGCTTTCCGTCACCAACAAGTCAGGGGTCAGCTACGACTGCCCCGAGGCCTCGTTCGTGGTCGAGGACAGGAAGACTCCGAAGCGCAGGGCGAAGACCGAGAGGACCATCTTCCCCCAGAGCCGTTACGGGACGCTCACCGTGGCGCCCGGAGGCACTTCGAAGATGGCGTTCTCGATGGAGAAGATGAGCCTTGCGAAGAATCTCGTCCTGCGCATCTACCTCTACGAGGTGGGAGGACAGCGGGACCTGGTGATGACCGTCCCCCAGCACGACATCAACCGTGCGGGCAGTCCGGACGCCTGAGCGGCCGCACTCCCCTTTCTCCGAAAGCCGTCCCTCCTTCCGGAGAGGGCGGTTTTTTGCGTGTTGCGGGATTACTGGAGATCTTCTTCGGATACGCCCATTTCTATAAGGTGCTTGCGCAAGGACGCGACGACGTACCCCTGGGGATTCTTCGCCCGCAGGGCTACGGGAGCGATCCTGTCCAGGAACGGCAGCAGCTCGTTGTTCTTCTGCGCTATCTCGAAGATGGCGATGTTGTTCCGGATGCCCGCGTCGTCGAACTCGAACTTGTTCCTGAGCACGTCCTTCGCTTCGGCGCCGATCAGCATCGAGATGGATACCTGCTTGCGCAGGTCGTTGGTCTTGGCGTTCTGGATCCTCTTCCTGGGCGTGAAGGTGATTGACGTGACGCTCGGGCGTCCCCTCCTCCCCTGGTTGGCCGGATCCGTCTCCGAGAAGTTCATCGTGTAGTCGAACGACAGCTGGCTGGTCCTGTCGAGCTCCTCCTTCGCCACGTCGATGGTGAACCGGATGAAGTCCTTGGTCGCCTTGTACTTGTCGTTCAGCTCCCACATGTCCCGGAGCTGCTGTATCGTGAAGGTCAGCGGCTTCGTGGACGTGGCCACGAGGGAATACAGACGCATCGAGTAGCTGCTCCGCAGCCGGAGGATCGTTTCCATGTCGATGGTCCTGTATCCCTTGGAGAAGTCGAGCATGGCCTTCCACAGGTTGCGGTTCACTCGGATTATCATGCGCCCCTTCAGGCGGGACATCTCCACCTCGTTCAGGATCTGCGTCGCCCTGTACGTCTCCCCGTCGTCGTATTCGATGAATTTCTTCATGAGCTCTTCGACCGCTTCCCTGGCCTTGTCGTAGTTGCGGTCGTCCTCGCCGTAGAGGATGGACCGGACCGGGAGGACGATCTCGGCGTCCCCCCACTGGCCGACTTCCACGCGGCGCGACACCTTACTGTCCGCGAAGTCGATGTCATAGGTGTATTTCTGGGCCGACTCTATCAGGCGTATCAGGAGCCTGTGGGCATAGACGCCGATGGAGTACCGGGCTTCGGATATAACGTATGATTCGAAGACCTTCTTCGGCACCATCCCGTTGGAGATGACAGGCACCCCGCTGTCCGGCCGGACGGTGTCCTCGGCCGGCTCGGAGAAGCCGTTGTTGGTGAATTGATCGGGCATAATCTTTGATGAAGTCGGACAAAGATAAAAAGGAAATCGGAAGATGCAAGAAAAAAAATGAAACTCATTCTTCCATTTCTCTCTTAAATACGGAAAGATTCTTCCATTTCTCTTTTTATTGGCGGGGAAGGCCCGGTTTTCCTCCATTTCTCCCTTAATTGGCCGGCCTTTCTTCGATATCTCCTTAAATTCGAAAAACGGACTCTTCCATTTCTCCTCTTACCCCCTCGAAAACTCATTTTATTAGGCGGGGCGAGGCTCCGTAAGTAGTTGAGCTGCAATAAAAAGGAGGGTTGCGGAAAATTTCTCTCAACATATTAACAATAATGAAAATACATAACAAATACATTTCGCGACGAAGGGAAGGAAAGGGGTGATGGGGCGGCTCTCCGATCCGACGGATTTTCGACCGGCCGGAATTTTCGTCAGAACGGCCGATTTTTGAGAAATTCTGGAAAGGAAAGAAGATTTCCAGGCGGAAAACGGGAAATCGGGGTTTCCCGAAATTTTCTTCTATTTCTCTCTTTTTTATTCATGGAGGCCGGAAAGGTCCGTGGAATTTTCTTTTTTCGCTCCTTTAATTCGTTCCGGGAGGTGTGATAAAAAGTCAACAAGGCGCAAAATCGCCCCTGCGATGCGCTCTGTGCGCTTTTCTTCCGAAACTCCCTTAATTCGTGCGAAAACTCTTCCATTCCTCCGGAATATTCTTCTTTTCCTCTCTTAATTGTTCAGGGGTGGCTCGGTAAGCGATTGTCATAGAGGGAGTTAGGGCGGATTTGCGCAGCGGTTCTTAATCATTGACAACTTGAGCTGGTATGGAGATATCCTGAAGGGGTGGGAAAGCAGATAGTATAGCTTTCCAGGGACCCCCTGGAATCATTCTTCCGTTTCTCTTTTTATTGCCTTGCCAGGCAGTCCGGATCTTACGGCTCCCATTTCCGGTCCCCCTGGTTTTCAGCCGGTTGGAGATCCCCTTCGGAGCGGGAACCGGCCTCCAGGAGCTGCCCGAGGCGTTTTCTTATTTTTCTCTCTTTATTATGCTGTTAACCGCTTTCTATATCGTTGTGTTTCAATATGTTACACTCCCCTACTTCTCACTTCTTCTTTTTCTCTTTTAATTAAGCCGGCAGGGCTCCAGGGATGTAATAATTACTTAATTATTTATTTATTGCTTTATTTAATTATTCATCGGAATTCGCAGCTTAGAAGTGTTGTAGCGCATATAAATATTTATTTAATTATTGCTTTATTTATTGATAATGACTATATTTGTGCGAAGTATTAATCTAATCTGTTATGGCAATAGTTGTTTCCTTTGCGAATAATAAGGGCGGCGTTGGAAAGACCACCACTACCCTTGTCATGGCCCAGGCCTTTGCCAGGATGAAGAAGAAAGTCCTGGTGATCGACCTCGACTCGCAGTCGAACCTGACTCTCCTTCTGGGTGACGTGCAGCCCACGGCCCGCGAGCTGACGATCCTGGACGCGCTCACGCGGCCGGACGTCCTCCCCATCGAGAAGGTCGACGACAATATAGACCTGATTCCCTCCGATCTCAACCTTGCGACCTTCGATACGACCACGGCGTCCAATCCGGACCACCTCTTCCTCCTGAAGGAAGTCATCAAGAAGGTGAGCGACGACTATGATTTCATCCTCATCGACTGCCCTCCGGCTCTGGGTAACATCATCTATAACGCGTTCATAGCCAGTGATTTCGTCACTTTCGTGACGACTCCGGACGAGCTCTCCTACCAGGGTCTCAAGATGATCCATAAGGTCTATGACCACGTCAAGTCGAAACACTATCTCAATCCGGACATCCAGGTCGCGGGAACCATCATCACCAAGTGCGAGAGGAACAGGAACACCGATCTCTTCCTCGGTCTCCTCCGTGACGACCTCAAGCTCCGGGTCATAGAGCCCGTCATCAGCAAGGCCACGAAGATCGCCCAGACGACTTCCTCCAGGCGGAGCATCTTCGACGCCGACCCTAACGGGAAGGCCACGCAGCAGTACGTGGAAGTCGCCAAGTCATTGGCCCTCAGACTCTTGACAGAGTCAAACCATGAAGTAAAACAATAAACGAATATAGTTATGCCACCAAAGAAAGATCCTTTTTCCGAATTTGCGGATAAGATAGTCCAGGCCCCGAAGGTGACTGACTCCAAGTCTTCCGTGAGTGAAAACAAGAGCATGGAGTCTGTCGTTGCACCGCAGCCGGAGGCCGTCTCCCCTGCTCCCGTCTCCCCGTCTCTCCGTGGCCGCAAGCCCACGGTGGCCGGTGACGCGAAGCCTTTCACGGTCCATATCAGGACCGATCTGCTGAAGAACATCAAGCAGGCGAGCTTCAAGACCGACATGTCCGCAAAGGCTATCATCAACCAGGCTCTCGAAGAGTATTTTGAAAAGCACAAGGGTCTCCTCTGACGTAGGACTCCCCTCCCCTTTTGAAGGCCGGTCTTCGTACCGGCCTTTTTTATTTAATTATTGTCTTATTGTTTTATTTAATTATTGAAATAAATAAATATTGCTTTATTTATTAATTCGCTCCAGTCTTATTCGCGGGCACTCCCCTATCCGCCAGTCAATACTGCGTTGTATGAACGTGAGGGTTCATTACTGTTATCGCTTCGTTTCGCTTTATTCAATAATTATTTAATTATTTATTTATTGAAATAAATAAAACAATAATTATTAAAATATTGAAAACAATAATTATTTAATTATTGCTTGATTGTTCCGACGGGGTCCCTTGATGATGCAGACAGACGGTGTCCTTCCTGCCGGTGCCGGTTCCCGTCGCGTCCGGAGCGGGGCGGGGGAGAGCAGCCAGGGGCCCTGACAATAATTATTTATTTATTGTATTATTTAATTATTTATTTCAATAATTATTGCCTTCAGTCATAAATGCCGTTCTGCGTACGTACGGAAGGGATTCTTTACGGCTGAATTCAACAATAATTAAATATTTCAATAATTATTTATTTATTGAAGGCTGCCGGATTTTTTCCTGTAAGGAAAATTCTCCAAAATTCTTTAACTTTGTAGTCCATGGAATCAGCTTACATACAACTGCTTCGCGACTGGGAACAGCGCATCGGGAGACCGGCCATCTATGCCAACCTCGACAGGCTCTTCCCCCAGTATGCCTTCCGGCGCCTTTCCCAGAACGGCCCCCGGGACCACTGGGCGAGCAGGTACAAGCTCGACGGGTCCCTTCCCAGGCGCCGCAACGCCGAGAAGACCGTCGTGTATCAGTCCGACATGACGTTCCGTGAGCAGGGGGAGTGGTCGAGCGGGATCGGAGTCATCGACAAGCTGATGCAGGACAACGGCCTGGGGACAGTCTTCGAGGCGTTCGCGTATGTCGACAACATGTTCGACCTCGACATGCCGCGTCCCGATTCCCGGCAGGTCGTGAGTTACCAGAGGGCAATCGACAGGCGGAAGGCTCTCCTGGAAGGTCTGAGGGACTATTTCAGTGCAGCTCTGCGCGACATGTCCGACCACAATGCCGGCAAGGTCCGGAGCTATCTCCGCCGCAGGGGGTTCACCCCCGACCGCGCCGAGGCCTTCGGGTTCGGCTTCGTCCCTTCCTGGAGCGAGGTGATACATCGTTTCACCGTCAGGATGGACTATACTCTCGAGGAGTTCGAGGCTGCCTGCGGCGTGCGTAACTACGAAGGGAAGACCAACGTGGGACGGATCTACACCCTTGCCATCCCGTATGTGAGTCATGGCGAGATACGCGGTTTCCTCTTCAGGAGGGTAGGGGAGGGGAGCGGTCCCAAGTATATGGCCACCCGTGATCTCGACCGCAAGTCTTCCTTCTTCAATATGCCGGCAGGACAGGTTGACGGCACCCTGACGGTGGTGGAAGGGGAGTTCGACGCCCTCGCTGCCACGGCTGCGGGCTATCCCGCGGTGGTGGCCATCGGAGGGTCGGAGATAGCGGGGGAGAGGCGCCGCCAGGTGGAGGATGCTATGAAGAGGGGAGTGGGGAAGATCATCCTGTGCCTTGACCTTGATGCCGACGAGGAGACCGGTGCCGCGGACTTTGCCTCCAGGCACGCCCACCTCATGCACAGCATCCATACGATAAAGGACGTCGATCCGGACTTCGAGGAGATCTACGTGGCCGTTTTCGACGCTCCGACCGATCCCGACGAGTACATAAGGGAGAAGGGGAGTGTGGCGTTCGGGGTGCTGCTGCGCTCCGCGGTCCCGTATTGGCAATACCTATATGAATATAATGTTTCCGGGCGCCCGCTGTGACGCGCGCCCGCGCATAAACGAACAGGTCGGCTTCACAGCCGGCCTGTCTTCGTCTTTGCAGTCCTGAATTTTCTGGGAGGATGGAGGTTTAGTCATCCTCGATGACAGCTTCTTTGAAGTTGTCGGGAACCGTCTTCTTTTTGGAAACACGCTTGGCTATCGTGGGGTCTTCCACGTAGTCCGGATCCCGTAGGATCCTAATCGTGTATTCGCAGTCGAACTTCTCAGCGATCATCTCGATGTTCGAGAGATGCGTGTTGTCGTTCTTGAACCACGTTGCCACGGTCGACAGGTTCAGCTCGAGGGCTCGGGCCACGTCACTCATCGTTATCCCCTGGAGGGCGAGGAACGCACGGAGGAATCCGAGTGCGGTCTCGTCGATGATTTCGTGAGTGGGATACATTTTCATTAAATATCGATCCGTAGCCATCTTCGTTTTTGCGACGTTCTTCGGAACGATACGGATTTGGATCAGTGCCCCGTTGGCTTTAAGGAAATCCTTGATGTCCTGGACTTTTGCGTCGTCCATGGCAAACCAACGGTAGATCGACATCCTGTTTTTCCCCGCTCTGTCTGCAAGTTCTTCAATGTTTACCTGTTTAAGGGCCATCCACTGCGCCAGGAAACCCATCCTTACAGAATTACGGATATTGCTACCCTTACTTCCTTTTTTGGTTTCGTTCATGGCTAAAATTATTACAAATAAATCTAAAAAAAAGTGAATAGTTTCCAAAATTTTCTTACATTTGTGGCAGAGATGTAAGAATTTTTTGCAGTTGAGACTGAATCTCGGGCGTAAAGGTACAAATTTTTTACGATATGCAAAACTATTCAAGCCCTCTACCGGAAGCGTTGTTTAAGCTTTCGTTCATCCATGTTCAAGTCCCTCCGCTTTGTGTGTGAGTGGCGACGGGAAACGAAATTATTGAGAGTTGCGGTCCCTTTTGGCGTATCGCGTAAAATGAAGGAAATATGGCAAATTCGGAAAAAAACGATTCCGTTGTCAATGGACTTCTTCAGAAGTTTTCATTGGTGGACATCCTCGTTATGTACGGCAGGTACGACGGTGATGCCCACCAATCTCGTCGTATGGTGAAGAATCCTTGGAACCTCGACGAGAACACGCCCTCTTTCGAGATCAACCGTGCATCCGACGGGAGCGAGCTCTGGTCCTGCTGGGGCGCCGTCCCCGAGGACGTGCAGTGCCGTCTTGCTTCCATCCAGGGAGGCCGACAGCGTCACGTTGTGGGCGGTGGCCTCCTCGACCTGGTCTGCGCCCTGGGAGGCTTCAACAGCCGTAAGGAAGCGGTGGACCATCTCCTTTCCGAGAGTGGCCAGAAGTTCTGCACCAGGGCGAAGTCCCCCGTGAGCGACAACAAGGTGCGCGCCTCCTCCATCGTGGTCGAGCAGACCCTGCCGGAGATCCGGCGCAGCGCCCTGATCCGTTACGCGAAGGGCCGCGGCATATCTCCGAAGCTTCTCTCCAGGTACTGCCGGCAGGTGCGCCTGCATTTCTCCAAGAAGCCCGACAGGCAGCACTTCTACATCTCCTTCCCCAACGGGAAGGGCGGAACCACGCTCCGGAACGACGAGGCGAAGGTCGGGAAGCTCTCCACTTCTCCGTCCGCCCCGACGTTCATCACCTCCGACGGCCGTTTCTCCGCTTCCCCTTCGTCGAAGCGGGTGGTCGTCTTCGAGGGTTTCTTCAATTTCCTCTCGTACCTTGAGTATTACGGAAAGGACATCCCCGGCTCCTATGACGTGTGTGTCCTTAACAGCGTCACGAACCTTCACCAGGCCCTCCCGAAGCTCATGCGCTACGACCTCGTCGGGCTCTGCCTCGACAACGACAAGGCCGGGTACGCCGCAGCGAAGGACGTCCGTGAGGCGGCCGCCGCGAAGGGCGGGGTCGCCATCCGTGACCTCTCGGCCGAGATCTATCCGAGTTTCAACGACATGAACGACTTCCTCCGGTCGAAGGTGCCGTCCCTCCAGGCGGCCGTCCAGCACCAGGGGAGCCGGGTCTGACAGCATACTCTCATTTGAAAATCAACCAATCAATCAATTACCAACCTCTTAAATTAATTTATTATGGCAAAGGAAACCAACACTGAAATCGTGTTCACCGAGAACGAGAAGAAGTATCTCGACAAGATGAACTGGACCAAGCTCGAGAAGGATCACGGCATCACCCGCGAGATGGTCGAAGCCAACCCCAAGGTAGCCAAGGATCTCGCCGGATTCAAGGTCGCCGGTCCCCTGAAGTTCAAGGACGACAAGGTCGAGGGAGACATCTTCCTTCGTGCTTATTTCAACCGTCAGAAGGAAGGCGAGGAGCAGAAGCCCTTCACCGTCACCGCCGATGTCCGTGAGGAGGAGAAGACCCTCGAGCTTTACGACAAGCTCACCGCTGCCGACAAGATCGACGAGCGCAAGAAGATCTTCTGCTTCGGCGACACCCCCATCACATCCCGCAGCGCCATCGAGGCCATGCTTGCCACCACCACCTGGGCCGGCAAGAACGCCAACGGTGAGGCCGTCCGCCGTCACGGCTTGGCATACGCCAACGCCGGCAAGCCCATCGTCCGCCGTATCGTCCGCAAGGGCGGCGCTTCCGAGACCAAGTACCTCATCGGGTACGATCCCCGCGTCTGCAAGTTCTACGGCAAGTCCATCGACGACATCCACTCCTACCTCAAGCTCAACAACCTGTTCTACGGCGTGAAGATGACCGACGCCCAGGTGTCCCTCGCAGCCGAGGGCCGTACCGTCGCCATCACCGCCAAGGACGGTGGCGTGATCTACGGACAGTTCTCTCCCGTACAGAACGAGATGGTTGTCGTGCATCCTCTCGCACTGAAGGAGATGGAGCGCATCGTCGATTCCAAGTACAAGGGCAAGGTCGAGGAAGAAGCGGAAGAGAAGACCGAGAAGAAGGAAGTGAAGAAGGAGGTCAAGAAAGACGCAGACGCCAAGAAGGCCGCCGCACCCAAGAAGGCAGCTGCGCCCAAGAAGGCGGAAGCTCCCAAGAAGACCGTGAAGAAGGCTCTTTAGCCGATTCCATTTGGTTCCGGGGGCCTGACCGCCCCCGGGGTCGCTGATTATTAATACTGAACCGTTATGGCCAATTATCTTGACAGTCTTGCAGAAAAGTACGCAGCTATCTTCGTACAGTCTTTCTCCGCGATCGACGCTTCGGTCTGGAGCGAGCCGTGGCTCCGTTGCGGCACCGCCCCCCAGCAGAATATCTCCGGTGACGTCTATAACGGCGGCAACAAGTTCAGCACCATGCTGCGTGCCGGCCTCCGCGGGTTCTCCACGAACGTCTGGGGCACCTTCCTCCAGTGGAAGGAAATGGGCGTCGGGGTCCGCAAGGGCGAGACGTCCGTGCCCGTGAGCTTCTTCGACCTCTACGTGAGGGACAGGGAGACCCGCAGTCGCGTGGACATGTCCGTATCCGAGTACCATGCGCTCTCTGCTGACGAGCAGGCCCTCTACGAGGTCCGCACGAACGTCTATAACTACAACGTCTTCAACGCCGACCAGACCGACATGGCCGACCTCTTCCCGGATGCATACGAGGCCGTCTTGCGCGCCTCGGCCCCGGCGGACCATTCGGAGGACATCGCAAGGGTTGACGACCTCGTCTCGAGGCTGTCCTCCTGGGTGTGTCCCATAGCCGTCGTCCCTGGGAAGGCCCCTTCATACCATATCCCCCTCGGTGTGGTCTATACCCCGCCGAAGGAGGAGTACAAGACGAACAGGGACTACTACGTGTCGTTCTTCAGGAGCCTGGCGCACTCTACCGGCGCGAAGGGCGTCCTGGACCGCCCGTCCCTCACCGACACCTCCATGGAGGGCTGCGCGAGGGAGGAGCTCATCTGCGAGTTCGCGGCTGCGCTCGTCTGCAACCGCGTCGGGCTGGATGCGACGCTCAGCCGTGACAACATGCAGTACATGAAGCTCTGGACCGGGAGGATGGGCAAGGAGCCGAAGGTGATCTACTCCGTGATCCGCGATGCCGTCAAGGCGTCGGAGAAGATCATATCAGCGCTCGGTCTCGGCAAGGAGATGGGTGTGGACATCCGCAAGGAGTTCCCCCAGGCCAGGTCCCTGGAACAGGGTCAGGCCCCGGCGAAGAGGGAGAGGCGCAGGGCCTCCAAGGCGGCGCGCCGCGTCGCCTCTTCCGCAAAGAAGCACGTTTAACCAAAGTTAGATACCATGAAACCCGCAGTCAATCCCTTTATCGAACCGATGCTCGACGCACGCCTGGCCATGGAGAAGAACCGTCTCAGCTCCCGTTATGAGATGACTTCCGACGAGGTGCTGCGCCGCAGCGTGCAGTCGGTGCGGAACTGGGCCGTGGTCCAGGGCTTCGGCGTTTCCGGCGTGGATGCGTGGACGGACCGCGTCTGTCCCGACTACCGACGCGTCCCCCTGGCCGGTTCGGACTTCAGCACCCTCGAGGCACCGTTCCCCGCCGGCGTGTCGTCCGATGACCTCGCGCTCGCGGAGCTGGTGGCCGGTCAGGGCCTGCGCATCTCCCCGTCGTATTCCACGGCGGAGTTCTCCTCCTGGTGCAACGTCGCCGCTGCCGCGAACCTGGAGCTCTCCCGCAGGACCGGCTGGGTCGGTGACCGCCCGATGCGCCTTCACGGCAGCAAGGGCGTGTACTTCTCCGTGGGGGACGGAAGGATCGACGTATGGCGTGCCGGGTCCGTATGGGGCACGGTATGTCCCGACCGCGGTTCATCCGGGATATCCGTCTCCGGGTTTGCGGGCGTCCTCGAGGGATACGAGAAGGAGACCGTCGTGAACACCGTCCTCAGCGACGCCAACGTGCAGTTCGTCAAGGGCGAGACCTACGGATGCGAGGTCTACCGTACCATGGAGTACGGCAGCAGGGTGTTCGTCTTCGCGGACGGCCCCGACGCTGCGCTTTCCCAGGCGTTCAGCGAGTATTTCGGTTCCGTGGAGTTCCTCCCCAGGAAGGCCTGCGACGACATACTGAAGGCATACTACAAGTCCGTGAGCCATGAGGGCGAGTCCGTCTCCACCTCTCCCGTGATCACTCCCTACGTCTATACCGGCGCTGCCGTGATGAAGGCCGAGGAAAGGATGATGGGGGTCGATTACCGCAGGAACGCAGTGAAGGCCGACGCCGCCAGCCGCGCCTCCTTGGAGGAGGGGCTGTCAGCGCTGCACGACGAGTTCTGCGAGGCCGTGGGGGTGAAACCCGGCTCGGTCCTTGTCTGCCGTGGGGCCGCCACGCTCTTCCGCCGTCCCGAGGACGGGTTGTGGAGCTTCGTCACCCTGAAGGGCAGGAATCTCATGGAGGGCGGCCGGCTGGAGCCTGCCTTCGGTCAGGTCCGGTACCGGGTGTCCGATCCGGAGTCTCCCACCGGTGCGACGTCGAAGGCGCGGTTCGCCTCTGCGGACAAGGCCGTGGAATGGATAAGGGAATATCTCTTCTCCGACAAGAACGTGGCGGCGGCCAAGGCGTCGCTCGCACGCGGCAGGAAGGAGAAGGAGGCCGTCTCCGTACGGCCGGTCAAGAAAGGAAGGAAGATATAATTAAAAAACATACAGTACGATGATAGGATTTATTACCGGAGACATTATCGCTTCTCCATATGTTCATAACCCGAGGAACAGCGCGTCTGACATATTCTTCAACCTCTTCGAGCGTTCCTCGAAGGTCAGTGTCGTCATGGGCCGCAACGGCAGGCCGCAGGCCCGTGAGCAGTCCTATGAGGCCCGTCCGGGCTCCTTGTCCGCCGCAGCCCTCGTGATGGCTGTATGGGCACGCAACGGCGCGACGAACGACCTTCAGGCCGCCTTCGACGAAGCCGGCGTGACCGTGGGACAGCAGGAGTTCGTTCCCCTTTGCGCCCTCGCCGGCGAGGCAGCCAGGCGTTCCGGCGAATCAGTGCCTGCCGACGGCGTCGTGATGAACGTCGCCAAGGCCTGCGGGATGGGCGACGCTTCGCTTTTCTCCGGAATGACAGCCCTCGGCTATGCCGCTTACGGCGTGAATCCTGATTCTGCCGACTACCGTAAGGGCCTCGTCGACAAGGACGTGGTTCCACAGGCCATATATTCGTCCCCTTCCCTCTTCGAGGGCCTCGTCTCCGGCGCCAAGGCGTATTCCGGAGGAGCCGTGGTGGACGGTGACGGGAAAATCCATGACGAATACCTGCTCGATGCTTCGCTCGCCATCCTGAAGCAGAGCGGCAGCTGCGAGGAAGCCCTGAGGCGCGCCGTCGCACTGGGCGGACGCTACGGTTCCGTCCTGGCGTCCCTCACGGGCGTCTTCGCCGAGCAGCGCTGGGGTGTGGAAGAGGCGATGGCGTACAGGGTCGAGGAATACTTCTCCGATGCCCAGAAGGAGAGCGTGCACCGTTTCGACAGGAGGACGTTCGTACAGGCGCCGAAGAAGGTCGCCGGTCCCAGGGAGTATGAGATGCTCGTCATGCCGAAGGTATCCATCTACGGAATCCCCAAGGATGACGCCGTTGCGATGAAGGCCGTGCGCGATGCCATGAAGCGTTCGCAGAAGGCCGTCCTCGTGGTGGAGCCCGCCGACCTCGACAAGCTCTCGGCCGTCCTTGCCGAGCAGCGCGACGCCACCGGCCGGCTCCTCACCGGTACGTTCGTGGAGTCCGACGCCCCTTACCGCCAGACGCTCTGGATAGAGAACGGGCTCTTCGCCTCCTCGAGCACCCGCACCTTCACCGACACCGAGATTGCCGAGGCCGAGGCGGAAGGGCGTTACCTCCCCAACGGGCTGAAGCGCCAGCAGATCTTCTCCGAGTGGAAGGGATTCGTCGAATACTGCCGTGACGTCCGTGCGAAGCTCGGTGCGTCCGTAGGATGGGAGGGCCCCGGGTTCCTGCGCTTTGCCACCGGCACTTACCCTGACGTCCCGTCGAAAGGCACTCCGAGGGTCATCCGCATCATCCAGGACGGCCGCTGCCGCGGGGCCGTGGGGTTGGATCGTGAGGGCAGGCCGGTATCCATGCCGAACTACCTCGAGAAGGGAGCCGGAGGAGAGTATATTGAAGGAGTTTATGCCGAGCGCGACGTCTTCGAAAGGAAGAACGCCGCCGGCGAGAATATAGGTATGAAGACCATATCACAGTTCCGTGACGTGGTCGAACAGGAATGTCTCGACTCCGGGTTCGGCATCGTCGACGAGGAGTCCCGCCAGGCGCTGAACGGAGGAGGGGAGGACCGTGACCAGGTTCTCTTGAGCCCCTTCAACCGCCCCAATTCCGAGCGCATCTACGCTGACGTGTCGTCCGGTCCCGACCTGCCGGTCGCCGTGGCGCAGGACATCCATGAAGTCCTGGAGAGCTGCGGCATCACCCCGACCGCCGAGAGCTCGCCCCGTCTGGCCGAGGCATCCGAGGTCAGGAAAGGCGCGTCGCTCTCGAAGGTCTATCCCGGTTCGCTCTTCACCGTCGGGTGCTCGAACATGGAGACTGACGATTTCCTTCGTCTGCTGAAGGCATACGGCATAGGGGAGGTCCTGGATATCCGTACCTGGACGAAGAGCAGCTACGCCCCGCAGTTCGAGGGGTCGGCCATCGAGTCCGCCCTTGCCGACAACGGGATATCCTACCAGTATTTCGGTGACGTGTTCGGCTCCGTGCAGCGTGACGGGGACAAGAAGGACCTCACTTTCGACGAGATCCGTCATCTCGCATCCTTCAAGGATAATATTGCCGCCGTACGCGAGGCCGTGAAGGACGGCGCCCGTATAGCCGTGATGGCGGCCGAGAGCGATCCTTCCAGGAGCCACCGCTTCGCCCTCGTCGGGCTGGAGATGGCTCATCCGCTGGATGCCAGGCGCAAGTCCGTGGACGTACGCCACATCCTCCGTAACGGCACACTCCTCTCGCAGGAGCAGCTGGAGTCGAGGATGCTGAAGTCATATTTTCCGAATGTTCCCACTCCCGGCCCCGAGGAGGTCCGCGAGGCATATGCGAGGGTAGGGGAGTCCATCCGCACGAAGAAGGACCAGAAGATCCGCATCGTGAAGGATTACGGCCATAAGAGAACAAACCATAAATAGATACAGCCATGATGTTCACGATCATAATCCTCTCGGTTCTCCTGACGAGCTCGCTCGTCGCAAGGAACATCGTCCGGCTCAATCCGGGCACGGAGTTCAAGAGGACCAAGAAGTTCCTCCTGGGACTTCTCGGGTTCGTCCTCCCCGTTGCGGGTCCCGTCCTCGCCGCCGTAGGCGTGAGGGTATGGCAGAACCGTATCAGCCGTCACGGGCTCGCTGGCCAGAAGGCCGGTGCCGACGCCCTCGCGAAGCTCGTGGACCAGTCTCTCCGGAGCGGTCTCACGGAATCCGCCGTAGCGAAGAAGGCAGCCCATTATGCGACGTATCACAGTCTCACCGGCACATCCCTTGCCGATGCCCTCCGGCGAGGCGGCATCACCGACAGGAACGCCATATCAGCGGCCCTGGAGAGTTACCTTGAGCATGTCACTCCCACGCTTACCGCCGTGAACGATTTCTTCAAGAAGCGTCACGAGCGTTTCATCGCGAAGCGTGATGCCGCCTCGGAGGGAGCCTTGAGGACCTTGATCTCCGGGGAGTTCACCGGGCTGACGCTGCGGGAGGGATCGGAGCGCGGGATAGGCGAGCTGGCCCTGAAGGAGAAGATCTCGTACGAAGGTCTGAAGGCCGCCCTGAACGGGAACCTCGTGAACGACAGGCAGACCCTTGCCGTCCTCTATGCCTATGCCGAGGGGATGTCCTCCATGGATGCCCGCACGTCAAGGCTGACCGAGCTGGATGCGGCCCGCAAGGAGCTCGACAAGAAGGAAGAGGATGCCAGGAAGGCCGCCGCCCAGAAGGAGGCCGAGAAGAAGATCGAGGAGAAGAAGGAGGAGCGGAAGGAGGAGCGCAGGAAGATCGTCGGGAAGGCAAAGGCCAAGGACGCAGGGAAAGCGGCCGAGCCCGCGCCTGCGGAACCGGAGGCCGCCGCCGCGACGAAGAAGGGAAAGACGGGGGAGGGGACCGTCCTCCGGGTGAAGCCGGATAAGGATAAGGTCATATCGACCTATAACGAGGCAATCGGCAAGACCACGGGCGTCAAGGTAGGGGAGGGCCGTAAGGCCGCTCCCGCAGCCACGGCGAAGAAGACCGTTTCCAAGACGGCGAAGAAGGCGGAGAAGGCCAGGAAGGTCGCGGGGATCGCCAAGAAGATGGTAGGAATGTAAATGACGACTTGATATGTATTACGCAGTAGAACACATGGAAGATTACTCCGCGTCGCAGCTCCTCGGGGCGTCGATGCGGCTCGACCGGTTTCTCCATGACGTGAGGAAGGCCGGGAACCTGAGTCAGCTCTTCGCCGTGCATTTCGAGGCGGAGCTGTACGGACTGCTGAACGGCAACATCGGTCCCGATCCCTACGGGATGTTCCGTTATGATCCGGACGGTGGGACCCATCTCGACACGGCGTTCGTCTATCTCGGCAACGTCAACGGCATCTGGACCCACACCCTTGCGGGCATCGAGGGCCAGCGGAAGGCCGGCCGTGCCGACAAGGCCGTGTACGAGTCCGACATGGCACAGTACAGGGGGATTCTCGAGAGCAATTTCCGCTATATGCGGGACGAGTTCTTCCGTGCCTCCCTGGAGGCGAGGAAGCAGCGTTCCAACCCGCTGCGCGTCCTTTTCGGGAAGGCCGGATATCCGAAGGACCCGAAGGGTGCCTCGGCCGATCCCCTCTATGCCTTCCACGACTCCATCGGGGTCTATCCCTCCGACCTTGACGGCCATCACGTGCCGTCGGACAGGGAGAGGATGAGGAAGATAACCATCCCCACGAGGGAGTGCCCGGAGCGCTGGGCCGTGAGGATGGAAGGCCCGAAGCTCCGTCGCAGGAGCCGTGGCCACAGGATTTGAAAACCATTAAACAGACGATACCATGGACAGGAAGATCGAAGAGCTCAAGGACAAGCTGAGGGACGGCTATGGAAACAAGCTCTATTTCTATGAGGACATAGAGCGTGTCTGCCAGGACATATACGCATTGAGGTTCAGGAAGCACGAGTACCGGCTCACCTCCATCGACGGGAGCCCCCAGGAGAGGGATATCTTCGTAAGGGAATACTACATCTTCTTCGACGGCGGGGGCCGGCGCCTCCACAGGGGCACGATAGAGTCGCTCAATAACGCCTGGCACCCTACCGGGGCCAAGCCGTGGGGAGTATGCAGGACCGGCCTCCTTTTTTCCCGCCAGAAGGTGTTCGCCATAGTCACCGACGGGGCACGCCGCCGCCTGTCCGTGTTCACTCCTGGGGAGGCTCACGTGCCCGGCGTGGACCTCTATCAGTTCAGCGACTTCAGGGCCGTCTCCACCGTCGACCTGGTTGACAGGAGGGAAGGGGCCGTGTGCGTGGGGCTGTCAAGGGCGGACGGGTCCCTCTCCGGCAGCGTCTCGTTCAGG
>JAEEGL013543691.1_pt1 | contig 31182 bp, 22 predicted proteins | sample 9134231 | NCBI WGS metagenome assembly JAEEGL01 (sample SAMN16246548, study PRJNA631951) | gut metagenome | biome: gut microbiome; feature: rumen; material: fiber-attached | host: Bos | place: Iran: Karaj | collected 2018-10
CTGAAAGAAAGCAGCGTGTGGAATATATCCACCCCACGCAACCTGCACTATATCATAGAGGCCGGTGAGGACTGGGCAAAGCAATACGCCACCCTGTCGAAGACCATCTACAAAGGCGAGAAAGCAGAACCCTTCAGCACGGAGGCCAATGCCGAAGCTGCAGCCGTGCTGAAACAGCTCAGTACGCCCAAGCCCCATGCCAACAAACGGGGCATCGGGGCCACGCTGCTTTGCTGCGCCTTAGTGTTGACCACCTATCTACACATCCGCCGCCCGAAGAGCAAATTCGCGGGCAGCCACCGATAGCACCTGTCAAGAGTCATGAACAAACGAGAACTATTAGACATCGTTTTCCATCCTCAAGGCTATGCCCTGCAAACCATACAGGACATGGTGAGAGACGGTATATTAGAGAAAAGCCAGATAGCCGCCATCTTTGATGCCGGTACAGCCGAGACCCTGCTTGGCATGAGTGCAGCCATCAGTCTGCCCCCCTCCACCCGCCGCCACGCCACAGACGCCAGTTTCAACCATGTGGTGATATGGGGAGTGAAAGAATCGGGCAAGACCGCGGTGATAGGCTCACTGCTCTCTCTGAAAGGCTTCAGGGCACTGAAGAGCAAGAAAGAACCCGCCGACGCACGCACCCTTGCCCTTCAGGAACTGTTCAGGAGCCAGCAATCGCTCCAAGTTATGCCCACCGACCAAAACGACAAGGAAGTGGAGTTCTACCCCACCCTATATTACAAAAATATTGTCAGCAAGCGGTACCCCATACAGTTGGTGGAGGCTCTCCTCGGCACCCCTCTTGAGGGGGTGGTGAAAAAAGACAGCGAGCAGGTACATATCATCTGCATAGACTGCCGCCAGAACCTGAATGAACAGGCAAGAAAGATAGAAAGACTGCTATCCGAATTGAGCGAGAATGGTCATTTAGACCACACCAACGGCATTTACCTGCTGGTGACGAAAACCGACCTGATGCAGGCACCGCGCGACTATCAGGAGAACGCCGCTCAGACCCTTGTGACAAGCAGCATGCCCGGTTTGTGGCAAAAGATACGGAACATCTGCTATACCAAGCACATATACAACGCCATGCCCATTCCTTTCAGTGCCGGTGACTTCGTGCTGAAAGACGTTGTAATACTCGACCCGAGAGACAGTGAATGCGTGATGCGCGAAGCCCTTCTGCCCAAGTGTCACGCCCGCCACACCTGGATAGGGAGACTCCTGTCGAAAGGCAAGCGTTGGCACGCTGTCATGGCAACCATTGCTGCCATCATCGCCGTGGGCTATGGTTCCTTTCTGGCCTACGAAGCCATTCAGAAGCCTCCCACCACCCCAGTGAGGCCATACAACTACAAGCAGGATTTCATGACACGGGAGCAGGAGATGCGCGGTGCCACTCTATCGAGAAGCGAGGCACTATACAACGAGCTGAGTAATGACCTTGCTGTGGAATACTCGCTCCATGACACAAACGGCAAAAACATCCTGTCAGCTTCCGACCACCGCGCCTGCGAGTCACAACTTACCAACGATTTCGCCAAGACTGTGGCCAAAGAGACCGCCCACGTATTCAGCGCCCAAGACTGGAGCCAGGACGAGAACAGGCTGAACAAGCTGAACAGCCTGATGAAAGAACTCATGGAGCATGACTGCATGACAAACAACGACTTAGCTGAATACAACAACTACATAGACGACTATTACAACAAGCTGAAACCCCTGCTGAGAAAAAGCGAGACCTGCAGCAGCATGGACGATGTGAACGAAGTGACCGAGAACTGTGGAGAGTGGAAGAAATACCCATACAACAACGACTCTCTGCTGAATGAGCGTATCAAGCAAGCACCCGCAAAAGCCTACGAGAGTCTGGCCCGCAGTTACGAGAACCGAGCCAAGAACAAACTGGACCAACTGATGGAACGACTTGGTTGGGCCAACGGCAATCCCTACAGTCAAGGTGTGCAGCAATATATGAGCAAGATGCGCCGGATTTTCAAGGATGAGACCTCAGACCTACTTGACTCCATCGACGAACTGATAGACGAGATTGGTGAAAGCAGTGAATACAACTCTGTGAGAGAAAAACTACTCAACACCCGCCGCAGTCTGACCAACGACTACGAATAACAGACCACAAGAAAAGAGCACGATGAGACTGATAACCCTGCTATTGAACAAGCTTAGCCTTGTGAGCTACAAAGACTCGAGCAGCCATATTGCCAACATGGTGGCCGGCGCACTGCTGTGCGTACTGCTCGTGTTGTTCTGGCTCATGGCATCACGGACAGACAAGAAACTGACCTTCATCATCGATGAGGTACACCTGGGCGGAACGAGCACCGTCACTGTGGGTGACAACAGCGGAGTGAGCATAAGCGGAGTGCCCCACGACTATCTGAAGATAACCTATGCCGACGGAGCCTATGAATGGGAGGTGAACGAACTGTACCATGACTCGCTGCAATACTTCAAGATAAACAATGAAAACCCCAACAAGCACACTATCCGTGACGACGAGAGTCAGCGTATCATCCTGCGGTTGCCCACAAGCGACAAAGACACCGTGAAGATGGAGATGACCGGCAGCGATGTGTGGAAGACATGGAAAAAGTTCAAAAAACAGAAAGATGTGCTTGTGCGCCATTTCGCCACCCGTTACCGTATGGAACAGGGAGAGACGAGCCATGAAGACAGTCTGCGCCTGTTGAACCAGATGCAACAACGTGCCGTAAATTCGTTTTTTGAACACAATGACGGCCAAATGCTGTTGGTGATTCTGGACGAACTGACCCAACTTGCGGAAGGCGGAGACACCACCCGCTACATCCGGAGCGGCAGGACCAGCGGTTCCGATGACCAATCCGGCCTCTGCAAGGTACAATTCTTCCACATCATGGACAACTGCTACATGGACAGCGGACATGAAGGCGGCTATTTCCAGATAGACGGTGTGAACTATGTGATGAAACCTACGGTGAAATTATCCGCCTGGGGGTCCGGCCATGTGATGCTGAGCCATGAGGACAACGGCCTGACGCTTCGTTTCCCACGCCCCATCACATACGTGGGTTCGGTAGACTCTCTGCTCAAGAAGTCGGAAGCCTCGAGCGGCATCATCACCCTGAAGCAAGACTATCGGTCATATCCCACAAAGAGTGACCTATACCTGCCCGCATTCTCGAGCGCCATCAACTACGACTTGTGCAACATAGAATTCTACCACGGCAAAGACAGTATCTGCGTGTGTGACAACAACCGCCGCACCCATTTGGTGAAGAACGCCAAGATGCCCTATCTGCCACTGAACATAGTACCCGCCTTCGGCCGCACGACACTTCAGTCGGGCAATGATCAGCTTCACTGCCGCATAGGTTATATCAACGGCGGTTTTGTGATGAGCTACCTATGGATGCCACTGCTCACATGCCTGCTTCTACTGGCCATGATCTGGTTGCCCGGGAGCCCTGTGCGTGTGAACGGCAAGCAAGTGCGCACCCTTTACAACTACAAGCAAGTGAGCCACTATCCCTCCTACCTCAGCATGCTGCTTTTAGTGAGCCTCGCCTACTGTGTGTGCAAGTCGCTCATCGCCCTGAAACTGAGTTACACCTATCCCTATTTTGAGAAGCTGACCGGTATCACCCCCGTGACCACCTCCTTGATGATGCTGCTTTTCTTCAGCCTGACCATGGTCATCAACACCCCGTTGCTGCACACCACAGGCAAGCGCTCACAAGCCAGGAAGATTTGGTCGGCGTGGGCATTCTGCGCACTGATGTGCGGAGCGTTGGTATTTGTGTTTTTCGGTATGCTCGACCCCATGGTGAACCAGAGCGTCATCGCCTCGTACTTCCATCCGGAAGTGTACACCCCCCTGCCTTGGAAATGGCTCGATGCCTATGGTATCAATGACACCCACCGCAGCGTGGTGTACGCCCTTATTTTCACCGAGAGTGTGGTTTTGGGTATCTGGGCATTCTTCAACGTAGCATGGGAATGGGTGGTGAAACGTTTCAACGCCCTGTGCTCACAGTGGAACAGATGGGCCCTCAGACTCAGCGAGACTTCCAGCCGCCTCTGGCATCAATACGCCCGTCTGCCGCAGAAGAAACAGCGCATCAAAAAACCATCACCCTCCGACAACAAAGTGATGCGCCTGATTGCCGGCAGCCCCAGACGTCTGCCGTTAGCCATTGCCATCATGGCTGTGACAGTAGCGGTATTGCTCATGATAGGCTGGAGCAATGTCATCATGTGGATAGCCTTGTTATTGGCAGTTGTGGTGGCATTGTCGGAATTTGTCCACAACACCCTTATAGGCGCGCTGAAAATACTTTTCCCCGGCCATCTGCTGCTGCTTCTCGCTCTTGCCGTTATAGGCAACAAGTTCGGCAACTTTGGCACAGCATTTATCAGTCTGGTGGTGATTTTAGGCATGACCCATGCCCTATCACAGGCAAAGATAGAAGACAAGGAAACATCGCGCGGCACCACCTTTGGTGAGATGTTCTTCATCACGATGGCCTATATAGCAGGCGCGATGGTAGGCGACAACGGCTATATGACCAACTATCTGGGCTTCGTGATGAGCCTCGTGAGTTTCTACTTCCTGCTGGAGCGTCCGAGAGCCTATGTGAGCAGCGTTAAGAAAGAGGCTGTCAAAGAGAAGAAATGGGTGAACGGCCTGCTTGTCTTCGTATTAGCCGTGGTGCTTCTCTTGCCCATGATATGCAGTTTCCTGTTCAGTCCGGAAAAGGTGAACTACGACCGTCTGGCCCGCCGTGTGACACTCTACTCCAACTTTGAGGACCTGGAGCGCAACGGCTACCGCTACAATGAGAGCGACGCCGAGTTTATGGTCATCATGAGCCACTATATGCAAGAGCACGACGCCTCCGACCCCCTTTCCAACGACGTCCACTTCCTTCATCCCTCCATCAGCACCGGCCAATCGCCCGTGGTGCTCAATGACCTAAGTGCTCCCGCCGCTTTCTTCGGAGCCTACGGCGTGACGACGACGACCATCGTATTCTTCATACTGATTTTCCTGCTTGTCTGGCTGGTGATGCAGTTCAGTCTGTCGTATGTAGACGGTCTTCGTCCCCAGCTCACCAAATCGATGCAGTGGCGTATGCTCGCCATGTACATGTGGGTGGGCACCAGCTTCTATATATACCTCTCCTATATTGACTGTCTGCCCTACACAGGGCGTCTGATACCCGGCATGGGAGTGGACGCTGTGGGCGAGGCCCTTGAGAGTGCCATTCTGCTGGCCTTCATGGCCGCTCTTACCTGTAGAAAGAAAACGAATTAACAGCAAAAACCACACGAAAATGAATCCGTTCACCAAACTTAATTATCTCCTCTCATCGACCCATCTGAACCGTATGCGCACCATTCTCCTGAACAGGATACACAGCATGACCCGCAAGCGCATCCGTCTGGCTGTGGTGGGCACCACATCGAGCGGCAAGAGTTTCCTGCTGAGAGACATTCTGAAGACCCTCTCAAGCATGTCGGGCGTTTTCAATCCCCTTGACAACGAGTTGCAGTCGTACAAGAATTTCGCCAACTACTCTCCCGACGAGACCGGCGGACATGGCGGCACCCCGCTTTATGCCTGCCGCCCGAACAACCATTATGGAGCCCGTGTGGTGCACAAAAACGAGAGCAACGACAAATACGACCTGAGTTTTCTGAACATTCCCGGTGAGATTTTCGCGAAGGCCGAGCAGAACCGTCCTTCCCGTCTGCAGGCATACATACTGCTCAAGGACCAGATAAGCCAGCTACGCAAATACTTCATCGTGTCCACCTGGCACACCGAATCGGGCGACATACGCTATATCGTGGAACCGGCGAAAGGCTGCACCGCCACTGATGCCGACCGCACCTATACCACCGTGACCAACGAGAAGATGCTGAAGCTCCGCTATATGGACTGGCGGGAGATATACGCCGAACTGCACAACAGCGGATTCGAGCAGTGTCCCGGCTCAGCCCACCGTATCAGCGGTAAGAAACTGCTCAAGAACTTCTTCGAGTATGACACCGACTCCGTGATCCGCAGCATCCGCGACCTGATACAGAACAATCAGATGAAAGGCATCGACTTCGACACCACCGACTTCGAGGCCCTTGGCTACGACAGGAGTTTCACTTTCCTGCACTACTGCTCCCAGGCCACCGACATAGTGCTATGCGACCGCATCTTCACCAAGAAAGAGTCGAGAACCAATGAGATGCTGTTCGGTGACCTGGCCGAAGGACTCGACTCCTTCCTTGACGAGAGCAGCAACAGCCACAACCTGAACGTATACCTTGCCTTCCGCAATGTAGACTTCCTGCTTATACAGAAGGAAGATGTGTACAAGAAGTTGTGCGAGGAGTTGAAAAGCGGGATGAATGACGAGCAGAAGCGCAACGTCATCTACTCGCTCTTCAACTACGCCCTTCTGAACTATCTTGACAGCAACCTCGAGATAAGCGATGAAGAATTTGACGACTGGATAGGCTTACCCGAGGGCAAACGCAGCGAGCTGGTGCAGCCAGACATTGAGAAATTGAAAAAAGACCTGATAGACTTCAATGGCAGCGACGGCCTGATACACATGGGCAGTGACCTGAAACAACACATCAGCTCACGTCTGGGCGGCCAAGGGCACTCCTTCAGGAGAATCCTTCTGAAGACCGGCTACATCTCCCCCACCACCGGCAATCCTCGCGACAACATTGTGCCCCACGTGTACTACACCTGCACCCCCATCACCGAAGACTTCGACATCTATCAGAACTATATAGAAGGCAACGAGCTCGCCACCGACTTCAGGAAAGAGATTGACGGCAAGACCCGCCTTTTCTATGAGCAATTCTCCCACGCCTGTTTCGGCAGCTACCAACTGTGCATGGACATCCTGACACAGCATAAACTGGGCGACTTCAGCATGGGTTCACAACTGATGATACTCCAAGACCAGGCATAGCATAAGAAAGAGACCACCATGGCAAAGAAAATACACATAGCGGTAATCGGCGCACGCTCGAGCGGCAAAAGCTATCTGCTCTATGACATGATACATGCTTTTGAGCAGTTGGGTTACAAGCCAGAGGAGTTGCCCCTTAGCTACCCTCACAGCAGTTTCGGAGCCTACTTCTATGACACCTTCAACAACACCACGGGCGGTATAGGCCGCACCGAGAGCTATGCCTGCCGCACCGAGAGCCACTACGGCGCCTATATGAGCCGCGGACCCATAGGATGCCCCCTTGCCGTGGACTTTCTGAACATCCCCGGTGAGGTGTTCGACCGCAACAATACCCGCATGAGCGACTATTTCGAGCTGAAGCGGCATATAGAGAAGAAAGGCAAGGGCTTGTTCTGGATGCAGGAATGGCGCACCCCGTCGGGCCACACCCAGCGTCTGATCGTGCCCCCCGGCTTCAATTTCAACAACATAAAGCCCGAGAACACCTTCGTAGTCCTGCGCCACGGCAACTACCTGCGGTGGCAACATATCTACTCAGAGTTGCTTTCAGGCCAATACGAGCTGGTCCGTTCGAAGACCATCACCGGCCGTCACCTGCTCAGTCACCTGACAGAGCTGAACACCGACTCCGTGCTGCTGACCTTAGAGCAATGCTGGGCCCAGGTGACCTCATCAGGTCATCTTGACCTGGACGACTATAAAGCCAACCGCGTGCTCCACTACTTCTATCCCCTCCATTTCTGCGAGGAGGCCACCGACATCATCATCTGTGACAAACTGACAGACGACAACAACGCCGGCAGCCTGACAGAAGCCGTTGCGAGCTACATGGACCTGAGCAAACGCCATAATCCCCATGTCTACCTTGCCTTCCGCGGCATCGACCTTTTGCTTACCGGCTATCCCCCCTTCAGCAACCGCGCCCTCTGCCAAGAGCTGAAAGACAAGCCCTGGCTGCGAAACGGTCTGTACAGCGAGGTGGCGGGACATCTCACCGCCATGCTTCGTTCAGGCGGTGAAGAAAAGAGCGGTATCCGTCTGCCCGACGACTGGCGCCGCCACATCCTTCAGACCACCGGCGACGGCATAGGCAACGCTTTCTGGCATCTGCTCAACGCCTCGGTGCCCTTTGGAAGGGTGAAGCGCCTCGTGAACGAGATAAGAGGAGGAAAAAACGTGTTTGAACTAAGCCAGGACCCCAACAATGTGCTGCCACCACACGTCTACTTCACCTCTACCCCCATCGACTCCCATCTGCGTATTTATCAAAGCGACCCTGAGAATGTGACCCGCTTCTTCTGTGAGGAAGACGGCCATGTGCAGTCGTTCAACCAGACCATCCGTCTCGGCAACAGCCAGCACCTGTGTTTCGGTTCTTACCAACTGCTCACCGACGTGCTGCTGCAAAACGGCGTGTGCACCTCCGGATTAAAGGAGCGGGGGACACTTCTGAAATACGCCCAAAGCAAGTTGTAAAAGCAAACACCTTATCACTATGAGAAAAAAGATAGAGATAGCCCAATTCGCCTCCGGCTCATGGACTGACAACATTGGCGACACCACGCTGTTCTACTCGGCGGGCTACAGCCGCCATGCCAACGATGTGAGCGGCCTGTTCCTCGACAATCCGCCCGTGCTTTCGCCACGCTATGCCAGTGTTGCCTGGCTTTATTATCAAGATGTGGACAAATATATCCTGATGCATGTGCAAGGCTCGCATGTAGTGAATATCGCCTTAGGCCGCAACTATCCATTCCGTGCCGGCTACGAGGTGAGCCGTGAAGACATGAACCAGATAGGCTACAGTCTCAGAGACCTTTTCAGTCAGATGCCCCGCATCAAAGGCATGCCTTCGGGCCGTGTGGATTCCTCCCGTTTCATCGATATCTCCCCCACACAGCCCAGTGAGAGCGCCATGCTGCTGGCCGAACACATACAGAAAGCCATCATCACCGGCCGGCAACTGAACATCGCACTCCCCGTAACAGGAGAGACATTCAAATGTGACAATGTGCTCGACAGCAGCGAGCTTGCCCTGCTTCTTGAAGCGATAGAGAGTCTTCCTCTCCACCTTCGTCGCTATGCCACCTTCGGTTTCTGTATTGACGAGCACTACGACATGGTAATGTCCGACGCCCTTGTGAAGGTATATGTGGCCGACAGTAAGATGACAATCGCCCCCGATGCCCTTCAGATGAGCTGGCAAGACGCCATCAGCTCACACAGTCCGTTGAGCAGGGATGAAAAGGAGACACTGAGCGCCATCCACTTGCCCGGTGAAGAGACGCCTCTGCTCACCTACGGTGAATTCAAGAAAGCCTTCAGCATCTACGACAAGTCGGCAGAAAATCTGATTGCCAATGAGTGGCACATCTGGCTCTCGTTAGGTCATAGTCTGACCGACCTGCACACCGACAATTGGGACGAGATGCGCCGCTACCACCAGACAATGGACAGTGCCACCCAGGAACAGTATGTGGACCTGATACGCACCGCCTCACTCCGTTGGCCAGTGGAAGGTCTCGACGAGGCCACCTACGGACTGATGCAATACAATGACTCGGAAAAGTATCAGTTGCAGAGCAAGACACTGAAAGAGTATCTGCTCTCCGACGGCAACCGCTACCGCTATCTCTTCGGCGTGAATGGCTTGTCGGATGAGGTAAAAGGTCTGCTCAACGGCCAGTTTATTGAGCGGCTGAACCTGAAAGACAGAGGCAGCATAGAATGGTGGCTCGGTGTGTTCGAGCAACAAGGCGCTATGAACAATGACGGTGTGAAAAAGGCTTTTGTCCAACTGTATAAAACCCACATCCTGGACCATTTGCAGACAATGGACGAAATAGTGAGCTGCATGCGCCGCTGTCCCTTCATTCCCGCCAACGCCTTCAAGAAGCCCAAGACCATTTTCAAGCCCAGACAAACAGACGACTTGAAAGAAGGCCACCGCCAGCTGATAGAACAATGGGTTGACGAGGCCGTAGACTCCATCCGTTTCGAAGACCTCAATGAGGTGACCCATATCCTGCGTCTAGAAAAGAAGAAAGGAACCACAGCCCACTCGCTCGAAGCCGAGTCGCTCCGCAGGATGACAGCCGAAGAACTTGTACCACTTCTGAGAGGCAAAGGCAAGGAAGAAGACATTTTCGAAAGGTGCGATAATTTGCTCAAAGAGTGCGCATCGCTACCCGCATCATGGGACAGTTTTGTATGCGAGTCGGCAATCAAAGCCTGTTTCCACACCCTGTTCACCAACAAGAGCACTGCCAAGGGTAACGCCCCTTGGCCTGACGACCGTATACATGATGTGAACAACTGGCCCAAATTAGGCAAGCTGTACAAAAATTATCCCTACGCATCGACGCTGATAAAAAACCGCATTGAGAAACTCGGCGCCCATAAAGACGCCGACAGCATAGCCAACCGACTGAAGAAGACCTTCTCCAAGACAGCAGCCAAGAGCGATGACAGCGAAGAGACCCGCACTCCCTACAAAAAGGCAGAAACAGCCTATCCCATCATCAAGACATTCCTATCGACCTATAAAAAACAGAACAAAGCAATGGCAAAAGAATTAGACAAAATATTCAAGGACCTGAAGAAAAGTGACAAACAGCGCGGCATACGAGCCTGGCTCAACCTGCTCGTCGGTCTGGTGGCCGGATTGGTAATCGGTTGTGGCGGTCTGATGACTTATCAGCTTATCAACAAACCCAAGCCAGTGGTCAACAAAGCCCCCCTCTTAGTGCTGGCCAACGATGACACGGACAATCTGATGCTCCGGCTTGCCGACATGGGTGTATGGAAAGACATCAGCGAGGTGAAGATTGACACCACCACGGTGAAGGGAGTGAATCTGGAAGACATCAACTCACTGCTCACACTGAGCAAGACATACTACGAAAAAGCAGACCTCGGAATACAAGAAGCCAAGGTGGTGGTGCGTGAGAAAACCGACCAACCAGAAAAGTCCCAGCCCGACACCCTGACCTTCAGCAGTCAGCAGCCACTGCTCAGCATAGTGAGCAGCAAGCCCTATCAGATAGAGCAAGTGCTGGTGAACGACACATTGAAGATAAGCATACCCACCAAGGAACTGTTTGGAGAGAAAGCCGCCGAGAAGACCACTGAAGACGCCCGCTACTATCTTGACATTATAAAATATGTGGGCAGCAAGATGCCATCCGAAATAGAAATAGCCTATTAACCCAACGCCACAACCATGCCGGAACCCAAGATAGACACCCATCTATACAAAGACAAGCAGATAGTGCTCCGCCCCTTTTTAGTGGCTGGCGTGCCCTTGCTGATACTGTTTTTGGCCCTATTGCTGTCGTGCTTCAAGAAGTGCACCGATTTGGGCAAAGCAGGTCGTGAAACCATCTACGACCCCACCTCCGCCCTTTCCGACGACGAAGGTTTCGTGGGCAAGTCGAACCTGCTTTTGAGCGATCTGCTCACAGTGACAACCCCCGGCACCGAGGGAATCTGTCTGGACAGCCTGAACAAAAAATACAAGGCTCTGGAATTCGCCCTGCCCTATGGTGAGGAGCACAAATCCTATATCGAGGCCGCCGACCTTCGTCTTGTGGCCATTCACCCCGAATACATCAAAGACGATGCCCTGCGCGAATTCTACTACAACAGCCGTCTGCCCCAACTACTTCAGCGTCAGAACGAGCAGCGTTCTGAAACCTATTTCCGTTTCACCTGCCGTGCCAAAAGCGAACAAGTGAACGGCACCCGTCCACTTGAGGTGACCTCCATCAAGGTCATCCCATCCATGTTCAAGGTGGCACTGAGCAAAAATCCCTGGACCGGTTCCATCTACGGTACCAGCAACTGCCTCTTCCCTGACAGCGGCACGGTGTATTTGACCTACGGCAACACGGTTCTTCCGCTTCGTGCCGAGCGACGACTGCACCGCCTGAATCCCATCCACTTCCAAGCCATCATGCAAGAAGGGGAACTGCTTAACGAACGTGAAAAGATAGACTACTACAAATACTACAAGGCCGCTTTCGACACTTCAGAGCCCCACTCCATCCGCATCGGCATGCGTGAGCGACAGGACAGCCACGATGAGGCCGACTTCCGCATCAGTTATGCCCATGACAGTCTGCTTGTGGCCCACAACACCAATATCACTGTTGTAGGCGGTGGAAAGACGAAGACCTACAAAGCCATGAGCGGAGGCGGAGATCTGTCGAGTTATATACCGTTTAACGACGGCATGAAGATACTTATCTACAACAACGAGTCGAGGAAGTTGGGTGAGTTCGTATTACAGCGTTCCGACCCCTCGCGCGTGCTCTCCTGCCTGGTTCAGTCGAACATGGGCACAAGCCGTTTCACTATCTCGCAATCGCAGACCGACCTTTTCACCCAGCAATTGCTACGCGGTCTGTCGCGCCATCTTCAAAACCGCGACAATGTGGAACGTGTAGACCTGTCAGTAGACCCGCTGCTCTCGAGAGAGTTTGAGTTGGAGATACAACGTTACCTTCCCCAATTACGCAAGAAAATAAACAAAGAAAAGCCCAAGAGTCAGACCAATGAGCTGTATGACATGTCGGTGACCATCATGGACCTTAAAAACGGCGAGGTTCTTGCCACTCCCTTTTACACCACCCTCTTCGACCCAGCCGACTATCCCGATGCCCTGCGGCTCACCGCCCGCAATCCGGCCCTCTCACGCCGCTCCATCGGCAGTACCTTCAAGCCCATGGTGGCCCTCGCCGCAGTTGAGGCTTCGCCAAGTCTGTTGGAACTGAACACTGCCAATCCGTCCCGTTACCATGCTCCTGCCAATTGGGACGCCCCCAACGCCACCGCCCTTTTCTTCGGCCGGCGCACCCGTCCATGGGCCCGCAAATCATCAACCCACTGGAGCGGCTGCGACTTCACCACCTTCCTGTCCCGTTCAGACGACGTGTATCCTGTGGCACTCACCGCCCTCGCCATGACCAACGAGCGCGTGGATGCCAAGACAGTGACCCGACTGCCCCTTACTGGCAGCCTCAACTTCTTTGAGGTAAGCCGCCGCGACACACTGCTCAAATTCAAGGATGCCCGCAAAAGCAGCGGCATAGACCTGAACAGCCACCCATTCACCAACTGGCTGTCCTATCTCTACAACACCAACTATGAAAAGGACTACACCACCGACCTGAATCTGTTTGCGCAACTCTTCGCCGACAGCGGACTGGACACCGAGCAGAAGAATTTCGGACTGGAGGAAATCAGTCCGGAACTCACCAGCCTTCGTCTGGACCGTTTTCTTGATGGTGACGACTTTAAGCAACGACTGGTACCTTGGGTGCTGGGACAGGGCGACAATATGTGGAACAGCATCAAAGTGGCCGAAGCCTGGTGCCGGATGTTGGGGAAATATGATGTAAGCGCCTCGTTCATCAAAGCCAGGAAGCCGAAACAGCTCCGCTCGCTTATACAAGAAGGTCCAGAGTATCCATCCTCCGTGAATGGTCTTCGCAGCGCCCAACAAATCAACTCTACATGGAACGGTTTTCTGGACCGTCTGCTGACAGCCCAAAGCAACGGCTCTCTGCTTAGTCCTATGCACAACAAGGTAAAGGCGCTTCATACCAACGGGCACACGCTGACCCTCTTCTCCAAGACCGGTACCCCTGATGCCTATATCCGATACGAGTTCCCGCTCTTAGGCGGCAACAACCGCTATGTTGACGTGGGCATGTACGCCTTCGGTCTTGTAGACAAAAACGTGTATGAGAACGCCGTCAAGCAAAACCATCAGGGTAAAGGCATCGTGTGTGTGGTACGAATAACCCGCTCTTATGAATGCCCCAAATGCCGTCCGGGCCATCAGTGCAAAGGCTGCGAGGCTTTTTGGGGACTGAAGTCGGCCCACGCCCGCGACTTCTTCAGTGAGGACGGGAGCAACCGATTGCAGAAGCTATACGACATGACCCGCAACTATTACTAACCCCGTCACAAATACAACAGACAGACAAACAAAATGGCAACAAGCACAAAAAGGAAAAGCAGTGGCCGCAGCACTGGGAAAAAGAAAAAACGCACCACCTTCAGTCTGAGCAAATGGTGGCGAAAGTCATGGCGCAAGTGCCGTCCGTGGCTTATCGGTTTTTTAGTGTTGGCTATAGGCTATCTGCTTTTGCCATACGTGACAAACATGCTCTTTGGCGGCAGAAGGACAGAGACATCCAACTACGACGGCATAGATATCTCCAAACACCAAGGCCGCATTGACTGGGAGACCGTGGCACAAGACAAGGACATCAAGTTTGTCTACATCAAAGCCACGGAAGGCTCCTCTGTGGTCGACAAACTCTATGCCAAGAACGTGCGTGAGGCACGCGCCGCCGGTCTGAAGGTAGGCAGCTATCATTTTTTCAGGGGTTACAAGACAGCGAGCGAGCAATTCGAGATATTCAAGAAATACGTTAAAAAGAAAGAGCAAGACTTGATACCCATGGTGGATGTGGAAGAAACCGGCAACCGATACGTGGAGCGGAACCGTCTACAGAAGAACCTTCAGGAATTCATGGAACTTGTGAAAAGGGAATACGGCAAGTATCCCCTTCTCTACAGCCAATACCATTTCTACAACGAGCGGCTTGCCCCTGAATTCAACAAATACTTCATCTTCATAGCCCGCTACGGCAAAGAAGAGCCCACACTCAAGGGCGGCGGCAAATACAATATCTGGCAATTCAGCGAACGGGGCAAGATAAAAGGTGTGAAAGGCACTGTAGACCTTGACCGTTTTGGCCCCGGCACCCGCCTGAGCGACATTGAGTTGTGAGCAAGACTGGAGTAAACCACAGTCCGCTTGATTACTTACAGATAGCTGTACCAGTATTCGATGGAACAGTCATAGTTTTCAGGGTCATTGAAATACTCCAACCATAGGGGCAATTCCGTTTCAGAGATATCTCCAGACAAAATATGATCGATGATGTATGCCCAGGCATCAAGGAAGAATTCAAGCGACTCACATTTACCCCAATAGGTGAAGTGAACATAGTCATCAACTACTCCCATTTCATCATATTTATCATTGATGAGGTCTTCGTCGAACATATCATCACAGATGCCCTCGAAGACTTCGGGCATGTAAAACTGCCCGTAGAGAAGTCCAAGAGCCTCTTCTGCCGTCAGTTCAACTTCATCAACAACATCTTCGTCAAACATATAGCCGTCGGCTGAAATAGAGAAATGGAATGTGTATTTGCCGTCAGCAACAGATTGGAGTTCTACACGCACATCATCCACGCTTTGTTCGTCTTCGGGATCGAGTTCTTCCAAAATATCGGCCAGCCATTCCAGTTCATCGGGAATCACCTCGTTAACATAAGCTTTCGCCCCCCCATCGGGCCAAGCTCCAGCCTTGGCTTCTTCAGAAAGCATCTTTTCTATATTGGGATCTTCCATTTCAAGACCCTGTAAAACACTGTTATCGGCAATCCGGTCTTTGAGCAGGAAGAGGATTTGAGGGGCTGTAAGTTCAATATCAGTGTCGCCGTCCCATCCATCTCCGCAAGCGCCTCCTGATGAGGCGTAAACATGACAAGTGAAATACTTGTCTTTAATGTTCTTTAATGATTGTTTTACTAATTCGAAGTTTGTCATAATGACTGTATTTGCGATTACAATGCAAAAATACAGACAAGGAAATGAAGAGACAAGCAAAAAGAAGAAACAAGGCTTGCAGGAGTATTAATATTCTGCCTATTTATCCCATAGAATCAGTGACTCATCGAGCATGATGCGTTTTGCCTCACCTTTCTTGCCCGTGACATAATAGTGCTTTGCAAGCCTGTCGTCGAAACATTTGACAAAAGCCTCACGGATACGGGCACACTTCTCGTTGATGCTGTTGCTGCAAGGGTTTGTGACTTCCCGAATACTCTGTTCGTGTCTTGAACGTCCCCCTATAGGGTTCATCTTGAGATAGATGCCAAGCAATTCAGAATAATAATCGGACAAATTCTTAAAACGTATACCCTCAGGATGATGCAAGAAGAGCAAGAACACCGATTTGGGCAAAAACGGCATTTTGATTTCCATATTGTTGTAATCGACCAGGAAGATGCGGAAGTCATCTGTAATGTGCAGCCTACTGAGTCTCTCCCCATGGTCGATGATATCATGCAGAAACATTGTGTTAACGCCCCTGTTACGCAAAGCCATGATGCGTTCCTTTATCTCATTAACAAGTTGCAATGACTGAACGTCGAATTCACTGTCAGCATCAATGTCTGAATGAACTCTCATGAACCGGATTCCTCCATCATCGACCTTCTCTGCATTCTCTTTCTCCGCAATTACAGGCGGTTCTTTGACTCTCACGAACCGGATTTCTCCCTTCCCGTCCTCTACAGTTTTTTGCGGTTTGGAATGAGCGGCGTACAAGCGGCTAATCTCATTGGCAAGTTTTAACAAAACATGCTTCTTGGATTCAAGCCACAGGGTTTTGACGTACAGCATCTGCAGAACTATGAAACCGCTACTGTCCTTCACCTGCGATTCATAGCCAAACAACAGTGCCGGTCCCTTCAGATCAGCTTCTTCCGCAAAAGAGTGAAGAGCCGGAACACTTTCCACTATCTTTCTTCGTTCTGACTCTTTCAAAAAAGGCGCATTATAATTCACCACCTCATCAATCAGCAAAGGCAGATAGCAAAACTCCAAATTCTGCTTGCGGAACACCATTCTTACCCATTCGTAATTAGTGCGAATGAAATCATTCCATTTTTTGTTGTAGGACGGTTCAGCATAAATCACCTGTCCTTCAACTGGAACAAATGGCAAGTTTTTAAAAGATAGTTCTTCTGCAATCATTGACGATGAATGTTTAAAAATGAATTGGGATTGTCTTTGCAAAGATAATATTTTATGATGAATCCAACCAATTACGCAGTAAAATAATGAAATCATATCGACTGTTGAAGAGGAATAAATGTGAAAGCGCGTTAAAAAAATTGGACCATAGAAGAAATAAAGGAAATAAGTGTTATTTTTGCAAATAATGCAACATAATCACTTAAAACTATGAAAGGCCGACTATGCTATATATCACGCAACTATAGAGGTGTGGAAGGTTCAGGCAACAAAGCGAAGACCGACAATGAAGACACCCTTGAGGAGATGGGTGCCGTAAACTTAGGACTGCACCGAACCCTCTACAACAACAAGGTAGTGAAATTTCTGCTTGACCTGCTCGGCATCCTACTATATTGCCTCCGTGTGCGCAGGAATGACATTATCCTGTTACAATACCCTGTTAAGAAATACTTCAGCTTCATCTGCCACATGGCCCACCTTCGAGGGGCAAAGGTGATAACACTCATCCATGACCTTGGGTCCATGCGTCGCAAGAAACTGACCGTAGAGAAAGAGATAGACCGGCTTATGCATGCCGACTATGTGATTGCCTCCAATGGGGTGATGCAGCAATGGCTCAAGGAGCACGGCTACAAAAACCAGTTGGGTGCCTTGGGGCTTTTTGACTACCGTTCCCACACCGTCCATCAGGAATCTTCCACCCCACGAGAAGACAACGAGCACACTCTTGTATATGCCGGTGCACTCGCCATGCGTAAGAATGCCTTTATCCTGCAATTGCCCGATGTGATAAAGGGCTACAAACTCCATATCTACGGCAACCGTTCCGGTCTTCCAACACTGAAAGAATCGCCGCAGCTTATTTTTCACAATTTCATGCCCGCCGACCAATTCATAGAAAGCGCTGAGGGCGATTTCGGTTTTGTGTGGGACGGAGACACTATCGACAGTTGCACAGGCAACTTCGGAGAGTATCTGCGGTGGAACAGTCCACATAAGGTATCTTTTTACCTACGTGCCGGTATGCCCATCATCATCTGGAAAGAGGCCGCCCTTGCCGGTTTGATTCAGTCAGAAGGCATCGGGCTTTGCATCAGCAGCATAGAAGAGCTGAACACCCTCTTGCCCCAAGTGACCTCAGAACAAATGAACGCCATGCGCGCCCGCGTCCGCGAGGTGAGCGACCGGCTGGCACACGGCGAGTTTTTCAAGCATGCCTTGGAAAAAGCCCTCTCCGACATGCGCCAGGAATAGCGTTATTGCCCCTTATATTCCCTATAAGGCTGATTCAGGTTGAGATAATGAAAATTATGCTGCCGCTGCTTGTCGTGCGGCGGAATGGTCATATAGTCACCATACTTGCGGGTAAGATACGTATCGTACTGCTCCACTCCAAGCACCTGATGGCCCTCAAACTCATAAGGAGTCGGCGTACCCAGCACCGTTTTAGGCATAGCACCTTTCATGCCATCATCATAATCAGCCACCAAGTACGTCTGCTCATAGTCATATTTGCGAAGCAGCTTCCGAATGCTATTCTGCACCTTTTCCAGCCGATAGAACTTTCTACATAGCAGGGGAATCCAAGAACTAGGACCGTGGCCGTGCTTATAAGGATCACGCACCATAAGATAAAGCACCCGTTTAAGATACTCATAGTGTGCGAAATGGCATCTTTGTCGCCATTTGCTGATCGGTACCCCGTCGATGGGGAATACATCGATGTAAATACCTCCAAGATAACGCAGGTGCATACGTTCGATCAGTGTGGTGGAGGCATCCTGAATTTTAGCAAAAGGCAATGGATAGACGGTATCATTTTCAGCACAGACCATCTCAAACTGACTGGGGAGCCATTCCCTGCAATGCCGCACGAGACGGTCGTAGTCGGGCCTTGGCATAGCAATGTCAAGATCATCGTCCCAGGGAATGAAACCTTTATGCCGCACAGCCCCAATCATGGTGCCAGCCCATATATAATAGCGCAAACCATGTTCTAAGCAAGCCTTGTCCACCTGAAGCAGAATATTCAAGATGCGCCTGTGCACCTCATTCACGTCATAAGCCGCCATGTCACAATTTTTTAAGTAATCGTTTGAGAACCGAAGACCTGTACTCCTTTCTCACCTTAGGCAAAAGGTCCGTGTAGCTATGCTCCGTATCAAAGACCAATTCACCATGATAACTGGGATCCTGTCGAGGAGTCATGTAGTCATCACCGAACTGCGTGCGCAGGAAGAGGTCATACTCTTTCGGAACCGGCACTGAGATGTTCTCAAAAGGTATCCACACCGTTTCATTAAAGATATGCTTTGGGAACATGATATCATCACCACTGAAGGCCAACTCAGCCCAGCACGCACAGCACTCGGGGCTGACAGCCCTGAGTTTTTCCTCCATCTCACGATAGATAGTGCTCCATCCTCTTCGGCGCACTTCTCTTCGACATTTTATCTTTCTGAATATCAAACCAAGACGTCCAGAAGCCAGGATGTTCATGTTTTTGGTTTTCAGAAAACGCTGCGTTTTTCTGCAAACTCTGGCCAAAGCCTTTCTCTCAGTCTCATCATCGGGAGCTTCATCGAGCACAAAGATGTCGATAAAGATGCCCTGATTAAACGGCTGAAAAGAGTCAGAAGGACGTATGGCAGCAGTCTCGCTGTTTCGCAACTGGGCATGTCCACGAAAATAATCTTTGTCGGAATAAGCAGTCTGCAAAAAGTAAGGATACTTGAAGAGCCGGTCGCCCATACCGACCAATCTGTCGTAGTCGGCTCTCGGCATACAAACATCCACATCATCATCCCATGGTATGAACCCATGATGTCTTACAGCTCCCAGCATAGTGCCACCATCGACCCAAAACCTGAGGTTTTCCTTTCGGCAAACCTCTATGAAATGGACGAGCAAGTCGGTTTCCACCTGCCACACTTTTTTCATCTGTGTGGAAACACGGTAATTACCGCGCAGTTCCTCTTCGAGATTGAAATCGATCATGTCACTTGATTAATAAAGGTATGCCGGAATCAACTGTTTGGCACTGTTGAAATCCTCCACCGTATCAAGTTCGATAGAGAAATAGTCGGTCGTGTCGACGATGCGGAAAAAGTGTCCCTGTGCTATGAGCCGTTCAAAGGCCCGCTCGTAGAACACATTGATCATTTGCTCGCCGGTTATCATTCTGTCGAGTTCGGCGAAGAGAGCCTCACTGTATTCAGAATCCATCTTCTCAATGCCCACACTCTCACCCACTGCATCGTCGACGGAACAAACCTTGCTTATTTCCACGACCCGGTTATCATTATCGACAATCACCTTGATTTCCTCTTCTCCCAACTCATGACGGTTGAGAGCCAAGGCAGTGCCAGGCTCCTGCACCATTCGCTGAATGATTTTGGGGTCGAAAAGGATATCGCTGTCGAGGAGGATGAACTCCTTGCCCCGAACGACATCCCTTGTCATCCACAGGGAGAATATATTGTTGTTGTGCTGGTAATCAGCGTTGTGGAGGAAGTGGAATGTGAGGTTCTTTCCACAATAATGGGAGTCGAGAAAGTCACGTATCATATCCCCACGGTATCCCGTTACCACGACAAACTCACTGATTCCCGCCTCAACGAGGGCATCGAATGTGCGCTGCAGAAGTGTGCGTGTGCCCACAGTGAGCAGACATTTTGGTCTGTCATCAGTAAGAGGACGCAGACGCGAAGCCATTCCTGCTGCCAAAACTACTCCAATCATACTTACTAATATTTAATTATTTAATTTAATCTATTCTATCGTCATGTTCAACACCTTCTCCACGACAGGAGCCATGTCATAGTATTTGTATTCTGCCAGACGTCCGCCAAAAATCACATTCCGCTCCTGCTGTGCGAGAGCATGATATTGATTGTAGAGACGGCTGTTACGTTCATCATTGACAGGATAATAAGGCTCCATGCCCGGTTTCCACTCTGTGGAGAACTCCCGTGAAATAACGGTCCGCGGCAAACTGTAGACCTGCTGTCCGAAACATTCGAAATGCTTGTGTTCAATGATACGTGTGTAGGGCACTTCCGCCTCGGTATAGTTGACTACCGCATTGCCCTGGTAGTTAGGCATATCAAGTGTTTCCTGCTCGAAGCGAACTGTGCGGTACTGCAGGAAGCCAAGTCTATAACCGAAGAACTCATCTATCTTACCCGTGAACACAATATGCCTGCAGAGTATGTCAATTCCATCTCCACTGAGATGATATGCACCATGTGCGTCATCCCAAATTCTGTTGAATTTGAAGAAATCGGTATCGGTGAGCACATCCACCCCCTGCAGCATGCCGCCTATCAGGCGATTGTAGCCCCCGACGGGAATACCCTGATAGGCATCGTTGAAATAATTGTTGTCGAAAACCAACCGCACAGGCAAACGTTTGATGATGAAAGCAGGCAACTCTGTGCATTTTCTTCCCCATTGTTTCTCTGTATACCCCTTGATGAGGCATTCATAGATATCGCGTCCGATGAGGGCCAGAGCCTGCTCTTCAAGGTTTCGAGGTTCGGCGATGCCCTGCTCACTCATTGTACGCAGCGTGTCGTTGCGTTGTTCCTCCAAAATGGCCATGGCCTCCTGAGGCGTCCTCACCCCCCACATCTGATAGAAGGTATTCATGTTGAAAGGCAGGTTATAGAGTCTGCCCTTATAATTGGCGACGGGCGAGTTGGTGTATCGGTTGAACTCAACAATATCATTGACCATGCGCCAAACATCCCTATTGGAAGTATGGAAGATATGGGCACCATACTTGTGTACCTGTATACCCTCTATCTCCTCACAATAGAGATTGCCACCTGCATGTGGCCTTTTGTCGATGACAAGGCAGCGGCGTCCCATTTGCGTAGCACGATAAGCATAGGATGAACCGAAAAGACCGGCACCTACTATCAGATAATCATATTCTCGCATGCACAAAAAAGATAAAAGTCTTAAAAAACAACCCTCATAGGAAGTGGATGAGTGCAAAGGTAATGAATAAAAACGGAGAAAGTGAGAAAAATAGAATAATTATGCCTACTTTTGCACATCGTTTAAGAAAAAGACAAAACACAAATAAACAAACTTAGAAAAATGAAATTGATTGTATCCCTGGTCTTGTGCTTTATTGCAAGCAGCCACGCCATGGCCGACAACGGCATCAAGACCGCCGGCGACGGCACCACCTACAACTTTGAGAAATTATCGCAAATGAGCGGTTCAGGCATCACAAAAGAAGGCAATGTGTACACCCTTACGTGCACCGACACCATTGCCGCCGGCGACCTGTTCAAGATTGACGAAGGTGTTGAAGTGCGTTTCGGCGATGATGCAGAACTGGTGATTCAAGGTCAAGCCGACCTTCAGGCCACCACCCTTCGCACCCTTCTCACCCGTCAGGGAGAAAGCCAGACCTGCTTCGGCCTCACAATACAAAATGAGACCGGCTCCACCCCCGTATCGGGTCTCGACTTTGAGTATGTGGGCCTTCGCAACTACTCGGGCACCGGAATGACCGTAAGCGACTGTACCTTCAGCAAGCACAATGGCACCCAGAGCGCCGCCCTTTTTCTTGGCACCAACGGAGCTCAGTTCACCATTAGCGAGTGTCGATTCGACAGTTGCCAGAAAGCCGCCATCGGCGGTGCCGCCAATTTCATGTGTCCCGTCACTATCGACCACTGCCAATTCTACCACAACTCACAGGCCAACGGCAATGTACCCCAGCTGAATCTTTCCGCCGCATCGGAAGTGCGTATCACCCATTGCACTGTGGAAGGAGATTCAACAAAGTACATGGTGGGCGGCATCGGTGTGGCCAATTGGTACGGTTATGACGGCATGAACACCACGATATCCGACTGCGAGGTACGTGACAACCGCTATGGTCTGACCACTATGGGAGTGATGAACGTGGTGATCAGCAACAACCAACTTATCAACAACTGTTTTGAGCAAGACCCCATGAACGGCGGCAGCGGCATCAGCCTCTATGACCCCTATTACAAGCAGAAAGTGTATGTCAGCGGCAATCATATTGAGAAGAGCCTTTGGGGTATCACTGTGATAGGCTGCGGCGAGGTGAACATCGGCAAGACTGATGTGAGTGAGGATGCCGATGATTATAACCCTGGCGGCAACGTGTTTGTGGACAATGGTTTCGACGGCGCATTGTACGACCTCTACAACAACAGTGTGAACACCGTCTACGCCCAGGGAAACACCTGGAATGTGGCCGTTCAAGACAGCGCAAGCATTGAGAGCGTTGTGTTCCACAAGAACGACAATTCCAGTCTGGGAGAAGTGATATTCATGCCCGCCGGTGACACCGACGGCATAGGGCACACCATCCACACCCGCCACAACGGCAATATCTACACCATAGACGGTGTGCTCATGGAGAACGGCCGTCTGCCCAAAGGCATATACATACAAGATGGCAAGAAAAAAGTGGTCAGATAATATACTTATGCTGTGTGCACTGCTGCTGTGCGGCTGTCAGAGCATGCGCAGTCTGCGCAGCATGGAGCAGTTGCATGACGGCGACCTCCTCTTCCATGTAGTGGAGAGTGGCAACGCCATCACCGCTGTGACCCACGGCACAGCATCCCTCCCCATTGACCATGTGGCCATTTACTACACCGACAGCAGCGGTGCCCCCATGGTGGTGCAGGCCATCTACGACGGGGTGATGTCCACCCCCCTCGGCACCCTGCTCGATGAGCCTGGCTACTATGTGGCAGGGCGTGTGAAGGGTGCGGATGTGGAAGCGAGTGTGCGAAATGCGCTCCGCCATGTGGGCAAGCCCTACGATTTTGTTTTCTCGCCCAATGACCGTGAAATCTATTGCAGCGAGCTCGTACAGCTATCCTATGTAGACAGCAACGGACGGCTTGTGTTTAGTCCTATCCCAATGACCTTCCGCGATGCCGAGGGAGTGATTCCCCCTTACTGGCAGACCTTCTACAGCCAGCGCAATTTACCCGTTCCTGAGGGAGCCCCTGGCAGCAATCCCGGTGAGCTGACACGCCGTAAAGAGGTAAAAATCATGTACCATTTGCTTGATTTTGCAAAGCGTGGTTGGCAACAAGACAAGGCATATTGAAAAATACCTTAAAATTAAGGTATTCTGTGATGAAAAAAGACAAAAAAGCATTAATTTTGCATCAGAACAGAAAGAAATTATTCACATAGTATAACAGAATTATTTTATGAAAATCAACGATTTCAATTTTGCTGGAAAGAAAGCAATCGTCCGCGTTGACTTCAACGTGCCCCTTGACGAAAATGGTAAGATAACCGATGACACCCGTATCCGCGGTGCTCTTCCCACTCTGAAGAAGATTCTCGCTGATGGTGGTGCTCTCATCATCATGTCGCACATGGGCAAGCCCAAAGGCAAGGTGAACATGAAATTCTCTCTGGGTCAGATTGTAGACGCCGTTGCCGCTGCTCTTGGCACCCCCGTTCAGTTTGCTCCTGACTGCGCCAAGGCAAAGGAGGCCGCCGACGCCTTGAAGGCCGGTGAGGTGCTTCTGCTTGAGAACCTCCGTTTCTATCCTGAGGAGGAAGGCAAGCCTGTAGGCATTGACAAGGAAGATCCCGCTTACGACGCCGCCAAGAAGGCCATGAAAGCCAGCCAGAAGGAGTTTGCCAAGACCCTTGCCAGCTATGCTGACTGTTATGTGATGGATGCCTTTGGCACCGCTCACCGCAAGCATGCTTCCACCGCCGTCATCGACGAGTATTTTGACAAAGACCACAAGATGCTGGGTTATCTGATGGAGAAGGAAGTGACAGCTGTTGACAATGTTCTTGGCAATATCAAGCGTCCGTTCACCGCCATCATGGGTGGCTCGAAGGTATCGACCAAGATTGGTATCATTGAGAATCTTTTAGGCAAGGTAGACAACCTGATTCTTTGCGGTGGTATGACCTATACATTCGCCAAGGCGCTGGGTGGCCAGATTGGCAACTCCATCTGCGAGGATGACAAGCTCGACGTAGCTCTGAACGTGATTGCCAAGGCCAAGGAGAACGGTGTGAATCTGGTGTTGGGCACAGACTGCATTGCAGCAGACAAGTTTGCCAACGACGCCAACACACAGGTATGTCCTGCCAACGCTATTCCCGAAGGCTGGGAAGGCTTGGATGCCGGTCCTGAGACCCGCAAGATGTTTGCTGAGGCCATCGTCAACGCCAAGACCATTCTGTGGAACGGTCCTGCCGGTGTGTTTGAGTTCGACAATTTCATCGGTGGTTCCAAAGCCATTGCCGATGCTATCGCCGAGGCTACTGCCAACGGAGCCTTCTCTCTGATAGGCGGTGGTGACTCTGTGGCCTGCATCAACAAGTTTGGCATGGCCGACCAGGTTTCCTACATCTCTACCGGTGGTGGTGCTCTTCTTGAAGCCATCGAGGGCAAGGTGCTTCCCGGTGTGGCAGCTATTGAAGCATAACCAAAATCTAATTATACGCAAAGAGCGGCTTCTTTTTGTGGAAGTCGCTCTTTTTGTTGTTACACATCTCACACATTGCCCAGATACACATGCTCAATGCCCGTGTCGAGTGCCACCATTCGCATCCGGCGGAGCGTCTCAACGGGAGTGGGTGGAAGATGCGAAAATTTGTAACGAGGGAAGAAACGGCTGAAATGAAGCGGGGCCCCTGCAAATCCATTCTGCACAAGCCAACGGCACATACTTGCCACCATGTCGCTATCATCATTGATGCCCGGGATGACAAGATTGGTGATTTCCACCCATACACCCGCATCACGCATAGCCAATAAAGTGTCAAGAACCACCGATAGGCAGCCACCGCTCACCCGACGGTAGATTCTGTCGTCAAAAGACTTCAGATCCACATTGGCCGCATCGAGCCAAGGCAGCAAATCCTGCAGCGGCTGAGGGCATACATATCCTGCAGTGACGAGGATATTCCAAAGGCCCTTGTCACGCGCCAGCCGGGCGGTATCAGTGACATACTCCAAATAAGTGAGCGGCTCGGTATAAGTATAGGCGATGCCAGGACAACGATGCTTAAGGCAAAGAGCCACAATCTCTTCGGGCGGCAAATCATATTGAGGCACCTCATCTGGAGATGCCTGTGAAATATCATGATTCTGGCAGTTTTGGCAACTGAAGTTACAGCCTGTACAGGCAATGGAAAGGCAATCCGTTCCCGGGTGGAAGTGATAGAGCGGTTTTTTCTCCACCGGGTCAATTGCCAAGGCGCAAGGTCTACCGTATACCAAACTTACAAGGACTCCACCCCTATTGCATCGGCTACGGCATCGCCCCACTTTTCCTTCGCCCATACGGCAGTAATGGGGACAGAGCAGGCATTCCACCTCTCCGCCCGACATCTTTCGGTAATATCTGCACTCAAATCCAGCCATCAGAACACAATCGCCTCATAAACATACAATTCGGCATCGCGCCATCCATCCCATCCCAAATGGGCCTTGTCTTGTGAACAATGTCCGAGAAATTCCTCCTTGGTCCAATTCACCTCGTCTGCCACCTGCGGCAGAAAGGTGCCGCTTCGATAACCCTTGCGGATATAGATGCCATGCTTGTGGAGATGGAACTCGTCGATGCTGTGGATGCGGCGCATGGGTGTAAGAACGGATATCTCGATTTTCACTTTTTCAAGTTCAGAACGTGACAACGGCGGAAAGCGCGGATCCTCAAAGGCAGCAGCCCTCGCCATCTCAGCCACCATCTCATGAAGAGGTGTATCCTCCCCAAAATGGCCAATGCATCCTCTCAACCTTCCGTGCTTGTGTAGGGTGACGAATGCTCCGCACTTGCGGAGCAAGGTGGGAGAAAGTTTAGGAGTAGGTGTTGAAACGCCTGAGAAAGCCGACTCAATGCTGTTGCGTGCAATCTCCTTGAGCATGGCCTTGTCATCTTGAGTAAGGATGAACTCCCCCTCTTGTTGAGCGCTGTCTTTGGCATTGTGATACACGGCAAAAGCGTGGTAGCCCACCACCCTACTATGGTCGTGATTATCGATATCTCCGGAATTCTGATAGAGCTGGTGCGTAATATCCCCCATCCCATCGAGCATAAGAAGGAGCACAGTAATGGGCGCTGCGCCACATGCACTGGTGGCAAGGTTACGGCATCCACTTTGAGCATTCTCCTGTAGCACATCCATGAAACGTTCCACGTCGCCGGTGAGGAGGGCTTCACCCGTCTTGGCATCCACCTTGCGTGCATCGTCATAGGAAGGATAATGGGAGAAATCACTGCTGATGATGAAAAGATTGTCGTCGTTGAAATAAGGCTTCAAAGCCTCAGCTATCCTGCGAAGCCTGTCAATCCGGGTAGTTCCCACCACAATGGGTACGATGGGAGGCACTTGGTGCAACCTACGTTGGAGGAAGGGCAACTGCACCTCAATGCAGTGCTCCCTGTCGTGTGCGGCAGGAAGATACAGAAACACGCTGTCGGCCTGCACTAATTTCCCACCCGTCTCACAGTCGACCGGCACAAGCCCCAAAGGTGTGGAATAATAGTCAACAGCATAATTGACCGACGCACCATCGACCCACTCATAGTGGCTGGGACCAAGGATGAAAATGCGTTTGTAATGCTTCTCTGTATTGAGAACCTTATAGCCCGCAGCAGCCACATTGCCCGAGAAATAGTAGCCGGCATGGGGCACTATCAACGCCGCAACGTGTCTACCATTCTGAGAATCCTCATGTCGCGACAGATATTCGTCCACCTCATCAGCCAGGTGTCGCGGGTCACCTTCATAAAACCGATCGGCCTGTGTGGCAGGCCTTACAATGGAATCAGATTGCTGTGTATTGTGCTTTTTCATAATCTTATGATTTGCTATTTGCGTTTTCGCGAGTTGTAGTGAAACAACCATTCCTGCCACGAGAAGGGATATTTTGATCAGTGCCTTTTTCATGACTTTAGATGCTATGGTGATAAATTTCGCCTTAAAGATACAAAAAAATACCAAGAAGCTAATTGCTTTAGCGGAAAATTAGATGATTTAACAGGATTAGGGTCAGAAAGTATTGCCGAAAGACATATTATTGTCCCATCTAATACAGCCCTTTCAATGTGATTCGGTCAGGAAACGGAGTATCTTATCATGTTTTTTTTGATTCATTTCCCATTAGGTTTTTTGTTTTGTTGATTGAAAAGAACGTTTTAGATCGCATAAAAAACAAGATGCCGAGAAAAGCATTATAGGACTCACATTTTTTAGGATTCTTTCTTGCATTTTACAATATTATGTTGTATATTTGCCATTATTCTGAAAGGTTTCAATCACGCTCGGTCCTATATATCCCGATACTTTCTATTGCAACCCATGATTATAGAGGATGGTATAATACGCGGTGAGGGAGATATAATAATCGCTAATGAAATATATTGTAATTATAAAACAAATCATCCTTCATCACCGCCAGAAGCCTATCCGAAATTATACATTTTTAATGCAAGAACTTTTAATTTGTTTCGTTATGACCCAGATTTTTCATATATCAAGCCTTAGGAGAAACAGCCTCTTGCTTTCTTTTATTATTGCTATCACTTATTTTTTATATATGAGTTGCACTGAAGATCAGGTTCTCACGCATTCTCTGTCAGAAAAACTTCAGCATTTCATGTCTTCATTCGATTTTCCTGTTTATGGACTGTATTTCATAGAACATGACGATATTAAATTTATTATTATTGAAGGAAGCAATACTTATGACAAAAACCTTGTTGATGGATATTTCTTTTTAAATGAAAAACTGGTGGTTTACAGTTTTTTGGATAATCGTCACCAAGATAATATCATTAATATTAGCAAGACCATTGCATATAGAGATACAATTCTCGGATATGAGAGTGATGACACTTATGCGGACAACCGTTGTATATATGAGATTTCTGAACATGAAGCTTATGCGTTAACACCAGATATGCAACTAACAGACACTTCTGTTGTCGCTCCACTTATTCGTAAAGGAAGGCATGCGAGCGACAGCAATGTTATTAGAAATAAACAGATGAATATAATGTTGAACAATACAATCAATAATAGTCTACAAAATTTGTTTATCATACGTATAAAAGAAATCAACAAGAATCTATTTTTCTCGATAACACCCTCTGTCACCTATGATGGCAGACATGTCTTGGGGTATTTTTATCGAGATAATTATCCTGTTATCATCTATGCAGATAAGAATCATGATGATTTCTCTTCCATAATAGATATGGACTCTCTCAAATACGGAATGGATGGCATTGAATATGTAAGAGACTATTTCAACGGACTTGTTTTCGTCTCTAAAAAAGTATATATGATATCTGGTGATGGAATTTTAGATGTCTCAGGAAACCACAATATAAAAATGTCTTTAGATGTAATGGATTGATTCATAAGACATGGGGAAAGAGTTCTTGATTTAAGAGTATAATTGTATAAAAAGCGTTATAATATTATGAATCATGGGGACGGAGTTTTTGATTCATGAGCATTATTTCACAATCACTTTCTTACCATTCATATCTTTACTTATATACCAGAAGGTTGAGCACTACAAAGAATAGTACTTTTTCAAAAACAAGCCCCAGTTGCAAGAATTCACTAAAAAAGTTGCATCGATAAAAATAAAATGGTATATTTGCCAGACAAAGACTATTCTTGTCGTTCATCTTTAAAGCTGTTTTTTACGCATGCAGAGGCGAAGCTTTGCCCCCTCGGTCATCACCTTCGGAGACGGCAGCTACATCGAGTACACGTATGACGCCGGCGGCGCCAGGCTCAGGGCGAAGTACGGCGTGCAGGCAGGTGTGGGACCACTTATACCGTGCGGAACGGGAAACACCGGGTCGGACGGCGACGGCACAGCCAGTCCTGACTCCCAAACCGGCCTTCCCTCCCCGGACGAGCTGACCCGCGTGGACTACTGCGGGAACGTGGTCTACGACCGCGGAGAGCGCAGGCTGCTGCTTGGGAACGGATACGTGACCTTTGACTTGCAGACAAACGCCCCCTCCTACCATTTCTACCTGAGAGACCACCTCGGCAACAACCGCGTGGTGATGGCACAGAACGGCACCGTGGAGCAGGTGACGCACTACTATCCCTTCGGCGGCGTGATGCGGGAGTCAACAAACCCTGCCGTTCAGCCCTACAAGTACGGCGGGAAGGAGCTGGACCGTACCTCCGGCCTCGATGCCTACGACTTCGGCGCGAGGATGTTTTTTGCCGACCGTTTACAGTGGGGACAGATCGACCCGCTGTGCGAGAAATACTATGACTGGAGCCCGTACAATTATTGTGTGAACAGACCTGTAAATGTGTTTGATCCTAACGGAAGGGATGATTACTATTGGCCTAATGGTAAACTCGAATACAGAGATGACTCAGAAACAGACAGAATAATGCTGACAAGATGGGCCATTTATGTAGAATTAGAAGATAAACCAGAATTGATATCTATTAATGGTACACCTATTGAGGATTTGGATGACATTTCAGCTGAAACATATTCTAACATTTTTACAAGTATTGTTTCAGAGATGCCTGATACAGATCTTTCAGGATTGAAGCAAAAGAGTATTTCTGTGGTTGTATGGAACGGGAAAGAGGAAGATGGACAATTATATACCACTAATTATTATAATAGGCCTGATTTTAAAGCCAATAAAATTGCATCAACAGGTAATACTAGAATAACTGCATTTATTAATTTATTTGACTCCAATTCACTAAATTATTATTCTACTGTCTCTAATGTTCAAAATATTCTTGGTATACATGAATATAAAGGCCATTATGTTAAAAAGATGGGAGATTCTTCAAAAGATCATTATAAGATTTACGAAATGCAGATGAACGATCCAACATGGGCCAAGATAACAGAAACCTTGAAACAAAATATTATAAATAATTACAGATCATATAGAAACAAGGAAATTTTTAACTTTAAATAGACATGAATAGAAATATGACTAATTCTTTTTTGTGGGTATTTCTTTTATTATCTCTTTTGGGGACTCTCATACTTTATTCATGTTTCTCCAAGACAAAAGGAACCATGATTTCATCATTAGACTGCTATTTGTATTCTGTTATTGACGATTTCACGGGAATGACACAAGAAGACAACCTGTCTCCTATCTCGGAATCACCCATGATAGATTTTAACTCTAATTACCTGTTGGATGAATTAAAATAAAGCATACTTAACTTGCCCTATAGGCTTATGATTGAGAAGATTGAAATACTGCAACATAGTAAAGGCAGCCACTTTAGCAGCCATCCTTGTGAAGAGTCCAGGCGGCTGCTTTGCATA
>JAEEGL014086350.1_pt1 | contig 31182 bp, 19 predicted proteins | sample 9134231 | NCBI WGS metagenome assembly JAEEGL01 (sample SAMN16246548, study PRJNA631951) | gut metagenome | biome: gut microbiome; feature: rumen; material: fiber-attached | host: Bos | place: Iran: Karaj | collected 2018-10
TCTTGCGCTTCTACCCCTTACGGCTTTTGCACAGGAAGAGCGTATCGACACAGTCATACCGAAGTTTCTCTCAAATGGCTATTTCTTCCGAGAAATGCCTCAACTGCCCGACGGCGAAAAAGCAATATCGCGGTTGAAGGACAAGGAAGGCAACAGCATCATGGTCATCAACGTCGATGCCAAACTGCCCAAGTCACTCATTAGAAAAGCCATCCCACGCGATCAGGTTCACAATGCCGACCAATTTTTGAACGGTCTTAACATCATGGCTACGATGAAAGAACTGACGCAGGCTGGCGTGAAGTCCGACGGCACTTTCTATTCTCCCAAACCTGGCGAATCGTTTCCACCATTCTCCGAAAAGGATATGGAGGGTAACACATGGGCGAACGACAACGTGAAAGGGCGCGTCATGGTGCTCAACCTATGGTACTCTGGCTGCGGCCCATGCCGTGCAGAGATGCCCATCCTCTCCGAGTGGAAGGAGCAATTGCCCGGTGTGATGTTCTTCTCAGCCACCTTCCACGATGCTGAGACGACCAAGCGCATTACTGACAAGCACCACTTCACATGGACGCATCTCATTGAGGCGAAGGATATGATGGCGTGGATTGGCACCGAAGGTTTCCCACTCACCATCGTTGTTGATAAGAAGGGCATCGTTCGCCACGCCGTCCATGGCACCAATGAGATGAAGCGCGAAGAACTATTAGCAAAGATCATAGAGGCTGAGGCTGAATAAAACAAAACGAATAATGTACAATCTGAAACGTGGCCAGGGGAAATATGTGCTGATAGCTTTGGGGGCCAGTTGGTGCCGCCCATGCAGGATAACATCAAGATGAATCGACTAAAATCCGTAATAGATATGAAAACAATGAAGAATTGGAGAAGCCTACAGTAGCTTCTCTTATATTTTTTGCGGATAGAGAGTATTGAGTATTTCTCTATCTTCAAGGGGCGGAAATTCCAACTATAGTGCAGCACAAGCAACCAGAGGAGGATCATCGGCAAATACAGAGAGATAAAGTCGTTCGGTACGTGACACTCATTTCTGACCACTTTCCCTTATTTCCACATATTTATGTTAAAAGATATTGAGGGCGAAAGGTATAAAATTCCTATAATAAATCTACTTTTTGAAATATCGTATTCTTATTTAAACAGCTGAAAATCATTGATTTGTTTATTCATCTTAAAGTTTGTCAATCCACTTTCATGTTCAATTGTCTTTGGAAGGATTCTATTTTTCGCTAACTTTGCGCTAACAAGAGGTTCTCACTCTTTTTAAAGAAAAAAACATTTGATACAATGAAAATAGCAAGACTTTTTTACTTTCTGGTTTTGGTCATGGCTTTCTTCTTTTCAGAAGGCGTAATGGCCCAGACAGGTTCAGGATTGGAAACCACCCATGAGGAGTCGGGATTCGTACCAGAGGGATATCAGTTGGATTGGAGCGATGATTTCGACGGTTCGGAACTGAATACCAATGATTGGAAATTTGAGATTCATGAGCCAGGATGGGTCAATGATGAACTGCAGCGGTATGTGGGAAAGACATTCAAAGGCAATAAGGTGGTGTTTGTGGAAGACGGGCATCTCACTATCCGCGCTCAAAAAATTGACAACCAAATCGTTTCTGGACGCATCAACGCACGTCCTGATGAAGGCTGGCGCTACGGCTATTTCGAAGCCCGTATCAAATTGCCCAAGGGCAAAGGCACATGGCCCGCATTCTGGATGATGCCGGTTCATGTTGACTGGGCGACAAATCCCTGGCCCCGTTGTGGCGAAATTGATATAATGGAAGAAGTGGGCTATGCTCCTGGGCATGTGTCATCGTCGATTCATTGTGAGGCATACAATCATACCATCAATACACAAAAGACCAATTCGACCTACCTACCTACCGCGGAGGACGAATACCATATCTATGGAATGGAGTGGACAGCAGACAGAATATCTTTCTTTGTGGATGGACAGAAGCATCTGGAGTTTCTCAAAGAGGGAGACGACCATGCCGTGTGGCCATTCCATTACGCCTTTCATCCTATCTTGAATCTCGCATGGGGTGGCACATGGGGCGGTTCACAAGGGGTTGATGAGTCAGCCTTGCCCACTGAATTGCTAGTTGATTATGTAAGGGTATACAAGAAACCGATGCCGCTCACTGCAAAGAAAATTGTAGCTTACGTCACGTCATGGTCTTCTATCCCTGTCGATTCCAAGGTTATGACACATATCAATTATGCTTTTGGAGGTATTGACAACAATAACAAAGTCTATGTCGATGGAAAGAGTCGTTTCCAGGAAATAGTTGCTCTCAAGGATAAAAATCCGGCATTGAAAGTGCTGCTGAGTATCGGCGGATGGGGACGTGGTAACTTTACTCCTGTGGCCGCCGATGAGAACAAACGGAAAATCTTTGCACAGTCATGCCGCGACTTCTGCGAGCAATATGGTATCGACGGTATTGATATCGACTGGGAGTTTCCCGGAAGCAACTCCTCCGGGGAGACTTCGCCTTCGAATGAGAAAAACAACTATACGCTCCTGATGCGTGACCTGCGTGAGGCATTAGGCGAAGACTTGTTGCTCACAATGGCCTCTTCTTCCAGCCCTGGCTATTATGATTATCCCAGTATTATCAACTACCTTGATTTTGTCAATGTCATGACCTATGACATGGCAAGTCCTCCCAATCATCATTCTGCCCTTTATCGTGGTGGAACGGTAGGCAATGGCTGGCGAGTGGCACATGAATCCATTCAAGACCACCTAAAGGCCGGCATTCCTGCCGATAGACTGGTGATGGGACTGCCTTTTTATGGAAACGGGAATGGTGACGGAAGTGGCTCGGCCAACCAAGTGTCGTTGCAGGAGATTGAGAACGGGATAGCCGAAGGCAAATGGATAGACCATTGGGATGATGTGGCCAAGGTACCTTATGTGACCAACAAAAACGGGCAATTCGTCTATGGCTATGATAATGCGAGGTCACTTACCGGCAAGTGCCAATATATTGTGGACAACGACTTGGCCGGAGGTATGTATTGGGAATATGCAAATGACAATCTGATGGGAACGGAACGCAACACCGTGTTCGACTGCCTTGTGGGAAATGCTATCAAAAAAGAGGACCTCTTCTTTGGTGGACTGCCATTGGAGTATATCGGCGCCAACAAATATGGCAATGTCTTCGACATGGTTCAGGGAAGCACCTACATCGCTGAAGGGGCTGATGAGATGACAGACGACAGCTGGTATTTCGACCCCGATTTCTTTGTGAATTGTGGCGATGGCTCCTACCTGTTCCGTGCAGTGTCTGGAAAGTACAGCATCTGTGCTGATTTCAATCAACAGTGTTTCCGTGTCACGCCTTTGGATGAGGTGGGAAATCCGCTGACTTACAGCATTTCCGACGGCAAAGGCTGTATATGGGTGATTGGAGCCAATTCAAGTTACGGAAAGCCCTCGTATGAACCGGGAAACGATGACGGATGGTCGGAAAGCAGGGCATTGCCGATGGCCCGTGTCGATGACACGCGCCATCAGATTACGTTTGAGGTGGGCAAGCAATTGAACCCGGACAAAGTGAATTTCAAGTTCTTCCATCAAAACTCGTTCGGCAATGATGAGAACGATGAGTTCACTCCCTTCACCAACCCAAGAATCACAACGACAAGCGATGTCTTTTATGTCAATTTCAACACACCGGATCGGGGCAACATCAAACTCCGTAGCGGCAAGAAACTGAATGTTGGCGACATCTATGTCTTCACCATAGACACAAGTGACCCTCAAAATGTAGTCTTGTCAACCGAGAACCTTACTTCTGGCTTGGATGAAATCCTTCATGAGGACTGCCGTACAGACATCATTTACTATGACTTGATGGGAAGGAGAGCCGGAAAGAGCTCTTCCCGCAAACATATTCTTATCTCCAAAGGAAAGAAATCCATAAGATAATATCCATAAAAACACGTTATGATGAAGACAAGAACAATCCTTTCGCTTGCAGCGGCATTGCTGATGGTGATCGCTGCATCAGCCAAGCGCAACACCGCCGACAACATGGTCGTAGTGGCGTATGTTACCTCATGGACCAATGAAATACCGGACCCAACAGTGATGACGCATATCAATTATGCGTTTGGTCACGTAAACGATTCCTTCAACGGTGTGAGAATAGACAATCCTGACCGTTTGCGCATGATCGTGGGACTGAAAAGCAAGAATCCCGCACTGAAAGTGATGCTCAGTGTCGGAGGATGGGGAAGCGGCAGGTTCAGCGAGATGGCTGCCTCGGAGCAGAACAGGCAGGCTTTCGTTAAAGACTGCAATCGGGTCGTCACCCAAATGGGACTCGACGGCATTGATATCGACTGGGAATATCCCACGCAGTCGTCTGCAGGCATCTCCTCATCTCCCGACGACACAAAGAATTTCACGCTGCTTATGCGTGACCTCCGCCGTGAACTGGGAAAGAAGAAACTGCTTACTGCAGCCACTGTGTGCGATGCGAGATACATTGATTTTCCATCGTGCATCCAATATCTCGATTTTGTCAATGTAATGGCTTATGACATGGGCAATCCGCCCAAACACCATGCAGCTCTCTTCCCCTCTGCAGTATCCAGTCACATCACTGCCTCGCAGGCTGTGGAAGAACATCTCAAAGCGGGTGTTCCGGCCAACAAGTTGGTGATGGGAATGCCTTTCTATGGACGGGGGAAACGTGGTGACCAAGGTCTGAAAGAATATGAGCAGACGGGTGTCTTGCCGAAAGGCTATGAAAAGCGATGGGACGATGAAGGCAAGGTGCCCTACATCACCAATGCGCAGGGAGAGATGGTCAAAGGCTATGAGAATGTAAGGTCATTGGCGGCCAAGTGCCAATATATCCTTGACCATCATTTGCGCGGAGGAATGTACTGGGACTATGCCAGCGACGACAGTCAGGGTGATGAGCGGAATACGCTTTATCTGTCTTTGCTTAAAAACAAGAAAGCTTCTGTGCCCGCCCGCAGGGTGCTTGTCCTTGCTGAAAGAGGCGGTCTGCATGAGCCGTTCACGGCATGTGGCCTACAGTGGCTGGAAGACAACAAGGAGCGGTTCAATATGCAACTGGATATATTGAGCACAGCAGAGAATATCTCCAAAGACGAGTTGGGCAAATACCATCTCGTTCTTCAACTGAATCACCCGCCTTATGCTTGGAGTAAAGCGGCCCAGCGGGATTTCCAATACTATATTGACCATGGCCTTGGCAACTATATCGGTTTCCATCATGCTTCCTTGCTAGGTGAGTTCGACGGATACAGCATGTGGCAATGGTTCTCCGATTTCATGGGTGGTGTAAGATATGAGAACTATATCGCTGACAAATGCGATGGAACCGTGCAGGTGGAAGACCGGCTGCATCCGGTGATGAAAGATGTGCCGGGCACATTTGTCATCGAAGATGACGAATGGTATACCTACAACAAGGACCCACGCCCAAATGTACATGTCTTGGCGCATGTAGATGAGGCAAGCTATACAATAACCACTCCAATAAAGATGGGTGACCATCCCGTGATTTGGACAAATACCACTAAAGGGGCCAAGAATGTATATTTCCAGTTCGGTCACAGCAAACTCTTGTTCGACAACCCTGTCTTTGTCAAATTATTGGAAAATTCCCTGAATTGGACGTTGGAGGTGGAATGAGGCGTTCTGTCGGACTTGCTCTTCTTACTTTCGGACTGCACGCTATGGCACAAGTCCCTTTACCCGTCGACGATGCCCGTTCGTGGGAGGCGGAGCAACTGCGTGTGCCTATCCTAAGTAGTGTGCCACTGGCAATTACTCCTTCTATGGAGGATTGGCGGCATGAGGGGCTTGGTGCAATGACATACGTCGGCGACGGGCAGCTTTGTCTGCGCCTGCCGGTCAGCACTGGACGGCGGGTGCAAGGACCACCTGATGATCCTGACTATGCCACTCTCGGACGGGCTACAGTGTCCTGTCAACTGCATGACCGCAACTTGGCAGACTATGACCGTATCACGTTTGATGTATTCCCTCAATGCAAGGGCGTTGCTATTATGAACCTGAATGTTTTCCTCAACAATGAGGTAAGCAGTTCATTGGGCGCTCATTTGGTCAATCTGACCAACAACCAGTGGAATAAGGCAGTCATGTATATCTCTGGCCTTCAACGTGATAAAGTCAGGCAATTGGTCTTTTACACTGACTTGAAGGGACGCAATCAGGCAGAATGTGATTCTTTCACTTACTTCATCCGCAACATACGCTTTGAGCGCATTTCCCATTCTGAGAGTGATACAGGATGGGAAACTGTACCAGGACGTATGGCTTATTCTTTTTCCGGATATCTTACACATGGTGCCAAGACGGCTGTTTTCAGCCCTCCTGATGCCATGGCTGTTGATGAAACACGAACTTTCCAATTGGTGGACGTTGACAGCGGAGAGAACGTTTTTGAGGGAAGGATGCAATTGATGAAGACATCCATCGGCACCTTCGGTGTCCTTGATTTCTCCTCCTATAAGAAGACGGGTGATTATCAGTTGGTCTGTGGGGATATGAAAACCGGTTCTTTCCATATCGGTGACGATGCTTTCCTGCATGCGGAGGAATTGTTGCTGAATTATATCTTTTGTCAACGATGCGGATACGCTGTGCCGGGCATTCATGGCGTTTGTCACAACGATGTGTTTTGCGATTATCAAGGAAAACAGGTCTCTTATGGCGGCGGCTGGCATGATGCTGGCGATTTGTCGCAACAGACCATGCAGACGTGTGAGACAGCCTGCTCGCTGCTCGAAACTTGGCAAAAGACGGGTAGCCGGAATCCAGAACTCGCCTCACGACTTTTGGATGAGGCTATTTGGGGCCTGCGTTTTGTGATGAGATGCAGGTTAGGTGACGGTTTTCATGCTAGCAGCATAGGTCTTCTGCATTGGACAGACGGCGTGGTGGGAACCGATGATGACATCCATACCGTGCGCTCGCAAAACACAGCCTATGACAATTTCCTTTATGCGGCCTACGAGGCTTTTGCGGCAAGAATCATGCCGTCTTCGTCCTTGCGCGATAGTCTTGAGCGTGCTGCCGTGCAGGACTTTCAGTTTGCTCTCCAAAAATATGAACGTGAAGGATATGACGTCTTTCCTCATATCATGGAACATACCTACAACACATCCCCCTCACAATTTCATGCCACCATAAGTTGGGCTGCATCACAGCTATTCTTGCTTACGGGCAAAGAAAAATATGGAGAGGTCGCAGCAAGAAGCATTGACTATGTATTGGATTGTCAGGAGAAAAGGGGGATATGCCCAGGCTATTTCTACCGTGACACTACGCGGAGGTCGGTTGTTCACTATATTCATCAGTCGCGTGAGCAATTGTATATGCAGGCTTTGATTGCCTTGTGCAAAAGTCAGCCTGGCCACAAGAAGTATAGGCGATGGCTACATGCTGTCAACTTATATGGCAATTGCATGAAAAAAATCTCCTATTATACAGCGCCGTTCGGTATGGCACCTTCCGGCATCTATCTCCCTAAGGAGTATGCCGACTCCGCAGGGTTTCATGCGCTTCATATCTTCGCACCCGACAACGCCCGTCTTCTCTACGACAGCCAGCTGGAGAAAGGCGTTCGGCTGGATGCCAATCACTATGTGCGCAGGTTCCCTATTTGGTTCAATATCTTCAACGGAAACGAGGCTGTCATTTTGTCTACTGGTAAGGCAGCAGCACTGTGTGGACAATTCCTCGGCGATGAGGAATTGCTTCAAATCGGCAGGGACCAACTGTATTGGACGGTGGGAAAGAATCCTTTCTGTCAGTCGCTTATCTATGGCGAGGGGTGTCGTTATCCGTCAATGGATACATTCTCATCAGGAGAGATGATGGGGGAAATACCGGTAGGCATCCGTTCTTGGGGTGATGACGATTTGCCCTATTGGCCGCATGTAAACAATGCCTGCTATAAAGAGGTATGGGTTACTTCAGCCGCTAAATTTCTGTCTTTATTGTCTGAATATTAATCGAATAGAAAAATGAGAAAAGTATTGTTTATGTTGTTCGCGGCAGTTTGCATGTTCACTACTGCCCAGGCACAAAATGATGGGGAATATGCCGCCAACTATGCCAGTGCACCCCGTTTCAAGGCTTTGTTGTTTTGGCAGCCAGGAGCAGAGGAGGCACATGTGCTGTTTGACAAACAAGCCATAGAGTTTTTCCACAAGCTCTCTTATGGAGAGGGATGGATTATGGAGGTCACCACGTCTTTGGAAGACTATCCTTATGAGCGTCTCAAGGAATACAGTGTCATTGTCTGCCTGAATGCGGCTCCGGGAGGGAAGCGGCAGCGAGAGGATTTTGAGAAGTACATGGAAAATGGCGGAGGATGGATAGGCTTTCACGCATCGGCTTATAACGACCGCAACACCCATTGGCCGTGGCTGAACAAGTTTCTCGGATGCGGGCCGTTCTATTGCAACAACTGGCCGCCACAGCCTGCCCTTGTGGAATGTGATGTAACCAACCATCCTGTGACGGTCACCCTCCCCAAGGAATTCGTCGCGCCCCCAAGCGAGTTCTACCAATGGCAGCCTTCTCCCCGCAAGAATGAGGATGTGGAGGTGCTGCTGAGCATCTCTGAGAAAATGTATCCTTTCGGACTGAAAGATGTGGTGAAATTCGGCGATTTCCCCATCGTATGGACCAACAAGAAGTACAGAATGGTGTATCTGAACATGGGGCATGGAGACGAAGGATTCATCGATGCCACACAGCAGTTGCTATTCGTGAACGCCTTCCGCTGGGTAGTGAGCAGAGACCCACAAGGTGACCCATTCAAAAAATAATTGCTCAATACCGTTTATAAACTCTGCAGGAATTTGGTAAGGCTGTCTTTTGAGTCGAGACCAAGTTTCTGACGGATGCGGTAGCGGCTTATCTCCACACCGCGTGTGGAGATATTGAGCAGCGGAGCAATCTCTTTTGATAGCAGGTTCATGCGGATATAGGCACAGAGCATCTTCTCCTTATGGGTAAGTGTTGGATAGCGTTCATCGAGTATCTGCAGGAATTGGTGGTGGATGCTGTCGAACGAATCTTTAAAGGCTTCAAGGTCTTCGTCGTGTTCAATGTTGGTGTCTATTTGTCCTATCAGTCGGGTAACGCGGCGTTTGATGGTGGTGAGCAATTCTGATTTCTTGATCTCTGCACTTGAAGGGAGAGCGTTGTTCAGACTCACGGCAGTCTTCTTGATATCCAAGAGCATCTCGTTCTTGCGCACAACGTTCATTCTAGAACTCACCAACTCTTGCTCCCGCGCATGCAGTTCTATCTTCAGTTTCTCTTCCCTAAGCGTCGCTATCTGCTCCTCTTGCTCCTGTATCTGCTCTTCTTGCACCTGTATTTGCTCGTTTTTCTTAGCAACGAGCTTTTGGCGGCTTTTTAGGAGACGAAGGTAAGCAAGGTATCCCACTGCAAGGACAATAAGTGAATATAGAATGTAGGCCCACCATGTGCGGTACCACGGAGGGAGAATGGTGAAACTGAACGAGGTCTCAACAGGTTGGTCAAGTTCCGGCATGATGATGCGGAGATGGAAGGTGTAGTCACCTTCGCGCAAATTTGTATACTCCTTGTTTTGGTGTCGGGAGTAAGGGCTCCAGGTCTGCTCTGCAGAGCCCTCGAGCCAATAACTGTACTGAACGGTTTTGGTGGGGTCGAAGTTGTTGGCACTATATGACAGCCGCAATGAGTTGTCGCGCCAGGCAATGCGCACGGGTTGTTCACAACCATAGTAGAGAGTGTCGGCATAATTGCCTATGTAGATACCGCGGATGAAAGGGGTGATAGGCCGTGTGGTGCCTGTTGGTCTGGTCAATCTGTCCAGACGTAACAAGGCGAATCCGTCTTCGGTGCCTATAATGGTCTTTGTACCGTTCTCGGTGAAACAGATATTTTCAAAGTCTTCAATGAGGCAGTCGTTCAGAAATCCGTTGTTCTCCTTGCCCGACATTACGTGCAAAGTGCCGTCGGTGGCATACCAAAGTCGTCCTTTCTTGTCTTGATAGAGATAGGTATAGGCACGATGCCCCTCAAGACGGTCCTCCAGTTCACTGAAGGATTCCAAACAATCTTTTGTCGCATTATAACGGAATAGTCCATTATGGCTTGCAATAACCATCTCCCCGTCTATCTTTGCAATGCAGACATTATCGCCCTTGGGTAGTTGGGCGGAGTTGTAGCAACGCTTCGAGCTGACTTGGGTGAGATCTTCGCTCAGCATGAGTCGGAAGAGCCCTTTCTCCTTGTTTGCCACCCAGACGGCTCCGGAGCCTTCTTCCAGAAAGAAAGTTTTCGCAGAGATGTCGGCCCCTTTGACATACTCGCCAAGTACCCACTGATTTCCTTGCCGCCGCATCAGTTGCAGGCCCCAGTAAGTGGCAACTATAAGAACATCGTCGCGGTAGCCCAATGAGCGGACACCCCACACACCGCGTTGGTCGTAACGGGTAATCCGGTCTCCCTCCATCATCAAGAAGAAATGACGGCCGCCACAGAACAACTGTCCACCAATGGTGTCAAGGCAGAGCACCTGGCTGCCGGTGCCTTCGATGAAACGGATGTCATCGCCCTTCATTTGGTAGAGGCCCTGGTTGGTTCCTAAATAGAGCTTGTCATGATAGTCGATGCTGCAACTTCCGTTTCCTACTGGCGACTGGCGGCTGTTGAGAAATCTCAGAGGAGAGTCAAGCGGAATGCAGTCGATACCATTGTCCAAACCTAACCACAAGTTATGGTCGGTATCGAAATATGCCGAGAGCACGGTCTTGCTCTGCAAACCATTGCCAATGGAAATCTGCTCGGTCTGGCCCGTTTGCATGTTGAGGAGAATGACACCGTCGTGGATGGTGCCCAATACCAAAAGATGGCCGCTGATGGCCGCACACGACAATTGTTTCTGGTTAACGAAACTGCTGGCTGCAGTATGCACGGATTCAAGTTTGTTGTCACCGTAGAGGAATAAACCTTTCTCGCGGCTGACAAGCAGGATATGCCCCTCGTAGGGCAACATGGCCACAATGGCGGAGGTTTGCCTGATGTCAATGCCCTGCAAGGGAATGAATTTTTGACCCGTATACACATAGATGCCACTTGAGGTGGTGACGTAGAGACGGTTGTAGACCACAGCAGAGTAGCTGAGACCATGCGGGTCCTTGATGCTGTGCCGGGTGTCGTTCACATAGACGGCCGTGTCACATTGAAAATAGGTGTCATGGCCTAAATGGTGAATGTTCCATACGTTCAACTGTCCGATCTTCTCAACTGGCTCCGACAACCGCTCATAAGCCAAGCGCCCCTTGGAGGTGCGGACGAACCGTCCGAATTGTCCCAATGCACCAACATAGATGGCACCGTCGACAGCACAAACTGACCTCACCTTGGCATTGCCTGGAAGGGGATAGGTGTGCCAATTGGAGCCGTCAAACTCCAAGAGACCTTTGTTGTTGGCAAAGTACATCCACCCTTCACGGCTCTGTACCATCTGCCAATTTTGATTGCCTGAATGATATTCCTGACGAGTGTAGTTCACGATGGCACGCTGCCAGAAACCGTCTGCCAGTGCCGCTGTGGAGAGAAGCGCAAACACGGCAGTAAGTAGATGCTTGGTGATGTTTTTATTCATGCGGCAAAAGTACATTTTTTTGTTGAAATCACCAAGATAATTGTATAGAAGATTTTGAGGTGCGATATTTAACTAAAATCGTTGATTTACAATAATTTGCATTTTTGATGAGAAAGGCCTGATGTAGCCGTTGTGAAGTCATATAGTAGTTGTGATGTAGTGATTATTTTGGAGTATATTGTGGGTGTGGGTATTTTTGCCGTATCAAATTTCAACCTAAAACGTTTAAAACCTTATGAGACTAAAAATTTATTCTTTCAGCTTTTGGCTGCAGCTTACACTCGCTTGTCTCTTTCTACTGCCAAGCGTGGGAGCGTATGCTCAAAGCTCACAAACCATCAGGGGTTCCGTACTCGATGCTACCACGCGTGAACCTATGATTGGTGTAAGCGTTATGGAGAAGGGAACAGCCAATGGCGCTATTACCGACATCGATGGCAAATTCGTCCTGCAACAAGTGAGACCTGGCGCATCCATCGTTTTTTCATACGTGGGTTATGTGGATTTAGAACTATCGGTGGCCAGGGCATCGGGCGAAATTCTGATGACAGAAGACGACAAGACACTCTCCGAAGTGGTTGTCGTGGGATATGGCACACAGAAAAGGGCCAATCTGTCAGGTGCCGTGTCGGCTGTAGATGGTGACAAACTGGCCGCCAAGCCGTCAAGCGATGTGCTAAGCGCCATGCAGGGAGAACTGCCTGGCGTGGCTGTGCTCCGCTCAAGTGGTGAGCCTGGCAGTGAGACCTCCGGACTGAGAATCCGCGGTTTCTCCTCAGTCAACGCCACCAGCGCGCTTGTTCTTATTGACGGCGTTGAGGGCGATCTTGCCTTGCTCAATGCGGATGATATTGAGAGTATTTCAGTGCTCAAGGATGCTTCTGCCTGTGCCATTTATGGTGCAAGAGCTGCATCTGGAGTCGTCCTTGTCACCACCAAGAGCGGTACAGAGGGGAAACCCAAAATCAGCTATTCCGGCTACTATGCCATCAACACACCGGGCAATATGCCGGAACGTCTGCCAGCATGGGAGGAACAGGTGTGGTTGAACCTGGGACGTTATAATCAAGGTGGCAGCTTCGAGTGGAATAAGGAAAAGACCACTTGGGTAGGCAATCCCAACTTCAACTACTATCCCAACAACAACAATGGACGTTGGGAACAGTTCACAGCCACCAACTGGGTTGATGAGGGCACGAAAGACTACAGCGACCAGACGAACCATTCTATCTCCATCTCTGGCGGAACGAAGTCAGTCAACTACCTCGTGAGCGGCAACATCTTCTATAAAAATGGTATGCTCAAATATGCGGACAACTCCAACACCCGTATCAACCTGCATGCCAAGGTGAGCGCCGAATTGAGCAAATACCTGGAATTGGGTGTCAACATCCAATATCAGTCAAAGAAGAACACCTCTCCTTCCAATGGTGCAGGAAGTATCCTCAATACCATGTATGGTGCTCGTGCACGACAGTTGATGTGGCAACCTGAAGAAACGCCCAATTATGGCGAGCAGCCTTATAGCGGTGACCTTCAGGTGAACCCTATCGACATCTTGAAAAACGGCGGCACAAACGAAACGCATTATGAGGCGTATCTCGGAAAGGGTGAGCTGATTATCAAGAATTTAGTGAAGGGTCTGCGCATCAATCTCAACGCCAGCCGCCGTGCCGGTTACTACAGCGGACGCTCCGAAAGACACTGGCTGGCATGGTATGCCATGGACGGCAAGACTATCCGTCAGCAGACGAACAATCCCAACTCGCTCTACCGCATCAAGAACAATGACTATCATGACCAACTCGAAGCCACAGTGACCTATGAGCTTGGATTCGACAAGCACAACCTGAAACTGCTGGCTGGTTCAAGCTATGAGAACTATCGCAAGGACCAATTTGATGCCACAGCGAGAAATATGAATTCCAACGACTTCTTCTCGTTCAACTATTTTGATGCCGCTGAAGCCAGCAATATCTCTTTAGCCGACAATATCCAGCCCTGGTCGATGATGTCCTAATTCGGACGTATCAATTACAACTTTGACGAACGCTACCTTCTTGAAGCAAACATCCGTTATGACGGCAGTTCCCGTCTTTCCCCCTCCAAGAGATGGAAGGCATTCCCCTCTGTCAGCGCAGCATGGAGAGTCAACCAGGAGAAATGGTTCACGCTCGATTGGGTGAGCAACCTGAAACTGCGTGCATCATGGGGCCAGCTCGGCAACGGTGCCGTGTTGGGACTGTACGACTACATTCCCACAATCTCACAAGGTGCTACCTATATTACAGAAAAGAGCTATTATCAGGCCAACCTCGCATCGAAGGACAAGACTTGGGAAACCATCGAGACAACCAACATCGGTATCGATTTAGGTGTTCTCAATGGACGGCTCAGCGGTTCTTTCGACTATTATTGGAAATACAACAATGACATGCTCTCCCGACTCCAGTTGCCGCATACTATCGGTATTGGTGTTCCAGCAGTCAACGTAGGTAAGTTGAAGACTTGGGGATGGGAGTTTGAAGTCAAATGGCGTGACCGCATCGGCGACTTCAACTATCAGGTTGCCTTCAATCTGAGCGACTCTCAGAACGAGTTGAAGGAATATGACGGTGCCGATGTCATCTCTGCGGGTAATGTGAGCCTGCTCGAAGGATACCCCATGAACACTATCTGGGGCTACACCACCGACGGTTATTGGAGCAGCCTTGAAGAGTATCAAAAGTATAAGGAAGATCATCCGGGCTACAAGTCATTCTCCGATGGCAAAGTGGGAGGCGGTGACGTGAGGTATCTCACACTCCCCGATGCCGATGGAAGCATTGACCACCAGGTAGGTGGCGGTGACGGCACCAAGGAGAATCACGGTGACCTCGTTTGCCTCGGCAACAGCAACGGACGCTATCTCTATGGATTCAATCTCTCCGCTCAATGGAAAGGATTCGATTTCGCAGTGATGTTCCAAGGTGTCGCAAAACGCAAGATGCTCATCGACACCGAGGCAATCGCTCCCTTCGGACGTACCTATCAGATGCCGTGGACCGTTCATCGTGACTATTGGACCGAGGACAATCCCGATGCTTTCTGGCCACGTCTTTACAACTACAATGGTGACATGTTCAACTTCCAGCCTTCCGACAAATGGGTGCAGAATGCTGCTTACCTCAGACTGAAGAACATCACTTTGGGCTACACGATTCCCATCAGCCGGCGCTACATCGAGAAACTGAGGGTCTATGTAAGTGGAAATGATGTATGGGAAAAATCTGACATCCTGAAGGTCTTTGACCCCGAGGCAGCTAATAATGTGGGTAGAAACTACTATCCGTTCTTCCGTACATGGTCGTTTGGCGTGAATGTAACTTTATAATTTAGAAATATGATGATTATGAGACAATATAATTTCAAATCAATATGCGCTGTCGTTCTGGTGGGTGGAGCTATGACGTTCACCAGTTGTGAACTGGACCGCTTGCCTGAGACAACGCTGGCAGACAACAACTTCTGGCAGAGCGAGACCGATATGCGCGGTGCTTGCAACAAACTCTATGTCGACCTGCCAGGATTCTCACACGACACAAGGGCTGACGATGTGATTGGAACGGCCGCCAACTCAGTATCGAGCGGTAACTGGAGCGTGCCAGCCACAAGCAACGACTGGACACAGCCTTATCAAAAAATAGCTGTTTGCAACAATATCATCGCCAAGGGCGAGGAAGCTCCTCTCCTGGACGCACAGAAAAACCGTTGGATTGCAGAGGCCCGATTCTTCCGCGCCTACCACTATTTCGACCTTGTAAAGAAATATGGCGATGTTCCCCTCGTTCTGAAAGCTTTCGATTCTACCAACGACCCTGATATCAAGATGCCGCGCACCTCGCGCGAAGAGGTCATACAGCAGTGTTATGCCGACCTGAAGTTCGCTGAGGAATACTTGCCCGACATCGATGATGTGAAAAGCGATGCCGATTGGGGACGGGTCTCAAAAAGCGCTGCAAGGGGAATGATGGTGCGTATCGGACTCTATGAGGGCACCTATGTCAAGTACCATAGTGTGGCAGGCGATGCAAAAAGTCATCTCAAGGAATGTATTGATGCGGCTGACAGGCTAATTAAGAGTGGCAAGCACGACCTCTATCCTGATTTTCTCAAACTGTTCTATTTTGATGGTGAGGGAAGGAAAAACAAGGAGAATGTGTTTGTGAAAATCTATGGACCGAATGGTTCCAGCGGTGTAATCGTACACAACAACTCTCGCGGACTGGAGAATGCGGTGAGCGTCACACGCCAGACCATCGACCAGATTCTCTATACCGACGGACTCCCGATGGAAAAGACAACCTTGAAGGTGGAAGAAACCCAACACAACGATGTATTCTTGAACAGAGACCCTCGCATGGCATTGACCTTCTTCCAAAAGGGCGAAGAGGCCTACAAAGCAGGATACAATCCTTTCGGCAACCAGCATGGCAACGGCTATGGCATCAAGAAGGGTTTCATGCTCGATGAATGGAACACCGTGAACAAAGAGACTGTCGACAAAATGATTATACGTTACGCAGAAATCCTGATTTCCTATGCTGAGGCGCTGTTGGAGTACAACGGACAGATAACCGACGCACAACTCGACGCTACTATCAATAAAGTGCGTGCACGTGTGGGATTTGATGTGAAGCTTACCAATGCATTCGTAACCGCTAACGGACTGAATATGCTAGACGAGATCAGACGCGAGCGCCTGGTTGAATTCATTGACGAAAACCTGCGCTATGATGACATCATAAGATGGAAAATCGCTGAGAAAGTGTTGCCGGTCACCATGCTCGGTCTTAAGTATAACGATGCCGACATTCTGAGCACACAACGTGAGAATATCCAGAATCGCCTCACCGATGCCAACGGTATGTTCAACGGAAAGAAAGTTGCCGATCAGGAGGGTATCTATGTTATCGAGCAGGCCGCCAATCGCAGTTTCAATGCCGGCAAAGACTACCTCTATCCAATCCCGACATATGAAATTGCCACATCAGACGGCAATGTCGTCCAGAATCCCGGATGGAACTAAACAATAATATGTGTTGAATAAAAAAATAAAATGCAATATGAATCGTTTTATCAATAAGATAATGGTGTTGCTGGCAGTAATGTTCGGGACTTGTGCCCTTACATCGTGCAGCGATGATGAATGGGGCAACGACAACCCCGATTATGAAAATGTCTTCATTGTGGCATTCGCCGATTGGGGGCCAAAAAGCAATAATGACAAGACTTACACGCTGTCGCAAGGCAGAACGCTGGAAGTGCCTGTCCAACTCTGGTGTGAGGGAACACGGTCGTTCAATGCAGAAGCCTTCGTATACGTTGACACCAAGCTCAACCTCGGCACCGATTTCCAAGTGGTCGACGCGAACGGCAATGCACTGCAGCAGAACCAGAAAGGTGGATACACACTGACATGGGACCTACAGTCACCTGATGCCACCAACAACCATCGTAAGCAGAGCATTTTCATCAAGGCGCTCAATGGCCAAAAGGGAGATGTGACACTCATGACATTTGACCCTAAAGATGTCGATGCGGATGGCAAACTGCGCATTTCAAGCGGAGGCTCAAAAGATGATGACACGGAATTCTACGTGCCCAACAATTCTACAAGTCAATACGAGGTGCGGTGTATTACCGTAAATTACAAGGTTAAGGTGACAATTGAATAAATTGCACTCTATGAAGAGAACGTTTGTTATAATAAACTTGCTTCTTATCGTTTTTACAGCGGGGAGGGCGCAGTCTATCTGGGACAAGGCGCACCTCACCCATGTAAAAGAGAATCTTGGGCAGGCCGCCTATGCTGCGGCCTACCGGAATCTCATTCAAGAGGCGGATAAACGACTGACCCAAACTCCTCTGTCAGTAATGATGAAGGAGAAAACGGCTGCCAGCGGTGACAAACATGACTATCTGAGCCTGAGCAGGTATTTCTGGCCGGATACATCCAAAACGGACGGACTTCCTTATGTGAGCCGTGACGGAGTCTCCAATCCCGAATTGGAAAAACTCGACCGTCCCAAACTCGCCATCATGGCCAACGGGGTGACCACACTCTCCCTGGCCTGGTTCTTCAGCGGCGATGAGCGTTATGCGCAGAAAGCGGTCGAATTGCTGAGAGTATGGTTCCTGAACAAGGAGACACGTATGAATCCGAACCTGAATTATGCTCAGATTGTTCCCGGGCTCTATGGAGGCAAAGGGCGGTGCTATGGAGTCATCGATGCTTACTCCTTTGTGGAGATGCTCGATGCTGTACAATTGCTCGAAGATTCAAAGGCTTTCACAAAAAAGGATTCAAAAACGCTGAAAGACTGGTTCTCCAAGTTCCTTAACTGGATTCTGACCAGTCCCCAGGGCATTGAGGAGGGCAACCAACTCAACAATCACTCCACAGCGCGTGACGTGCAAGTTATCGCTTATGCCAATTATGTGGGCAATAAAAAGGTTAGGGACCAGTATCTCTCCTCGTTTTACGACAAGCGTATCAAAACGCAGATAAAACCCGATGGGAGTCAGCCTCAGGAACTGCGGCGTACATTAGCTTTCGGATACTCTCAATACAACCTGTCGCACATGATTGATGTCATGTTGATGGCTCAGCATGCCGGGTATAAGCCGCAAGGTCTGGATTTGATAGACAAGGCTGCCGACTTCCTGGTTCCCTACATGGGTAAGAAGGTGGAGGAGTGGCCCTACAGGCAGATTAGCGAGTGGGATTTCAAGCAGAATGAATTGGCGAAAGATTTATACCGCCTTGCATTGATGCAACCGGAACGGACCGATTATATGGCTTGTGCCAAGAAGCATCTTGTCAAGCGTTTCAGCGACCGCTTCTTCCTGCTCTATTATAACCCCGAACCTACTGACAATGCTTTCGCCCTGGCCGATACACAGTTGCGCTTCCAGCTGAAGCAGACCGATGAGATGCGCAAGAGCAAGAATGACTGGACGTTGATGCCGCGCAGCGTGGAGCGTGACGGCAGTCTGCGGATGGTGAGACAACCCGACTGGTGTTGCGGTTTCTTCTCAGGTGAATTGTGGCAGTTGTACCAATACTCTCACGATTCGTACTGGCGTGAACAGGCTGTAAGCAATACCTGGCCCATAGAGAGAATCAAAATGAATAAGGGTAGTCATGACTTGGGCTTTATGGTCTATAATTCTTTTGGGAAAGCCTGGGAAATAACCGGCGAACAGTCGTACCGAGATGTGGTGCTGACGGCAGCCCGCTCGCTCGTCTCAAGGTTTGATGAGAAAGTAGGCTGTATCCGCTCATGGAGCTGGGGCACCCCCGACCGTTGGCAGTTTGCGGTCATCATCGACAACATGATGAATCTCGAGCTGCTCTTTCAAGCCTCCAAGATAACAGGTGATAAGGAGTTCTACAATATCGCCGTAAGTCATGCCAATACCACTATGCAGCACCATTTCAGGCCTGATGGCTCTTCTTATCATGTGGTTGATTACGATCCCTCCAACGGGTCTGTTATCAAACGTATCACCCACCAGGGGCTCTTTGATGAGAGTGTGTGGAGCCGCGGACAGGGATGGGGCCTCTATGGCTTCACAATGTGTTACCGCTTCACTCATGACAAGGCATATCTGGAGCAGGCACGTAAGATTGCCCGGTTCTGGCTCTCATTGCCAGACATGCCCGAGGATATGGTGCCTTATTGGGATATGCGTGACCCTGACATCAAGACGGATGTGGGACCTGCGCAAGACGAGACTTGCCCGCGCGATGCCTCTGCGGCAGCGATTATTGCCTCGGCACTTTATGAATTGGCCAACTATGTGGCGCCTGCTGAGGCTGAGACCTATCGAAATGCTGCGGACAAGATGCTGCACTCGCTTGAGACCGCATACGTATCTGAACCTCAAACTCAGCAGGGATTCTTGTTGCTCCATTCCACGGGCAACTACCCTGCGAAGGATGAGATTGACGTGCCTATCAACTATGCGGACTATTATTATCTCGAGGCTCTGCATAGGCGTGAATCTATGAGATAGAACGGATTGATTATATGTGCAAACGACACCTCACCTTAATGGCATTCTGTGCACTGGCATTCATTGCCGGTGCACAGATTCGGATGCCATTGCATGACGGATGGCAATTCATCCGTACAGACATGGCGGGTCCATGGGAGGTGTTTCGTCCTGTCAAACCCGGGAAGCCCGAGAGTGTACCTCTTTGGAAGGAGGTCCAGCTGCCACATTGCTACAACGCGGAGGATGCTGCAGACCCTACCGTAAACTATTATCAGGGAGCTGCCTGGTACCGGACGACACTGCATGTAGACAATCCATATTTGAACGGTCATACTTTTTTGGAATTTGAGGGAGCCGGACAGAAAACAACGGTTTATGTCGATACTGCTTTAGTCGGCTCTCATGTAGGCGGATATGACCATTGGCGGGTGGATATCACATCATGCGGCAATGGTGATTTGCCTGTCGCAGTGCGTTGTGACAATAGCCGCGATGTGCAGCTGATACCTTCGGATATGTCAGACTTTTGCCTTTATGGCGGTCTCTACAGGTCCGTGTCACTTGTTTATATGCCTGAAAAATATCTGACGGATGTACAGATTGATGTTACAGGAGACACGGTGATAGTCGGTGGCGATTGGAGGTTGAAAGTTGAACTGAGAGCACCCGATGGCAGGACCGTGTATCATGGTGACAACGACAAGCCCATTATTATAAGACACCCTCAACGATGGGATGTGGAAAATCCGCGGCTCTATACGGCGATAATTACCTGCGGCGAGCAGACCATTGCAAAACAGTTCGGATTCAGGTCGTTTGAGTTTAGGAAGCATGGTCCTTTCTATTTGAATGGAAAGAGACTGTTGCTCAAGGGCACACATCGGCATGAGGACCATGCAGGAGTGGGAGCAGCCATGACAGAGAGCCAAATCAGAAAGGAGATGCAGCAGATTAAGGACATGGGTGCCAACTTCATTCGTCTCGGGCATTATCAGCAGTCGGAACTGGTATTGCATCTTTGCGACTCGCTTGGCATTCTGGTGTGGGAAGAGATTCCTTGGTGCCGGGGAGGAGTAGGAGGAAAAGCATATCAGGAGCAGGCCCATCGCATGCTTGCCAATATGATTCAGCAGCACAGACATCATCCTTCAGTCATTCTTTGGGGACTGGGCAACGAGAATGACTGGCCAGGTGATTTCTCCACGGTGCTCGATACCACAGCGGTGCGTTCTCTGATGACGTCGCTAAACACATTGGCACACAGCCTCGACCCATCTCGCAAGACAGTGATTCGGCGGTGCGATTTTTGTGCCGATATTACCGATGTTTACTCTCCTTCCATCTGGGCCGGATGGTACAGTAAAAAGTTCCGCGATTATCGGGAGATGGAAAAGGCCGCTATGGCTAAGTATCCGTATTTCTTTCATGCCGAATGGGGTGCTGACAGTCATGCCGGCAGACATGCGGAGTCAGGATTTGACATCGAGGCTGGCGATAGGAATGGAGATTGGTCGGAGAGCTATGCCGTTCGTCTGTTTGACTGGCATTTGAAAGAACAACTGAATATGCCCGATTTGACAGGTTCTGCTTTCTGGACATTCAAGGATTTCTGCACTCCCTTACGTCCTGAGAATCCCATTCCTTATGTTAACCAGAAAGGTGTCTGCCAACGTGACGGTACACCAAAGGAGAGCTACTATGTATTCCAAAGTTATTGGTCTCAGAGGCCTATGTTGCATATTTACGGACACACTTGGCCTGTCAGATGGGGAGATGAGTCGGAAGAGAAGGAGATTCTCGTCTACTCAAATGAGCCGGAAGTGGAATTGTTCGTCAATGGTGTGTCAGCTGGAAAGAGGAAACTCAATAGCCAAGATTATCCTGCCCAGGGCTTTCATTGGAATGTCTTCTTGCAAAAAGGACATAATACGGTCAAGGCTTGTTCTAAAACCTTGACCGATGAAATATCATTCGAATACCAGACGGAAAAGTGGGGAACCCCTGCAAGAATCCGCCTTTCTATCAAAGAGAATGACCTCGTTGAGGCGCAGATTGTTGATATGGAGGGCCGTTGTTGTCTTGACAGCCGTGACTGGATAGAATTTTCTATTGCCGGTGGTGGTCGGCTGCTGCACAATCAGGGCACAGCCACAGGGTCAGCACGCATTCAAGCCGCCAATGGAAGGGCTGCCATCCGTCTCATCGAAGTCAAAGGTCCATGTGTGGTTTCTGCCCAAAGCCCTCACGTCCCTACGGCACTGCTTAACATACCTTGACGGGGGCCACAGTCATTTAAGTTGACAGCGGCGTGGGCTTACCTTGCAGACAAAAATTCATGTCAAACACCTTTCAATTACGCAATAAAAATCTCTGCTAAAAGTAGAAGATTATTGCCTTAATGCATCCTCCGGATTGCCATGCTCAAGGGTAATGTTGCCATGAGACTCTGAGCCTCCGTTTTGACGAAGGAAGTATTTACCAACCAACTTACCCTGTTTGTTGAGGACAAAAGAACATTTGAAGTTAGGATCATACCCACCTTCCTCAATCTCCTCGTCATCCATCATCTCCTCTACACTGACACAACCTTCCCATACTGAGACATAAGCCTCGTATTCAGAACTGCCATAAACTCCGCAATCGGAAACGACAGTTCCTTGTTCATCGTTTCTAGATATATCAAACGTAACAGCCGGTTTTTTGTTATCAAAGTTCACCCATGTACCCATCACCTTCTCCTCCAATTCCAAGTCGGTGCAGAAGTCATACTCAGTGAAATCATTGCCATCAAATTCAAGAAAATGCCATTTTGTCTCGTTCGTTCCATTCTTGTCTACCTCACCTATACGTATAATACGACTTGCCATGGGCATACCGTAAACCAGTGCAGAATTTTCCAGTTTTGGTTGGAATTTGTTAACAGATTTCTCCACCGGTTTCATTGTCTCTGTCTTAGGGTCGTAGTCATAACAACAAAGTGCTTGGTGGAGCGGAATATCACGTCGGTCGGGAGTGGTGGTAATCACATTCACCATAAAGAGGAGATGTTCATTGCCACTTTCCAATACCGCAGCTCCCATACAGTCTTCGTCGCTGTCACCGGCAGCCAAGAGGGCATAACCACTTTCACGGTCAACTATCGTAGCACTGCCAATATCCGAGTTGTAAACCTCTGTGAAATCAGTGTTGGCCCCCTCGTTAAGGAGATTGGCTACAACCTGTGTGGGCCAAATTTTCTGAAAAGCCTGTAGAAATGTGACAACATCGGGTTTCTGGCCACCTTTTGGAACGGGAATATCCAATTCGGCCCACTTTTTTGCCAATTCTTCAGGGGTTATTACCTGACCTTCCGGCACAAGTGAAGCCACATTAACTACGCCAGCTGTCTGGCTCTTTTTACAGCCTGCCATAACCAGCAGCAGACACATCATGGTGAAAATAATCTTTTTCATGGTTATATTACGGTTTAGAATAATCATATTCTGTTTAATCAAGTTATCTCTAAAGCAAGCCACCATCAAAAAAGTTATTCATACTGGCCGGCCGCCTCAAGAAAACTATTTTTCAATTTCTCCGCCAACGAACGAGGCTCAAGCACCTTGATGGCTGCCCCCCACCCCATCAGGCAATTGATGAAATCGTTGGTGGGACGTATGAAAAGTTCGAAATCAGTATACTCATCACACCGTGCTATTTCCCGCTGGGAGACATGCATGGGAAGGTCGTTCAAATAGAAGCTCAGCCATGGGAGGGTCCGTACCACCACCCTTTGAGGTACAGAGCCGTCACCCACTGTCACTCCATAGCACTCGGAGAAAAATGCCCTTGCCGAGAAATCCTCATCCATATCAAAATGCAAAGTTGTAGCCTCCAAGTCGGTAATCCGGTCGAGAGAATAGATACGAAGACTGTCTGAATGGTGGATATCATCGGCCAACTGAGGAGAAAAATGGCCTAACATGTACCACCGCTTCTGAAACAATTTGACACAATAAGGTTCCACGACAACTTTGTATGACTGACCCGCTCCGTATTTATGATAAAAGAATGAAACAGCCACCCCGTTTTTCATCGCTTCGATAACAGTCTGCAGCACACCTTCGCCCGATGGTATATTCTCCAAAAGCATACGGTCCTGCAAATGGATATTATCAGTGACAATATGTCCAACCGACAGTGTGGAAAGCAGCCATTTCTGCAACGTATCACCCTCAAGAACTTCAGCGTTGCGTATATAATAAGTATATCCATCCCTTCTGTCGCACTCGATTATGATATCGAAAATCTCCTCTATTGCTGTCTTATAACGGTTGAATGTGGCACGTGCCAGTGGCTCACCCTCGCTGAGATCAGAGTTCAACCACTTGTCATTGATTTCAGCCAATGTGATATTTTTGGCATAGTGTATGGTATTTACCAGCCATATATACCTTCTGAACAAAGCAGGAATTCGCATGGTATTATAGTACGTATTGGTTTTCGTCCACAAATATAGTGTTTTTAATTGATTAATCGTAAAAACTCTTGCAGATGTGTGATGAAATTTATATCTTTGCCTGTCTTTCAATCCCATCATCAAATCGGGTTCAAGTCATCTCCAGACTACATGACCGATGCGAGAACAACAAAATGGACATAGAATTATGACTATAAGAAACCTGCTTTTTTGTGGTATGATTGCTATAACCACTTCCTTTGCAGGGTGCAAGGACATCGGAGCATCGAAGGGTGACGCCGCCGTCAATGATTCCATTGAACAAGGCGCTGCCGATATACCCATGAGGGAGATACAAGTAGGCAGCAAGGTGTACAACATAGCCGACATAGATGACTCCGCCCGTGTCTACAAGAAAGAAGTGGACAAGCGACGCTGCTTTGTCATCATCTCAAAGAAAGAATACCGGCTTTACGTATACGAAGCCAGTCCTGACGGCAAAGACACCATTCTTGCCGCCCACTTTCCTATATGCTACGCAAAATATGCCGAAGCCAAGACGCAAAGCGGTGACATGCGAACCCCCGAGAGCACTATGGAGAACCCGTTCACAATCAAACAGATACAAGATGCATCGACATGGCATCATGACTTTGGCGACGGCCGCGGCTCTATTCCCTCTTATGGTGCATGGTTCATGCGTCTTGAGACTGGGTTCAGCGGTGTAGGCATACATGGCAGCACCAACAACGAGGCCAGTGTGCCAGGCCGTGACAGTGAAGGCTGCATACGGCTTCGCGATGCCGATTTGAACGTAATGCACGACCTATATGCAGAGATTGGACAAAAAGTCGTCATCAAAGGAATTCAAGAAGGCAAATATCCCTTTGAGAAAAAGGCGCGCGAAGCATTGGGTGAGCAATATCTGACACCCAAAGCAGGCAACAAACGCACCAACACCGCCCCATCCTCTCAAACCTCGAGTGATGCAACTATAAACTCACTGTCTAAAGATGACAATAAAACTGTGGGACAGCTGAAAAGCAGTTCCATCATTAATAAAATCGACACCAAAACAACACAATCAAGATAGTATAAACCCCAAACCCTACAATTATGAAAAAAATTATTAAAACAATGACAGTGATGTTTGCACTTTGCTCCGTCCTGTCAGCTCAGGCAGCTACCAAATCACCAATTACTTCTGCCAACTATGAGTTGCAACAGCAAAAACAATATGTTGTGGTGAATGGTAACAATGTGCGGCTTCGATTTGAGCCCAATACAAACTCCAGTTGGCTGCATTATGACAATGGGAAGGCCCGTTATGCACCCAAAGGCACCAAACTGACCTATCTTGGCGAGAAGGGCGACTTTTACTATGTAGAGTATGCAGGTTACAAGGTGTATATTTCCAAGCAATACAGCAGCCTGACCACCGCCAACAGCGCCAGCAAGCCATCCACACAGAAAGCACAGAAATACTATGTAGTGGTGAACGGCACTAATGTACGTCTAAGAACCGGTCCAAGCACCAAGTACGACTATTTTACCTGGGACGACGGCTCTCCCTGCTATCTTCCCAAAGGAAGCTATTTGGATTATTTGGGTCAGAGCGGTGATTTCTACAAATGCAACTATCAGGGACACACCGTATACATTTCGAAAAAATACTCCTACGTAACCAAATAGAGTAGTGACCCCAAAGAAAAAAGAAAGAATACATCAATAGGATATGAATTACAAGAGATTTTGGTGGGCCATAGCCTTGCTTTGCACCATGACAAGCGTTTACGCACAAAGCAATCAAAAAAGTGTGAAACCAGGAGACGCCACCATGAGAATGGTGAAGATGGGCAAGAAAGTATTCGAAGTGGCCAACCAAACCGACGAGCGCCATGTCTACAAAGACAAAGTGAAACCTGAGAACTGCTTTATTGTGATATCCAAGCAAGAGTTCCGGCTCTATGTATATGAGAAAGAAGGGAAAGACACAGTACTGGTAGCCCACTATCCTGTTTGCCTGTCGAAAAAACTGGGCAACAAGGAGCGTCGGGGTGACATGAAAACCCCTGAGTGCACCATGCGCAATCCCTTCAAAATTAGTCAGATACAACCTTCCAGCACTTGGAAGCATGACTTTAAGGACGGCCGTGGCAATATACCGTCTTACGGTGCTTGGTTTTTGCGTCTTGTCACTCCCGGCCATTCAGGCATCGGTATCCATGGCAGCACGAGCAACGAGTCGAGTGTTCCTGGAAGAGACAGCGAGGGTTGCATACGCCTGCGCGACGCCGACATCAAACATCTGAAAGAGAACTATGCCAGAGTTGGCACTGCCGTTGTTATCAAAAGCGATGATGAAGGTGCCAACCGCGGTCCTTACAACTTTGAGAAAAAAGCCTGGAAGGCCGCCAAAGACTTTTGCTATCCCACTGCGGGCTATACTCTGCTTCCAGGTGCCACTTTTGTGGACTGAGCCTTGTCACAACACAGTATGACATTAAAATGGAGTCCTCCCCTTTACGGAGGGCTTCATTTTTTACTAAAAGCAAAACATCCCTTAACACACCATCATTATGACCATAAGGAAAGCCACCGAACAAGACATTTCCATCTTGCTCCGTCTGGCTGATGATGCAAGAACCATCATGCGCAAGAGCGGCAACAAAGACCAATGGTCGAACGGCTACCCCTCTGCCGAAGTATTTAGAAAAGACATTGCCAACGGATGCAGCTATATAGCTGAAGAAAACGGTGAGGCCACTGGCACTTTCGCCTTTATACCCAGTCCTGAACCAACCTACTCATATATCGAAGGAAAATGGTTGGATGACAACCCTTACTATGTGATACACCGCATCGCCAGCAGTGCCAAGAGTCACGGACTTTTCAAGGCCATGATAGATTATTGTTTCAGCAAGACCAACAACATCCGCATAGACACCCATCGTAACAATATCATTATGCAGCGATTGATGGAAAAGCATGGTTTCATCTACTGCGGCATCATCTATCTTGCCAACGGCGATGAGCGTTTGGCCTACCAAAAGATAATTTTTGCAAAATAATACCTCCAATCAGGGTCAATTTGGGAAGAAAACCATAATTTTGTAACTTGAAGACAAAACAAAAAGCGCCATGACAACGAATCCCTGCGCCAAGATAAACATAGGTCTTAACATCGTGAGCCGCCGTAACGACGGATACCACAATCTGGAGACCGTATTCTACCCTATCCCCCTTTTCGACCACCTCAACATCGAAGAGACCGGCGATGAGGGTGCATCATGCCGCCTGATTACCAAAGGCTTGGCAGTGGACTGTGCAGCAGAAGACAATCTGGTGGTCAAAGCCTACAGTCTCTTGAGTCAGGACTATGTGTTGCCTTCAGTGGAAATTCGTCTGCACAAAGCCATACCGTCACAAGCCGGTATGGGCGGTGGTTCGAGCGATGTGGGATTTGCCATACGGCTCATGAACGAACAATTCGGACTTGGCATGACAAAGGGTCAGATGCGACAATATGCCAGCCGTCTCGGTGCCGACTGCGCTTTTTTCATTGACCCGCAACCCGCTTACGGCACTGGAATAGGAGATGTTCTCACCCCCTGCCAGGACAAGATACAAGACCTTTGCGGATATTGGCTGGCAGTGGTGAAGCCCCCTGTAGCCGTATCGACCAAAGAAGCATACTCGCTTGTATGTCCCAAACAACCCGAAGAAAACTGTTTAGAAGTATTGGCCAGTCCCATCGACACATGGCGCGGCAGGCTCACAAACGATTTTGAGGGAAGTGTTTTCGCCATCCACCCAATTATTAAAGAGGTGAAAGACCGATTATACGCCAAAGGCGCTTTGTATGCCCAGATGTCGGGCAGTGGAAGCGCTGTTTTCGGCATTTTCGACAAAGCCCCACAAGGCATAGCAGAATGCCATGAAGGCATGTTCTGTCAAGTGGTGAGGCTTTAGACCTGACATAAGTCACCCATAATGTTTTTTGAGACACAAGACAGGAGAACCTCATGGTTTCAAAATAACATTGGAACCTGATGAAGAATAGAAACTAAAACAAAGAATAGATATATATTAAGGTAAAGAGGTAAAAAGAAATGTATAGAGACAATCAAGAAGAACTATTCCCAATAGTGGACGAAGATGGCCGTGTGACAGGCAGCATACGCCGTGGCCAGGCCCATGACGGGACCAAGATATTGCACCCTGTGGTGCACCTGCACCTATGGAACAGCGCGGGTAAACTCTATCTGCAGAAACGCCCCGACTGGAAAGACATACAGCCAGGCAAATGGGACACCGCCATGGGTGGCCATATGAACTATGGTGAGGAGGTGAGCGACGCCTTGCATCGTGAGGCATCCGAAGAACTTGGTGTGACCGACTTTCTTCCCAAAGAGATAGGTCGTTATGTGTTTGAAGGAAAGAGAGAACGCGAATTGGTTTATGTGTTTGAGACCATATACGATGGACCAGTTAGACCAGCCACAGAAGAGTTGGCCGGAGGTCAGTTTTTCACGCCCCAGGAGATTAAAGAACAAATAGGTAAGCAATTTTTCACACCCAATTTTGAGGAAGAATACATGAAATACTACGGTGAAAGATAATTTGGCATACATTTTGCATATTTGAATAAAGCATATATTCAAAAGAAGAAAAAACAGTAAAGAAAGGAAAGAAGAATGATAACGAGCCAGTTTTCTCCCAATGTATCACAGATACTCTCTTTCAGCAGAGAGGAAGCGACCCGTACGTCCAGCAGTTCGGTGGGCCCGGAGCATCTGCTTTTGGGTATTCTTCGCGACCGCTCGGGCACAATACATGACCTGTTTGACCAGATGCACATCGACATGCAGGTTGTGAAAAAGCAATTAGAGAACAAAGTAAAGGATAACAAATATGACCAACCTGCCAACAGAAGAGAGCTGGTACTCGACGAGAAAGCCAGTAACATACTGCGTCTTGCAGTGCTCGAGGCACGGTTGCAGCACAAGCAGACTGTGGATGTGCAACATCTGCTGCTGGCCATTCTTCACGACCAAGTGAACAATGGTGCGAAAGAGATATTGGAAAACAATAAGATGAATTACGAAGACACCCTCAGTTTTCTGAAAGCCGGCAACACTAAACCGATGAACGGTATAGATTTGCCCGAGGAAGACGATGACGAAGAAATGATGCACGAGTCTCCTCGCGGCAATCAGCGTCGAGGCGGCACGGCCCAGGCCACAGACCAGAAGTCGAAGACCCCTGTGCTGGATAATTTCTCGACCGACCTGACAAAAGCTGCTGCCGAAGGCAAGCTCGATCCTGTGGTTGGCCGCAGCAATGAGTTGCAGCGTGTGATGGAAATACTATGCCGTCGCAAGAAGAACAACCCCATTCTGATAGGCGACCCCGGCGTGGGCAAGAGCGCCATTGTGGAAGGTTTGGCACAAATGATAGTAAACAAGCACACCTCTCCCATTCTCTTCAACAAACGTCTGGTAGCACTTGACCTCACCTCAATGGTGGCCGGTACCAAATACCGCGGACAGTTTGAGGAGCGCATCAAAGCCTTGCTTCGCGAAATAGAGCAAGATCCCGATATTATTGTGTTCATTGACGAGATTCACACAATGATAGGCGCTGGTGGTGCTCCCGGCTCAATGGATGCCGCCAACATATTGAAACCAGCCTTAGCACGCGGCATGATGCAGTGCATCGGTGCCACGACACTTGACGAATACCGTAACAGCATTGAAAAGGACGGAGCCTTGGAGCGCCGTTTCCAGAAGGTGCTTGTAGAACCGAGTACCGCAGAAGAGACCCTCGACATCATCATGAATCTGCGTACCCGCTACGAGGACCATCACCACGTGACCTACTCTGACGATGCCCTTGTGGCTTGTGTACGACTGACAGAACGTTATGTGACCGACCGCGCCTTCCCCGACAAGGCCATAGACGCCATGGACGAGGTTGGCTCCCGTGTTCACCTGCGCAATGCCCATATTCCTCCAGAGATAGAAGAAAAGGAGGAAGAACTGAAAACCATTCTCCATAAGAAAGAGAATGCCGTAAAGAGTCAGAACTATGAGTTGGCCGCCGCCTACCGCGACAAGCAAGCCTCAGTGGAACATGAACTCGAGGACATGAAGAAGAAATGGATGTCGGGCGAGACCGACAGCCGTGAGACTGTGACCGAAGAGAATGTTGCCGAGGTAGTGTCGATGATGACAGGTGTGCCTGTTCAGCGCATGGCAGAATCGGAAGGAGTGCGTCTCCGCAACATGGGTAACCTACTGAAAGAATCGGTAGTAGGTCAGGACAAGGCCATCGACAAGATGACAAAAGCCATCCAGCGCAACCGTGTGGGACTGAAAGATCCGAACCGTCCGATAGGCGTTTTCATGTTCCTTGGCCCCACCGGTGTGGGAAAAACCTATCTTGCCAAGAAACTTGCCGAACACATGTTTGGCAGTGACGAAAGTTTGATACGCGTCGACATGAGTGAGTTCTCCGAAAGTTTCAACGTGTCGCGTCTGGTAGGAGCACCTCCGGGTTACGTGGGCTATGAGGAAGGCGGCCAGTTGACCGAGAAAGTGCGTCGTCACCCCTACTCCATCGTGTTGCTCGACGAGATTGAGAAAGCTCATGGCAATGTGTTCAACATGCTGCTTCAGGTTCTTGACGAAGGTCGTCTGACCGACGGCAACGGCCGTTTGATTGACTTCCGTAACACCGTCATTATCATGACCTCGAACGCAGGTACACGCCAGTTGAAAGAGTTCGGCCGTGGAATAGGATTCGAAGCAGGCGGCAGCAGTATGATTCTTGACGAGAAAGACCGTGAGAATGCACGTGCCATCATCCAAAAGAGTCTGAGCAGGCAGTTTGCCCCCGAGTTCCTAAACCGTTTGGACGAGATTATCACCTTTGACCAACTTGGTCTCGACTCCATCAAGCAGATTGTGGATATTGAACTGAA